>Ga0179591_1364048_pt1 | contig 12589 bp, 15 predicted proteins | sample CZOMad2_1_08_16f_FD_182891 | JGI IMG/M metagenome (GOLD analysis project Ga0179591, IMG submission 182891) | Vadose zone soil fungal communities from Angelo Coast Range Reserve, California, USA - CZOMad2_1_08_16fungal (PacBio error correction) | ecosystem: Environmental > Terrestrial > Soil >... | reverse complement strand
GGCTCCCTTCTTTGGGCCGAAAAGTTTCCTTTACGAAAATCATTTTACCGCCAAGGCTTTTGGAGAGCAGATTCCTCCAGGCTCGGTCCCCGACCCCCCTTAACTAACCCCTAATGAAAAATCCTCTCCTCAACACAGAGTTTGTCGTCCCCAGGGATCTGCAAAACTCCTTTGCGAAGGTTAAAAAAGATCCCTCCCCCCACCCCGGTCGAAAACCACAAACTATGCATCCCCCCCCCCACCCCCCCCCAAGGCATTAATCGCCTCCCTCCCCTCTGATGGGAGGGGGGCCCAGACCAGTCAAGGACTCTCATTTTCGGAGGTTCCTCCTCCTCAGGCGCACCGCTTCTCACGATACGTTTCCCGACCCTTTTTAGATAGTCCTTCGAATGTGTCCTTGTTCTCCACGAAGCTTGCCTCTCCGAGTAAAAATGCCGAACACGCCTCCCGCACCCCTCAAGGGCCACGACCCACCTCCCCCCTCTTCCTCCAAGAGCCCTAAAGGGATGGGCTATCTGTCGAGAGCAAAAGATCCCAAGGGTCAGGTGAAACCAAACCACCAGTCCTGCCCGACGAAAGAACCCGATTGAAAGATGATCAAGCCCCGAAGAAGGACCCCCCTTTACATAAAGTTCAAGAGCCCTCTTTTCAGGGGATACAAGTAAATACCCACCCCCCCCCACCTGTCAATTCCCCCTTTAATTCAGAAATTACCCCCAGCCTCTCCCCGACCCGTTAGTTACAATGACACCTTCGAGAAGAACAAACCAAATGCAGGGAAAAGTAAGACCACGCAAAGCTGAGTGGAGGAAACGGCCCGTCCCCCAAAATTTGAGCGGGCCCCTTTCCCCCCTCATGTACTTCAAACATCTGCAATTCACCAGCTCAACAATAAAAGTTTGACCCATAACTGCAGTTCTTATCGGGCGGGATTTCCAACTCTTCTTCGTAAGAGGACTCCCTCCCCGTCGAAAGAATCCAAGAAGCTCCTCCCTATATTCTCTGAAACTTCTTTCAGGAGAGGGGTGGCGGGTTTTCTCAAGTGGGTTACCCCCACTCCTGGTCACGTACCTCGAACGAAGATTCCTTCAGAGTCCCTTTGTTCCATGAAGACCCCCTCCAAAACCTTTTTGGGGGATTGAAAATCTCTGGAAATTTGGAAGCATGCCCAGTTTAACCCTGGAGGTTGAAAGCTTTCCTTCCACCCAAGAAGCGACGTCCCCCAAGTCTCTGTAGGTAACCCCCCCCCCTGTAAAAGTTTCCTCCCCCTTAAAAGAATACTCTCACCCACCCCTTTCCTTTGATATGCATCCCCTCCATAGCGGAAAGGCTCCCATGTTTTTCTTAAACTCCCCCCCTCTCATGAAGGTTTATTCCCCTGCGTCCTCGTGGCGATCTTTCTTGGCTCTCTCCCCTCAAAGCGTGGAAGGCTTCCTTTCCCAAACCTTCTCCCCCCAAAATAACCCATAACACAAGACCTTTCCTCCCCTCCAGCAGACAGAAGTTATCCTTTTTCTTCTTCTGTTCCGTTTTTTTTTAAGACAGAACCTTGTGTTGGGATGGTCTTCCCATGATCCCTCCTTACCCCGTCCCCCTCCTCACAAACTCGGCGCGGAGAGCTCTTCTCCCCCCCTTCTCAGTATACTGTAAAAGACAAAGAGTGAATCTCTCCTCGACGCTGCCTTCGTGAGTCCCCCACCAGTCCTCCTGTGCGCTCGCTGTAGTAATAAACCCTTAGTAAGATGACCGAAGATTGCAAGTCCCAATTTTATACGCGGATGAGGTCTTCCTCTTCCCGGGCTTGTTGTCCCCGATTTTTGCGGCGACAGAAGCTTCCCCTCCCCCTCTCTTTAATCAATAAAAGTTTCTTCTTTGGGATTCTCCTTCCTGGTTTAGAAGAGACAGTTCTTACACAGAAATGGTTGAAAGCCTAAGCTTCTCACGTCCCCCCGGGGACCAAGATTCTTTCCCGGAGTATCTGTGAGGAAGAAAGGCTCAAGGTCTTTTTTGCCACTCCCTCGGGGGTTGCCCTGGTTCATGAGTGTGACTAGAGATGATCTTTTCCCTTTACAACCCTTTTCTTTTATTGAATAGAGCATTCTTCTTTTTTCCTCTTTTCCGCAATCTCCTTGCTGCTTCCCCATCCCAACACTTTTTTTTTTTTTTGAACACGCCGCCGTGGCAATCCTCCTTTTCGATAAAATGCGTTCTTCCCTTCCTTTTTTTTTTCGTTCGTTGGTTATGGTTATTTGGTTCCTCTCCTCCCCTTTTCTCATTACACGCCTTTGAGTCGCCCTAGCCCGGCTGGTACTCTCCCTAAACTGAATCTCTAGTCGGTGCAACTTTCTATAGGCCGCTATTCGTCCTTGTTCTTCCCCCCCCGAGCAAATTACTTCTCTAGTCCTTTATCTCAACGTTTGGTTGGGGGGTACCAATCCTTTTTTTCGGTTGCTGTTGGCAATTTTTCCACGAATCTTTTTTCAAAGCTCCCCACACTAGATGGTTACCCCAAACCCCTCTTTGGTATGTATTCTTCTTGGACTGCTTTAACGCTGATTCATTTCGTTAGACCGAGCCGTTTCTCAAGGAGATGTCCTCCCGTGAAAATTTTCCCCACCCACAACATTCTTCAATAATGCTTCCGAGAGGGGGTTCTTGGATAGGATTTATCTTCTCCTTTGACTCCTAAGAAAGTCTCATTTTATTTCCCCCCTTTTTCTTGATGGCCCCTTGTGCTTCTTGAGATTTAATTTCCTCTAGGGGTTCTTTTCTTCCCCCTGACGAATAGGGCCAATCACTTTTTCTACCGCCTATTAATAACCTTTGAAATGGTCCTGATGGTAAGCTTCCTTGGGAGCGTGTTTGGTTCCGGATATCGCTTTCTGGGAAAGTTCGTTTTGTCTGTCCATTGGACCCTTTTACGGCGTTTTGGATTTCAGGCTTTAGATCTCAGGTCTCTACCTGGATTTTCCCTGACTCTGTTCTGCAACAGGAATCTGGCACCTTTGAGAGGAATTCTTATGAGCCGGCTTCTTCCCGAAATCAAAAGAAAGCAGTATACCGGAAAGTCTCTAGGGCAAGGTTACTTGTGAAGACCGCAGTGATACCCGTTCCAAGGACCCCACATGGTAAGGTGCTCTTAAGAACTTTCCCGTAACGTTATGCCTCTCCCATCCGCGACTTTATGAGAACACGCATTTTTCTTGAGTCGGGACCCTTTCCGGTCGCTCCCTCCAATTCTGAAGGCTGCTTTCTGGGCCTCTGCAGTTTTTTTCATTCCGTGTTGGTTTGTGTTCTCCGATTTGATAGGATATTTGTACTTTTTTGACTCCCTTATGCCCTCCCTAGGCGGAACTCGTTGCTTTTTCCTCTTTTTTTTTTTCCGGGGACCATTAGCTGAGCCTTCCTCTCCTTTCCAGTCGTGTGGAAATGTTCGCAAAAATTTCTGGCACCCCATATCTAGCGCATTGATGTCCCCTTTTTTCCCCCCTCCTCGGACGTTGTTTTGCTACTGCGCTGCCCTCCTTTTTGGCCGGAACTTTTTTCCGGTTGCCGCCCCCTACACCCCCCCCCCCCCTGCCGGAGAGCACTTTCCGTTTTTCTTATTCCCTTTTTCCCCCACAAAAGAACTCCCCCCCTCCACAGAAGAACCCCTTCGGGGTTCCTTCAGCAGGCCGGCCACAATCTCGGGAGCATCCCCAAAAAGGATACTATCAACTTTCAACCACAAACCCCACTTAATGAAGACAACCCCCTTCCCTCACCTAGTAAAAGACTTCGTCTCCTAGCTTGATTGACCTCCCCTGACCGTAGCCAAGTCCTTTTCATAATTAACGGGCGTTTGGGACATGGCTTATCCCTTATCTTCACACGTTTGATATCTCCCTCTGTGTTGGTGTGATTCTTAACAAGTCCCCTCCTTTCGTGTCCCCCTCGTAAGGGATGGTTATTTTAGGATCGACATGCTCTTTTCTTTTCCCGCACATCGTGCTTCTCCCCCTCCGTTTTCCCCACCGCCCCCCTCGACTTCCGGTGAGGGATCCCCAATCCAACCCTAATCAGTCACTTTTCCTTTTTTTCCCCTCCAAGCAAAATCATGCTCTGCCGGTTACCCCTCCCTCGATATCAGAGCCCCCCCCCCCCTTTCCCCCCCATGAGTACGGACCCCCTGCAAACACTCTCCCTTAATGCACACTTGGTCTTGCGGCCTATGAGCCTCTTCCCCCCCAAAGAACCCCCCCAGCAATCAAAATGAACTTTCCCCCCCCTTGGGCCATCAAGCAGGCGGTTCCCGGGGATCCCTTCGGCACTCTTAGAGCATCCCAAGCCGAAATCTCACCGAACCTTTTCTTAGGGAAGTGCTCTGGGGTGGTTTCTTTAACTTTGTAAGGAAATTACATCGTCTGTTTCGAAAGCTCCCTATTAATCAGAGTTATGAACTCGCTTCCCCACTTCCCTCCATACCAAAAGTTTTTTCCGCACAACAATCTCTCCCCTCTGGACGAATGAGACTTTTTAACACTATTCTCCGGAGGTGAAAAGAGTTAACCCTTACAACACCCTCTCTTTATTTAGGTAAACAAAAACCTGTTAGATACGCATAATAAATTAACCCCTTATGTGATTTCTTCCTCCCCCTTCCTCATTTCGGCCAAGATTTCCCATGTTGAACCTCTTCTCCCTTGTAGGCAGCTAGCTTTCTTGGGGAGAAGTGATATTATTTTTCTTCCCCTCCCCCGCGTGGAAGGATGAACTAGGCCCCCATAAACATAACCAAACTCCCCTCCGACAAAACGAAGTTTTCCCCCCTCTTTTTGCGATATTCCTTTTTTTCTTTTCAGACTCCCTGGTTTTTTGTCTTGGATGGAATCGTTACCCTCAATCGGAAGTTCCTAACTTCTTCTCGTCCTTTTTTCTCTATTCAATTCAATTCTTCCCACCTTTTCCCCTTCCCCAGGTAAAAGAAGAATATACTAGTCCGCCTCAGTGATGCAACAACAATTTCTTCCCTCTTTTCCAGCGCGAATGTCTCTTCCGCCTGAACAAAGGACCCATTCAATTTTGCCGTATAAGAGGATTCCTCCTCTTCCCCCCAGTTCTTGTGTACTCAGGAACCTTCCCTGAAGATACTCGCATCTCCCTCCCTCCCCCCCGAATTTGTTTGGTGTTGAGCTCTTTTTTTGCGCAAGTGCGCTCGCCCCTCCCTGGTTGCCAGCCTGAAGACAGGTTCCCTCTCCCTTTGGGACCCAAGCTTCTTTTTTAACCGCGTTTCTTCTACAGGCAGTAGCGCAGGATTTCCTACTAGCCTGGTGTTTTTTATGCGGACTCGCGTTCTTTCCCCCCTACCTTTACAACGTTTAGAATGATCATTGTCCGTTCTCCCTTCTCTCTTTCGAGTTTGGAAGCCTTTCTTCCCCTTGTCGCCGCTTCTTTACTCCCCCCCAAGTTTCGCGAACACGCCGCCCATCCTCTCCCTGACCAGAAGCTGAGTCTTGTTTTCATGTGTTTCGTCGTTTTTTTTTTGTGGGTGAGTCTGCGGTCTCTTTCTCGACAAGAAGAATCCTTTTTCAACGTCAGCTTTTCCGAGTCGATAGTGATAGTGCTTCCCTGGGCTTTTTGACGCGATTCCTTTTGCAATTCCCTTTTTTTTTTTCCCTTTTGATGGAGAGCGGATCTCCCTTTCTTGTTTACCTAACAAACACTTCTGCTGTGTCAATGTAACGGTGTTGAAAAGTCTCATTCGTCCACCCCCCCCCGCAGAGATGGTTTATCCCAAAACGACCTTTTTGTATTTGCCAGAAAGCTGATTTCACTCCTTTCATCGGTCTTTTGACACAAGGCTTCCCAAAAACTCCCCACCCCCTCTCCATGCTTGCAAGAATCTTTTTCGTTTTAGTATTTTTTTCTACTTGCTTTCTTTTCTCTAAAGCAAGTATCGTCCTTCTATTCCCCTTGTTGTTGTTGAGACTTCTTTCTTTTTCAGGCCATGCGCATCGTCCCTCCTGATGAACGAATGTAATCAACCTTTTTCTTTTCCGTAGCATCATTGTATGGTTGGTTACTCTTGATCCGAGTTCTCTCTTTCTTGGATGGTCTTCATTGGAAAATTTTTATGATCGGTTTTTTTTTTTCTCCCTTTTTTCGATAAAATTTCCTTTCTTCCTGGAGGGAAAGGAAATTTTTGGTCTTTCCCTTTTTTTTTTTGTGATTCGTTGATCCCCAAATATGTTTCCTCCCGAGCAGTGTATCTCCATCCCTTTTCCGCTTTCAGCAATGATGCTTTCCGTGTCCTCTTTAGTTTTTTTTTTTTGATACCAAGAAACCTGGCCCCCCCCTTTCCCAGGTGCTAGATATCGACCGTTTGATCTTTTCTCAGCCATGTACGCGACGCTGATGCGCTCCTTTTAGCTGAGATTCTTTTAACCTCCATCATTCCCCCTTCTGGTGAAGAGGAATTCCCCCTTTCCTCATTCATTTGTGGGTTTTGAACTTCGTTTTACCTTCGCCGCTATCTCCCCGTATACGGGGCCTTGGGAGGACCCCTTTCATGTTTAGTTATTTTGTTTTTCTTTTTTTTTCTCTTCTGATTTACCTTCTGCTATCCCAGCGCTTTTTTTTAGCAACCCCTTCTAGCCCTTTTCCGGCCCCCCTTAATATCGAGAAGTTTCCCCAATATCTCTTTCCCTCTCCTCTAGATGTTACATTCAATTCGCCCCCCCTCTAAGAGTTTTTTTTTTTTTCTCGACGTTTGCCTCCCAAACGACTGGAAGGCTACTTTCCCCCAGGCTATGGTCAACGCCTTCTTTACCCCCCCAAATGAAAAGACTCCCTCGGTGTCTGTCCCGGATCGGCCCCCCCAGAGGATCTAGGTTTCTTTTTTTTCCAAATCCCGCCCTTCGAAAACAAAACCCCCCCTATTCCTCACAAAATACTCCCTCGTCACATCCTTTCGATATCTCTGAGGCTTTTTTACACTGTTTGGTATATGGAACACCACCGGTAGACCAGAACGACTACCTTTCTTCTAATAATACTATCGGACATTCTCGTTATTCTTCCCCCCCCTCTTTTATCGAGAAAATTCCCCCTTTTTTCTTGGTTATCATTCCCCCCCCCATTAAACCGGAAAAATTGCATTGCCTGACCAGTAGTTAAGTTTTCCTTCTCAGTAAGGCCCGTTCCCTCCAGCACATTCGATTGCCTTTTTCCTCCCTTCCGTTCCATCCAGGATTCGACCAGCCAGAATTCCATCCACAACCACTCCCCCCTTTTCCACACTTTCCCTTTCCCCGAAATAATCGACCATGTTCAAAGCTCAGATAACCCCACCCCCCCTATGAGCTACGGACAATCAGCCCTCTTTCTTAAAGGAGTATCACTATTTTCCTTTTTGCATGGCCGGAAAACCCCCCCTATCAAGAAATCAACTTCCCAAGGGGTCCCCTCCCTCCTGCTGGGCTGGCTACGAAAACCTTCCTCTCTCTTGAGTCCCCCCCAAGAAGAAATCCTCACCTACTTTTTCAGCATTAGGGAAGGCTTCAGTTTTGAAATGTTTTTCCCATCGCCTGGTGTCAGAACGTATTGCCTCCTCCTCCCTCGTTCTGGCCCCAGCCACTTCCCAAGGAGTTTGGGGATAGCTAACCCCTTCCCTATTTTTTGGACGAACTTTGCACATCAGTTACATTTTTTTTTCCAAACGAAGCCGCCTCCCTTCTTGGGAAGTTACAACCCCCGTGAGACTCCTCCTCCTTCCCCATCCCGAAGAAGGCCCCACCGCAAATAGCGGTCCTTGTTGAACCCGCACTATCACTCTTCTTTTTTCGGCAGGAGTACTGGATTGGTCCTCTCAAAAGCGTGGAAGGAGACCTCCCTCCTCCACACAGGAGAACCCCCCCCACGACCCTCCAGGAAAAAGACATCTCCCTCTCCTTTTATGGCTGATTTCGACTGTGTTCAAGGAAAACTTTTCTTTGGCTGGTCCTCCTCGGCCTTCCCCTCGGAAAAAAAATCCCCTTTCCTCCCTCAATAATGAGAATTAGACTTCAAAGTTTCCACAGTCCCATGAACACGCTCATTTCCCCCCCCTTTCGGTAGTGAAATCCTCCCCACGACAATGTCTTACTCCTTCAAAAGAAGTTGGTACCCAATTTTGTATTGCTTTCTTCAGGTGGCACCCAGTTTGTTCTCTTCGGAGAAACGAGACTTCTCTCTTTTCCTAATCTAAAGTTTTATGAGAGTCTTTCTTCTGTCGGATTCTTGCGCTCCGACACAAAGAACTGTGCTCCCTCTAGGAGTAACCTTCCCAAACGACCCAGTTTCCTTCGTTTGGATTACTAAAGGCCCTTCACGGCTGCCCCCGGGTGGTGGCATCCCTTCTCTCTGTTCATGCGGACTAGTTTTCTTTCTTCACTTTAAACCTCTTTTCTTCTCATAGCTCTCCGCGCCTATTTTTCCCTATTCCGGCAGATTCTGCTCCACCATCCCAAACACTTCCTTCCCGCGCCCGTGAAATAATCTCCGTCCTCCTCTGCTTGATGTGTCATGCTGTTCTCCGTTATTTTCTTTTTTTGGCTGATATGCGGGTCTCCTTCCCCTTTTTCTTCTCTCTGCACAGCATCATTCTCTTGTTACTCGCTGCCGCAATTTGTGATAGTGCGGTTAAACATGGGACTCTTGGTTGGGGAGAAAGACAAATCTTTTGTTCTCCTATGCGGATCTACACCTTTCCCGTTTTGTTTTACCAGAATGTGTTCGATGCTGGGGGGCTCCTTCTTGTGCACACCTCCGGTGCCCCCCCAGTATAATTCGTCAACAACCCCTCTCTGGTCCCTGAAGTTTTATTCTTATTTCCCCATAAAGCTGATTCATTTTTCGCATGGTTTCATCTGGAATGGTCTACCCCCTTTCCACAACTAAAACCCTGCTTGAAAGAACACGGTGAGGATTTCCTCCTAATTCTTGCCTCAGCTCTACATTTTCCGTAGCCCTTTTTTTTTTATCTTTCGGGGTTGAGCTTAATTTCCTTTTCTCTTTGTTCTTTTTCTCCCCCCCCAACATGTGAGACCGCCTTTCAATTATTGCACGTTGTTTGATTGTAAGTAGATCATTTTCTCGAGGTTCTGGTACCCCCCTTCGGATCTTTTCTAGGTTTTTTGATGGAAGGATTTCATCTCCCTTTTCTGGCAATCCAATGAGGATTCCTTTCTGATGTGGCTGGACGAGGTTTCCTGCCAGGTTCTCCCTCCTTACGACTTTCCGCACTTGATCTCTCCTTTGGTAATTGTTCCTCACAAGCAAACAGCGCCTTTAAGAAGGTGTCAGATATCTTCCTTAGAGTGAGGAGCATGTTCCTCCTCGCGCGTTTTCTCCCCTCCTGTGACTGGGCTACAGGTCGTTCCCTCCCCCCCTCTCTCGAGGATGTTCTTCTTTCTTCCTCTTTGTTACTTCTCTTGGATAGGATCTTCCCTTCCTCGCGTTGAAGTTCTGCACCCCCCGAAAATAGTTCTTTTTCATTCTTCTTCTTTTCTTTTTTTTTTTTCGGGGCCCCCCCTTAGGATCTCTGCCCCTGTTTTGTAAATGATGTTCTTTGACAACTTTTTCCGGCCCCGATCCTCTAGCCCCCTTTTTTTTAATCCTCCTCGTGTTGTGTTCTCTCTTTCCCTTTCCATTCGCTGACAGGCTTTCCGACCAGGTTGCGAACCTTTTCCTCCGATGGAAGAGATCTCTTCCCCCTTTCAAGGCTATGGTTTAGACTTTTTTCGACCCTTCCCCCCAAAAAAGAAACTCAACGAGTTCCGCCCGATCTGCGTCCTATCAGAAGGATCGGCCTTTTAAAAGATCATCCAAAAGGCCTCAACCCCCCCCCACTTAAAATCAAAACGGACTTTCCTGTCCCTCCCTTTCGAGATAGATGATGGCGGTTGTCCTGTTCAAGAAGACTCCCTTCACGGTCTCCCCTCCGACATGGCTACTCACTTATTCTTCCCCCCCACTTTCTGATTCCGCGCCTGTGTGCTTGTATCCCTAGGCCCCACGTACCCAGGCAAATCCTCTAAGGGCTGGTGATGTGATACACTCCCTTTCCTTCCTTCAGCACATCGTTGCCGTTCTCCCCTCAAGCATCATCATTCTTCCTCGACCTTAAGGTTATCCTCCCTTTCCTTACAAAAACCCCCTGTTTTAATACCAGCCACATCTCCCTTCCTGAACCTACGATATCCGCGATCCCCCCCCCCCCCCCCCCACTGAGATAGTCCCCCCAATAGTTATGAAAGGCGTTTATTGTGGATTTCTGAGATGCTATTCCCTTCCCCCCTCCCCCTCTCATAAAAAGAAGATCAACACCTCCCACTTGGCCCTTAAAGCCTTCTCCCTTCAAGTAGTGCTGTAGATCTAGTACTCTTAGAGAATATACCCCTGAACCTCTATTCTAATCTTAGGTTTTCGGTGGTCTTCCTCTTTCTCCTTGACCTTTCAAATTAGACTGGGTTCAAGAAAGATGCCATTCTTTCAATTAGCTTTAAATTGAAATCCCCCCGGAGTTTTGGGATATTTTCACCTTCCTCTCTTTTCCCTCCCTCTTTCACCCACAACAGAGGGAGGTGCACATTTTTCCCTGACAACCAGCCGAAGAGTCCTTTAGGTAAACCCCCCCCCGTGAGATCCCCCCCCCCTTTAATCAGAAACCCATAATTTGCTAGTGCCTCCCCTCCCAGATCCTCACCCATGCTCCCCCCCCCACTATCGAACGTCTCTTCCCCCGTGCAGCGAGCTCCCCTCTCTTAGGGATGGCTTTCCCATCCATCGTTCCTTTATGTCACCCCCTTTAATAACTCCCAGGAGAACCTAAAAAACTACTAAACATCCCCCTCATACCCTCTTTATCCCCTTCCCTCCTCCTATGATTGCAAGGGAGGCGCTGCGAAACCTTTTATGGTGGAGGAAACCCCCTGCATAAATCTCCCTACATTACCTCTCGCTATGCGCTATTCCCTCGCCATATAACTTCAAAGAGCCTCACTCTAGCCTTCTTCCTGATTCACCCCGCTTTTCTTCCCCCCCCGACGACTCTGTTCTTTAACTCCACGCCTTTTCAAGAAGATTGGTCAACAATCCTCTTCTCAGCGGGATCTTCTCAGTTTTTTTTAAACTGCGACACTTGGCGCCTTCCCCCCTAAGATAATCGTTTTCCGCATACTCCTTTTTTTTTCTGTTGATCTCCTAGGGTAAGAAGAGAACTCTTTTTCCCCCCATAAGGTCCTTCCGCAGAAGCTTTCCTCCCCTTGGGGAACCTCCCAGCGTTATTGGGCTCTCCCTTTAAGTAGCTTTTCTTTCCCCTAGCACCGGGTTCAGAACTGCTCTTCCTGTCGCTCGCTCCCTTGACATTTAAAACGGTTCTCTCTTCATAGAGTCCAGAGTTTGGTCAGCCCCTCCTCCCTCTTATGCCGACCCCCCCCCCCCCCCCACCATTCCAGCACGGAAAGTCCTCTCCTTCCTCTTAGATAACCTTTCCTTCTGTCTGTTTAATGATGCTTTGGTTATGGTATTTTTTTCTGCCCCCCCTTTCCCTCCCCTTTGAGGATCTCCCCGCATCCTTTCCCTGTTAAGATTCCCTTTGCCGAAAACCCTTGCTTTATTTCTTTACCAATTTATTCTCTGCTATTAGGAGGTAAGAGAAAATTCCCTTCCTGAAGGAGGATGCGGATTAAACTTTCCCCTTTGTTGTGTTTACCCCACTGTCGTGTCTCTGTTTTTCAATGTAAAATTCCCCTCAATCGGTTTTCCTCCCTGTAAAAAGGAGGAACGCCTTTTTAGATATCCTTGTTTTGTATTTTCTTCATGGAATCTGATTCCACAGCTGATTCATGTCAGTCCCTGTAGTTGTCCCCCTTTCTGTAAGATAAAATGTCCACCCACCCCCCCTCGACTTCTTTCTGGTTTGGTTCGGTTTTCTTTTATGCATATAAGCTTTTCTAAATCCCTCAGTATAAAGACCCATTTCCTGTATTTCTTCGTTTTTTATTAATTATTGCTGCTATTTTTTCTTCTTCAGTCTTTTCCTGCAGCCCCTCATGTGATGACACCATTGAAAGTTTTTTCGCGTTTTATCGGATACCGCTTAACGCCGTCGATGATTTATTGTCTTCCAAGTACTCTTTTCTTTTCCACATGAAGGTAGAGAAGGAATACTGGATTGGCCCTTCTTCTTTATCCCGGTCCCTTCTTTTTCCCCCTAAGCCCTGGATGTTTCTTTTCCATCCCCTCGACTTTCATGCCAATTGAAGCCTTACTGTCTCCGCTGCGTTCTCCCGCACACAGGAGAACCCATAAGCAATCCGAAATAAAAGTAGAGTACTTCCCCCTCTAGCTGCCCCGTATTTTTGATGGGCTACGGTCCTCTATCTCGAAGGATCTTTTTGATTTTGGCTTTTCCCTCTGTTGGTGTGGTTTAGAAATTCTTTCATAGTTTCTTTTTCTTCTTCATTAGCCGCGTTTGACTCTGGTACGAAGACCTTTGGCGGAAACGAGTCCCTTTTTCTGGCTTTTTTTTGAACATAAGCTTGCGATTGACCGTCTAGTCAGTTGTACC
>Ga0179591_1247267_pt1 | contig 12589 bp, 18 predicted proteins | sample CZOMad2_1_08_16f_FD_182891 | JGI IMG/M metagenome (GOLD analysis project Ga0179591, IMG submission 182891) | Vadose zone soil fungal communities from Angelo Coast Range Reserve, California, USA - CZOMad2_1_08_16fungal (PacBio error correction) | ecosystem: Environmental > Terrestrial > Soil >... | reverse complement strand
GTTGATGGATCTTTTTTTCGTGCCCTGTCGCTTCTTTTTCATGGATAGTAGTTTCCTGTGAAGGTCGGTACCCCGGTTGCTGGGGCTGGGCTTTTTTTTATTACTGATGATACCCGCCATTTTGTGCAGGGTTCTCTTTTCTTGTGTTCGTTTTTCCCCAACTTTTGCGGGACCGGAGGTCCGTGGGGGGTGGCTGTTCTTCCTTGCCCCCATCTTAGCGGGATGGCCCAGACCCCGGTTTCCCGACCTGTGGTTCTCTTGGAATGAATGCTTTTTTCTTCCCTTTTTCTTTTCGGCAGAGTACACTTTCGCTGGGGAGGTATCATTTGTTTGCTTAGGTACCTTCCCCCCCTTTTTTCCCACTTTTCCCAACGTTTTCTCTTGTGTCAGCGTGGTAATCTTTCCCCTTTCTTCTGGTATCTTTTTTCTGTCCGCCGCTCTTTCCCCTCTTTGGTGGAATGTCTTCTCTTCTCCTGTCTTTGGGACGCCTTTGGAAGTGGGATAATTACTCTTTCCCGAGTTATTTTTGTTCCTTTGTTAAAATAGGCAGTCCTTATGTTTCCCTGAGTCTGTAGGCGTTCATCTCCCCGTTTTCGGGGGGCTGGACCCATGACTTTTCTTTTCTTGTGGAGGATGGGGTCCATATGGTTTTTCTCCTTACCTGGAGGGAACTGACTTATCTCGGCTTTCCCCCCTTTCCGCGTTGAGACCCCCCATCCGGTCGCGGAGCCAGGAAAGTTGCTCGGGACGGGGACGCCGCCCACCGGGGTGTGGGATTGTGTTACTCCTTCTCACCACATGAGGTATCCGCTGTGTTTGATGGTTTCGGTTGGGATGGGGGGCCGCCCGCCCGGGAATAGCGGGGGGTTCCTACTTTTGGGATTTTTTTTCTTGGGACCGTGGTTGATCTTTTTTGGACGTGAAGGCGCGTTCGGTTGTGATGGTTGGTCGATCCGGGTTGCGGACACCCTCTTTCCTTTTTTTTGTGCTTCGGGGCTGGTGTTCACCTTCCCTTTCCCTTCTTGCTTAGTGAAGGGATGGATGGGTGCCCGCAGACCAACACCCTTTTTTGTCATGTTGCGAAGACAGCGTGTGTTTTACCCCACCCATTTGTTTTGTTTTTTTTTTGTTTTGAAGCTAGGGGATTTCCCTTTGTTTAGTATAGGGACGTGGCGGCGCGACTTTGAGTTAAGCCCCCTTCTTAGTTTTTGTGCTGCTTTTGTCTTCCCGTCGGAGTTCCCACACGGCCGATGGAAGTCTTTTCCCTTTGATTGCTTTTCAGCCTGGGCGTAGCTGACACGGGTCTTGCCGTTGGCCCTTTATTTCCCGTCTTTTTCCCTTTCCCCCCCCCTTTTTTTTTTGTTTTTTTTTGGAAGATTTCGAATGCCCCGGACTTGACGGGTTGGCCTGTTTTTTCTTTTTTTTTGTTCTTGTCGCGAACCTCGCGGTCCCTTTTGACGGTCTTTTGCCCCTTTATTTTTCCGACACTCAACGTTCCCCGTTCTCTGCCTTGTTTCGGGAAGAGACTTTTTAAGGATGTTGCCAGGGTCCCTGTGAGACGGTTTCAATTTTTTTTCCTGGTTCCCCCCGTTTTGGGGATAGTTATGGAAGTCTATCTCTTTTCCTGTGCTAGGATCGGGTTCTTGTCCAACCTCTTTCGGGGTCGAGTGATGTAGTCCTACCGCTTTTTTGCCGTAAGATTCTATTTTTGCCATCTCACCTCGGCTCGTTTTCTCCCCCCTCTTTTTCCTCTGTCTGTCGTCCGAGCCAACCCCAGGTTAAGGGCCGAGCGGTTCTTGCTACTGAATCTGTCTCTTTGTGGAAGGTCCGGGCTGCGCTTTTTTCTTTCCCACTCTGTTGGATTTTACCTGGAAAGGCCGGGCTGTAGGGATTTTTTTCCCCGTACTTGATGGGACCTTCTGGGTTTCTAGTTCCCCCCTGAGGGAGGACCCTATTTATCGTGTTCAGGCTCGGTTCCCCTCTTTTTTTCCCTTTTATTCCCCCCTGGTTGCCGCCCTCCCCAGTGGGTTTTTTGCATCAACGCGTCCCCGCTTGCGGGGCCGTTCCACCCTGTTTTGTCCCGTTGTTTTATGAGGCGGGTCCGTCCTGCTCTCTTTTCGTGCTGCTTGGAATGTTTCTCTTTTTTTTTCCCTTCTTTCGTTTTGCTTGGCCCCAGCGGCCGGTGGGGACATTTTTGTCGTGGTTGCATTTTGACTCTGATGCCTTCAAATTTGGAGGTCCAATCCCCTCCGGCCTTTCTTTCCTTTACTTCTTGACTGGTCGCTGTGCCAAGTCTCCTTTGGGCCGGGAGCTGTCCCCCGTCTTTGTTGTGAGCGCACCCAAGGGAGTGGTTACGGTCTTTTTTTTCTTTCTGTTTGCTTAGTGCGATATTTTCTCTGGTTAGCGTTGGTGTTGGACTTAACGGAGTCGGTTAGTGTCTTTCCCTTTTTTTCTCCTGCGTTTCCCACTGAGCTCTGATTGCTTGGTATTCCCTGGTCCCTTTTTTCCCCGTGCTTTTTGCGCTACTCCAGGGCTGCCTGAAGCAGGACCCTTTTCTTGTGGCGTTTTTCTCATTTTTTTCGTCCTCTTTTCAAAGGCATCCAATCCTCCTTGTTTTTTTTTCCCCCATTTTTTTGCGGGAAGGGGGACCGGTTGAACGCCTCCCCCTCCTGCTTTCGGTCCCAAGGACCAGGCCGCCAGACCAAGGGCCCCCCTTGGGCCCTGACCCATGAACGTCGAGTCTTCTTTCTTCCTTTTTTTGCTTCTTCCTCTGGAACGGGGGGAGTTCCGGCTTTTTTTCCCAGCTTCTAGAACCGTCGTTTCGTTCCCCCTTGTTACTCCATCTTTCTTTTTGACGGCGTCCGGCGGTCCTTGTCCCCAGGGATGGTCACTGGACCCTGATGCTTTTTTCTTTCTTCACTTCCTAGTGGTCCCCCTTTTTCCATCCCTTCTGAAGGATATTTTGTCCGTCTCCTTCTTTAATGCCCCCATGATGGCCCCGGTATTCCCCTGTTTTTCACGCAGGTCCTTGTTTTCCCGGCCTTAGATTTTTCGACCTGCGGTTCTCCTTCACGAAAGTTGTTGAGTCCCTTTTTTATTTTTTGAAATGCTTTGTCAGGTTCGTTTTTGCTTTGCGTCCCTTTTCCTTTTTTTTCTTCTGGAACGCTTCTGGATACCCTTTTCCTCGCCCCCGTCCCTTTTTTTTCCCATTCTCCTGAGGAAACGTGTTTTTTCTCTTCCTTCCCCCCAGGGCTTTTTTGCTGAAAGGACTCCCTCTCTTTCCCTGCTCGTGACCCTCTCCCACAAGCCACCTTTTGACCAGTCTGACCCTCACGGTTGCGGTACTTCGTCTTTTTTTGAGTATTCTGCGGATGTATTCGTTCGTGTTCCTTTTTTTTCCCCCACGTACGCTCTGCTCTGCCCTGTTTCCCCGTTTGTCCGTCCATCCGAGGGATTTTTATCACATTTTGCGCCCCTCCTCTTTTTTCTTCCCCCTGCTTCTGTGGACTTTCCCGTTTCTGCCAATGTTTCTCCGTCAGGGCGCTGCTGGAGTACGGGAGTCTCCTTCGGAGTCCTCTGGCAAGCGCTGGCCCTTCCCCCTTCTTTCTCACCTTTTCCCCCCACCGGAGGGAATTTTTTCGGTTTGTTGGTGCCGAAGTCCAAGGCCCCCGTCGTTGAACAATCTCTCCTCACGTTAAGTTGTTTTGTTTTGTCTCTTCTTTTTTCCCCTCTTTTTTTTTCTTTTTTGCAGGTGTTCCTTAGGCAAGAGCGAGATCCCCTTAATAACGGTTGGGTTTCCTGATCTCTTGAGTGTCTTGGCAACTGCAGGTTTTGTCCCCTCCCATTATAAAATAGACCAGTTGCCTCGCGTTACTATCCCCCCGAGGATTTCCCCTGCCATCTTAGTACTTTTTTGGCAAGGGGGAAAGTCCCCCCCTTTCTCTTTCTCGGTGATGGACTGCATTAATGGATTTGTTACCTTTGCCTTCACTCTAGTTTTATGGTGGCGGACCCGATTTTTTTTTACCCCTTCCCGGATTTTTCTTTTTCTTAAGGCAGGGTGTTGTCAACCCCACCTGCGGTCAAGCCACTTACAACTCCGGATTTGTCTCCCTTTCTTCATCTCTGCCCCACTACGGGATGTAGCTTCTTTCCCCCCCCTGTTGTATAGGTTTCTATATTAGGAGAGTCCGAGTCACTGTTTTTTCCTTTAAGACCCTGTTGCAATGGCCCCCCTTTTCCTTCCCTCCTTGAAAGTTTTTGGTCCAAAGAACTGCTTACCTTATTGTTCACCCCCCTGTGGTTTCATCAGCACCCCACCTTACCCCCTTTCCCCCGTTCCCTGTCTTGCTCAACGCAACGAAACCTTCCCTGTCATTCCTCTAATGGTAGGGTCGTCCAATGCTGTGAATCGCCCCCCCCACTCGGTTTGACCGTGAAGCGTATTCCATTTAACCACTTGGACTGTTCATGTCAGGGTGTGATCAAACAGGACATTTCCCGGTTGACGCAGGACCGATCCGGAGTCAAAGCGTCCACTCTTTTTCCGTTTTTCATGGTACCTGTCCCCCTCTGTTGTCTTCCTTCCGGTCGGTTTCGGTTTTCACAGTCGTCAGTGTATTTGAGTAGAATTCCCTCCTTTTTTTGGCAAGAGCCACGTTTATAGGTCTCCCCTTCCCAAGAGCTCACAGGCCGGTCCCTTTGTTTTATCTGCTCATTGGTACCTCTCACCTTTGAACCCAAAGTTTGGTACACCCCGCAGGATTCTTTCCGTTCGCCCTGACCGATAGGAAGTCCTGTTTTCCGTGTGTTATGCCCTCCTTTTTTTTTTTGTTGCTTTTTCGGGGGCAGAGGATGTTCTTCTTTCTTTAAGGGCACGGCCAGCGGGTTCCCCCCCGTTTGGTGACACCGTTCTTCCCGTTATGTTCTTCCCCTGTTTTTTCGAAGCCTTCGCTTTCCAGGCAGGCCCTTTACCGTGTTTCCCTTTCTGTTGCCCTGCACCTGGGAAGGTAGCGTTGCCGTTCCCCAGGGCACTGGACAGACATCGTTGATTATCTCTTGTCTTACTTTTTACCGCACCGCGTGGCCGTCCCCTTTTTAGTTTGGCCCACCCAAGGCAGAGGGACCGAGAATCGTCATTTTTGTAAAGCGCCCTTTTCAACTCTGCCACGGAACCAAGCCCAAAAAACGAAGCTTTCCCCCCCCCTTTTTTTCCTTGGTCTGTTTCTACTTCCAGAAGTTTTTTTTCTCAAACGATCCCCCAGTTCCTTTCAGTGTTTTTCTTAAATTTTTGACCACGTCCGGAGGAAGGCCTTTTCTGTTTACCCAGTCATCCGTGTAGGCCAGGGGAGACCTTCCCACCCTATTTATTCCTCCCCCCACTTTCGGCTGGTGCATTTTCTACTAAACTTCCCTTGCACTGGAAACCAGATTTTTTTTTTTTCCGGTCTTAGGAGCCATCCAGTAGGGCAACATGTTGCCCTCCAATTTTCTGGTTTTATCCTTCTTTAGTTTTTTTTTCTGATGTTCAACCCGGATGGAGTTGTGGACTTTTTGGACCGCAGAGTGGACACAGTCCCCCCCCCGTCCCCCCACGTCTCCAATCTTTAATTCCCACTCCCGAAATGGCTCCCCGTTTTTTCCCCCCTTCGCTGTGGCCAAGAAGGTTCCGGGTCGGGCCTGTTCTTTTACCAGGGATGGTTCAGAAGTTTGCCTTTTCCCCTGTGGTCTCCCCCTTTTGCGTTTTTCCCCTTAAGTCTTCCTTCTTTTGGACTGCACCACGGAGCAAGTTTTTTTTTCTTTTCTGAGTCGTTGGGCTGGTCACAGAGATATGTCTAGTTTTTTTTTTGTCCCTCTGGTTGACCCCTCATGAAACTTTGATTACCGTACGGACGCTGGATTGTTATCTTTTCTTAAGCCTGGATAGGCAGGCAGGAGAGTCTTACTTCCCTGCAGAGCCCCGCCGTACGGTTTCCCCGCCCAGGGCCGTCTTTTTTCGAGAGCCGGACCTGCCCTTCTCCCCACCGCTTTTAAGAAACCCCGAACGATAAGGCCCCACCGGCTTCTACCTCTTAATTCAAACCTTAGCGGACCAACAGTCTTCTCCCTTTCCCTCCTTCCTTTTTGCGTGTTATATATGGTCAAGTGCTTTTTTTTCCGCCAGTTTTCTTTTTTCGGCAAGACTCTTTCTTCTCCCATTGTTAATCAGCTCCCTTTTCCTGTGTGGTTCATTCCGCCCTCTTTCATTCCCCTCCATTTCTAAACACACTTTTTCCGAGGAAACCGTGTGAGCCTCCCTCAATCCTTGGACATGGGACAGCCCTTTCCTTGATTACTACACAGGGCTTCCTCTTCGTACATCAAAGGCCTTTCTTTAGTTTGATTGTACTGCCCCCGGGTTTTTTGAGCGGCAATACAAGTTTCTCTTTCATTTTGCCCGAAGTTGTGATGATAAATACTCCTCCCAGTAAAGGGCACCGCTCTTTTTTTACGGACCAGGTCTTCCCCCTTTTTCCAAGAACGTCTTCTAGGTTAATCACACTGCTTGTTTTTTGTTTTCAAGTAATAAGGGGCACCCGGGCCTTCCCGGCTTTCACCCCGTCCTTTCGAAGTTTGACCTCCCCACACCTTAACCCCCCCAACTTTTTCACTGGCAATGCAAAGATATCTCTCATTCCCCCCTCTTTCTCGGAGTCCCCAAACCCTGTTTTCTCCCCCACCATTCCCCCGACAACCCGCCCCACATGTCTCCCAACCCCCAAGACAACCCTCCTTACAACCTACCACACTTACCAAAAACTGTCTCCTAACTCAAATTGATCCATGTTTTCTCCCACCCTCTTAAAACCCCTTGACGATGAAGACCCTGCATGTGTATTTCCCGCTCCACCCAGCTCACCCCCCCTCCTCCAAGGCACGTGGCCCCTTTTTTCCCGGACCCTTGCGTTGGGAAGTCCGACTTTTTTTCTTTATTTTTGCAGCCGCGCCATGCCCCCCTTTACGCCTTTTTTTTACCAGCATAAGCATCCCTCGACAGTGCGAAGGGACCCCTCAGTCCCCCTCGCTCCAGTACGCTTTTGCCTTAGACTGCCCACCCCCCTTCCCGTGGTTATCCAAACACGAGGTGCCACTGCTCTCCCCCCCCCCTCCTTGGCCAAGCAGTGGAGCGAACCCCTGCGTTTTGCCAGCGTGGCTTTTCTTCTTACATCCTCCCCCTTTCGGTCCTACCCTCCCTCTACGTTTATTAGGGGTGACCTTCTCAACAGGCACCGCCCAAGTCCCTCTTCCCCCAATTCCCTGGCTTTTTCTCCAACTTTCTTTCCTTCCCTTTTTTGTTCTTTAACATAGCACAGTCAGCGGTACCCTCCCCTGCTTTTTTTTCCTCACCCGACCAGCCCGGACAGCCCACCGGGGCGAGCCTAAGTTGATTTTTTCCCTCCGCAACCGCCTTCCTTCTTATTGGGTCCATGTGTCCCTTTCCTGGCCCTTGCCCCTCCCAGGCGTGCCGGCAAGGCACTTCCCTTTTTTCTCACGTGGGACTTTTTCCAGGCAACTCCCCGTCAAGGGTTTTTGATCTTTCCAGAACCAGCGTGTTTTTCCAAGCTTTCGCTCGCCAGCTTCCGGCCCCACACCCCGGCTCATCCGCTTCATGTGCCCCGTCCGCCAGGAGCCTTGTTCCGTTTTCCTTTTTTCACCTTTTTGGGGGACGCCCCCGCGGCAAGGCTCCCCAGTTCCTTCCAGCGCCGCCCCATGAGCCACCAGCAAGTTTCTCCCCCCCTTTTTCCCGTTCCACCTCCCCAGGGCCTGATTTTCTCCCCTTTTTTCCCTCCCCCCCCCCTCCCACCACAGGGCCAGCACGATGGCTTTCTCCAGCCGCACCGACTGGCCCCGGCACCCCCACTCCGACCCCCCCGGCGTGCCCCCCCACCTGGAACAAAACCAACCAGACCACCACCCCCCTGCAACCCCCGCCGGCAAGTCCACCTCCCCTGGTGATTTCACGGGGCGCTTGGAGAGGAAGACGCTTTTTTCGGTCACCGGCTGCCTCAACCCACCCCTTAGATCGTGAATTTCTCTTTTCACCTGGACGTCTCTCCGCCAGCGAAACCCCAAACTTTTTTTTCACAGCCGTCGTCTGGTCCCCCTCCCTAGGTGCGTTTTGCCAGCCAGACGTCCTTTTTTGGCAGTCTTCCCTCCCTTTTTGTGTTTGGATGAGTTCCGACGTTTTTTTGTTCTGCCATCTGGAACTGCGCAAAAGAATAGGCGACACGACTTGAGGGGTTCTTTTTTCGAGGGCCGGTATATTTTTCCTTCTGTCTTGATTTGCCCCCCTTTACCAGGTTTGGGCTGCTACTGGGTTTTACTTCATTTTTTTTATGAAAGGAAATTTGATTTTTCCGTTCGAAGCTCACCCTCGTCCAGGTAAGCCTTCTTTTCCTTGTTACTTCTTTTTCATTAGGTGTTTTTTTTTTTTCTTTTGGGTGGGGGAATATTTCTTCTTTCTTTTTGAATTGGGTGAGGTATTGAGTGGTGGTCCGTCCCTTCTTGACTTGATGGTTCTTTTTTTTCATTTCCCCCGAGTTGATGTTTTTCCCCTTTTCTGCTTGTTTTTGGGTCCTGGGATTCTTGCAGTGAGTTTGTCTCGACTGTTTTGCGTGGCTGATGCTCTTGATTTTTTAGCGGTTGGAAATTCTGTTGGTGGGGCTTTTTTTTTTTTGATGCTTGAGAGTCCTTGGGCCCGGCCGGCTGTTCGGTTTTGCTGCGAGGCGGAGGGCGCTTGCGGCGGCACTGGTGTGGGGGCGCTCTTTTCCTGTAGGGGTGGTCCTTTCCTTGTTCTTCTTTTTTTTCTTTTCCAAGTCTGTATGGGTTTGGTTTATTTTCCTCTTTTTTTTTACTTTTTGGGGAGGGGTTTTTCCCCTGTCATGGTCCAGTCTCTGGGAACGTTTTTTCCGGCGTTTTTTTCTTTTGTGATTCTCCATTTTTTTTTTTGACCCAGTGGTCTCGGGCGGGGCTGCTTTTTTTTTTTGATCCTGCTGTGCTTCCGACCTTTTTTTGCTTTCCTTTATGGGTTTGCGGAACCGAGATGATTTTTCTTTTTCTTTCAGAATGGGTTTCTGGCATGCCGAACCCTGCTACTCTCTTGTCGCTCCGGGACTTGCCCCTATGACTGAGAGGATTTCTTCTGGGGTCCCCTTTCTTGGGAACGAGGATGGGTTTCTTTCCTTTGAGGAGTTTACGAACACGACACTTTTCCAAGGTGCTTTTTACGATCTTCTGGAATGGGTGGGGAGGTCGCCGAGTCCTCTGTTTTTTTTACACAGAGCTGGTGATTTTTCTCTGATAGGGGCATTGAGGATTGACTCCCCGGACCGCTTATAATGTAACTGCTCTGGATCCTGGTTTTTTTTTTATTGTTTTTTAAGGTTTTCGTAATGCCGGTTTGGCATGTTTTCTTTGTCTGTCTGGACTTCCAATGCAAGGGGCGTTTTCTGCTTGGCCTTGTCTTTTTGGGCTTCTTGTCATTTGGGTTTCTTTTGGGTTCCTTTTTCCTTGGTGTCCCCCCGTTGCAAGGAATGGGACCGGGTGGCTCGGAACAGGTTGTTTTTTGGGGGAGACCTGGGGGTGTCTTTTTTTTTTTTGTTTTTGTTTTTGTGGTTGGATGGGTTTTGGGATTTGGGTGTTTTGCCCCTGGTTGTTGAGATGCTGGTTTGAAGGCCTTTTTTGTTAGGGTTTGTGTCTCTCCTTTTGATACTTTCGTTTCTTTTTTTTTGACGGAACAAAAGTTGTTTCGTTGTTTTTTGTTTTTGGCTGGGATGGTGGACAACTTTCCTTCAGGCTTGTTGTTTTCTTATGGGGGATGTATGTGTCTGGCCTCCCCTTGCAAACTTGGTTCTGGACGCGAGAGTGCTTTCCCCCCCCCTTTTTTTGATAGGGAACTGGGACTGGTTGGTCGTACGAGATTTTCCGTGTTTTCGGCTTCATTTCTTTTTCCTTCTGCAACCCCTTTTTTTTTTTCTTGACTTTTGGATGACGTATTTGTTCCTTTTTAGACGGCTGTAGTCTGGGCTGGAAGACCCCTCTCCCTTTCAGATGGTTCCTTCCTATTTGTTTCTGAAGTTTCGGTGTTTTCTGGGACGGTCACCTGTCCTTTCTTTTTTTTTTGGGTCAGAGAAGACGGGAGGACTTGACGGTCCCCTTGTGTCCGAGTAGTTTTTTTTTGGATGGTTTATCTTTTCCCCCTCGTTCCTTTAATGGCAAAGAGAAAAGTGATACTCCCCCCCTCCCCTGAACCGTTGAGGGAGGATTTGACGATAGGGTCACTTGTTCAGGGTTGGCATTTTTGAAAAACCGGCCTTTTTTCGTCATTTTCCTTCGTTTTTTTCTTTCTGTGTCCTCTTGGTGGGGATGGTCTTTGTTTTGCTTTCGAGCTCATTGACTTTAGTTTTGATTGCTGGTCCCCCTTGGATGGGCGGCTTGGTCTTTCCTTCTCAATATTTTGTGGCGTACACTTTTCCTGTTCCTTCTTTTTTTTTTTCGGTACACCGATTTATAGATGCTTGATGCCCCGGCTTCCCTCTTTACTTATCCTGCTGGCCAGGACACTACATAGGGGTTCTGTTGATCCTTTGCTGAGAGGGTTTCTGACCGTTTTTTTTTTTTCCGACCTTTACCCTTTTCTGTTTTGATTTTCCTCGGGGAACGAGTTCTCCCTTCTTTCTGCCTTTCTTGTTTTAAGTGACAACCTAGATTTCATTCTCTTAGGTGGTTCTGTTCCTCGGGTGCCTGTTTTTTTTTTTTTTTGGACTCCTTGTTCGTTTCAACTGTTGGCCGCAGGGGTTTACCTTGTTTGAAACGCAAAGAAACCGGCTGATTCCCCCGGGTGGTCGGAATAATTTTGGTCGCCGGTTCTTCCTTTCGGAGTGACCTTTCCCTTGGTATAAGTTGATGGGATGTCCTGGGCTGTTAGTCGGGTCCCCGTCTGCAGGGGGTCCGGCCTCTTTTTGTCTTCCTTTTTCCTGTTTTTGCCTGGTTTGTGAGGTCACGGCGGTGCTCGGCGCCGTCTCTTTTGTGCTTTGCCCCCCAAGCTCGCAGAAGCTTTTTTTTTGTTTTGTCTGATAGGTTGTTTCGTGGTTTTTTGTTTTTTGCCGAGTTTTATTGGGGATTTGGCCTGTGCTGGTCTTTTGCGTTTGAGGACGGGAGGGGGTGGGACTTCTCCCCTTGTTTTTCATGGAACGTTTTCTTATGCGTTGAGCTTTTTTTGCTTCAGGCACTTTTTGGCTCGGAGTTTTTGGTCTTTTTTTCCCCTTTTACCTTGCCGACGCTACCTTCCCTGTGTTTTGCCCGTTCCGTTAAGCACTGGTTTTTCCATTTAAGCATTCGCGTTTTTTCCCCTTTCTTCTATCAACTTCTCGGGCCCTTTTTTGTCCTTTGTTTTGACCGGCCCGGGCCAGGACAGCCCCCGCCCCCTCTTTTCCTCCCCCTGAAATCCTGCCAACTTTTTCCTTCTTGAGACCTTTACCCGGTTAGCCCGTCTGTTCCTCCCTTAGAGGGGTCCTGGCGGCAATCTCCAGCCTTTTTATTCCAAGGATTTGTGTGTTTTCCCTTTTTTTTCTTCTGACCTGGATTTCTTCGCCAGGGCCCAGGCCTTGTTCTCCCGTGCCCGTGATGGGGGACTGATCGTCTTCTTTTTTCTTTGCAGCAAACCGTTCGTTCTTCCCGCCCCTGCTGCGTCGCCGTTACCTCGGCCGCCGGGGTACGATGACCCTAAGGGTTCTTTTTTCCCGGGAATCTGGGGGACTTTTCGACAGGACTCCCCGGATCCGTCACTGCTGGACTTTGAGCCTTCTTCTTTGTGAAATTCTCAAGGTCCTTTTTTCTTTTCCCCCTGTTTGTGGAGTCAACCCGCGGCTTGGGTGTGCGTCCCCCTTCCTGGCGACCGGACCAAGGGTTTTTCCCCCTTTTGCCCCCCTCCCTTCTGCGTTTGAGGTTTCTTTCCTTGCGCCGTGTTTTTTTTCTGCTGGTAACCCTCCTTCCCCTGGATAATTTCTCCCTGGTTCCGTGGGTTCCCCGTGCTCCCTTCGTGACTTTTGCCTCCCCTTCTAAGGATGGTTTTGTGTTTTTGGTGCTGAACTTTGCCGCCAGTGTTCTCTGCTTGAACGATCCCCCCCCCTCACTGTACTTTCTTTTTTGCTTGTGCCATGTTTGACACCTGGGATGTTCTTACTCGTTTTTTTGTCTGGTGAGGCACGGCTTTTTTCTTCTTTTTTTTCTGGTCATCTTGGGTGACACCCAAGGGTGTGATGTCCCTTTTTCCCCATGCGGTTTCGGTAATAAAATAATTTTTTGACTTTATTATGCCTCCCCCCGTCTAAGCTGGAGGAAGCCCATCTTTTTTTCCTTCACCTTTGGACTTCACGGTGGCGGCCACCTCTTTTTTCTTTCCCTTTTGGTTCCAGAGAGGGCGGTTTTTCGATTGCTTTCCTTTTATTTGATGTGCATTTTTTGTCTATGAGTGCTCCCCGTAGGACATCCTCCCACCGGGTCTTGGGAGGTGGGCGATTCCCTTTTTCCTCACCTTCACCCCAGGAAG
>Ga0179591_1279332_pt1 | contig 12590 bp, 11 predicted proteins | sample CZOMad2_1_08_16f_FD_182891 | JGI IMG/M metagenome (GOLD analysis project Ga0179591, IMG submission 182891) | Vadose zone soil fungal communities from Angelo Coast Range Reserve, California, USA - CZOMad2_1_08_16fungal (PacBio error correction) | ecosystem: Environmental > Terrestrial > Soil >... | reverse complement strand
CTACTTTTTATCTTCCGTGAGGGGACTCAACTCCTGATCCCCCCACCCTGGACGCTGTTTTTTCTTCCCGGCGTTCACTGAACCACAATTATCCCATTACTCCTTTTTCCCTTTTGTATTCGACGGAGTTCACGCAGCCGCCTGAAGACAGAGAGCCATCCATGGGACGAGCACCCCCTTGATTTTGGTCGCTCAGTGAGGGGAGATCATTGGAGGCACTGCGAAGCATTGCTTTTTTCCCTGGCGATACATCCCCCCCCGGCTACGCAAGAGATTTGCATGCACTGAAAGCGCGGTCGAAACCCCCGCAAGGCCTTTACTTAGGGAGAGACCACCCCCACGTCACTAGGCATAGTTTACGAGACTCTGTTTTTTTGACCTAGCGGCGGCACTTTCGGGTGTGGTGAAGTAATGGACGGACCCCTTTTATGTTAATCGAGCACAATCTTGAGATAGGTTTATACTCTCCCCTCTCTGTTCCTCGACTCGTTCGCCTTCCAGGGAATCCCGAGTATTTTCCTCGCTTTTAGGAGGGCCAGCACCCCGTATTAGTCTCTCCCTCCTGCCGTTGACGAGGACCAAACCCTATCGATACTGGACCTGGTGGTCTTTTTCGGCCGATTCGGGGTCGCCTGGGTCTCCAAGCTCCGAGCGGACAGCTCGGGGCTCCAGCTGCCCAACGCTCGATAGTTGACTCGCTTCCTTCTTTTCTTTTCCCGAGGCTTGACAACGCCTACTGGCGACCCCAGTCGTTGCGCTGTTGATCGCGAGGCGCAGGGGTTACTACCTCGTACGTGTGAATGCGGTTGAGCGTCTCTCTTCCCTATGGCCTTATTATTAGTTTAAGTTATTCATTTTCCTTTCCTCCCCCTCCCCGCTCCCTTGGCCGTCGCTTCGTCGCCGCCGCTCCGCAGATAGTTTTTGTCGCCCCCGTCGCCGAAGGAGAGAACACTTGCGGAAGATTAAGAGTCGTGGAACCATCATCGGCGTGCTCCCCAGCCCCTGTTCCGACGCGTTCGACCGCGCTCTTTGCGTTCTGTAACCAGGACGTCTTCGTTTGCCCCGCTGACCCGGCTAAGGCTAATGAACCCATATATTCGCTTTTTTCCCCTGTCGGCGGACTTCCGCTCGTCATCGCCTATACTATGCGTGGTAGAAACGGAAGAGGAAGCTTCAGTTCATGTACTTATTATAACGGTCTCTCCCGTCCCTAAGGCGCTCGTGGACCGACGGCTCCGGCGGCGACCGTCTGCCGTGCTGGGGATCGCTATAATTGCTTCCGGCGTTGCTCAATCCCTGAAACCCGCTGAAACGCAGTCCCCCCCCCCCCCCCCGGTTCTTCTTTTTTTTTTGCGCTCTGCGGCGTGCTCAGGCCTAGGGCTTCACGCGGCCGACGACGTTTTCTGACCGCTTCCTGTGGTCCGGAAGACGGTGAGCGGTCCATAACCACGATAGGGGAAGTTGGACTCGACACAGCACGCTTTGAATCCTCCCTGGTCCTCGCACAGAGGGACACACGTAAGAGCCGAGCGCCACTCCGGGGCGACTGTTCCGGGACTGTTTCGAGGGCCCATTCTTTTATACGGTGGCCCCGGGTGCCCGGCTCTAGAAGGAGTGAAGCGTCGGTTTTTTTCTCGTCGCTACATGCTCCCCCCGTTGCTTCTCAGGAAACTCGACCCCGCTTGTTACGACGAAAAGGATTCCAGTCGAATAGTCTCCCCTTTTTTTCGATTGGTCCGTTGGGGCGGAGATACTCTGCTTGGGAGCAGGATTAGATTCGTTTCCTACATCGCCCAGGGCTGACCCCAGTACGGGGGGCAGATTAAAATTCATCGAACGTGACCGTGATGTTTCCTTGATTTTTTTCCCGTTCTTTTACACTTGCGATGCGCCCTTTACCCTTGATCGAGGGAAGGCGGTGGACCAACATGGCTGCTGTCGCTCGTCCGCGCGCCTTCCTGGGAATTCTATTATCGCCTAGCAGAAGGGAGCTCGCGCGGAGGGTGACTCGCTCTTCGATCCTTCTCTTTCCTCCGAAACGAGGCGGATGAGCGGTTGAGGAGAAGCTGCATTTTTTTATTGTCTTCCTGAGTTCCCAATGCGCCAAGTCGGAAGAGTTTGGCGCTTCGCAAACTGATGGACGTTGCTAAAAACTAGGACGCCTTTTCGGAATAATCTTGATATCCGACGACCCTCGGTCGTCACTTTTGTTTTCCCTTTTCCTTCGAGGGACCGGCCTGCTGGAGAAGTTGTCTGGATGGGCTCTGGTCCACCCGACGGGTATGAGCGCTCGACTGTCCCCATTACCTTTCTTGTCTCCCGGGCCCCCTGTGAGCGGTGGACGAGAATTTTAGAGCTTAGTCCTTGATTTCGGATGGAGACGTATGAGGCCTCGTCGCCGTGTAAAGACTGGCTTGGGGGCCCCATCGTGCAAACCAGTTTCCCGGCATTTCCTAAGAACTGTGTCATCTCTCTTTTTCAGCATGTTTTGTGAGTACGACCGTCGGATTCCACGTTCTTTTGCCCCGGGTTGAGAACTTGGACCGGGAGGGTCCGAATGTCGAAGAACAGTGCGAAACTCTATTCTCCCGATCTTTCCGGTTTGACGAGCCCCTCAAAACGTACGCTTCAACGGGTGGCGCTGACGGTCCTTCTCTTCCTTTTGCCATGCAGTCGGTTACTGCTCCGCCGTTCAAGCGAAAAACTCCTGTAGTCAATCCCGAGTTTTCCGGGCAATGGAAAAGTGACGTCAAGGAGTTTCGATGAACCTAGTTTTCGGTCGCCCAGTTAGGAGTGGTCGTAATGTGTTGACAGTCTTTCCGCGAGGCATTTTGAGGAAGGTAAAACTCGTCCTCGTGAAGCCCTGGTTCCTCGACTGAACCCCTCGCCGTTCAGCAGATTCGAGGTCACCGCGCTATTAAGCTTTAACGATCGGAGATCGCCGATAGAGTCACGAGCTAACAACCCACCGGAATTGCGATCCAACCCGGCGAGGGACGTCTCTCCCATTTTCGACTCCGGCCTCCGCCCGAGCCGAGTCTTTACACGACCTTGCTCCCTATCACGGGTCAACCTTGCCTTCTCTTTTCCTCCAGCGGCGTTCAAGCGCACCCCTCCGGACCTTCAAGTTTAGCGGCGACCAACCGGTACCCGCGGTTCCGTCCCTGGCCGCCGTGTATGCGATTGAGATAGTTTTTTCCGATCATTTCAACATCGGTGCCCTGAAGCTGCGCTGCCTCGAGCGGAACACGAAGGCCGTCGCCAGGGATCGCTTCAGTTTTTCCGTTTCCTCTTATTCGGCTGTGCTGCGCCTCCACCTTTTAGCCTTGTGCAGATCCCCCGCTCGTCCTTTTGCTATCGGCGTGCGGTTTTGGACCGCGTCCCGACTTAACCCTTAGCAGTCGTTTAGCCGCCAAGACATAGGAGCTCCGCGCTCTGTCTCTTTGCCAGTGCGAGGCCGGAGATGGATCCCCGCGTTCGTTTGAGTACCCCGTCACCCGGATCTGAGTGGTTGAAATTTTGTGCTCACCGCCTCCGTATACCAAGGGGTAATCGCAGGGCGGTTTCTAACGAGTTGACCTCGGTCTGAGCCTAGGAGCAGCCTCCCCACAGTGACTCGTTCAGTTGGTTTAGCCGATTGCTTCTCAATATGTCCCTCTAGTTAGAGCTTGCGCGGGCCCACCAATCAAGTCCTGTCTCGGCCTTGCCTTTTTTTCTGTCATGCGGCGGTGACACGCGATAGTTCCCGGGTCGACTCTTAGTGATGAACCATTTTCCTTTTCCGCATTCTGCTTTGGAGACTCATATGGGCATCCCGTTATTCCCGCGCCGCTAAATCCTGAGGAAGTCGCGCGTGAGATATCGGCGATTGTCTTGTGACTTGGGAGTTTCCCCGAGAAGTCTTCAGGTGCGGACTCGTCGCCCGCTAGGGAGAGAGGACCATGTAGAGGGTTTCCTCGCCGCGCTGGTAGGCCCGCGACTTTGCCTGCTTTTTTTGCTTTTTCTTCGCTACGGCGACACTTCGCGAGCACAAGCTGGCGTTTTTTCGGCCCGCATGGGAGAGAGAGTAGCCATGAAATTCCTAATTCCTCTTTAAGGCACCCCGTGCCCTCACCTATATACATAGCAACCTAGGTGGGACGGACAGTCTCTGAGATAGAAGCACCCTGGCATCGCGATCCCGCTCCCCGGATGAAAGGGGCTTGGGCGTTTGGCCCATCACGCCGAGCCGGGGCGACTACGCGCGTTAAGGCAGCGGTCGCCAATGACCGAGACGCCGTATCAGCGCCCGACGGCGTACACGTCGTCCTCAATTCGGGTCTTTTTTTCGGTCAGGCTATCGCCCGCGCGGATTTCTCCCATCACCGCCGTTGGGAGGGAACGCTCTGATGCGCGCCCGCAAGACCATTCGCGAATGCGGCATCCCACGATCTTCCGCGGCGACGCCCGAGAATCCTGGAGGTTCTCCTTTTTTTCCGGGCGTGGGAGGACCCTTCGCCGCTCATTCGCAGCTCAGCATCACAACTACGAAGCTTAATTTCCAGTCATTTGTCGTTCCCCTGGTTTCTATGGAGAGTTTTGTTTTGGTGTTCCTCTCCCTGCAGGGCGGCCTGGCGGGGGTTAAACCGAAAGTAAGTTCCTGCCAATGTGGCTTCGGAGTCTGGGAGGGGTGCTCAGACGTCCGGGTCAGTCCCCGCGATCCTCATTGCCCGCAGTGCCTCCCCTACCGCCCTTGGTCTTATCGCCTCAGGGGCTCGTCCCGTGGTCTTCGCTCTGGTTAGAGAGGATGAGTCCGCTCCCCCACCAGGCAAGCATTCGTCCATGGAGGACCGAAAGCTTCCCAAGTCAATCTCCCCCTCTGGTTTACGGCTTCTCGAGTGACGGCCTCATTAGCCGTATCCTGATTTCCGCCGCCCGTCGATTCTCTCTTTTCCATCTTGTTGAGAGAGATAGAACGCTTCCGGATGCCGGCGAAATGTCCTCTTCCCACGAGAGCTCAGTGTCCAAGTCGTTGAGGCTACGCGTTCACCACGCTCACCAACATCTCCATGACGCTCCCGGTGGTAGTCAGACGGAGTTCAAGCAGTCCTTCCTCCCAGCGCGAAGACCTCCAGGAAAACAATGCTTCGAGCGTCGAATCGCCGAGTTTTATCATGTGGATCCCGGTTTGGTTGGAGTCTCCCGGGACCGTTATTCCGATCAACCCCCCTGCTCGAAGCCAGGAGCAAAAAGAGAGGTCCGTGAACAAAAACTCGCCTTAGAGTACCCCGTCTCTTCTCCTCCAGTTGACCCACTGAGCGTATTCATCGCTGAAGTCGTATGACTGAGATTGGAAGGAGCACGGAATCAGTCAAATCGCTCCCCCCTCCAGGAGCTCGGTGGCTCTGAGCCCTCTACTCGGTGCCCCAGCTCCCCTATTCATGTCTTTAGTCTTCGTTTTGCGATCGCCTAAGGAGGCCCCCGGAGGTGATGGTGATTTCCGAAGCTCGGCCGTCGCCGGGATCTTGACGGTCAGTTTGGCGGTACGTGGTTGTGGGGGGGGTGGGGGTTTGGGGGGTTGTTTTTTTGGGGTGGGGGGGGGGGGGGGGGGGGGTTGGGGGGGGGTGTTGGTGGGGGGGGGGGGGTTTTGGGGTTGGTTGTGGGGGTTTGGTGTTCGCCTTCGGTTTATTCGCTCGCGTCTCGCTGTGGACAGCTCCCGTAATTCTCGATAGTCGCGAGCGGCCTTATGTGGGAAGAGTTATTCCCCCCTTTCCTGGTAGCGGCGTGCCATTGGCGAGGCGGCCCTTCCTGACTTCGTTTGACTATGTCGATCTGCACTGAGTCCTATAGCTTAGTATTAACTTACGAAGCCTGCGGGCTCGCTGTCCGCAGCTGGTTACTCGATCCTTTTTTTTTAGGTAGCGTCGAAGCAAAATCGGCCAGATTCGCCACTACAGCTTTTTTTCCCCGGCTCCTCTCGTTTCCCTACCGTCCCTCGGCGTTCCTCTGAGTGGCTGGAAACCAGGAGTACGGCCAGCTGGACCTGGTCGCCGGCACATCGCCTAAAGTCACAGAAAGGTCCGCTGCCTTTCGCCGCCTTTCCTTGCTTCCACTATAGGTGGTCGGTTGCCAAAAAGCAGAAGCGGACTAATGGTCAAGTTCATCGCGTGAGAGTCGTGACCCACGGTGCCATGCGTTATCTGTTAGAGTGGGGCCCCCTTCCGGCGTGACCGGGTGCTGGATCTGGTACGTCTTCCTCTATCGTTTACCGGAGTTTCGCGACATTTTCGGCGTCAACCGCTTGAACTCCGCTTTCCGGGGTTCAGAGAGGCGGAGCTAAGTCCTCTTCCACCGTCCTGACTTTTGCTGCCTTTTCTTCCCCAGCTACGACGCGCCTTTGAGGGCCAGTAAAACACGTTAAGGGGACGGTGGTGTACCCCCAGAACGCGTGGATCTCGAAATGCGCAGTGCAGTGCTTAGCTGGGGGCCCTCGAAATCCAGACGCGGTGTACGCATTCGGGTCTTTGGCACTTGCGAGCATGCGAGGGGTGAAGGGTGATCTGTGACGTGCTCCACTGGTTATTCCTTGCATAAGCGCCGTGGACGACGAGAAAGAAGATTCAAGGCATCCCCTGATCGGCCCTTCGCAGGTGGTCCGCCCACCCCCGGCGGCTCGTGTTGAGCTCTACCCGATCTCATGACTCGCAGGCTGAACCGCTACGGTGCCGCTCCCTGCTAGAACGTGATTCTCTTGGTTTTCTCTTGAACGCTGTTTGAGCGAACAACTGCCGCTGACCTTTCTTGCGAGAGGATGACCTAGGTGGTCGATATGCTCGCGTAAGCCAGGGAAATTGTCCTCGCACGCACCCCCGGGGCACTCCACGATCTAGACCCCCCCCCCCCCCTCGAGTCCCGGCCCCGCCAGCGCATCCTCACGCCTGCGCACCGCTGCACCTACACCCAGCCAGCGTCTCGGCCTGCCTTGCCCACGCAGAGCGCCTGCAGTTGGTTTTTCCGCATTGGTCGCGCCACGGAGGACCTTACCGGCACGACCCAGACAACCTGCACGCGCCACGTACGGTATAGTGGTCCCACCCTCTCGCGACGAGACCGCCATAATGCCATGGCTCCCTCAGCTTAGTTGACCGATCTGCAAATCCTCACCGCCACCTCCCTACTCAGCCCTTCGCACCTCCGCACGCGGACTCCCCCCAACGTTCCCCCCCTGGCCAGTCTCCGCCCGCACGCGTTAGCCGCTTTTTTACAGCAGACCTCCGCAGCACCCACTCAGCCGCGACAGCCGCACACGCCCGCTCACACGTTGACGAGGAACCGCACCCCCCGATCTCGCCTTTCCCCCTGCGCCCCCTCGCCAGCCTCCCCGCTCTTCATGGAGCGATTGCCCCCACTTCGCTCTCACGCCTTCTTACGACAGCACGGGCGCCCACCACAGAATCAATGCTAACCCGATTCCCCCACACGCCCTTGCCCTCATACTCCTCTCTCAATACTCAGTTGTCTCTCGTCCTTTTGAGAGAGAGAGGGTCCCACAGATCAAGAGCCCCGCACATGTCCACCCGACTGCCACTCATCTGATCTTAGCAGCCCGCACGACGCGCATTGCATCCCCCAGCTCAGCTCGAATTAAAGTCGACTTAAGGCCGGCCATCGACTGGAGTGATTCCGACGCCCCCCCCCCTCTGCGTTTGATAACGGGTGGGTGGAACCGGACGGGGGTGCAGACTCGGGCAGGTCCCTTTCTTTCACGTATCTCAGTCCTCAACTTCGCAACGACCAGGGACGAGTATAAGAGGAAGTCAAGGTTACCCTACCGGGGCAATCCCACTGCATTCGTCGAAGCCAGCAGGTGGCATCGTCCTCGAGGTTGAACACGATCATTAAAGTCATAGTTCAATTGAGAATCTCCCCTTAGTCCGGAGCCGTTGATCTCTCCATTATCGCTGCGCGGCGCCGAAGAAGGATCACGAGACAGGGATAGTAATTTGGGATTAGAGCAACCCAGAACAGAGCGCACTCGAGCTTCTGTGGCCCGTTCGCGAGGGGGGGGGGTACCGGAAACAATGAGGCGGCTCGCTCGCGCATAGTTTCGTGACGCCGGCTCACCTATCCTAAGGCGGGTAGACTGTTCTCGTCAAAGTCTTCCCGGCGTTCAGCGAACCGCGCGGACCAAGTGGTCAGCGCTCCCCCGGGGTTCCCATGATGCCAGAGGTCACGAGGAGATCGTAGAAGCCCTCAACAGCATATCCGCACGTGTGACCACCGATCGACCATTTCTTCCGCCTTAAGTTCCTCGTTCAGTTCTTCGGTCAGAGGAGGTCGAGTTGCTAGTCAAGAACCCAGGTTGGAGGTGGAAGAAGATCCAACCGCTCTCCGCTTGCAGCTTTGGTCGGGTCCCCCGACCCCTTGATGTGCAACCGCTGCTCCGTCGGAAGAATGACCCATACGTGCGTCTCGTGCTCTTTCCCTTTTCGGCAGTTGGATCCCGGACACGCGTTCGGGTCGACCCGTCACCCGGACTTCGGTGGTTGACCTGGCCGCACCCCGTATGGCGGGAAGATCTCCCGTTTTTCGGAAGGGCCGAGGTTGATCCTAGGGCTGAGCGCGCAGGTGGCCCCCAAAATGCTCCGCTTCGGTCTTGTTTTCGCCGGAATCGCTCCAAAACTCCCCGTAGTGAGCTTCACTCCACAGATTCAACTGCTCGCGCATGGGGCGCCTCGACAAGAGCCTTGAGGTTTGACGCGATTAGGAACCGTGGGACTTCCGTCTCGCTTGAAATTAAGCTTTATGTCTGTCCCCACCGGCATCAGCGTTCAGCTGGGCGATCCGAAATCGGATGCAGGGGAGGTCGCCCCCTCTGTGAGACAATATGCGTTGTAGCCGGATGACGGGGATGCCCCCTCCTTGGGTCAAGGAGGAATTGCCCGCCCGATGGCGCTGGTCAGTCCGAGGAGGGAAGCGTTAGCGCCGGTGTAGTGGACGCGCGGAAAGCTTGCAGTTTTCTTCGCGACGTCCCTCCCCCCATTGCTCGAGCACAGCGTTTTCCCGCGAAGGCCCATGGTCTCGATCGTTTAGCCATTAATTAATCCGACTAAGATAATTGGGCCCCTTGGAAGATCGAAAACCGCATTCTTAGGGTGAGTTCGCCGCTCCCCGTGCCTCGATCACCCGCATTCCCCTCCCCGAGAGCAGTGGGGGCCGACATCGTTCCCCTCCCAGAACGGCCCGAGCTCATTACTTGCCAGCGTCTCTAGTGGAAGTCAGGAGGTAAAGCGCCGACGGCCAAAATAGTCCGCAAACTCTGCCCTTGACGAGGGGTAAGGGATAAAGGATCCTCCCGTCGAGTCGCTTCCTCCCCATTCCGCCTGAGTACCTCGAGGCGTGCGCGCCCGCAAGCGGCCTACCCGCCTAGGATTGACGGCTTCGACCGGTAGGATCGCCGCGATCGGAAACCTCTTCCTTTGCTGAGATGCGGATCGTCTCCTTCCAACTTCCTCAGCCTCGACCCGCCGCTATCCCCTTGGCCAATCGTCTCGGTGTCGGCAATGGATGAAGATGATCGCGCGACGTTGGTGTGCCTATACTGACAGGAATCGGGACTGGTCCGACCCCCTCTCTTCTTTCTTTAGGTTAGGAGTGGTCGGTTATAAACGAACGGTACCGTCGCCCACTGTGAGCTCACATGATTTAGTTCGATGATTAGCTAGGGGTGTAGTCTTCTCTTTCTTATGCGCGAAGTCGACTACCCCCCTTAAGATCTTCATGGAGATTCCGACAGCGTGGTGAACGCCGTCAGCCCCCCCTTCCTGGTCACGGCCACCCTTAAAAGAATCCGGGATCGCATCGCGACTGTCGCTTCTACTCCTCTTTGTTTTGTGTCTCTCGATCGACCCGTCGCGATCAGGCCGGCGAAGGGGCCGATCACTCGCGCGCCGCAACCCGTTCCCCTAATGTTGAGTTTGACGTGTCACCAATCTGTCGGTACCCAGACCCCGTAATGCGCTGTGGACTGGTCTTCCGTTCCTTTCCTCCAAGATCGAATGATCCGGGCGTGACCCCCTGAGGCTGTCGCATCGCCCGGGCGTCATGTGGAGGCACTTGCGTCATCAGGCGTAGTCGCGCTAGGAACAAGGTCGGGCTCACCAGTCTCCGCAGTTAACTTGCCGCTCCCCTTTCGGAACCCACCCTATCTTACTGTCAGGGAGAGGTCCCACCCACGTATCGGCGATATCTGCCTTCCCTTTTCCCTACACCGACTCGCTAAGTGACTTAGTCCGGAGTGATCTGTCCTCCCTGAGCGGACGAGGGCAGTCCCCTATCCCCCTTCTCTCGGTGGCGCGATCGACGAGCTTCGGTTTCCCTTTTGTCCTCGAGTTGTCTCCCCAGTATTGAGGGCAGAGAACGCTGGGGCCCGCCCTCTTCTTTGTTTCTGATGCCGCGGCCGGATCTCTCTTCATCAGCCCCGGGCTAGGTGATTAGAAGGCTTTCCTCGCTTTTTTTCCTCTTCCCCCTCTTGGGACCTCTGAACTTACCGATCTTCTTAGTCGCGACGCCGGCCGTGTGATGGGTAGGTCCTCCCCAGTCATGGCTCTGCCTTTTGCCATGAGTTAAGAGTGGTTCCTTTCTTCCTCCGGTTTTCCCTGCGGTTGCTATGTCGATGTTGTCAAGTGATTTTCCCCCCTTGCTAGAGTATTTTCATTTCATCGGCGCAGCTGTCGTCGCTTCTCTCGCGTTTTTCTTTTCTCGATCGGTTGTGCCAGTCGTTAAGAAGAAGCATGGATCTTCCGCGCGGTTCCCTTACCCCCCCTTATCACGTATCCCTAGACTTTCGACCAGTTCATCGGGCGTGGCCTATTCCTCTGGACCCAGGAACGCCCGCGGAACCCCGGACTTCCGTCCTTATCGACTCAAAGGTTCTTCCCTCCGGAGTTCGGTCTCTCTGGGGATTGCCCTTTTTTCGTGCACAAGCAGAAGCTTACGAAGGCACTTTTCATCCGTACGGCAACGAGGGACCACGGGGCTCATCGTTCCTCGGCGCTGGGCTGTGGCCCGTGCCTTTTCAGAAGGTCCGTTCTGCCTGCCCCGATGAAAGCTTAAGAGTGCTCGGAGTTCGCGAGCATCTTCTCCAACAAATGATTCTTGGTGGAGGCCTCTGTCTTCGCTGGCCTCCCCGTCCCACCGTTGGAGTCTCTTCCCCGGGCTGGTTTCGCGAGGGTTTCTCGCCGGTCAACCAGCCTCCGGGTGTACGGGGGAATAGAAAAGAACGCGGGCCCCCCCTCCGTCTCGCCTTCCAAGATGGAGTTTTCCGCGAGGGGTCTTAATGCCAAGAGTTGGTAGACATCTCTTTGATCGTGCCAACAGCCGCTATTCGCTTTTTAAGCACGGTACGGGTTGCTTAGCACAACCCTTGCCCCCTTGGTTCTTCGGACATCCGACCCTCTGGGCCCGTTCTAACTGCCTAATGATCCTCTCCCCGCTTTCGGCGGCTGCTCAAAGCTGTTGAGGTCGGCTTCCCGCTCTGCGCATGGACCACAACCCGCCCAGGGACCTTCCCCGCGTTGGCACACGGACGCCCCTTTGTGCTCGATCTTTTTTCTCTTCTGTGGTGCTTTCCGAGACTTCGAAGGCAGTGCCGTTGATCTTTTTATTTCCTCGCCTGGTACAGGAGGCTGGACGCGCGTACGCCTCATACTTGTACATTTTCTTCCTACTCAAGAGAGGCGAGCTCCGAGACCCGTAAGTAGTTTGGGGCGCATTCCTCTTCGCTCCTGACTCTCCTCCTCTTTTACTCGGAGGTCTGATCGGCTGTTACCTTACAGGCGCCCGGCCCCGAGGTCTTTTCCCACGTTTTCTGTAGGCATTGAATCCGCCACCTTGCACGCGATGTACCTCTTGCAACCCTTTTTTATCCTAGTCATGATTTATGCCTTTTTTGCCCGTGGATAGTCATGTTGAACTGTGGATATGCTGTCGATCGACGACTGCAGTGGTGCTCTTTCCCGCAACTAAGTTGAGGAGGTAACCTTTTCCCCCTATCTTTACTCATTTATAGTAACTTCAGATTTTTGATCGGAGGGAGCGTGACCCGGATTGCTGGGACGCTGCCGCGGACCCCATCTCCCTTTCGCCCTTTTCCCCGTAAAAAGGCCAGTGAAGGTTATTTTGCGCGTCTTTTTATTTCCCCCCTCGGAAGTTTAGAAGTATGTTCATTCGACGGGCGGCCCCCCCCTATAGCTACAGTGTCCTCTTTTTTCCGCAGTCATTTTTCCATCAGATTATACTAAGCCTTTTTTTTCTTCTCGGCGTCAGACCGTCCTGGAAGAGGCAGCGTGGTGTCGCAGGAGATTTAACTTTTAACTTTCAAGTCCTGCCCCCCTAGAAGAGTTTGATAAATAACTCGGATAAAGGGACTAGCTCCACCCAGCGTCTCTACTTGGGCGGTTCTTCCCTCTCCGGTTTCTCTGGTCCCTTGTGCTATAACTTAGGGTAAAGGCTCTCGTCTAAGTCTTCCCCTCCCTGCGGTCCGTAAGAGTGAGATTGTCCTCCGAATCTTGGCGCGTGAGACTAAACCCCCTTACCTTTGTTCTCGCACA
>Ga0179591_1139793_pt1 | contig 12590 bp, 15 predicted proteins | sample CZOMad2_1_08_16f_FD_182891 | JGI IMG/M metagenome (GOLD analysis project Ga0179591, IMG submission 182891) | Vadose zone soil fungal communities from Angelo Coast Range Reserve, California, USA - CZOMad2_1_08_16fungal (PacBio error correction) | ecosystem: Environmental > Terrestrial > Soil >... | reverse complement strand
CTCTCCGCTCTCCTTGATGAGGCCCTGTTTTTTTTCTTCTCAGCTGCATGCTTAGATATTCTTCTTGAGTCCTCCTTGAAGTCTGCAGGGCGCGATCTTAACTACAGGCGCGCCTAATACTTGTGACTTTTTTTTCTTCCCTGGGTCTACCTTTTCTTCCCAATTTTCTCTTGCTTCTAGAAGGTCTGAGTGGCACTGCATACTCCCGCCCCTTTTCCCTTTTTTTCCCTGCGTTTACACCTGAAGCTAAGGTCAACCTGTGAACCCTCTTCCTTCCCTCCGGGCCATCATATTCGGTTGAGATTCGGAGCAGACATAGTCGGGTCTCTCGACGCTCTTCTTTGCACCTAGAGCCCTCCTTTCTTTCTCTCTTTTTTTTTACAGCTTTTTACTCCTTTTTTTTTTTTTTTGTGGGGGTTTCTCACGACACATTATTTGTCCCCTCTAGCCGCCCAGAGCGACACGATTTTTTTTTAAAACGCAACGAGTTTTCGATCAGCATTGTGTTTCCGTCATCTGGACGCCTTCTTCCCTTTTTTCCACCGGAATTCCGACTCTAATTCCATAATCAGGATTCACTCTCATGCAGACCCCCCCCGTTTCTGACTTTCTTTCGGAGCTTTTTCTACCAAAGAGTCCTAGAAGAACTCCCACCATTTGTTAGTAGAGCGGCTGGTCCCCCCTTGGGAATCCTTTTTCTTTCTTTTTTTTTACTTTTTCCTTCTTGCCGGTCTGATTTTAAAGTTTTCTTTGCATCTTCCCTCCCCGCAACGACGTCCTTTACCCTTATTAGATACTCCCCCTCTTTCCCTCTCTGCATTTTCTCCTTCACCCCTTTTTCGAAGTCTCTCTCTCTTCCGGGCTCAAGGTTCGGTATTGTCTGGACTTACGCATCATTGGTCAAATGGTGTCGAAAGTACACGTGTTTTAAGCCTTTTCTTCTCCTCATTGGTTGTTTCGTGCATGTCTCCCTACAGCTTTTTTCTTGAAGAGTGATCTTAGTCCGGTGACAAACCAGGTAAATGACCTGGAGTTGGCCGACGTCCCTCTACTAGTTCTCCCACCCACCTTCCTGCGCTTTCTTGCGTCGTTTCAGGTCGGAGTTTTTTCACTGCGTCACGTCCTTCTCCGAGCCCGACCCTCCTTAATGTACAGATTTTTAATGAGGTTTTTACGAAGGTTGCCCCCCTTTTTGAGTCACGCTCCCGGATACCACTATTCGTCCCTTCCCGCCATTTTTTCTTCTCGTGCCATGTTGAGAGCCCTCTTTGTTTTTCTGGGCACCCTTCTTACGCCCAGCTTGTTTTTTTGGTCCGGTTAATGTGACCCAACGTTTCTCCTGATGACCTTCATGTTTTGCCACGCTTCCTCTCTCCCCCGTTTCCTCTTGAGACACTCTCTTTTCCGCAACTATACTATTTCAGGCCATCCGACGAGGCCCACGCGCCGCGTGTTGACTTGCACCCTTCGGTTCCAAGTAAGCAGCTGCGCAACTCTCTCCCCCTCCACCCTCTTAACTGACTCATAGAATTTTACCCCCCCTCGCGAGCCGTCGAAGCGCACGTTTTTTTTTCTTTTGTTTTTGTTCTTCTTTTTTTTTTTTTTTGGTTGGAGATGATTCAAAAACTTTCTTTAGAGTCATGCCGCGACCCCTGAGTGCGACACTTTTTTTTTTTCCCCAGTCCGGTCCAATAGTCATTCTAGCACCATCTTTCCCTTGTGGGTTCTTTTCTTCTCCTGTTGAGACGTGGGTCTGGGTTTTTCTTTAGATTTCACCAGCTACCCCCCCCTAGCGAATACAGGTTTAGTCTAGGCCCTTTTCGCGAGGATCCTTTGTTTTCTTTCCTATTCCCCCCCCCCCTCGTAAAAGCTCTATCGAATCCTTTTCCGATGTCCCCTCGAGTTTCGGAGTGCATTTTCTACCGAAACCCGAAAGGATTGCTCCGATCTTTTCCAGCGGCATGATTATCCCCCCCTTCAATTGGTACGTACTCCCCCTGTTTTTTTTCTTTTTTCCTCCCGGCTCCACAGTCAGGACGAATATCTAGTTCTTTCCCCCAAGAATCAATGAGGCGATGGATATATATCTCTTCCTCCCCCTCCTTTTTTTGTTTTCTCTCCTCCAGAGTTTGGATTCTTCTCGCTATTTATTGAGGAGCGACTACTTTTTACGATCGCTACTCCTTCCTAACAAAGTGAAGGTCGTTGTCATAGATGTCTGAAAATTCGCCTCCTTTCCTTCGAGAGATTTTTTTCGCTTTTGCGCTTCCCATTTTGTCCGTTTTTCCGACCTGCCAACGGAAGGTCTCCCTCCCCGCCCCCCGGACACTTGCTCCAACCCGCCCTCTGTTGGTTCCGCTCCCCCTTATTTTCCTCCAACTCCTCTAATATCGCTTCTGTTGTCTAGTGGGGGCATTCCCCTTTCGACGGAAACGGTTTTAGACCCGTACTGCTACATTAAAGATGGATCTTTGCTCTCGATATGTCCTTTTTTCTTTCCTTCGAGATTTTTTCCCATTTTTTCTTAATGCACTTTTTTTTTTCTCATCTCCTGAGTCTCTACCCCTTTTATGAAGAGAGGAGCCCTACTTCGCTGTCGATTTCCCCTTTTTCTCTCCCCCCTCTCTGCGGGCTGCGGCTGCTTCCTAAGTACAGCCTTTTTTGGCAATGGACCCAATGTCATTGAGAGTTGGTGAATCTAATGGAGTGGAAGTGCGGGTCTCTCCCGCTTGACAGTTTCTTTTACCCTACCTCGTTAATTCTTTTCTCTTCCGTCCATCACGGTGGACCCTTTTCTCCATAGTTACTAGGGTGCTCAATGCATTGGTAGCTGCTTTTCTAATTTCTCCCTTTCCCAGCTGCGTATTTTATTTGCTTTTTCCTTTGACTGCGCTGGTAGTACTCAGTTCTCGGTTCAAATGGAAGATGCTCTCCTTGATGCTCTGGTTTCTTTCTCTTTTTTTTTTGCTTCTTCCCTCTCGGCTCTTCATACCTTGTTTCAACCGTATTGAACATATGGTGGTCGCGGCGGGATTCACGGGTGTGCTTCGGACTGATCGTTTATTTTTCTCCCTACCCGACGGCCCGACCGGCGTGGCATTTTTTGCAGTCATTGATCGAGCGCGTTTCCACTACGCACCGTTCCCTTGTCCTGACTCTTTTGGCCTTTTACGGATATAACCCCTCTCATCCCAAAGATCTCCGAGTCACGCGGATCACGACGCCGCAGGATGCATTCCAACGTCGGGTCCTACTCCCGACTTTTCACCAGGTCTTTTTCCTGGTCCCCGGAAACCATGTTCCGGCCCATGATGCTATTTGCTCCAGGCCTAAGGACTACAATTTCCTCCCCTTTTTCCTCTTTTCCCCGAGACGTTGTTCTTTCAAGCTTTTTGGGACTGCTCACTATCGGGCGGCGAGTTAGGCCCTTTTTTCCCCCTACCTTCGGCACAAAAACGCCTAGTCGGTTTTTTTCCCCTGAAGGATTTGAAACAAGTCATTTTTTTTTACCATTCTACGAAACGGAAACTTCCTGCTCGATCCCGTCTTCCCCCCCCACCTTTCCCTCCGCTCCAGCCTTTCTTTCTCTAGGAAAGCGAAGGACTTTCCCTTTTCATGGTGCTCTGAAGAGCTCTTGACAGCCCTAAGCATTAACTAAAGCGATCCCCCTCCGTGCTGAGAACAGACCCCCCCTGCCGTCTCCTATCATCTTGTCTCCCATGAGGCTCGTAGACTTTCCCTCCTTACCCCGAAATTTTTCCTCTATGAGGTTGTAGGGCTATCATAGTTGTTACGCGCGATGGCACCTATGGCTTTCTGTGTCGTTAATGTTTGTACAAAATCGTCGGCTCTAATAGGAATCTGATTTCTTCCGGTCTTTGAGAATCGTCTCCGCGTTGTCTTGTTTCCTTTGACAATATCAAATTTGCATTATTTCCTTCTTTTCGGAACTCTCTTTTCCCTGACGCTGGTTGATTTCTACCTTGATATTAGTAGTTTCGTACCTCTACCGTGTTTTTGTGGCCTTTCTTTTTCCGGGCCGTAGAGGCCTTCCTCGAAATTTTTATTTAGTAAACGGTTATCTCCCCTCTTTTTTTTCGCTCTACATCCGATCTTCATTTTTGTTATATTTTTTTCCCCTTTTTCAGCCTCACATTCCCTCTTCCCCCCAATCTGTCATACTTCTTTTTTTTGGTCTTCTATGCCAGAGCCGGCCGCCGGTAGTAGAATGCCTTTTCTCTCTCCCCTTTGTTTGTCTCTAGATCCTATGAGCGGGATGGTCCCCCTTCGTCGTGCAGAAGTTTGCAATGTCGTCTCTTTTCTTCCCTTTGGTCCTTACTATTGTTTGATGTGAAGGAGAAGTCTTTAAGAGGTTTGCGCGCCCAGTCGCCTTTAAGCACGATTTATACGTCCTTTTTCTCCCTCTTGACCGGCTCGAGGCTTCCATCTCGTTCCTTACGGAATACTCCCCTTGTTGTGGTCGTTCGGTCCCCCGAAAACCCCTAGACCAGTGATAAAAGGTCCGCCAAGTTTAGTGCGGACCAGACCGAGCCATTCTTTTTTGTACCAGTGGAGTTCTCTCCCCCTCCCCCTCGTTCGATTCGTAGCAGTAACCGTCGAACTTCTCTCCCGATTGTCTCCTACCTTTTTGACCCCCTTCCAACCCTTTGTGAATGATACTCCGCCAACAGGAGAGCGAGGTTGTGTTTTTACGTTCTTTTCCCCTTTTTCCGTCCCCTTGGGTTTTTTTCCGACCTTTTTTGTTTTAGACGTCTTTTTGATGTTTTTTCTCGGTCTGCTAATCCCGTTTATTTACCCGCACGGCATTGACTTCGCTGGCTGCCTGTTTTACGTTTCCTTCCTTCGCACCTGTCTTTTCTTTATGGCCCCGTAATTCTTTTCGATCTTGAGGAATTTCCTTTAATATTGGTCATCCAAATAAGTCCAGTTCCGTGCTGTTCTCATGGTCAACTCTTCTTTTTTCTCCTCCTTTCGCCACTCAATGGTTTTTTCCAGGTCTTCGATCGTCCCCCTCTCTTTCCCTTGACTCTCCGTCCCGTCTTCCCCTGAGAACCTTCAAACCAGGTCGAGAAAAGTCTTTCGGCCGGGGCACCGAGTCCCCCCTTTCCCTGTCTTTCTGTCACTGCCCGTTCGCACTGCTGCAATTTTTTTTCGACCTTTCAACTTTTGGTACCTCGTTTTTCTCAACTCGGGACCCGCTCCTGCTTTCGGCGTGTAATCCTGATTTCCTCCCCCTAAGAGTGGTTCTTCCGTCTTTGGCGGTCGGCTTTTAGGCTTTCTTTCCCCTGTCCAATCCTGTGTCTTTTTTGCCAGAAGATTTCCTCTCAACGGCTGAAAAACAACCTTATTGGTGTTACAAACGTCGGGTAGGCGCCCCCTTTAATTCTGCCACCTTCTCCCCCTCATGCTCTATAGATTCCTCATCAACCATCTTCAACTAATCTCTTTTTAAAGGCATTTGTTCCTGTAACCACCTTGACCTCTCCCCTGAACCACCTATGTGAGCTCCAACCTCTCCCCTTCGCTGTCTTCCCTTTATTCCCATAGGTCGTACTCTTTGTCTCTCCCAAAGCTAATAAGCCACTCTTTTGTTTTATTTTTTTACTCAGTGGTCCCCATCCCGAAGAAAATTTCCGTGGTCGAACCGAATTTTTACGTGAATTTTTTCCCCTCTTTTAACCTCCCGGACCATTTCTTTCGTTGGCCCGATTTTTCTCTTCCAAAGTCTGTTTCCCCGAAACCCATCCATCGTTCCTTCGAGTTACAATCCCCTCCTGTTTTTCAACTCGCCGCCCCGTGTTGAAACTTATATTTCATTTCTTTAGTCAGCATCCCAGCCCCCTGCCAAGCACACCGATCATCGATGCGAACTCTATTTTCGTCGTGATTCTCTCCCCCCGTTCTTGACTCTCTAGTTAGATTGTCCTGAGTATGTTTCTTGATGTGGCAAACGAGGCATGCGTCCTTTTGTTTGTTTATCATCAAGAACTGTCTCAGCACTACCGCCCCTATTCTTTTCTTTTCAGGCCCCATATTTTTCTTCTTGATCTCCTTTTGCGAAGTAGTGGGAATTATTTTTCTTAGTGTATAGCTAGAACTTTGACTCAGTTATTTCTTTGCCCTTGTTGCCCCCTCTCCTTGACCTTCCCTTTACCAACTCCTGAAATTTCCCTACGACCCCCTTTCCTATGACTTAAACCAGAGATTCCCGGAAGCACCACCCTTTTCCATTGTGTCCTTTATGAGGTCTCAGCCTTAAGTTTTGAGCCCCTGGTCTGATCGTCCCTTGATTCTTGAGTTTCCTTGCCCATCGGTTATTCTCGGCCTCCCCCACGACTGCCTCCCTATATCATAACAATGTTTTCTCTCTTTCCGTCCTTCCCCCCTTGTTCTTCTTTAGTTCAAGCTGAACGTGATTATGTAAGGCTTTGCCCTTCTTCGTACTTTTCTTTCTGAGAGTCTCCCTCTTGATCTTGCTCTTTTTCCCTCTCTTCGGTACCAACCGTGAATTTTTTGTTTCATCCCTTTTGCCTGCCCGGCTCGACCTTCGACCTTTCTCGAGTTTTTGGATGTTTTACCATTCTTCTTTTTTCTGAGAGTGGGCATCTCCCTTTGTGTTTTGTACTCCCCTTCCCCCAACATTGCTTCCACCCTTCCGTCTCACGGAACTGGTTCTAGTTTTTTTTTTTTCTTGGTTCCCTGACAACTTGGACGAGGAAAAAGGTTTAGCCCCGGAGATCAATCATACTTTTGTCTCTTTTTGCAGTATTTGAGGTTCTTCCTTGACGCTTCATGCTTTCTTTCGGTCTCCTTCAACTTGTGTTTGGCTCAGTTTTAACGATACGCACCCCCCTTCCTCATCGTTCCCGTTGCCGTTATCTCCTCTCCTTACATAGCCAGTTTTCGCACTCTTCCAGGTGGCTCAGTTCTGCCCTCTGCACTCAATTCGTCACGACTTTTCTTCCCCTCAACCTTTCGTCAGTCTTTTCCGCTGCACCTTGGTGAAGGCCGCTGCGCTCTTTGATCGTCTTTCCCAAGTCAGTTATGCACGATTCCGTTCACGGTGGATTCCTGCCCCTTTCCGAGGGTTCCCCTTTTCTTTAGGTTACACCTTGTGGGTCTTCGGTTTTTTTTTTGCCGATCCACCTTCCCATCTTTATTTTCTCCCTTTTTTTCCTCCCTGGACGTACGAAGAGTTCTTTGGTCTTCCCCTCAAATTGGAAGACCCGACCCATGTCGGCGGCGATTGGCTAGCGGGGTTTATGTCTTTTTCGTTCCTATCTTTTTATTCTCCAAGTCGTGCACTTTCTTTTTTCGTATGAGGGCTTAGATAGGGCCCGGCTCATGACGCTCTTTTTGGATTCGGCGGCGAACTACCCCCCTTCCTGAGTCCCCCGTTTCCTTTCTTTGGCTTGATCCGCGTCCTTGCAAAGACTACATCTTGAAGGGTGGCCCCCCAGCCTTATGCGGCCTCCCCGCCAAAGGTCTCCAACAGATTCTTGGTCTCTCTTCACACGCCTCCTCCTTCTTCTTTTTTCATAGTTTTTACTGAGTTCCGTTCCCCGGGGAGTTCACAATTTCTCCCCCATTTTTTACCCCACCTTTTTCAGGTCTTTTTGATTTTTCAGTCTTGTTTGTATTATTGATCCCTTTTTTTTGTCTGAGAAGTTCGCTTTTCTACCCATGTTTGCCGTCTTTTCCGTGATCGGAGGCATTTAAGTCCTTTGGCTGTTCGTTTTTTTACCTCACGTCCTTTTCTTGTCTCTTCCTTCCATTCGGTGACCTTTTCGAAGGGCACGTTCCCCTTTCATTCTATATAGATCCAGAGGTCCCCAATTATTACACTCAGTTCCATGCCGCTCGACTCGAAGAAATTGTTTTTAAGTCCTTATGCAGTCCCTTGGTGTTCCTGCTTTCGTCGGACTTTACCCGTTTGAGACCTCTAAGTTCGATTCGCTTTCTTTTCACATTACCTCTCCGCCAGATTCGTTTCTGCTCCCCGAATGTCCGCACTTTTGAGAGTTTTTTTCCCCTTTTCTCTCTTTTTTTGACTCTGGTCTTTTTTCAACAGCGTTCCTGAGACGACATGTAGGACTGGCGCTCAGGTTTCCTCGTCGTCGTCATTACCTACGCTTGCTCCCCTTTCCTCTCCCCCTGGGCCTCGGCTATTTGGTCATGGCCGCTTTTTTTTTTCTCTTTGTGACGTCCCATATCTTCTGACGGTTAGTCGAACGTACCCCGTTGAAACTGGCTTTGTTTGGCCGTGCTTAGAAGGCCTGTGATGAAGGACGAGCCTTAACACGCCTTCCTCACACGACTTCTCCCCTGTTTTTAACTTTTTTTTCTGGCCGCCCCTCTTTTCTCCTTTTCCTGACGCCTAACGTCGCCCTTGCGATTTTTGTCGAGCGTTCCCCTTTCTTCCAACGACAGGTCCGTTGCCATAGGTATTTAGAATAGAATGATTTTGGTACTCTCTTTTCATAATATACGTTTTTTTTCTTCTCCCTATGGTGCTTTACTACTTTTTTTGGCGTTGTTTTACTTATGCGCTTATCTTTCTCCTCCCGTGAGAATCGAGTGGCTTGCTTTTTTTCCGTAACGGGGCTCTCCCTTCGTAATGTAAATTTTCGTCCCACACCCCCCACCCCCCCCCCCCACACCCCCCCCCCCCCTCGAAGACCCCCCCAACTATGTTCTTCTCCCAACTCTTGGGAGCGAAATGTGAGTTTTTCCCCCTCTCCTATTTCATGAAGAGTGGCCTTGAGCAAGTGTTGTCCACTCCCACGCCCTTTTTAACGGTGTTCTTTTCCCTAAGAGCCTTTTCTTTTTTTCACCCTCAGTCATTGGAATTTTTTGACGTTCCCTGCCATTCTTCCTTTCCCCGGATATGATTGCTTCCTAACCCGTGAAAACTCGGATGACTGATACGCCTTCTTCCCCCCGAGCGTGCCCTTCTTTTTTTTCCGTACGGCTGTATTTTCCCTGTCCCCCCTCCCTAAAGCCATTGAAGGTTTTCCACGAGCGAGCTCCCGTCTCCCACTCCCCTCAGTTCTATTAGGTTTTTTTCTGCCATGAGATATCGTTCTACGTTCTTTTTTCATTTTATTCCCAAAGGCTTGCTCTTGGACTTTCCCCCGGTGGTCCTTCTTTCTCATTGCTATTTGTTTCAGCTTTCGGGTTTCAGACTCTTTTCTCCTTTTGCTTCTGCATCTTAGAGTCGCGGGCTGAATCGTCGTTCCTTCTTTGGTATTCTTAGCTGCAAGAGATCTTTTTTTTTTTTTTTTTTTTTTTCTTTCTCATTTGTAATTTTTTGTTGACCCTCCGAAAAGCCCACCTACGTTATCATTTTTTTGCAAAGTTCGGGCTGTCTCGCGCCAGAGTCTTCTTTCTGATGTCTGACCCTTTTATCAGACGTCTCTTTTCCTCTTACCTTTCCCTTTAGGTTTTAGGATGTTCCGATAATTCATTTTTCGTTGCCCTTGGTTTATCAGTCCTTTTTTTCCGTTGGTTAGTAGTAAACGACTTCCTCCTTTGCTTCGTTGTCTTGATTTTTTCCTCTCCTTTTCCTTCCCTCTGTGTTTGAGTTTTGAAACGGTAAATGCATTTCTGTACGTCGCGCAGATTCCCTTCTTCCCCCAAAGATGTCCCGATGGTGAAGTAGTTGCCTTAGATCCCTCCTCGAACGGCTCCCTTCTTCTCCGACAGCTTCGTAATTCCTTCCCCTTCGTCTTCCTTTTCCCCCACTGAGACCCCCTTGAAGAATCCGTGGCCATTCCGCCGCCATGACACTGTTTCTTGACCGAGGTCCCAAATGTTTCTTGTAGCACCTTTTCTCCCTAGCGTTCCTGCCCCCTTTTTCATACTCCGCCCTTTCCTTTTGCTAACTGAAGCCTCAGATAGGTGAGGCACCCGGAGTGACTATAAGGTGAAAAGATGGTTCCCGGGATCCCCCCCGATGAGTCGTCGATCTGAGGCCTTTTGTGCTCACTCTTTTTCCTCCTCAGGCTTATATTTTGCCTTCTCTCCAAGTGTTTCCCTTTCCCACCCAATCGGTTTGACTTTTCTTCTCCTCTGCAGAATTTGGCCAGCACCGAATTTCTCGATGTAACTAGTATCCTCTTCATTGTCGATGATTCTCTTTATTCTCTTTCTGCCGGCTTTTCCCCTAGCTGTCCTTGCCGAATAATACGCGCGCACGCCACAGGACCGACGCCTGAGAAATTTTTTCCCCCTCGGAGGATGTTCATCGTTGTTTTCCTTGAACTCCTTTTTGAGTCCCTTTTCACTGTTCCTATCTTTGATCCAGTTTTAGCTGCTGTTGCGTGATTCGACGAAGTTTTTTATCGTAACCACTTCGTAAAGTGACTCGTCTAGAAACTTCCTCTCGTTCCCAAATCGATGAAGCGATCAGCCCCCTCTTTTCCATATCGTTCAATCTGCCCAAACCATTTCTGTTGATACGCGCACTTTCTAGATATTTCAAACCTTTCTTGTATTTGAAAGCCAATGGACCGCATAGTTGACCATTTTTTACCATCCTTACCTTGAGCTGAAGACTTCTTTCCTCCCCCTCTTGTTTTTTTTTTCGTTTTAAGTACCTGTTAGACTGCTCATATGGAGGTCTGCGGCCGAGACGAAATAATGGGACGGCATCTCGATCTCTCTGGTACAAACGTTCCTTTGTGAGGTTCAGTCCTAGGATCTAAGCATTTCGCTTTTTTCTTCCTCTAATCTCTTTTCTTTAGTGATCCCCCCAGGCTCGTTTGATCGCGGCATTAAGATTTGTTTTTTCTCGCCCACTGCGTCCTTTGCAACAGGCCTCTCTTCCTTGCGTCGTAGTTTTCGTGGAGATGGTTTACCGGCAATTTCGCCGCATTTCCGTCTTTCACCCTTTTTTTTCCCCTCCCTTCCAGATGTCGTCTACCCCTTGATAGTTGTCGGTCTTCTCCGGCTCCGTCGTTATGTTTTTTTGAAAGCTTTTAGAATCGTGGTTACTTCTCATTTTTCACTCTTCCCCCCCCTTCTTTCCATCTTTTTATTTCTAAGTTTTCGGCCCGTTTTTTCCATTCCAGCTAGTTAAGTCCTTTTCCTCTTATGTTAATGACCTCTCAACTCATTTTTTCCTGTCACCACCCTTTTGGACTGTTCGTTTGGGACTTTCGCGTTGGACTTTTTTTCCTCGAGGATGATTTAGTTCATCTCTTTTTAGGCCTAAATCACGGGGGCTAAGGCGGGATCATTAATTATATTTATGTTGCTAACCGTCTTGTTTTGTTCGTATTGCAAACTGTTCGCCTTCCCTCTTTCTTATGCTCTTCCAGTTCTTTTTAGCAACCGCCTTGCTCTCTACATGGCGCGATCCACACATTTCTTCTACTTTTCAGATATATTTGGGACTCTTTCTGGATTTTTTTCGTCAGAGGACTTTTTACCCTTTTCGTGAGCGTTCTTTTGTTCCCTTAGGGATCGGCTTCCTTAATTTCTCAGTTTTTCGATGAAGGGGATCACTCCCCGAAGGAAGTCCCCAGCGCTGTGTCCTTTCTGTTCTGATTCTCTTTTTCCTTTCACTACTTTGAGGTTGTACGTCTCGACCTACCGCCACCCTCTTCCGTTTACAACTGTAGGGAACGCATTAGGATCCACCGCCTCCTTATTGAGTCCACTTTGATACTCCTCTGTTTTACAAAGGTTCCTAGCCTTCCCAATGCTTTTTCAGGGCGTCCCCCTCCGACTACCGAACTTTTTGTTGGAAATAGTGCCGAGACTTTCGTTTTCAATTTTTTGGACTGTCTCTCTTCAATTTTTTTTTTTTAATTTTCCCCTCTTTGTAGATTCTGAAGAAGTGTCTTTTTCACCTTAGTGAGATGGAGTTTCCAAAGTCTTTCTGAACAGTCTCTTCCCCCGGAAAATGTACCCCTTCCCCCTGATCCCTATTCTTACCCCCCCCCAAGCATTCCCAGACCTATTTCACTCTTCCGCGACCCTTCATATGTTGTCTCCCTTCCCCTTTTCACGTAAGTGCTTTCTCGTTCCTGGACTTCCGATCGACTTAATCACTCATATCAATGATTTGAGACGATTTTATTCTTCCGTTTCTCCAAAATGTGACCTCCTTGATTTCCCCTTCTTTTTTTTTCTTGTCTCTTCTTTTTCTACGTCCCTTGGCCCACGATTGAATCTGTCTTATGTGTCACATCCCTTCGCTGCGAATTCCCAGGTAATCCGGTTTGAGAGAGTTGCACCTAGCTTTTCTCGCCAGAGTGTTTTTTTGTTTCCCACCCTTTTTTTTTTTTTCCTGTGGCGGTCTGCAGGACAACTATGGTTCAGATTGTTTTTTATGAAGAAAATGCTTTTCTCTTTCTTCCTCCTTCCTGGGGGTTCCCCCTTCTCCAACGTGCGTATTTTTTTAGAAGTCCTTTATCCCTCTTGTCCTCCCAGCGTGCCTAATAGTGTGGAAGAAAGGTCCTCTTAGCGACTGGGTTACTGCCCCTATTATTTGAGGTACCTTTTTTCGCGTCTTTGTACCCTCTCTCCTCTGAGATATTGTTTAGAAGCCTTTTTTTCATGCG
>Ga0179591_1374697_pt1 | contig 12591 bp, 21 predicted proteins | sample CZOMad2_1_08_16f_FD_182891 | JGI IMG/M metagenome (GOLD analysis project Ga0179591, IMG submission 182891) | Vadose zone soil fungal communities from Angelo Coast Range Reserve, California, USA - CZOMad2_1_08_16fungal (PacBio error correction) | ecosystem: Environmental > Terrestrial > Soil >... | reverse complement strand
CCATAAGTTCTTGCCTTGCTATTTCCAGATCACCCTGGAAAATTTCTTTCCCCCGACAAGGTATTTTTTTAAGGAAATACCCCCCCCCCCCCCCCCCCAACTTTGACGCGTGCCCCTCCTTGGTTTTTTTTTTTTTCCTTTTTTCCCCCGGCCTGCGCAATGTCCCAATCGCGTCCCCGCTTTTTTTTTTTCCCCCCCTTCTAAACACAAGCCGCTCTTTCTTTTCCTCCCCCCTGTTCGTTGCTTTCAGCTTTTTTCCATCCCAACCTTTTTTTCTGCTTTTCCCCATGCAAACTCGTTACCCCCGGCATCCTGTTAAATTTTTTTCCCCTTCCCAATCCCCGTTCCCTCCTTTCCCCCCGGTTATCCTTTTTCAACCCCCCCACGCTGTCATAACCCCCGGTTTTATACCGCTTTCTCTTTTTGTTCAACCCCTTCAAGGGACTTTTTTTTTGTCCCCTCACCGGGCTCTTTTACCTGTTTATCTTTACCCAATTGTTCTAATATTCCACTTTTGCATATCTCTTTTTTCTAGCCCCTTTTTCTGTGTGTTGCAGATCAGTTCCCTTGAAAATAATTCCACTTTTTTTTAACAACGTGGCCTCAACCCTCCCCCCCCCCTTCAACTTTTTTCAAATGTTTCCCCGTCCCCTTTTTTAGGAAAAATCCCTTGGCCCCTTTGAATAATGCATTTCACCCCTCCAAGAAACCTCATTTAACCCCAACCCTTTTAGTTTTAGTCAATTCCTTTCCCCCCTTTTGCCATCGATCAAAGTTCTCTGCGGCTGTGTTACCTGGCCCTCTCATAATTCTTTACTTCCTATTTTTTCACTTACCTTGCGGATACCCCCCTTTTACTGTTATTTTTTTTTCCCTGGTCCCTTCCCACCACCAACTGGTTTGATATATTCCAGTCCAGTTCTTTTATTCCCGCTTCTCCGTTGCCTTTCTTCCCGTTTTTTCTTTTTAGTTTAACGCCCACCCCTTTTCCCACTGATGGTTTCATTATTTCCCCTGACCAACCGCCCCTCGGTTTGAAGACCCCTTCGTTTAAATTCGTGTTCCTACTACAAAATGTCCTTTTCCTCTGTTGTTTTCCACACTCCTGCCCAGCTTGGCATTTTGGTGTCCTCCACTTTCATTTTGCCCCTATATTTGTTACTTTAAACGTTTAGATCACCCTTCTTAATTTTGCTTCATGTTCATTGTCTTCGCCCCCCCACCCTTTCTCCGGTATCCTCCCAAAGCTCCCCCTCAAAATTTCCTCCGTGTTTGGCCCCCTTCTGTGTCGTTACCCTACCTTTGGGGAGTTCTCTCTTTGCCCATCATATTTAATTTAGTTCTTATTCCATGGGCATAATTCTTTTCTCTCAACTTTCCCCTTTCCTTTTCCCTCTGGTTTTTTTTGTCTGAGCAGCGTTTTTGCATCCCTGTATTTGCCCCTTTGCATTCATTTTTTTAACACCCCCTAAATTACTCTTTTTGCCACAGTCTCCACCCCCCCCCCCCCATTTAAAGAAAGCGATTCCCCTTGGTCCAAGCCAACAGTTTTTGCTTTTTTTTCTTTCGGTTTACGCCGTGGGTGGTCCTCAATGCCAAAAGTCCCCCCCCTCCCCCTTACTTTCTTGTGATTTTTTTTCCCAAGCCCCTTTTTTAGTTTTCCCTAAGGATTGTTATCATGATAAGATTACTCTCCCCCTGTTCGTTTTTCTATCCCCCTCGCTTTCTTCCATAGAACCCATTTTGCTCTACCTTCTTCCCCTTTTTTAACCCTGAGTTTTCTTCGACTATTTTCCCTGATTTCTTATATTTTCAGGTTTTTGATTAATTGTTTCTGTTTTCCCCAACACACCCCCCCCCCCCAATACTGTATTCAAAAACCCCTTGAGAACGGGTCCCCTTTTCCCCCCTCTTCCTAAATCCAGTTGTTGCCCCAAGGTTAAAGTACTTTTTTTCCCCATGTTGTGTGACTTACCACCATCTCTTTTCTTACTTCCGCTGTCTTGACGAATTTTATATTTCCCCCCATTCATTGTCAAACCGTGGGTGGTTCCATGTTTCCCTCCTCAACCAATGACATTTCCCTCTGGTTTTCAGACTGCTTATCTCTGATTGTTTTCCCGACTGTCTTTTTCCCGTGAAAATAGATATTCACACCCAATTGCACTGCAACCTGGATTTCTCCCTACCTCCCCCTGATTGCCCAACCCCTACCTTCACATATTCCCATCACCCCGGGCGGTTGCTTTTTGCTTCCCCTCGCAGTTTCGATACTTTTTTCCTGCCTTCAACTGAACCCTGTATAATCACACCATCGATTATTCGGTGGCTAGATCTCAGCTCCCCATTTTCATTCGGATAACCCCCAGTTACGAATTCCCCCTCTTTTTCCCCGTACCAATACCTGCATTCTGACTCCCCCGCTAATTGCGTTTTTATTAATTACCTTTTCCTGTTTGTTGTTTTAAGGACTCCTATAAATTTCCCTGAAACCCCGAATCTTTTTCTATTTTTCTCTGTCTTCTTGCTGTAGGCTTCTGTTGCTGGTTCCCCCCTCACATAAGGCCATTTTGTTCCTGCATCCTTTTGAAACCCGGTATTGTATTTGACTTTCAAGTTCCCCCACTGTTTTTTCCTTTTCAATCCAAACGCTCTGCTTTTTTTTCTCACACCCCCTCCGGTTTGCTCCCAAACCGAAAAATACGTCTGAAAAATATGTTATGCTTTTCCTTTCTCTGCCCCCCCTCTAACAGCTTTTCCACCCATACCCCCCCCCCCCGCCCCCCCCTCATTCTAGGAGTTTTTTTTCGTACGAGTCTTTTTTTTCGGTTTTCCCCAAATAACTGCGATGGTACCAAGTTTCTAGCCCCCCCCCTTGTATTCTACTTAGGGCTCCCTGCCCAAAATTATCACCTGTTTATTATATCCTCGGTGTTATTGAGATACTTTTTCGCCAGGAGATCTTCCTGAAACGGATACGGCTTGACACTATATTCACTTTTACAGGCGGTCTCCTGGAATCTCTTCCCCTTTCCCTCCCTTATTCTTTTTAGATTTTTTTCCAAGGGTTTCTGCGCATTTGCCCTTACCCCTTCTCCGGTTCCCGCCTCCTTTTAGACCCCAAAAAAACTTTCTGCTCTCGCGAACCCCTCTCCCTTCCTCTTTACCTCCCCCAATTCCCTTTTCTCTGCTTTTTTTCCCCCCACCTTCCCCCCTCCAACTCCCCCCTCCTCATATCCCCCACGAGTTTTTCGGTCATTTTTCCCCCGCACTGCCCCCCCCAGCTCCAAAGGATCATTACTGTGCGTCTTCCCAAGTCACCCTGCTTTTGATTTGGTCCATTTTCTTTTTCGCTTTGTGTGTCCCCTTTCTTTAACTCTCGCCACCGCATTATTTTTTTGATACCCTTTGGGTCATTGTTTCCTTGCAGATAGTCAGTCCAACCCCTTTCCCCCCCTGTCCCTTTCCTCTCACCTTCCCCGGTTTCCAACCTGTGAAATCGTCTTGTAGGTTTTTAAAAATCATGGTCTTTAATCTGTGTTCCATAGAAAATGCCCCCCTGTCCCAACCCATTCGTGTGTGCAATTCCGTCCCTGATGCCGACCCTTCCCCTTTTAGTTGAGGCTGTGGACCTTTGACCACCCCCCCCTTCCGTCAATAAATTCTTTCTTAATTCTCATTACCATCCTGATAACCGCCTATCGCTTTTTTTTAAACCAAATCCTTCCCCCCTTTCCAACACTTGCAACCAACTGGGTGAATATTCCCCTGTCAACCCGAGGTTCCCGTAGTTAAGGCGTTTATTCAAAGTTGCCTTTGACCCCCCCCGTATGGTTTGGTTCCCCAGAATGCCTTTGCCTTCTTCATGTCTCATTTCCCCTGAAATGTTTTTTTCCCCAGGAAAGAAAAACGTTAACTATTTACCCCCTGACTTTATCCGCCGAATTTCTTCAGTGTCCGCTCCCCCCAACTTTCTTCCTATCGTCTGTCCCGCTTAATTACTACCGGAGGAAGTTCCTTGGTCGAACCCCCCTGTTTCCTGAGGGTCCACCCCTACCCCCTTAATTTTTCTCTTCCATATCCCCCCCCCCAAGCTGTCCCTTTCCGGTTTATAGAACAGCCTGTCCCATTTCACCCCAACAAATCCCTTTGGAAGCTGTGCCGCTTCCTCTTCCTTGGGGACATTTGTCCCCCTCATAAATTCTCTCTTGTAACATGGAACCTCCCCTTTTTCATTCAAAATCCCTCCTCCCTTGTTAGTTGTTTTTCCTAGGGAGCTTTTTTGCCTATTAGCCTGTGCATTCTTTTCCTCCTTTTAAATTACCGCTCTTGTCCCCTTCCCCCCCCAATTTACGTCAGATCCAGACCAGTTCACATCGTCCTCGACCGGACGCTTTTTTTTTCTTTTTTCTTGATGCGCTGGTACTGTCTTCCCCCCGCCTCCCAGGCAACCAGTTGATTTTTTTTCTTCTTTTCCCTCTTGGTCACTGCAGTTTTTCTACCAAGGATGACGCCCCAATCTATGTCTAAGCGTAATTCCCCCCCATTTCGGCCCTTACTATTTATTTAGCTTTTTCCGGCTTTCTACATAGCAAACCCTTCAAGGTGCCCTTTTTCACTATTCTTTTTTTCTTCTCCACCATCGCGACCCAACCCTTCCATTCTGTTGAGTTTCCATTTTGCAGGGCCCCCCCTTACCAAACTCAACGTGTGTCCAAAAGAACCACTACCCACCCCTCCCATATTCATTCAGTTGTGCAAGTTCAATTTGGACCCCGGCCCTTACCAACAATCTATAACGTTCCCCGGTTTATCCGTCGTCTAACCTTTCACTCCCATTAGTCCGGATTAACGTGTCCATGTCCCTTTTCCCCCCCCCCATGACATGCTTTTCCAAATCCTTTTTCCGTGTTTTTCTGGATTTCCCCCACGATGGTTCCTCTTTTCTCTAATCTTTTTTTGTTTTTAACCCACCACCGATTTTCCGTTCCTTTTATACCCCCCTTTCAAGATTTGAAACCGTTACACCGGGGGGTTGAAGCTTTTTTTCCCATTCCAGTGTAGACACTCCTCCTTCAAACCAACCTGACCCCCGTTACATCTCAAAGAGATTTTCTCTTGGTTTTCCATTATAGTCACTTTGGCTTTTTCCCCCCCCGAGATCCCAAAATAACCAACCCCACAGTACGACACGGTGACCCCGTTCCCCCCCCAATAAATCCCCTTCCTTTACAAACACTACCCGGGAAATTATAATGGCTCTTATTCTTTTTCCCTTTTTTTTTGCCATTTTAAGTGTTTAACCCTTCCGGCCACCTGCTCTTTCTTATCTTTGCTTTCTTTTAACGATTTGCGAAAAATCCATTTCTTCCCTCCAGTCCAGATGGTCTGAAAAACCCCAATTAGTAAATTGTTTCTTTTGCCTGTACCGTTGTTTAAACGCTGACTTGCGATTCTTTTTTTTTATTCCATTCCCCACTGAGTTCTTTTTTCTCCACCGTTTGTTTTGCTACCCTTTTACCTTGGCATTCCCCTTCCGGTTTTCGCAGCCCTTTGGAACCTCCCTACAAAACCCCGCACTCCGCCCCCTAGTTTTGGGCCTTCGTTCTGGCTTTCTTTACCATACTGCGATAGGAATACCCTTTTTTCACCGGCCTTTCTATATCTCTGCTTATAAAACTTTCTCTCTTGCCTTCGTTGTTTTTAGAGCCCTTTGTAGGGATCTCCTGAAAGATGCCTTGCAAGATATTCCTTCCCACCAAAGGAATCTCCAACTCTTCCGCTCCCCGTTGCTGGTCTTGCGTTTTCCTTTTCACCCCCCTTCTGCTGCATGCAAATCCTCGTTACTCCCTGCTTCCCACCCCTTTTTTAGAAAACAAGACCACGCCTTTTTTTTTTTCTTTTCGGCAGTCAGCTTCTGTACAATCCAAACCTTCTCTGCTTTCCAAAAATGGCTCCCGCAAGGTTAATCCTTAATTTCTGTAAAAGGCCATAGCAACTTGATTCCCCTTTTCATTTTCCAGGTTATCCCTCCTTTGCCAGCGAATCCTAAAAAACCTCCCCCTTCCCTCTTTTTCGTTTCTGAATGCCGGATAGTTTCAAACTGTTTCCTTCGCCTGTTGTTTCCATGTTCTTAAAATCTCGCCCTCAATCTTCTTTTTTTTTTCTGTCAACGGGTTTGCCCGATTCCTGTGTGAAAATTGACCCTGTCCCCTTTCCCCAAGCAACCGCCCGGTTCCTACCAAATGTTCAATGCGTACGTTTCTTTCAAAAACTGTCTGTATCTTTTGGGTGTCAATTCTCATCCCGGTTGAAATCGGGAGCCCTCCGGTACCCTATCGGCTATAGTGTGTCGCTTTAAGTTCAAAGTTCCATGTATTTTTCAACTTCCTGGTCTTTACCCCGTTTAATCCTCACTCTTTACCATAGTCTTTTCACCCCCTTTCCTTTCGGATCACGATGTATAGTCTGATATTTGGTTTACCCCTCCTCCCAAATTTCACTTACCAACTGGTTTCTCCCATATTTAAGACTCTTTTTGTTGATTTACCTGGCCTTTTCCCTCCATGTGGGCCTTTTGACCAGGTTGTAGTTTCCGAAAGCATGACATCCTCCTTGATGCATGTCATTTCGAAACTCTCTGCCCGAAGTCAAACTCATCCACCCCCTTTCTAATTCTGCTGCCGCAATATGTTCTATGTAGGACCGCTGAAAAATCTTCGTCTATCCTGTTTTTCTCGGGAGTAATCTTAGTTTTTTCACGTATACTTTTCATCTTATTGAAAACCCCGCCCCTCTTGCGGGAAAAATGCCCCCCCTTTAATTGTCCTCTACCTTTTTCTTTTATTCGCCAACCACTGCTCTTCACGGTATAAGACCCCCTCCCCCCCCCCCCCCCACAAAAAGACATCTCCTTTTTTTTGGGGACTGATGTGTCTGAATCTCCTCAATTCGGACAGTTTGTTTCCACATTCCTTATGCTTTAAAATGCCATGGGTTCGCTCAAACAATTTTGTATCCTTGTTGTTTTCTCGCTTTTTGAACTAAGAATGATTGCCCCCCTTTTTTTCCTGTTTTACAAAGCTTAATATGTATGTTGCAAAAGGATCCCCCCACAATTTTTTCCTGATTTTTTTTTGCAATTTTCACAACGGCTTCTTCCCTCACCCCACTTTGTTTTTTATTTGTTGTTAGGGTGGGGCCTTTTTATTACACCTGATTACTCTGACCTCCCTGATATTTTACCGCAATTAACCTGTTGGTTTGGATTTTTTACCCTTTACCCCCCCCCCCACTGACTGGCAGTTTTTTTTGTGATGACTACCTTCTTCCCATTCCTAGTTAACTGGACCTGCCTTTTTTTATAGGCCCTCCTAGTTTTCCTACCATAGAAAATCATTTTTGGACCCCCGTTGCACTCAGTCTTATTTGTTTTCTTTTCACCCTTTGACCGTGCCCGGATGATGCCCTCCTTTGAAAAACTACAAAGCCACCTACTCTTTCAACAAGGCCCTTACTTCCTTCACTCCCCTCAAAACCGCTTCTCCGATATCCCCCCAGTTGTTTGCACCGTTCCTGTAATTTTTTACCCAAATTTCATGAATACCGGCTGCCGCCTGAGGAATTCACTCACTATGTAAATACCTTTCAATTGTCCTTATAACGTGTCATGTCCCACGCCCATTGACATGTTTTTTGATTGCTTTCCCATTCTTTTCAGGGAAATTGCCCCCACATCTATATTTCTTTTTTTTAGGTTTCTCACTATTTCCTTCCTAAATGGCGATAACCAGATTTACCCCCCTGACTTTTTATAAAACCTAACACGTACACTCCTTCACCCCACCTGGTACCCCAACACATCGGATGATTTTTCCCTGCCAGTTGGTCGTCTATTCCTTTTTCCCTGACCCCCCCCCCGTTACTTCCACCCCAGGAGTCTCTTTTTTTTTGATTTTAAGCCCTGACACCCTTAGGATATCCTACCACAGTACGTCACCTTGCCGGGAAAATGGCCGTTTACATACCCCCCTTCCCTTCTGCTACGCAAAAGATTACCCACTTAGTTAATGATTCCTATGATGTGTGCTTTTATTATTAAACCTTTTTTTTGTGTCCCATTTCCTCCCAAAACTTTTTCGTGATTGGAGAGGATCCGGTATTTACCGGACAATTTTTTATGCCCCCCCATTTTAAAGCATTTGACGGATACTCCCCGGTATTTTTTGTCCCTTAAGAACAGCTGACTGGCGGACTGTTCGTTGCTAACCTGTCACCCCCCCCCCCAACCTCTTTTTTCTTAAAAAGGCGTCCGTTCCAACCCTCATGGGCTTTCCCTGCTTCCAATGCTTGCAGGCCTTTGGACCCCCCCCTTCCCTCCCCACAAAAACCGCCCTTTTTCTCTCCTTTTCCCCTTTCTGTCCATTTTTATTGCGTTTTTTAAACTGGAAAGACTGTCCTTTTTTTTCTCCCAAGGCCCAGATTTCCTGATCCCCCCAAATATCTCTTTTCCTCATACGTTGTTTTTTTTTTGCCAACAGTTGCAGGAGACTTTGATACGGCCTTGGCCCTCTATCTCCACGTTACAATAGCCGTCTTCCGGCCTCCCTTCCAAACTTTCGACTGCGTCCCACTTGCGGATTGGTCGTTGTTTATTTTTCTCGTTTCATCCTCGTCACCCGACCCTCTTTTGGAGGTCAGGTTCTTACTTTAAAACCGCTTTTAGTCCTCTCCCATCTACCACTGTCCACTCCTCTTCCCCGCACCCCCTCTCCTCCTCCCTTCATCTCCTCCTTCACCCCCCCTTTTCCCTTACCTCTTTTCCCTCCTTCCCCCTTGTCCTCCCTTTACCTTTCTCTCCTACCTCTCCCACTCCGCCTGTCCTCATTGTTGTATTTCCCCACAGAACTCCCCCTATTGCGAAACCTCATCGCACTTTTACTTCCAACCCCCACAAATTACGTTCTCTTTTAAAAAAACCCCGCTTTTCCCAGCCTCTCCTCCATGATCCCTTCAGCCATAGCCCGGAACGATCAGTTTTTCTCCACCACTTTCCTTCCCCTCATCCCGTTTTCTTTCCCCTCGTCCGCTTCCTTTCTTTTTTTCTTCTCGTTATCTATCTTCTCTTTCCTTTTTCCTGAAGGTTTTTTTCTTTCTTCCAATGTCCCCCAACTCTCCTAACAAGAATCTTTTCTATTCTTCTTTGTCCGTCAGTTGAATTCCGGTCCTTTCTTTTTAAAACGTTCTCTTTATCACTGTTTGTTTAATCTTCCAAATTTCTCTTAATAATTCTCGTCCACTATTTCTTTTGTCTATTTCCCTGTTCTGTTTTTCGCCTTCTCTGCAGTTTGACACAAGAATCTCCCCACTTCCATTGCATTACAACGTTCCCCCCGTTTGTTTCCCCCTTTTTTTTTTCTTCAAATCGTACCTTTTAGTAACCAACTACCCTGGTCTTCATTGTGTATATCTATTTCCCCTAAAGTTCTACCCCCTAATCTGTAACCCCCTTTCCCCCCTTTTCATATTTTTTGTTCTTTTAGTTTGATCCGCATAGTGCCAATTCATGTTTCGGTTTTTTTTCTTTTCTTTCCCCCCTTCTCCCCCTCAATCCTTCCCCCTTGATAGTCTTGTCCAAATTCTCATCCTTTGATACCCCCCCTCGTTCTCCTCCTTTTTTGTTAACATTCAGCCCTGTGCCGTCCAAACTGCAAACACTTTGGTTGACCTTTCCCTTTTAAGCGGCTTTTTTCGTAGTATGTTTTTTTCCAAGTGCCTTACCTTTTCTTGTAGTTTTCACTTCCAACGCTGACCTTCCCTTCTTGATGTCACGTTCCATTAAGAAACCTTCGCTTGCCCCCTTCTAAGTCACAAATTCCCCTTTACCCTTCCTCCGATCTCTCCTAAGTTTTCTATTATCCCCCCCCCCAATACCCACCTTCTCGCCCCGGGGTCATTGAATACTTTTTTTAGCAATTTTTCCACTCCGCCCTTTTTGTAGAAACCAAGTTTTCCCTCGGTAACCCCACCCCCTTTCCTTGTCATTCTTTGCCTCCCGCCAACCGCCCCCGGGAATCCTTCCCTCAACTGTTTTGGATACCTGTGGAAAAGCTCGCCCACCATTTACACCCCAGAACCCTCCCGTGGTGGCTCCTTTTCTCCGTTCCCCTTTCAGTCTACTAATTGGGGGAAAATTTTTCTGCTCTTTGCCCTCCCTCCTTAATCTTTAACAATTGAAATGCTCACTTATCCCAACAATCTTTCCCTCCTCCTGTTGTTTTTGGTGGTCATCGCTTTTTTGCATCTACTCCTTCCTCGCACCACGTTTTTTTCCCTTTCCCAATTTTTCCATTTAATTTATGTGCCAACCCCACCTCTCTACCCCCCCCGCCCCCCCCCCCCCCCAATTCTCATCCTCGTCTTTTTGCCCCTTTTTCACATTCGTCCGACTTCCACACCTTGAGATTTTTGTTTGTTTTTTTTTTTTTTGTTATTACTTCTTGCCCTCTTGCCCGGCTGTTTTTTTTCCTACCTGCCCCGATAATTTCCAATTTTTCAAAGTAGTTCTTTACCTCACCTTTCCCCCCGTGTAAATGCTTTCCCGCCTTTTCTCCAAAGGAAGCACTGCTCTTTACCCCTGCTTTCCTATTCCTCCTTCACTTTGGGCCTGTATAGACCTATTTTTTAGAGTTTGTCGCTTTACCGCAAATCATTTCGGGCAGATATTCTTTTTAAGTTTAAAATTGTCCTTTCCTTGACCTCTTTCCCCCCGCGCGTCCCCTTTTGAAAAAAGCGGTTTTTGATCACCCATGCCTTCTTTTCCACCTCCCCCTCACACAATACGTTCTCCCCCCAGGCCCAACCTTTTTCCCTTAAACTCCCTCCATTCCCCCCCCTATGCAAAAACCCTCCTTAATTTACTCACCCCCCTTTTTTGTTTTTTCTCTCCCCCCCCCAAAAATTTTTCTTTTTCTTAACCCGCGGTTTTCTCCCCTGTTTTTAGAATTCAGACTATGTCCCCCCTGGCCCCCCATCCCTTCATTTTCCACCCTCAACCCCCCCCCTGACATGCTTTTCTCCCTTTCTTCTTCCTCCTTGTTTCCAGGTTCATTTTCCCCCCCCTAGCGCTGTTTTTCTACCAGTTCGGAATCAGATTTCTTTGACCTTAAGCTAATTACACCCGATTCACTACCAGTCTTTATTATCCCCCCCCCTTACCCACGTACTGATTTCAAAACCAATCCACAGGTTTCTTACCCCCTTTCTTTGTTCCCTTTTTTTAAATGACTCTTAGTACCTTTTTCCTTATTTTTTCCCTATCCCACGGACAAAACCCCCCCCTTTTTTCCTATCAAACCTTCGATGTATTCGTTTGTGCGCTTCTGAACATTACCCGAGGAGATACCCCACCCCCCCTTTTTAATTATCTCTTGTTCCCCCCCAAATACCCTAATCTTTTTCAGTTCCGCCCCAAAAGACCCCCCCGTTTTTTTTTTTTCTTTCTATTTATAGGAATTCCTTTTCCTTCCTTCCCCTCTTTTTTTCCGGACTCCCCAACCCCCCAACATTATTTTGGTGGCAACCCCTTGAATCGTGATTTTGGCTTGGTCTTTTTCTTCTGCCGGTCTTATACCGGTTGCTGGGATGCCTTTTTTTTACTGAAAAACCGGTTGTATTTGTACTTTGTTCAAATTCGACCCTCTTCTCCCGTTTGCCTCCCTTCCCCAAGAAAGCTTCCCTTTTTTTTTTTTTCTACAAAAAGTAGTTGCCACCCAGCCCCCCCCCTGGGGATATTAAGTTGTTGCAGGCCTTTTGTCCCCAGCTCCCCCCAATACAAAAAAAACGCCTTCTTGCATAGATTGTGTCCGTTTTTCCCTTTTGTTTTCATCCATAATGCCCGATCAATCTTAAAGGGTTCCCCGGTTCCTTGGTGCTGATCTCTGCATCCCCCCCTTTCCTCGCCTTTTTCGCCTCCTCTTGTTTTTGCTATTACCAGTTTTACTGCAGGATACTTCTTCCCCCCCCCGGATATTGGCCTTGCCCCGTTTTCCTCGTTTTGCAGTTCTTTTACAGGAATTGTTTTACCCCCCTTCTGAACGCGGCCCTCCTATCGTTTTCCCCTTGTTTCCAAAGGCTGCCTAACTCCTCGTTCCCCGGTTACGTTTCCCCCCAACCGCTTTTTAGCTACTTCTTTGTCCACCCATAGTCCCAGTACGCTTCCTTACATCCACCCCCACGGCACTTCAACCCAAAATTGTTCCAGCCCCCTACATTCATTTCCTCAGCCAGATCAATTCTTCTTCGCTGTTACCTTCACAACCCCCCACGCATCAAACCGGAATCATCCCCGCTTTTTATTTTGGCGTTCGTTACCTTTGGTGAATGCAGGTTTCTTCTTCCACGGTCTGTTTCCCTTGTTCTGTAAAACTGTTACTACACTGCATCCTTCTTTTGATAGTTTTTTTTTGTCTCTTCCGCCCCAGGACCCCCCCCACCCCTTCATACCCCCAAATCCATCCCGGTTTAACCTTCCTTTTTTCAATTCGTACGTGGTAGGTTTGAACCCATCATCTTTGTGAATATCTCCCCCGA
>Ga0179591_1356353_pt1 | contig 12591 bp, 19 predicted proteins | sample CZOMad2_1_08_16f_FD_182891 | JGI IMG/M metagenome (GOLD analysis project Ga0179591, IMG submission 182891) | Vadose zone soil fungal communities from Angelo Coast Range Reserve, California, USA - CZOMad2_1_08_16fungal (PacBio error correction) | ecosystem: Environmental > Terrestrial > Soil >... | reverse complement strand
ATGACTCCCCCCCTTCCCCCCCTTCTTTTATCGCTTGCCGCGCTTGGTGCCGAAAAGCTCCCTGGGAGATTATGCTTTTGCTGATTTTCTTCCTCCTACCGGAATTCTTTTCTGGTGACCTCCTTTTTCTTCTTGAGATTCTGTCTTCCCCCCCCCTCTTCAAAAATTGAAAAACTCGTTCTTTCCTTTCTCTGGCAGTTCTTAGGTCATTCGGAGCCCCCGATTCCTCTCAGTACTGGGGTTTCTTTTCCTCCCTTCTTCGTACCCGCAAACAGAGCAGTTTTCTCCCCCCCTCGTTTTCCAGATTTAGAGGTTCCCTCCGTCGGTGGATAACGAAGAGAAGGAGCCCTTCCTTCTCTGTCGCTCAATCGAAGATCACTACTCTTTTCTCTCCTTCGATCGCCCTTCCTCCCCCCCTTTTCTGTCAGAGAACTCCAGGAGAAAGTCATGGCGTCCCCCAACACATCAGGGAGTATGTAATCCTCCGCTCCGAGAAGAGTTTTTTTTTTTTCCCCAATCCTTTTCGTCCTGCGTAGAGTAGGGTTCCTTTCGGCTAATTCCTACTGCGGAGATATTACTTTCCCCTTCCTATCCACAGAACTCTCCCCTTTCCTTTCCGTCCAGCGGTTTTCTTTCTTTTGCGGAAATCACACTTTTTCCCTTGAAAGAAGGCGAGACAGGGTCTTTCTTTTGGCTCTGTCTGCTTCTCGTTTTGCTTCTTCTTCCCTGGGTAAACTTCCCTGACTGGAAAGGTACGAGTCTCTTTTCGCTGGACACCGCTCCCCCCCAAAATGTCGGCTTAATGTGGAGTTATGAGCTTTTTCTCCTATACGAGAGTGATTAAGATGGCATACCATTCGTTTTTCCTTCTTCTACTTTCGTCACCTTTTACCATTACGCGTATTGGAGCTCCCTTTTTTTTTCTTTTCTTGCTTTCGATTGATATATAAGACGTCTTCTTTCCTTTGAGAGGGTCCGCCGGACCCCTATTATTGAGCTGTTTTTTTCCCGCGTGGAGAGATGGCCCGAAATAGGAAAAACTTTCCTTCTCGGGATTTAATGCGCTCTCCTCCTCCTCTCGTTACACCCCTCTTAAGAAATCCTTTTCCAGTTGCTGAGAATGGCCTCGTATTCTCTCTCCAAAGTATTCTCCCTCTTTTCATCAGCGCTTTCTACGGTTGAAGAAAGCCCGGCTTTCCCCCCAACGTATGTAGGACCCAGTTCTTTCTCCGACCCTTTCTGTGCCCTTTCTTGCTTGCACTGCTTTTCCTTCTCAGGAACTTTTTTTTAATGATGGAGCAGAAAAAAAGACCTCAGTCCCCCCCCTGCCCTCAAATTCCCCCGCCTCTTCCCCCCCCCCCTCCGCCATGAATTCCCTTTGTCTTCCCCCCCTTCGGACCAGCCGCCTTTTGTCTTTACGCAAGGTTTAGTGGAACTGTTTTCCTTGTTGCGCCACTTCTCTTCTTCCCCTTTATTTCCTTTAAAAATCTCCCAACTGACCCGCACGTGTTGTTTAGGCCCTTTTCCCTCGGTTCTATTCTTTCTGGAAGCCATAGTGAATCCCCATTATCGACACACCTTCCGATCTCCCTGTTAGCCTCAAACTTGCTTCCCTGGAGGTAACATCTTCTGATGCCCTCCCAAAGCACTTTGCTTTTCCCTTCCATCCCTAGTGGGATTTTTTTCCCTCGCAGATCCCCCCTTTCGTAGGGAAGGGTTCGACATCTCCCAAAAGACCTTTTCCCGTTTTTCCGTTTTTTTACACAAATCCCCCCTCCCTTCGTGCATGATATCCGAAGTGTTGTTCCCTCCACAACCCCTTACCCCTTCTCGTTTCAGCTCCTCCTTCTGGATGGATCGCCTCCTTCTTGAGTCTGAAGACTAGATCTCTCCCACTATTAACTGCTAAAGACCTTCGGACCTTCTCCTCAGTGAGTATAAATATGCGCTTTTCCTTGAGCGGTATCCTTTGAAACTCTTTTCTTTTTGGGTAAAGGCCCTTTTTGTCTTTCGGAATCATGGGCTAGCTCCTTCATTCAAAAGAGAAGTTTTTCTATCTCTCTTCTTAATTTACATTTGCCCCCCATCGATTCCTCCACAATAATGGACTTTCTTGTCCTATTTCCGTTCCCTTCCCCCTTCCCCCCTCCTTCCCCATCGCGGACGCCTTTTTCGTTCTTTTTTCCTTTCCCCCCCAATTTGATGGTTGGATTGGCAGGGAAAGTGAATTAGGAATTTTCCTTTGTGTGCGTCCCTCACCTAATATAGCCATATGCCTAACCTTTCCTTCCTCCATTATATTCCTTGTTCTCCCAACTTCGGACTTTAGCCTTTTACACCCTAAGATGAATAACAGAGCCATAAGTGGACCGAGGAGGATAATTGAAGGTCTAGTTCCTTTCCTTCGGACTTCTTTTGCGAATCGCAGTCACTTTGTGCGCCCCCCCCCTTTTTTTTTTCCAGAACATTTTTTTTTGTCCTCCCTTCCTCTGATGTTAATGGATGTGTATTTCCTCCCCTTAGGTGAGGAGGTATAATTAGTTGGGTTTGGTTCTTCTCCCCTCCTCCATTTGCAGGAAGTGGACATCGCCTTTCCCCCCCTCCATTCAAAGGCTTTTTCATCTTCCTGATTGAAGTCTTTTTTCCCAGAAACTCCAAGGGTAATCACTTCTCCCTTCGCCGGCCTTTTCTCTTCTTTCACTTCCGTCGGGAACCTTCCTTTAATGGTAGGCTGTTCCTATTGAAATTTTCCCCTCCTCATGTGACCTTCATTACCGCTTTTTTCCTCTTTTCTCCTCTGCATCATATTTTTTCCCTTCTTCCCCCTCTCCTTCTCCAAAACGATAGATTAGAATTCCCCCCTTTTTTTTCCTTTTCACTTCATGGGGGCGAGTTCTTAGAGAGAAAGGTTCGAGATGTTCAAAATAATCTTTTCAGTTCTTTGATTTAGAAGAGTTCCGTTGCTCTCTCATTCCTCCGAGAATTAGTTTTAATTTCAGTCCTTTTTTCCATCCAGTCAAAGATGGAAGTCCACTCTCTTTTCCTTCTTTCGAAAAAAATGGATTTAGATTGGCGTCTCCCCCCCTTAAGCAGAGATAACTCCACCCCACCCCTTTTTTTTTGAAATGAATCCTGAGACGGTCTCCCTTTTTTTCCCAGATTGAACGCCAAGAAAGCCTCCCCCTTTTTCTCTCGCAGGATAAGATTTCAGAGCCCTTTTGACCCCTTTTTGTTAAGACTTGCCTTCACTTTTTTCCCTTCTTCATAAATCCTCGTTCCTTTCCTCCCCCTTTCGTCCCTTTTGCGCGAATCTTTCCCCCCCCCCAACATAGTTGTTGTAAGTCAAAGATCTTGACTGAACTGTTTGGAGTCGTCAAATCAAGAATTCTCTTTCCCGATTCACCTCCCCTCTCTTCTCCATGATGAGGATTTTTTCCCCCTCCCTCCCCTTTTCACGAAAGGTACCCTCCTCCGGCCTATTTAGTAATAAGAGGGGATTCTTTCTTTTCCGACCCTTCCTTTCTTTTGCGATTCCTTTTTCGTCCTCTAGTTTCCGACATTGAGCAGAGAGTTTACACTTTTTTGCCTAAAGTTTTATTCTCTTCCTTTTCCCTCTCCTCTGCAAAAAGATAATTAGTCCTTTTTTTTAACCCCAGTGCCCTTCCAATTATGGAGGAAGAGAGAACCTGAGGTTCCTTCCCACATCAATATTTTTTTTTACACCTTCTTTTGGCGTCACAATTTTCTCCTTTCCCTTTCTTCTAACGGATAAATCTTTCAACAAGTAGTCTTGACCTTATTCCCCCATTTCTTTAGAATTTTTTTTGCTTCCTCCCCTCTTTCTCTATAGCTCTCTTTCCCCCCTGGGAAAAGTTGGGTTTCCCCTCCTCGCCTAAAAGAATTTAAGGAATAAGGTATCCTACCCCCTCTTCACTTGCCACTACGGATTTCCGGCTCATCATCCTTTCCTCCTTTTACCGGATTTTCGATATTAATCTCTTGCCCTCCTATCTTCCGAAATAAAGTCTCCGCGCGCGATGAAAAGACATTGTCGAATCATACCGTTCTGCGACACCCCCCCTCTCTCTTTTCATACTCCTGTTGATTTTTTTTCCTCTCTTTTTCTGCCTGGACGGATTCTTCTCATGTTTTTCCTTCGCGATATAGATTATAGAGTAAAGGACTTTCTTCAGTTGCCACTCTTCTTTTTCCTCTCTAAATAATTTCCCCTTCGCCATCTTCTGCGAGAATCAGGATTTTCCTTCCTGAAATTAACGGATGGCCGGAAAGGCTTGCCTCGTCAAGTTTTCCCCCCCCTGTTCACGGCGGGCTTCCCTTTTTTTGTGAGGATCAAACTCCCTAGCATGTTGAATCACGGCCAAATAGACCTGTTTTTTGCCTTCCCCTTCTCCGTTCGAAATACCTCTGCTGAAAGCGGACTTTCCGCGAGTTCATAGAAACTCTTCGGAAGCCCTTCTTCTCTCGGCCTCCCCTCTTTTCAAGCTTCCTTTTTCTCCCCCTCTTACTATGAGAGTGTTTTTTTTCTCCTAGAAGCAGGAAGCGAGACTTTGTCTTTCACCCGGCTTTCTTCTGCGAACTTTCTTTTTCTCCCAACTAGAGCTCCTTGACTGATCGTCCAAAGAACTGGAATTTTGTCGTGCCACGCCCGTCCCTTCTTCTCCTCCCGATGCCGAAACGAGCTTTCCCCTTTTTCCCTTTTAAAAGGGAATGAAGACGTTGTTCCGGTTTGCCACTCTCCTTCCCTCCGCTCTTATCTTTCCTCTTTTCCCCCCTTTTGGATTGTCCTTCCCCACAGTTCAGGGAAAAGAGCTTTTCGTACCCAACGTTTTCTTTTTTCATCTGTTCGGCTTCTTCCTTTCCGCAGCGTTTCCCCTCCTTTCTGCTGTCATTATCAAAGAAAACATCCCTTTCTCGAAGAAAAGCCCCCTGCGCTCCCTCTTTACCTGCCCTCTTATGCTTCTTTTTCCTTTAAGAATTTTTGTCGTCTTTGATGTTTACATCTATCCTTTTACCCGGCGAAAGTCCTCTAATTTTTCCCTTTTTTTCGTGATCCTGCTCCCTCGAGGAAAGAATTCCCCTCCCATCTGCGACTTCTTGAGTTGATGTCCCGGTCTTTCCCCCGAAAGGGAACTTTTCCTTCCTCCTTCTCTTTGTCATCTGGTACCCTTCCTTTTTCGGGCTCATCAAATCAGCTGCTCCTCCTTTCCTGCGCACCTTCCGCGGAAGAACTCTCCACAATGAATCGTGAATTTGTCCCCCCCACCCGTGACTTCTCCCCCTCCTTTTTTTTTCGAAGGATGGTTCCTTTTTTTCTCTGTTCGGACAGATGAGACAGAGTATCCTTTTTCGGTGGTTCCTGTGAAGGAACATTTCTTCTTTTGCAAGGTTAAATAGTCTTCATCTTCCTTCCCTTTTACAGACGGAGTGCGATCTCCTCCCTCTCCCCCTAGTAGAAGGTTGATTAGAAAGGATGGTACGGTGTTTGACCGTTCTTTTCTCCTCGCGAAAGTTGGCCCATGGACATTTTTTTTCCCCGTCTCTTGAAATGATTAGGGGAATTTTTCCCCCCCTGAAGGCGACCCAGACGAACCGCTTTTCTCCCCACTACAAATCCAGGCTTCCTCTTCCGGATTAACGCACAACTTTTTTTTGCCAAAGTGACTGCCGCAGGATTTTAGCAAAAAGACCTATTATTTCCCCCCTTTTCTCCCGGCACTTTCTCCTCCGCTTTTCCCTTCCTTTTTTCTTTCCTCTTCGCGCAAGTTGTCCCTCCCTTCAGAATTTTGTATGTGTAGCTGGTGCATAGATTGTCGGACCCGTCTTCTCCAGATGGCGAGAGTAGTTTCTTTCCTTCCCCCCCCCCCCCCCCCCACCTTACCTGCGAATTCAGGTTTTCCTTTTCCCATTCGTCAGGATGTAAGGGAATCCCTTTTCCGCCGGAAAATGAGTACGCCTGGTTAAGAGCTTCCTTTGAACTGTCTCGCCGGAAATATTCCCTCCTTAATTATCTTTTTAGAGAAGCATTCCTGGTTTGAAATGGAATGATAAATAGGCGCCTCCACGTATTTTTTGTTTTTCCCATTATAGGAGAGAGAACCATTTCTCCGGGAGAAGTCCCCCCGTTACCAGAAAAGAGGGTGACTTCCTCTCAAAGAGTCTGCTGAGATGATGAGACATTCCCTGTTTGGCAGATTAGTTTTTAACGCTTCTTTCAGGTCACTCCCTAGACTCAGTAGAGACAGCCTTCCCTTTGAGATACAAGAAGAAGGTACGGCTTCTGCCCCCCACCTAGCTTTTAGATATGTTTTTTTCTTCCCTGAGAAAGAATCTTTCTTTCCACAAGGGATTTTATGGGGGGAACCTGGACCCACCCTTTTTCCTCTTTTGCTTGAAGCTACCTGCCTTTACAATACGACCCCTTTTCCCTTGGAGGGCTTTGAAAACCTTTCCTCCCCCCTCTTGCGCGCAGTGTCGCAACCCTTTTTTTCCAGCCCCTCTTTTTCTTCCCCGAAATGGGAGAACGCTCCCCCTTTATGGCTAAAGGAACTTTGCTACGCAGTGGTCCCCTCTTCCTTTTTGATTCACTATTTCCCCCTTTTTCCTCTCCCCGAGCGGATTTCAAAGAATAAAACACAAGTTGATTGTACTCCTTTGTCCTCTTTCAGATTAAAATCCTTCCCCTCGAATTTCATGAAACGAACTATTTACCCCCTTCCAAACTCAACAGGCGGACCCTCAACATTGCTTCCCGGTCGCGTCTCCCTTTTTCTCCTTCTCCAAGTCAAGTAATTTCTTTCCCTTTAAGGAACCGAGTCGTGGCGTTTCTTCTTGTCCGTTGCTTTATTTTTTCGTCATCATTCATCTCTACACCTTCTTTTTGGTCTGAAAATCCGTTCCTTCTTGAAGGCAGGTAGGAGAAAAGAACGATTCACGACTCCGTTTTCAGGTCTTCTTCTCAACCGAAAGCACACCTCCTTTTCTTCTTCACTTAGATCTGTGTCCTTCCTAGATGTAAAGTACAGAACTGGTCCGAATTCTCTTCCTTTTTCCTTCATATTTGTAAAAGCGAGTCGGCTCTCTCTATTCAATCCCGCCGCCGTAACTTTTTTTCCCCTCCTTCCTCTACAGAGGTTCCCCTTTCCCACAGCTAAAACATGGCGAAATTTCTTCACCCTCTCCCCTACCCTACTACGTCTGACTTCTCCCCTCGACCGCCTTTCTTCCTCTCAAGGCGTCGAGACCCTCTGTCCATTGTAGCGGAAAGTCTTATCTCGCAATTCGAACTTCTTTTCCCCCGAATTGTCCTTTGAATACTATCGATCGAGCCCCTTCCCTTCTCCGCACGGGACTTTTTTTGCTTTTAGCCTTTCATTTTTCCAGCATATAGTCTGTCCCCCCTTTTCCATTAAGTATTCTTTGTCCCTTTGCGAACCCAATCGATTAGCCGACCCCTTCCCCCTCCTCCCTCTGACCGAGAAAAAATAAAGACCTGAACTTCTTTCAATTGCGACATTTGTTGGATTCCAGAAAACCCCTTTTACTTTCTCCACCGATTTATGAGTCCCCTTCTATTTATGTGGAGTCAGTGAACTGCTTTTTTTCTCTGATAGAAAGCATTATCCCTTCCCCCTCCCTCCCGAAGAGCCGCCTCCTCCTTCTTCTCGCAGATTCGCTTTCTTCACAAATAATGACTTTTTGTTTACCTGCCCCCCTTCTTTCTCTCTTATTAGCTTCTCCAACCCCTGTTCGTATTTATTCTCTATAAATCTATATTGATCTTCCCCCTCTCTCCCGAGATTAACGAGCTACGGATAGTGCACCTCCCTTTCTTCCATGCGCGAACTTCTTTTCCAAACGATATTTCTCCCTTTTGCTTGTACAGCAGTAATAGTACAAGAGACCACTTCCTTCGAGTATTTCATCTTTCTCCCTCCTCCAAAAGAACGTGCCCCCCTCTTTCCCCCCTCCTCCTCTCCCTCTTTTTTTTTCAATTTTAAAGATGCTTCTTTCTTTTTTTCCTAGGAATATAAACAGTCCTCTTGCAATTCCCTTTTTTCTTCATTCCTTTCTTCTTAGCCATCTCTCATGGCAAAAGCATCTCTTTTTCCCCAAAAAAGAGAGGGTGAAAAGAGTACTCCCCGTGTTCCCCTACGTGTATAGGGTTTATCCTTATTTCGATCCTTTTTTTTTTCTTCTCCTTCCAGGTGTTGGTGTGTATATATACCTCTCTTCCCCCTTTTCACCCTATAAACTTCTGTAAACCGAATAGGCTCTCTCCTTTTCCTTTCCCCCCCGAGACTGGCGATTTATGCGTTGATGCTATCGGCTTCCCCTCCGGTACTTCTTTTTTTCAAGTGCAGAGGAGTTGTGATATTCTTTCCCCTTCCCTCTTTTGAAAAATTTGAACCTTTTCCTCCGTTCTGCTAGATGGACCTTTCTTTATTTCCTTACCGATGAAATAGAGACCCCTTTGTTTCTTTACTAGGTAATGCTGGACCCCCTCCCCTCTATTTCCTCCCTCCTGTCCCTCTTTCGCGGTAAAGCCCCCTTTCCCCCTTTCGGAGAGAGGAATTATAGGGAGATCACATAGAAGAGCTAGCAGACTTTTTCTTTCTTTGCTCGAAATGACGAACATTTTTTTTTCCTCCCTTTCCACTCGCAGGGCTCAAGTCATTCTTTCCCCCCCTTCAGGATGTAGTGAAGAAGGCCTTTCCTTCCTCTTCCGGCCTCGGAATGAGGAGTAGACTTAGGGGAGGGGATGTAGTTTTTGACATTCTCCTTCCTTTGCGATACGATTACTCTTTCCTTTACTCCCTCCCCCTCCTAGCCTTACTTTCCCCCAGCGGTGGCGGCCCCCTTGGAAACCCAACGGAGATGGCGCAATTGAAAGTGAGGTTGCTTTCTTGATTTTTTTCTAGGGAGTCGATTCTCTTTTTTTTCCTTCTACTCTCTTTTCCAAAGGACCACCAGCCCTCTCACTTCCCACTGAGATGATGGAGATGGCACTCTCCCCCCCCCCCCCCCCCCGCGTGACCCAAATGTGGAGTTCATGACAGGAGAAGATAGAGCTAAGACCCGACCCTTCTTTTTTCCCTTCCATTTAGAGTTGCGTCATCAATCTTTTCCCTTCCCTCGTCTTTTCGCGAAGACTTTCTCTTTTTTCCTTTTCCCCTTTTTTCTTTTCGATTCTCAAAGTTCTTTTTTTTTTCTTTTTTAAGCGGTTGAAAGGAGAAAGAGTACGCGTGTTTTTTCTTCTCTGGAGTCGTTTCCGTCTTCTCCTTTTACCCCCTTTAGGGCTTTCTTTTCGCTCCTCTTCCTCGAATCGCGTTTAAACCCCCTTTCCACGAGATTTCTGGCACAGTGATGGCCTTGTACCTCGATATATCGTCTGCCACCCTCCTCTTCATGATTCCATCAGACGAGTTTTTTCTTCTTTCCCCCCCCTCTCCTAATGAAAAAGTAGTCTTTCCCCCTCTCCGACCTTATGCAATTAGGTCTGAACGGATTTTCTTCCTGACCCCGTCCCCTGTGTAGCGCTACTGATTCCTCCCCCAAACTCCCTCCCCTTCCCCCCCCCACTTCAAAGGACTAAGGTTCCCTCCCCCCCTCCCCCCCCCTTTATTTGCGGGACAAGGATGTCAGAGGACAGAAGAGTCAGAACTTGATATTTTCCCTCCAGGTTGCGTTGGACTTCCTGTTTTCCCTTTGCTTCCCCCCCCGCGGTGAATGACTATCTTACAAGAGTAAACCTCTGCCTCCCTTGTTTACTGTGCAAAGGAAATCAGTCTCTTTCGCTTATTGCGGAAGAAATAGTGCCTCACCTTCGCCCCCCTTCAGATCTACCTTTTTTTTTTCAACGGTAGACACTTCCCGAGTGAATGAAAATGCGTTTCCCGATTCTCTCTGCCCCTTCCACCATGAGGGGTTGAGAACTCCCAGCAAAGATTTGGGATGAGTTTTCCCTTGAGGGGGGGGGTGGGGATTGCAAATCCTTTCCTTTTTCCCCCCACTTTCTTTCGTATTTTCCTTTTTCCCCCCCCCTCCTCAAAGAAACTTTTTGTGGCAGGGGAAAACCCCCCACGCCCTTTTTTTCGTGGCATGATCCCGCGTCTTTTTCTTTTTTCCCCCCTCATCGAAATTCTTTTCTTCCATCCCTCCCCTTCTGCTGGGATAGACTCCCTCCTTCTGCCGCTATAGAGTATCGAAATACGTCCCGAAGGACCTCCCTAATCGCCAAAGCATTACTCCCTTCTCAATATAGCATCTCTCTTTAATCATTGAAAAGATTTTCTGGTACCATCCCTTGTCGGCTCCGGGTCATTTCTCTGCCTACACATCGTGGAGCTTTTTATTTTGGAGCCTTACTTGCACCTTAGATTTTCCCCTCCTCATAATGAGTTAGTCCTATTTTTCCGGAGCGAATCCCCCTTCCTCCTTAACAAATAGAGTAAGAATTCCGGCGTTTTTTTCGTTCGCAGCGATATGATTCCCTACCTCCTTCTTCCCTTTTTTTGTTATTTGCAGGTTACCTTCCTTTCTCCCCTTTTGTTGCCGGCCAATAAAATAATATCGCCTCTTCCCTTTTCGCAAATAGGAAGAGATAGTCCTCACCTGGCCTTTATAGAGGTAATTTCCTTCTTTACTCTAATACAAGAGCCATCCCGTTTCCCTTCTCTCCTTTTCCCTACTGGTTTAAAATCCCTCCCCCTTTTTCTCCGCAGTCAATGTGGAGAGATGTTTTACTACGTTTGTCTTTCCTCCGGCCTTCTGATGTTCATGGATTGTAGTGCAGAACTTCTTTCTTCGGTCGACGCTTTTTGTTTCTTTTTGCTTTCGCAAAGAATAATTTGACAGGCATTTTTTCCGCCTTACAAAAAATGCCTGAAAAGGCGTTTCGTCTTCTCTTCCTTTCGTTGTCAAGCCCCTCCTTTTTCCTCCATGAGACTTTTCTTTTTCTTTTTTTCCCCGTCAGTAGTTCCCTTTCAATGCGTCAGGATTAGGACTGATTGAAACTTTTTCACTCCTCACTTGCATTAATTACGCTGCTTCTTCTTCTACCTTCTGCTAATATCTTCCCTTTCCCCGGTTGAGACATCCTTCCTCCCCCACGCCCCCACCCGTAGCGTTGAGATTCCAAGGGTTCCTCCAATACCCCCCGCACCCTTCATGGTGGCGGTTTCTTACGCTGTCTCTCTCTTTTACACCAAATTTCATCTCATGCCTTATCGCAGAGGTAAGGAGCTTTAAAATGATGAAGCGAGCATTCTTTTTTAATTGCAGTTCCCCTTTTTTTTTTCCCCCTTACCTCCCGATGAAGCTCAAGCGTCTCCTCTTTTTTTAAAAATTCTTTCGAGAGGGAGGTCTACCCCCTTCTTCAAATAAAACAAACAGTTTTGCACATTAATCGGCTTTCGTCGGTCCCTTCGGATTGAACGCATCACTCCGCCACGGTCCATCTGATGAGAAGCATTCCGCTCCCGTTTCCTTTTCTCCCGTTGCATTCCTCCCTTTCCCTTCTTTTTTTTTATTTCTAATGAAAGAAGCGGGATTTTTATTCCTTCCCTTGCTGCGACGACGATTCCAAATCCACCATTTTTCCTCCCTCTCTTTTCCCTGAAGATGTTTGCTTCCTTCCACCCCCCTTCCCCTCTTTCCCTCTGAATATAAGCTCTGACTTCCTTTCTCTTTTCTCACGCAACGGGCTGCTGGAGTTAAATAGAAATCAAAGTGTCTTCCCTTCCTCTTTTAGTAATAAGGGGGATTCCGGGGCGTTCTCCCCTTTTCCCAGTTCAGGTGGATGATCACTCCTGAGCGCGGCGGTCTCCTTCCTTGCTCTCTAGGTTAAAGACGGGTGGAAAGACTCTATGCTTCCCCTTTTCGAGCTCACGAATGACACCCCGCTCCTCCCCTCTTTCCTTTCCCCCCCCTTGAAGATTTACCACTCCCCCTTTCCTCTCGCAGAATGGTAGGTACTCCCATATCCCCCCTTTTCTGCCGTTTTAAATTTAAGTTAGCCAGAGGTAGAAATATCCTGAAGCTTGTCCCCCCCACCCAGGGAGATGGCCTGATCGCCATGCCCCTTTTCCCTTTCCTTTTTTTTCTTCACTCCCCAAAAGGATTGTTCTCTTTTATCTCCAGAGCAAGCAGATGACCCTTTTTTTTTACCCCCTCCTCTTCCTCCAAGAATTCGGCAAATAAGGGAAAATTGAACTCTTTTGTTCAATAAGGATTCGCGCCGCCGTCTTTTTTCCTCCGGTGGAAAGGATTTAGATTCATTCGTCTCTTTTTGCCAATAGGAATCCCTTCCCTTTTCCCCCCGCTTCTCAAGAGCGAGATGACCCCTCCCTTTTCTAATCTCCGTCAGGCGAAACCTCCCTTTCTTTCCTCTCCTCCGTTGTTGTGTTCCTCTATCTTTAGGTCGGGATTCTTCGTGGAGGGGCAGAGAGAGATGCTGGGAGCTCCCTTTTTGCTTTTGAAGATTGCAAAGGTCTTGCCCTCCCCTTTTCCTGAATACGAACTCCTTTCCCCCTCCCCCACATCATGGATGAGATCCTTTCGTTTTTTAAACGA
>Ga0179591_1335561_pt1 | contig 12591 bp, 15 predicted proteins | sample CZOMad2_1_08_16f_FD_182891 | JGI IMG/M metagenome (GOLD analysis project Ga0179591, IMG submission 182891) | Vadose zone soil fungal communities from Angelo Coast Range Reserve, California, USA - CZOMad2_1_08_16fungal (PacBio error correction) | ecosystem: Environmental > Terrestrial > Soil >... | reverse complement strand
AACTACCAGTGCAGACTGGGGGGAAATCGGCACCTTTCAGCCACCGTGGTTAGAAGACGGGCTGGCTTCGAGGTTGGCTAGTGATTTTCGGAGAAGTCTTAGATTTCTGTGGTGGCACGCTTTTTCTCAGGAGTCAGTAAAAGGAGTAGAGCAGTTTTTATCCCTCTTAGAAGGTTCCACAAGGAATTTTTTGCTGGGTTCTGCCCAAAAGTGGTCGCGGGCAGGGTAGGCATCGAGGCTCGCCCCGCGTGGACCAATCACGCCTCTGTGTGGCCATTTTTGCATAAGTAACTTCAGCGGTCAAGGTTCAAATTTCTCACTGGCATGGCTCCCTCCAGGGTAGACTCGGGCGCTCGCCCATCTGGTTTTTTCATTTCTTCCCTCGTCTCAAACCCCCCTGTGCATCCACATTGTCGAACAATTTTTTCTGTTCATACCAAACGAAGGGTTTTTGGCGCAATGTGATTGAAGATTTTTTCCGGAGTTGGCCTTTTTTCTCCTCTTCCTCTCTTTTTTCAGGCCCTGATGATCCCTTAGTCCCAAGAGCCAAGGTAGCTTCACCGGATCCACTTCCGTCTCCGGGTGCCCTTTCTCGCGCATCGTTTTTTGTTGCAACCATCTACCCCCCGTCATGCGTTCGGTGAAATCGAGTGTCCCGGTCCTTCTTTTCGTTCGGGAACGGGGCCTTGACCCCTTCATTCACAAATTTTCTTTCTGCCCGGGGCGGCGACGAAAGTTGTCAGAGCGGCCCTCACGTTTTGCGCTATCGGGCGGATCTTTTCGATCAAAGCAGATCCCATGGGTGTTTCACGCCGAATTTTTTTTCCGAGGGTAATTTTTTTCGTCCCTTTCTGACAACGCAGGCTTGAACCCAGGGGTTGAGGACACCGTTTCGGTTTTTTAGGCAGGCGACTCCTTTTCGTGACTGGACTCCTACCGGCCATTATTTTTTTCTTTTTCGCAACCCCAACCTAAATTCCCAGGAAGCGTCTTTCCTCGTGTTTTTATGTATCTGAATAGAGTTCGGGGGCCTCGTCGTCCTTCCTCCCCCGCTTTGCAAATCCCATTTCCGAACTCCCCTCTGACAGAAGAGCTGCCGACGCTTTCTTCTCTTGTTGAGGCCTTGAAGGCCATTGACCACTCCTGCTTTGTGGAGACACCTCCGTGTCGAGGCCAAGTAAGGCGGCGCTTCGAGTTCCGTCACGGCTTTTTTGCCGTATGTTCCCCCTGCTATTGACGAACCTAGGACGTGGTCCTCAATAACATTTTGGCTTAAACGGAGAGTTTGGGCCCCCCCTCCCACGAGTGTGGTTTATGTGCGTGTTCAGGAACTGTTCCTGAGAGCGGGGACCTTTTGCGCTGAAAAGGTCAGTCGGTCCCCGGCCCCTGTTCCGGCACCCCCCCCGAGGTTTGGACCCTAGCACACGACGCCCCTGAAGGCCCCCCCAATACCTCTCCCTATATACCCTGACGCCGGATAGGGGGTTGGTTGACCCCGACTACCTGTTTTTATCCAATCGCGGATATTGGATTTTCTCGACGAATCACCCACTGGGATCGGAACCCCCCTCGATTCGTGTATGCTTACAAAGGATCACACCTCCATCATTACATAAACTCCCATGCAGATACTAGCTTTTTCTCACTTTCTTTTCTATACCCCCATTTTCTTCCATCCCGGGACTTCAGCCTATAAATGAATGAAGTTCCCTGAGAGTTTTATTTTTTTTCAAGACATCGGTAATTCTGGCCCTAGCCTATTTTTTTTTTCCTGCGGAGGATACTATTGAGATGGCGCTACATCCGGCGATTCCTGTTCAAATTCACTTGCTTCGATAACCATTCGCTACACTACGCTAAAACAATAGATATCTCTCGGATCCTGCAGGTTCTTTCGTGAGGGCTTCGAGACAGTTCTTTCCAACACCTCTTGCGCGGAACTTTCGGTCCACCTTTTCTTTTGACCAGGGTTTTTTTTTACACCTTGTTCCTTTCGACGAGGCGTGCTCTCCAAACTCCCCTTTCTCAACTCGTTTCCACTTTCTCGGTTTCCTTTTCTTCCCCCATGGATTTTCTTCACCAGAGACACCTTAATTCTCCTGCCCCCCACCCCATCCCTTCCCAAGGTCTTGGCCAGCATTTTTTTCGTGTCCACCTTTGCTTACCTTTTGCGTACGTACCACCCAGGCTAGTTTTGAGGACCCAAAGAATTTTTGGTTATTTTTTGATTTGGACTCCCAACACCGCGTCGTAGTGTAAGCTGTACCCCGCCTCCGAGCATTTTTTGTGAAGGGGAGTTTTCAAAACACTTATTTCTGAATAGTCTTTTGGCTTTTTTTTATATTTTTCGAGCTGCACACCTAGACTTCCCGAGCCGCTTGCGATATCAGGGCTCGGTCTTCCATTTTTTTCTTCCCTGGCTTTTTTTTTTCCCCCCCCCCCATGCCCCCGAATTGAAGCACCCACATTTCTGACGGTTAATACTTCCCCCAGCGCTGACCAAGGGAAGCGTTTTGTCTGAACTTGCCCCGCTCCTCCCCTCCGGGGGGGTATCGTTCGGTTGTAGACGGTTCTTCGCCACGCCCCCGGTGGTTATTATGCGCACCCACCAGCTGGCATTCCCCGAGAGCGTTTTGACCTTCTTGATAAGCTGCAATTTTTCACCTTGGCCATCTCCCGACCCAGCGCTGTTAAATTTCTCCTCATCTTCATGGCCCCCCTCCACTTTTTTAGCCTAAAACCAAGCCAGCTCCCCTTCGAAGATTCCTCGTGTTTGATGGACTTGCCACGGGCGTAGCTGCTTTTCTCCTCACTCTTTTTTCATTCCCCTGGACGTTTTGACCCTGTACGAGAAGTTCCCTTTCCACGTCCTTTTTCTTTTTTTCACCCCAGGATGTTTTTTCGCTCACCCTTCCCCCTCTTTGAACCCCGCTTCTTCGGGAGTTTTTTTTCAGCTTTCCTTCGAGATAGCCTTGTCCGGATAGGGGAGAGCTGGGACTTCTGCGTTGATCGGGATCGCCGTTACGTGAGGGAGTTGAGGTCGGGATGGGTTGGAAGTGGCATGCACTTTCGCGAGTCCCCTTCTTCAAGCATTCGTGGCCGCCCCACCTCCCCGGTAACACTTCGACTCCCACCCACAGACACCCCCAATCGACCCCCCCATGGACGAGTGCTGGACTTGCCAAGGTCTTTTGGGACTGGACCGCACAAGGTGCAGATTAGATCTGGCTGATACAACGGCTATTATCCTCCAAATGGTGCTCACGGTCTTTTCTTTTTGGCCGACAAGGGAACCCTTCCTGTCCAGCTTCATTTACCGGACCTTTCGCGTAGTGAGGCGACATCCCTCCTTTCTTGCACGCTGTTGTTTTATTTTTTGATTCCCCTTTAAGAACACAGATCGTGCACCAAGAGCCTCATGAGTGTCAGCCCGGTAGATCTTTTCCGGTTTACGCCACCCATTGAAAGCTATGCGTTTAGTGTCTTTTGAGAACACTCGAACTTTACAGAATAGCCGCTCATTTCCCTCCTTTTGCGTTCATCTACCCCCCCCGTAAACTCTCCCCCTTTATGCGCTTTTTCAGATGCTTAAGCTCCCGCAGTGCTTAGAATTTCCAAACGCTGCGGTGTTTTTCCTTTCGGACACCTGATCACTCTTCTGCAGAGCACTCAGTTGGATCTTTTTCTGCATCTTTGGGCGCCGAAAATCCTTTCTTTTTTCCCTCTTTTACCTCCACGTGGTTGAGATGACAGATTTTACTTTGCTCAGTTCCCTTTCTCTTATGCGATCCTCTCTGTTGGAGAAGAGGTGATCCACGATTGTCCTTCCCTCCCCACCACGGCCGCTTATGCCTTCCCCCCAATTGCGACCGCATATTATAGTTTTATTCTTTCTCCTCTTTGACGTTATTTAAAGCATTCTATTGTTATTTTTCTCTTGAGTGTTTTATCTGGATGGAGATTTTCTTCAACACACCTCCCTTCCCCTTCGGTTAAGCTGTTTTGGGTGCCCCTTTCAAGAGGACGAACTTTTTCTTTTTCATGGAGCAGAGATAAAGGGTTCATATCGTGCCCCCATTTTTCCCTGGGAGTAGGAGCGAGCCTCTTTTCCTTCATTTACATGGAGGAGGGCTGATTACATTCAATAGAGAAACTTTCTGACACTGTTCCTATAGACCCGTTAGATCACCATTTTTTTTTAATTCTCCATGTCTATTCCTCCGACCTGACCTGACTCCTCTTAGGCCCAACTTGCTTATCCCCAATCTTCCGCACCCAGTCCGCGTTTTTTTTTTTGCGTCGATGGAGGATTGTTGTTTGTGTTTGTGCTTTTTCGAGTTGGCATGCGCTCTCTGACCTTTAGCAAAATGTCCGTCCTTTTGCACGATGCGACTTTAGCTTCCTGACCCCATTCCCTCTCTGCTCGCTCGGAGAGCCCCCCCTCATTTTCCCCAATTCCGATTTTGTGTTAACCGGGTCCCTCTTGGACGGGAGCTTCTCCTCCCACTCATTCCCTTCCCTTTTTTTTGAGCAGTAACTGTTTTCCGACCCGACTGGCTGATGTCCCCATCGACACCGATTTTGTCAGTTGTAGTCCTCTCCTTTTCTAGAACCTTTTTGGGCTGAGAGCCCTATTAATGGATGTCCAAACGTGCCCAGTTTTTTTGCCCTTGATTGTGGGCATTGTCTTCCTTGTGGAGAGGTCACTGACGATAGTTTTCCAGAAGCGGTTCCTCGGCCCCCGGTGGGATCACCCCTTGCTGACCGTTGTGCCCATACTTCTTACGCTTTTTTTCGGCGCTTAGGCGCTTCTTGGTAGACCCAGACTCGTGACCCAACCGGTGCCTAGGTCCTACCCTCTCCCCTCCCTGGACACCGGACTTCCAATATAGACGTGCAGCCCCTTGCTCCTTCGTCAGGGAAACCGTCGTTCTGGCCAAACCAGTCTTTCCAATGTTGGCCTGTTTCGAGCTGAATTTGACATTCGGGCCAGCTCTTCCATCCTTCCCCTTCTTCACTTGATCCGTTCAGGTTCGACCCTCTTCTTGGTGACCCATCTTCCGAATCGAGGTCCAGGCCCCCCCCAGAACTGCGAGCGACTATTTTCCCCTCTCCTCTCAACTAAGAATCTTTTTCCACCCATTCCTCCGCTTGGGGCTCACACAATTCTCTCCTTTTACTGGAGTCCTCAGGGGAATCCTTGCACCCCCCATGGAATTGGTGCCTCCACTTCAGTCTTGGCCTCCCTTTTAAATCGGTTTTCCACTCGAAAAAAAAATTTTTTTCCTAGTGGACGAACCGTTCGAGGAAGCGACCCCTTACTCCTCTCTGCGCGTTTCCGTGAAGTCCCTCGTACCAATGCCCCTAGGGCTGACCTTGCATTTGATCCACAAACGAACTGGTCTTCTTCCTCCCCTGTCTGTACCACGTTTTTTGTCTTTTTGGAGTTCCGTATAGGAATTCTGTGAGTTTGTTCCTCCGTCCAAGGTGCTCTTTGTGCCACCTCGCCTTTGCCCTGAAGGGGCTTCTCCAGCCTTTCCGAGAGAGCTAGCCGAGAGGACCAGCTGGGCGTCGAACCTTTTCTTGCATTCCTAACCATGGCCGCTCGGTTCAGTATGAGACGTGTTGCCTTTTTTTTTCGAGTGGAATCCTCCACAGTGAGACCCGCCGAGGGGGTCTTGGTTGCTATAGTTTGGTTATGGAACTTTTCATTCTGATAATGTCTCGTCTGGAACCGATATGTTTTCTCAATGGACGTTGGTGCTTTACTCTAAACGATCCATCTCCTCTCCCCTCTTCTTCTCTATCGATTGATCTTTCCGGCACCGTTAATTTCTCTCCCGCCTTGGAGGTACGTTTTAGTAGTTCTGGACCCGCGGGTTTTTTTTTAGGGTTCCTCCTTCGTCCGCTCGACAGAGATTCTGCTAACTCCCTTTTTCGTCAGTCTTCAGCTTTTTTCACCACGACAAATACGAGCGCGATCCCCAACCCTTCTGGCACATCGCCCCAACCCCCCTTTCAAATGACCCCACCAAGCATAAGTGTGATCCATTCCCGCGTATAGATCTCTTTCTCTGTTCCTTGCCACCGGGTCTTTCGGATGACCCTCGGAGTCTCTGAGGAGTTCCTGTCGAGATCCCAACGGGCTTGTTCTTCATCCCGGGTTTTTTTTTGCCCTTCTCATTGCAACTTCTCTTTCTTTACTGGCAAGCGGTTTTCCCGGTGGGGGTTTTCGACCTTTCGGTTGATTTTTTTTTTTTTTCTGTTCTTCCCTTTTGTGGGATCGGTCGGGCTTAGAGTCAGTTCCCCCCCCCCCCCCCCCCCCCCCCCCCATCTAACCACTCCCCCCTTACAACCGCCCCTCGTAGAGAAGAGTTTAGGGTTCCAGCGCTCGTGTTTTTCCACCTCTTCACTCAGGAGATCCTGTACCTCTCCCCCAATAACGTCTAAAGAAAGGTATGTGGCCGCCGGCGTCGAGTCCCTCTGAACCGCCGACAAATTTACGTTCTCTCAGACATGCCTCAGCTTTTCGCCCCGCTAGTTCTGCGATCGAGCGATCTTTTCTGCCAACCTCTTTTTTGCAGTTTCTTTAAGGGAACAGTTGCGCCCCTCAGTTACCCGTTTCCAATTCTTAAGACGAAGATTTTTTCAATCTTTTCAGTTCCCCTCCCCAATGGGCCCTTTTACGTTTTTGTATCGCTCTTCGTGCCGTAAGAGTGACTCACGCCCCGCCTTTCCGAGAGACTCCAGTTGATGTTTTAGGCCTTCTGCCACTTGAACCTGATCCCAATTTTCCCCCCCCTTTTTCCCCTGGTGTGCCTTGCCAAATTTTAAAACAGCGTACGGTTGTTTTTTCTAACCGGTTCGCTCTCTTTTGGGCGCCCGGCCGTGGCATAGTTTTGGGTCACCTGCATTGCCCCCCCCCGGATTTGATCCCCAGAGTGGCCTGACCACCTCGGAAATACCCGGGCATGGGCTTCCCTCTCTTTCCTCATTGTTTTCATCCCCGGTAGAAGGTTCTTGCTTCCCCCGTTCGCCACGGAACTATAGGTTTTGCGTCTGCCCCGGCTTTCGCGCCTTGATGACCTTGCCATTTGCCCACCCCAGGCCTTCGCTTTTTGACTTATGTGAGGGTCTCCCCGGGCTCTCGCCCAGTTTCCTCCTGGGAATCTGACCTTTGACCCCTCGGATCTCTGAGTACTTTTCTTCGTCTTTTAACACTTCCCACTTCAAACTCGAAGATTTGGGCCGCTCCCATGCCGCGCCCAATCCTTAACGTCTATATATGTTCCTCCTTTAACCTTTGTTTGTCGTTTGAGTGGACTCCGGTTTTCGTGAAACTTTGCATGGGGCAGCCTGCGCCCTGAAAGGACTCTTTGATGTGGTGTCTTTCCCCTGACTTTTTTTGCGCAGGGGGAAACTAGCCGTCTGGCACACGGGTCTTTTTTCTTTTTTTTTCCCTTTTTCCCGCTTCTCCCGTCAAGCTGCCTAGCCTGCTGCCCCATGCTAGAGAAGCCGTTTGGGCCACATTGTCTTACGCTGCGGATTCCTGGGCCGACCGAAGCTCTAAGAGCGAGGTTTCCTCCAGAAGCTCCCTCCATCTTTTCCTCGAGAGGCCCCCGTCGTCAGAGATCTTCAGTTTTGGAAGACATTACTCCAGTGGACCGTCCTTTTCCCCCCCCGGCCTCTGCGGTGGTCTCCTTTGGTTTCTTTCCTTCTTTTTTTTCTTTTTTTTTTTTCTTCGTCACAATGCCCGGTCCCCCCCCCCCCCCTGGGGTTTTTTTTTTGGCAAGGCGAGTTTTTTATAAATTGCAGTTGCGCCAATTTTTTTTCATTTTTGCATCCCCCCCGTCCCCTTTGATGTTATCGGATGGGGGTGGCTTCCTTTCTTTTCCTCCATGCACACACTTCTCAGACCACCTTATTTTCCAGGTAGATTAATTTTTAATATAGGCTGGGGGGTGGGGGCGTTATTCTTCCCATCACCCTTGCCACACCACTGCTACCCCCTCCCCCGGCTCAGGATGTGCTTTCAGCTGATCCCGGCGGTTGAACTTTTTGACCCGCACCTTCATAAAAATTTTCCCTCCCTTGAAACTTTATTCAGAAGCTGAGCGGGCATCCCCCTTTTTACTCGAAGTTGTATGCGCGTTCCTTAAGTCGATTCCCCCGATGAAGGTTCCGTCCTTATAATCTTTTCATTCAGGGGTTATGGTCGTTTTTATTTCCTCGTTACTGCACTTGAGTTGCGCCCATGCAGTTTCTTCTCTCGTTGTAGAGCTCGTGCTCTTCCCTCTGAAACCAACGTCCCCCCCGTCGGCCCCTTTCTTTCACACAAGAGTTACCCTGACAGTGGTTCTTGACCCCGCGTGGGCGGCCCCTACGGTGGGTACCTTGGTCTCGATATAGCCTTCCCAAGTTTTCCAAAGAGGGACTCCCCTTTTTTTCCCCCTAGTGTTTTTTGGTGAAGCCGGCCGGACAGTTTTTTTGTATCCGTTTGAGACCACAAGCTGTGCGGCCAACCTGCCTTCCATTTCGAAACTATCGCCCCTGTCCCCACCTCCCTTCTCCCGAAGAACGCACTCCTCTTCCCGTTTGAAAAAAGTACGCGCGCCTGTGGTTTTCCGTGGGGTTTTCCGGCCCATCATAATCGGCTCTTCGCGTGGCTTTGGAAATTTTCCTCGCGGTGCTCAAGGCAAGTTTTGTGCGTCATTACGGGGTCTTAGCCATTTGAGGGGCTCTTGCCCCTTTCGGCGGATTTCCGCACCTTTCTTTCGTCCCCAGACTACGGGGCCTTCCTTTGGCCCCTCCGCGCCCTCGGACTTCAGTTTTTTGCTATCGCGCTACCCGCCGATAAATTTCTCCCTCGTTCTATGATCGTTTTTTTGAAGTGTTTTTTTTTTTTTTCAAGTCACCGGCTGTTTCTTCCCCCTTTCGATTTTCGGCTTTGACTACTTCCCTTATCCCTCCCAAAAGAGATCCCCCAAATCTAATTCGATGCATTCCTCGGCTTCTTTGTGACCACTCATTCCCCTCCCTCTCGAAATGAGGCCCCTTCCAATGCATGGAGGCGTTTTTTCCCGGACTGAGGCGGCTCCCCCGCATTGTTCTTTCCATAGCTTTTCTTTTCGAGCCCTGATTTTATTTGGTAGTGTATAGGCATACTTGGACCTTTTTTATCATGACCCCCTCGACGACCCCCCCCCGGAAACGCGAACCGTGTTTTCCTTTTTTGATAGACCTTTTTTTTCTCATTTTTCCCAACCCTACCCCCACATTGTTTTTCAGCTAGCGGGAGCAGTGGGATTTTGTGCCGGCCTACCCTGGGTTCACCATGAGACTTTTTCTCCGACTTACCCTCTGGATGTTCCCCGCTTTTTCTCCACTGAGCCCACTTAGCCAGTCGGAAGGCGCGCGTAGTTTTTTTCTTGTTGCACCGTCTTCCCTTGGTTTTTTTTTTGTTTATTCGCTCCCCCCCGTCGGACCCCGAACTTGAGGTCCCCCCCTTAACGGCTTTTTTTGAACCCTGATGCCCATGACTTCACGCGTCTTCTTAGTACCTACGTGGACTTACCAATACCCTTTTTAGAGGTTTTTTCCTCAGGTTTACCCCCGATTCTTAGCCCAAACCGCTTTGCCTCAAGGTTCCCGTATCCGGAAGGTGGATGGCCCCCCATTGACCCTCGTTACTCTTGCGTTTCTTCGGGGGTGGTCCCCTTTTAAATCGAGCGTGCTTTCCCGGTCCCGCTTTCTCTTGGGAGTTTTCCCCCCCCCGGGAAGGCGTTCCACTTTTCCCTTGCTTTTTTTTTACGACCCAACTTTGGATGCGGCTACGGTTCCAGACGTCCCTTACCAGCAGTGTTTCTTTAGGGGAGAATCCCCTCCGAGTTTTTTTTCTTGCGCTTTTTTTTTAGTTTCGGAAAGATCCTTTTTTTTTTTCCATCGTAGGATTTCGTCCTCCTCCCCCTAGAGGATCGTGATCCCCTCGACTACTGTCATCAACTTTGGTCAGACCAAGTGTTAACCCCTGCTCTCACCTTCCCGCGTGCCACTGATCTCCTTACATTTGGGGAAAGGGCACCCCCCAAAAAAACGCTCCCAACCTCCCGTTTTCCTCTTGATTCTTTGATGTCCACCCCCCGGGTCCCCGTGACCTTTCTTTCCCCCTGGCTAACTTTTTGTTCGTAGTCCGAACATAATGCGCCCAAGGCCACCAATTGCCCGAGCCAGCCTTTACCCTTGAAACCCCACCTATGGCGTCAACCCTCTTTTTTTGGTTAGAACCCCCCTCCATGCTTTTTTCCACGCCGGGTCTTTGAGCTCGTTTTAGGTATCTGCATGGGGGAATGGATTTCGTTTTCCGTTTGACCCTTCCACCACAAATGACATTTGAGGTGCTCTTCTTCCTAGTGTACTTTTACTCCCTGACGAGATAGGTATGACTGCCCCTTTTTTTTTTTTTTTTCGTTCTTCCGTTTCCCCTTCGGCAACTCCTGCCGTCGCTTTTTAACTGTTTCGTCGCATCTCAACACGGGGTCCCTCAATCCCTCGGACCGTTTTGGTCTTTGGCGTGGCAACCACCGCGGGTGAAAGTTTTTTCCCATTCCTCTCCCTCCCGGATCTGAGGAGGCGACGACTTTTTCATCTTCGCCCGTCCTTTTTGCGATCCGAGAATGGGTCAAGACAGGTATTATATACAAAACTGGCTGAAGAGCGCTTGGAATTCCGGATATTCTTCAATGAACTACCTGAGGCCAACAAGATTCCTCCAATAGACGGCCATTAGCAGTCCAGCCTTTGAGCCACACCACCTACAGGCAACCTTCGTTACTCTGAAATAAGAGTTTTTTTTTTTTTCGTTTATTTTAACTTTTAACACTGGACCAACCCCCCTGGCAATTAAAGCACGATATGTGGGGCGAACTCATCCGGTGGCGCGCGTTACCCCCCCCTAGAAGGCCCTGCTTCCTTCTTCCACGGCGCCCCCACCCCTTCGCTTGCGTTGAAAGTGCGAGCGTTTTAGCACGGTCCAACTCTGCGTGTGTTTTTCCGCACTTTGTATTTCGTTCTGAACGCTTCGTTGTCTTTATACCACGCGACTATTGGACTGAAATTTCTTCCCCTCTCTTTTTGTAGATGTTTTGTCTCCCTCCTATTCGTAGGTACGGCGAGTAACCTTTCCTTCAGCTGTTTCCTGTTTTTTTTCCCTGGACCGGGCACCGTGTTTCCTCCCCCCTTTTTCACCAAGCCTCGCAGTGAAACCCCGGCGCGGCTGCATCTTTTCCCCTTCCCCATCTTGACGTGTTCCGTTCTTAGTAGAAGTTTCGCCGTTCTCGGGCTCGGTTGGATTCCTTTGCCGATCTGTGTTAACCACCCAAGCTCGTCTCTTCAGTCAGGTTTTTGTCTTCTTTTTTTTCCACCGAGAACTCCCGGGATTAAAGTTTTATCGAGCTCCATATTGTTTGCGGTGAATTCCCGGGGCCCTTATTTTATGAGATCCCTTTGCTGCCCTGAGTAAAAGACGGTAGAGTCGTTCCTCTGACCCCCCCCCTAGAGGCGCAGTGGGTTTCCAAAGTTCAGTAATTTTTTCCTGAGTGCCATGTACCCTCGACAATATTTTTGTCTCCTCCTTCTCCGACCAACCTTGCCTGGCGGTGGCCCCTCAATCCACTTGTAGGGTCAGGAGAAGTCCGTCCCCTTCGATTGAGTTCTACGTTTTTTTAGATTCCCGTCGGCTTGGGACCGTTCGCTCCCTCTTCTTCCCCCCCTTTATTCCGTAACTGTCGCAGCCCCCCTTTTTTGACTTCCGCCTTCCCCACCACATCACACTTCGTTGTCCGATTCGGCTGACGACCGATCACGTATTCTTGTTCATTTTTGGTTCATTAAAGACTATGCCGGCCCGCGTCTCTCGTCAGCCTTTGCAACCTCGCCCTAGTGAATGTTCGTTTGTTTTGTCGGCCGGGGGTGTCCGATCCAAATCTGAAATCTCATATTCGACGTCGGTTTTCTCTCCGCTGAGCTTTAGAGGTATGACCAACGGGCCCGCGACGCATAAGTCGGGGATTTATATTTTTTTTTTTTCTTTTTTTCCCTTTTCTAATCGTATCTGTATTGTTTTTGATTGATTAGATTGTCGGGCAGAGTTGCCCCCTTTTGACGATGGTCCTTTATTGAGGGAGCTCCTTTGGGTCAACCCCCCTTCTGGCCTTGATAAAATTAGTCCCCCCTTTTTTTCGCTTTTCCTTCTGGAGAGATCGCTGGTTTCGCATCTGACCTAGGAAAAAGATTTGTTGATAGGTCCCCCGCGGGGTTTTTGGCCCCCCCCCCTCACGATGCGGCTATCTTCTCGGTCTCCCCCTTATTTATGCGGTCCCTGCGTTTTAGAGCCCCCCCCTATTCCCTTGTTGTTTTTTGGTTTTTTGGGGGGGGTGGGCCCCTATCCTTTTTTTAAGATCTCTTTTTGCCCCCCTTCCCCTCCGATCGGTCCCTTGCTCTCGCATGCCGAGTCAGCTGGGTTTTTTTTGTCCCAAGCCGCCCCTCTCTCGACTTCTTTTTGCATGAACGCTGTTTTTTTCCAACGCAAACGGG
>Ga0179591_1326268_pt1 | contig 12594 bp, 16 predicted proteins | sample CZOMad2_1_08_16f_FD_182891 | JGI IMG/M metagenome (GOLD analysis project Ga0179591, IMG submission 182891) | Vadose zone soil fungal communities from Angelo Coast Range Reserve, California, USA - CZOMad2_1_08_16fungal (PacBio error correction) | ecosystem: Environmental > Terrestrial > Soil >... | reverse complement strand
TTCTTCTTTTTTATCTCCGGTCCCCCCTTTTTTCTTGCGTACCGAAGGCCCTGGACTTTGAGGTCTTTTTTTTCTTTCTTTTTGGCGATCCTTCCTCTTTTTCTCCTGGATTTGAGACCTCTGTGAGCAATTTGAGTCAAGGGGGCGGGAGTTAAGTCCTGTGAGGCTTCCTGATCCGTTTTGGGTCTTTTTTCCCTCTTTCTTCCTTTGCGTTTTCGTCTTTTTTCAGTCAGCGTTCCCCCTGCTTCTGATTTTTTCATCTGGCCTTTCCAGTCTGCCCCTTCGGGTCCCCTTTAGTAGGCAGCGGCACGTGACCCTGAAAGATTACCGGAGCTTCCCCTTGCGGCCCCCCGTGGCTTGCCGTCTTCCCTGGTTCCGCTTTGTCCCAGGCTGGATTCTTTCCTCTGGTACCCGGTTTTTCGCGGAGGGCTGTTATACGTACGCGACTGGGGCGATCCCACTTTGCGGTTTTTTTGCGAACCAACAAAAATTCGTTGGTTTTTCTGTGACTTTTTTCTCCTGGCCTCCATCCTCTGTCGTTGCCCAGTGAAATGTGAAGTCGGAGACCATTTTGCCGGGGCGCGTGTACTGTTTTAATCCTCTTTCCCTTTTTCCGTTCCAGCCAGTTCCTTTTCGTTTCACACTTTTTTTTTGGCTGTCGTAGGCTGGCCATTAGTTTTTGAGTTAGACCTGTGGGCACTTGGGTTACTTCCGGTTTTGTGCCATCCCACGTCGTTCTCTTCTGTCTTTTTCCGTGGCGACATTTCTTTTTTTTTTTCCCCTTTCCTTGATTTTCCTATGTTTTCGTGAGGGAGAATCGCCAATGGTCCTTGAGCATTCCTGATTGATCTTCCTTTCGGTCAACCCCATGAAAGTTCCCTTGCGCCTGCGTAAACCCTTGCTTACCCAACTTTTTGCGGTGCCTTTTGGTATATCCCAACACAGCATAGCGTTTTTTCGTTCCCACCCCAGTTTAGACTGGTTTGACTTTGTGGTTTGAACTGAACCGGGCCGGTCCGTGATCGTACTCCCCTGTGTTGTTTAGCACGGTCGGGTTTTTTGTCTCGTTCTTCCTTGTCCTTTTGTCTCCCTTCCCTTTCCCAAAGTAAGCTGGATAAGCGATGACGTTTTTTCCGATTGGATGTCCTTTTGGCTCCTCCGCGGTCGCTAGAACACTCGCCCTTCCTCTCTTGGCCCTCTCCATTTTTTTTTCCATGTTTTTTTCCGAACATTCCTGGCTTTTCCTCCCCCAAAAAAAGCTTTAAAATTCTTTCGCCCCCCCACCCCGTCGGCTTCAGATGTCACAGTATTCAGCCTTGCTTCTCTTGCTTCAAACGGTTTCACTGGTTTTGTTTGCGAAAGTTTGGTTCTCCCTCTTCGTGGGTCCCCCAAATTGGGCCCTGTTTCTTCCCTCTCCCTTAGTTTTTCTGCCACACGCGTTTTCACATTCCTTTCCCCCTGTCCGGTCCTCCTTAGCCCGGATGGACACTTCCGACTTGCAATGGGTTTTAGGAGTTGTTCGCAGGCCGCCTTTCTTCGCTCGGAGTCTCCTTTTCGGCCGTGTTTTTTTGCTACGTGGGGCAGAAGCGGTTTTCATTTCCCTAGCTTCGGTTTCGCCAGTCTGGCTCCTGTGTTTTTTTACTCGCCTTTTATGTTTTTGGCCCCTTTTCTTTCTCGTTCCCCGCTTAGGTTCAGAACCACACCCTTCCTGCACCTGTGGCCCGATGTAGAGGGTTTCCGAAGTTTGTCATCTGACACCCCTTTGGGTCTTCGGGTGACCCCTCCCTTTGTGGCCGCGACTGAGAGCCACTTTTCCGTTTTTTATTAGTTATGAGTTTCACAACGGGGCGTTCGCACCTGCCTATTTTTCTTTTCCCGCTTTTTTTTTTGTAGTCGCCCGCTTTCTTTGTTGCTTTTTTTTTTTTTGTTGCAGCTTCATGTGAAGAAGTGCCTCCTTTTGGGTTTTTTTTTTTTATTTTGCTTGCCTTAGGCGTTCAGTTCCCACCTTGATCTTCCTTTTTTTCCATCTCCCCCTTTCCTTTTTGTTGATTTCCTCAGTTTTTTTCCCAAGGTTGTTTTTGGTTCCGTCTGCTTACTGTACACTGTTTCCATGTCCACGGGAAGGCCTTTTGATGCAACTTGCTGTCTTCGTCCCCCCCGAAATGCACCACCGCTTCCCCCCCCCCCCCCCTTCGCACTGACAAAACAGAGACCGGATTTCCTGGTTCATTTACCTACCGTAAGAACTGGACCCCCCTGCCTTCGGACCCCCCGTTTTTTTTTTCGACGTTGCGGGGCAAGTTGAAAAAAGAATCGTTCCGTCTTTGCCCCCAAAACCGTTTGCTAGTCCCCCCCTGTCCCTTCCGCAATTTTCCCAGACCTTTTTTGCCGCTGCGTTTCCGTACAACTATCCCTTCCCCTTCTAAGGATGCCCTCCGGCATTCCAGTGTTTCGGATTCCTGTCAAACTTCCCTCTTTTTCCCCCCGTTTTTACGACCCAAGGAGGCAGGCCTTCTCAGGCACGGTCTCCCCTCGACTAAACGGCCGACCCCCCAAAGAATCCACACTTGGGCCTAAGCAATTCTATTTTTCGCAGTTTTTCGCAAATCGTGCCCTCCCCCCCCCCCTGGCCGAACTTCCCCCCCTGCTGATTTTGGTTACGCGCTCAGTTTCCTTTGCTCCCAGGCGCGGTCCCGTGACGGGTACTGTTTTACGCATTTGACGCAACCCGCTGGCTCACCAGGTCCCTTGGGCCTGTTTTTATGCGACGGCAGGTTTTTTTCCAGTAATGATCAAAGTTCCCTAGACCGCGCCTCTGTTTTTCTGTCCTGTTCAAATCTGGCAGCACGACACTGGAGGTTTTGTTGCTCGAGACACGACTTCGGGTCTTCTTCCGGTTTTGTGGGGACGTCGGAAATGTTCGGTCCCGGTTTTCTTGCGCTTTGGCGAGCTTCTTTCCCAGACGGCCTTTTGTTCCTTTTTTCTCTCCCAAAACCGCTGCTTGCTGTCCCAAGTCGAATTTTGCCTTCCGCTTTTTTTTTTGTGTCCCGGTGCCTTCCGGGCTGCCGACCAGGGGCCTGAAAAAATGACGGTTTTGCGCGCCTTTCGCAACCACGGGTGCTTTAAGGCCCCTGTTTTCTCAGTCTGAACCACCTCTTTTTTATAAACTGCTCCCCAAGAAGGCGATGTTTCCGGTCAGGATGTGTTTCTAAACAACCGTTGGATGGCGGCTTGGTTTCGCGTTCCTTGTTCCTTGCTCACTGGACCGTGGCGGTGGTGCAGCCCGTTGATTTTGACGTGTCTTGGCCCCAAAAAAAAGATCGAAGCTGTCGCTTCCTGGGCCCAAGTTCAAATCTCTTTTCAAAATTTTCCTTCTGCTTCCCCATTGTCTTGTTCGCCGCCAATCCGACTATTCCCCCGGACCTTTTTTTTTTCCTTCTTTTGATCTTCCGTTCTAGACATGAATTTTCGTTTTGGTCCGAACGCTCCCTTCTGGTCCTCCCCTGACCTGAAAACAACGAAAAACAAAACTTCAGTTGTTTGACCCGCGACATTTTTTTGACAATGGACCCTTTACTTTCGACCCCCCCCCCCCCCCGTGCCGCCCGTGACGGACCTTTTAGCCGAATTTCTTCATGTTGAGGTGTGCGGACGGGGTTTCGCAGCCCTAATTTTGCAACTGCCCCGCCACGTTTTTTCCCTCAAGGGCCTTGCGTTTCTGATTTCCTGGCTTCCCCCCCCCCTTTTCGGATTCGTTCCCGTCCTTTAGTTAAATACTGAAGAACCCTCTTTTTGAGTTTGGAGTTCCCAACGCCCGCCTTTTATGGCTCTCCGGGATCTTCGTTGGTGGTTTCGCTTCCCGCCGGCCTTTCCCCCCGCTGGTCCGTTGGTGCCGGATGGCTTAAACCCAACTTTTCCCATTGATGATGGTGAATCCTCCAATCCTGCGTACTTCTTTAAACAATCACCCCCCCCCTTTTGCCTCCCCGTCACGCCGTCCCCCCTTATGGGGCAATGCCTTCCCTTCCCCCTTGGAGCTTCCAGGTGTCAAACTCCGCAAATCCCACAACTAGTTTTCCCGTTCCTTCTCCGCCTCTCGGTCCCCTCAACGTCAGTTTTTTTCTTGTCGCCGTCAACCCCTGTTTTCCCCTGAGATCAGGTCTTTGACCCCCTGAAATTTCTTCTATTTCCTTTCCTTTTTCTTCCGTTGTTGCGTTTTTCTTTTTTGTCTTTTTTTCCAACAACACCTTGATCTCGCTGGTTTTCCCCCTGTTTGAACGTTTTCGACACCGAAGGCCTGGTACTTTGAAGCCGTGAGCGCGGAAAGTCACAGCTTTTTTGAAGATTTTCCCGGTTCTGCGATTTGTTTTTTGCCTTTCGTCGCGCCTGCGTCAATGGGACGGAAGTGTCCCTTTTTGCGTCCGGCGGCAATACTGTTTTGATTTTTTTCCCCTGCCTTTTTAGTCTTTTTTTTTCCCCCGCCTCTTCTTGCGGCGTTTTTAAATATGGAAAAGCCACTATTTCCTGTTTCTTTTTTTTAGGCGCGGGAGCCTGAAGCGTCCCATCGGAGCCCTTTGTCTGGGTTGCCGCCATGCGCCTTTGGTAGGGATTTGCCTGTCAAGGCGACTCGACTTTTCCCCCCAGGGTCCTCCCATTCTCTTTGGACTTACTTTTGGTGTGCCGTTGTTTTTGCCGCATCGGCGTGGGCCGTCCTGTTAATCTCAGTCTCCGGGCGCCGAGACATTTTATTGATTTCCCGGACCTTTGGCACGTTTTTTCTACTTTCCCTTTTCACTTGCGATGTTCTGTTTTTTTTCTTTTGCGTCCTCGTGAACCTTTTTTTGCCTGGGTCCTGCTGTCACCTACCTTTTTGAGTTTTTTTTATTTTCTTGCATGCCCACTTGGACCGTAAGCTCCACTAGAACCCCACTTCCTTCTTACTGTCGGATTTTTGGCGGTCTATTTTTTCATGGTGATCGCCTTGATTTGACTTCCTGGTCTCTCTAATAATCCAGGCTGGATGAGCATTTAAAGATAGTCTGATCGCGGGCTTCCCCCCGCCCTTTTTTTTTTTCCTGGAACCCCAGAAAACGGCTCCCCCCATGACGGCACGTTTTTTTCTAAGCTCTTTTACCCAGCCACTCGGACCATTTCTTGTTCTTGGCAACAGAATTGGTTTTTTCCCTCCTGGTGAAAACACAGCAACCTTTTTCTTTGGCTTTTCCCTGTGTTGTGCTCCCCCCTTCTTGACGTTTTTTTTTCAGAAGTCTTTTTACGCGTCGAAGTTTGATCCCCCCAATTGCCGCGCACCTCTGATCATTTGCGTTCTCGGGCGCTTTTTTTACTTTATCCCCCTGTCGGGTTAGTCTCTCCTTTCCCCGTTTTTCCGTTTGTCCTATCCCGCCGTCCCCTCGCCAGGCATTTAATCCGCAGAAAATTTCCTTTTCACTCCCCCCTCCCACATGCCCAATCCCATTCGTCTGGTGGCCTTTGTTTCTGGTTCCTCTTTGTTCCCACAGATCAGGCCAAGTGCGGCCTTTCGTCTTTTTCCCCCCCCCCACAAACTTAACCTGCTTTCTCAGGTTGCGAAATTTCAAAGGGAGTGCCCCTCGTCCGGCATTTGTTGGTTTTCCCTATTGGCGTCTAAAACTTTTGTCGTTCGTTTCTTGTCACCCTTTTTTTTTTTCGTAAAAATCCCCCTCCATCTTGTAACGTCCGGAGACTCCAAAGGGATTTTTTTTTTCCCATAGCAAGCCTTCTTTTTTCGTTCGACCCTATGTTTGTGCGCCGTTTGGCCTCAACATGTGCTTTTCCTTTCAGCTGCAGGTATTGTTTCTCACTGGATCGAGTTTCTCGGCCCTTGCATGATTCAATGTCGGAGTTTGCTCACCACGTGTTTGGGTCCTTTCGCCCCTCCTATTTCGTGCTTTTTTTCAGCCCCTTCTTCCTTTTTCCCTGTTGGTCCAAACCCACCCCCGCATTTCCCCCCCTTTTTTTTTTTCTGCCCGTTAGTTGCCTTTCTCTGTCACCTTTGTGTTCTCTGGATCCACCCTTTTTTTTGCCGCGGTGACGTCCCGAACCACAGAAAGGTTTGCGTATTTTCTGTCCGCCCGGTTGTTCCCCTACCCGATTTCTTCCTTTTTTTTTTTTTTTTGATTTCACCTGGATTTCTTTGTGTTTTTCGACTCCCAATTCTGACTGTTTTGAAGATTTCCTTCCGGGGGCGATATCTCAAGTTGTAAACCGTCTTGTGCGTCCCACTTTGGGCCCTCTTTTTTTCTCTCTTCCTCCTCCCCGTTTTTTTTTTTTGTTTTTTTTAGGAGATGCTTTTCTTCCGCACACGTTGTGTTTCGTTTGGGCGCCTGATCTTTTCCCCTTTTTTCGTTCTCGCCCCGGAACTGGCTTTTTTTCACTCACTATTTTTCTTTTAGCCATTCCGCACTTAACTTCCCTTTTCCTTTCGCCCCCCAAAATCTTTCCTGCTGCGTTTCAGATGGCTACGTTCTTACGCCAGTTCCCTACTCCTGAAAGGGGTGTTCTCGAGTTTCCCGACTGTTTCCCCAAAGTCACCCAGGGCTGTCTTTCCCCCCTGATCCCACAAGGTGTCTTCCCCCGTTTTTTCCGTCCTTCCCGGGAATTGATTGCCAGCCTTGTTTTCCCCCCGACACCGTTTCCTTTTTTTCTTTTTGCCTAAGAACGGAGAGAAGGACCAGGTCTTTTTATCCCCAGCCTTGATTCACTCTCCCTTCAGATCGCCTTGCTTCCCGGGGCATAGTACAAGGCCTTTCCCCCCATACTCTCGAGCCACACCCTATGGCATCAGCACTTCTTGTTCTCGCAAACTTCGAACCAAGTCTGACCCTCTTACAGTTATTTGTTTTTATACAAAAAGTTGGGTCCTTGTTGAGACTGCAGGCGGACACTTTCACTCCTTGTTACGTTCCCCCAGCGGTTTTTCATCGCCCCCTCCAGCTTGGAGGACCACCCCCATTTTTTTGCCATTCCTGGTTCCTCTTTGGTCCCCCGTAGCTTGACATTTCCCGTCATTCTGACCGGCGTACTTTTTTTTGTGAAGTCGGCTTGGCCTCCGTCTTTGATGATCTGTTTTCCCCCCTTTTTGATCAAGCGCGTTTTATTGCTACTGTTTTTTCCTTTTCTGTTTTTGCATTTTTCCTTTCCCTCCTTCCCATTTCGTACGAGGGAAAGTTTTTTGACCCCCGTCTTATCCCCAGACGGCCTGTGAAATTCGAGTTTACCCCCCCTCCCCCCTTATTTTGCCTCACTTCCCCCCCCCTCTCCCCAGAGGGACCCGTGGGATTGATCGAGTTACTTTTCGCTACCAAGGAAGGCCCACATCCCCTTTCACTTTTTCCCCTCTCCAACACCGGGGCTTACGGTTATTCCACACGGGCTTTTCGGTGCTGGTTCTTCGCGGACGAAAAACCCTACGGTCAGCACCAAAGGGTCGATGCCCTTTTTAGTCTTAAAAACAAAACCCCTTGTAGTGCAGGAGCGTGTTTTCCGCGGCCGGGCGCCGTTTGCCCTTTCTTTTTACTTGGAAGCGGATCCCTGTGCCTCATGCAAAACCGTTATGTTGGCGTTGGCCCGTTTTTAAGCGCCGCCCCCCATCTTCCCAAATTCAGTCGATTCCCGTCTTCGCTCCCGACCCCCCGAATATTTTTTTTCCCGTACGTCCTGGATCTTACTTAGCTCGGTTTGTGACCTTTGTCTCGGACCTTTTGGTTCTGTCCGCGCTATTCATCCCCCCCTACTTGAAAATCCAAGCCCAAAATTTTTTCCTGTACTTTCTTAAAAGTTTCGGAATTTACCCTTTCTTCTGGCTTACTTGGCCGCCGTTTTTACGGACCATCACCCCAGATTTTTTCTGTTTGCCCGGGTGATGCTTGAGGTCTGACGTGCCGGCACCCCTGCCTCCTTTGGGCCACCACTTCACCGCACTCTGCATCGGTCAACGTCAGGATCTTCCTTGTCTCGCGTACACTTTTTCTGCCACTTCCTCCTTGCGCTGGTCCGACAACTCAATGGTTTCTTTACACGACAACCCTACCCTTCTGCCAAATCCGGTTGGATTTCTTTTCCTCCCTCCGCGCAGATGACCTGACTGCTTGGTCCCGTTGCCTTGTGACAGATTGACCAACCTTTCCTCCCCCGCGTTTTGTTCCCCCGGTTAAAATACGACCTCCCCTTTAATTATCCGAAATTTACTTCTCTTCCGACACACTCGAAATTCTTTCCCCCCCCAACATTAGGGCCCTTTTCCTTCTTTTTTTTTTTCACCGCCAGCGTTCCCTTGCGTTTTTCTCGGCTTCCCCCTGTCTTCCAGTTTCCACAGTGCAGGGGGACTTGTTTTGTCGACGTCAAACACCTTTTTACCTGCTCCTCTTTCAGGTTTGCAAAGAATCTCCGGTGACCACGTTAATGCCCCAGTTGTGTTTGTTTTTTTGACTCTGAAGGCTGCTTTACCTCTTTAAGGTTTACACACTGGTTTCCCGGCGACCCCTGCCTTGCAACGTTGAAGGCGCGGCTCCCGCGAGAAAGAAGCTTTAGTGGCGGTTTTGCAGGTCTCCCTTCGGATTCGGCTTCATGGTTGAAGGTTCAGTTGTTTTTTTCCGTCCCGTCCGCATACGTTTTTTTTTGTGCTTTTTCGAATTTTGTTCTTTTCGACCCCTATTGTCACACAGACCCCAAGACGGCGAATGTTTGGCAAGAGGACTAGGACCCTTTTCCCTTGTTTGCCCGTGTACTCGATTCCCGGGAGTTTCCCCATTATTCTTCGGTTTTCTTTTGTCCCCCTGCATTTGCTTTTGTCTTTTGTCCTTTTTCTTTTTGCTTGTCCTCGACCATGGTTCGCAGGAAGCCTCCCGTCCCAGTACTTTACGATGCAACTTGCGTTTTCCCGTCCGTCGTTGCCGGACCCCTTTCATCTCCGTTTTTTCCAAGCTCCCTCTCGCCTGGCCGAGAATGCCCTAAAGTATTGCTCCCCTGTCCCCCTTGAGTCATTTGTTTTCCTTGCGATGCCCCCTTTTCCGCCCGGTCCGCCAGTTTGTGCTGGCTGGGCCAGTCCCTTCTTGCCCCATCGCGTGTTAGAGCCCTCCTGACTGGTCGACTGCCATTCCTGTCTGCCCTTATGAAAGCGTGATAGGTACTTTTTTCTTCGGCGTACCCCTTAATTTTTTTTCCTTCTTTTGACGATGTGGTGGTGCGCCCCTTCACCTTGGCTTTGATTGCGAGCGGTGCCGGCTCGTATCTGCTTCTTCCACCGCCCGCATGTTTCCTTTTCCCTGCAGGCCTCACCGCGGCCACCAAATACGCCTGATAGGAGGTTTTTTTGGATCCCGGATCAAATGCATCCCCTTTTCTTTGCAGTTATCCCGTTTTTTTCCGTTGACGGAAATTAAAACAGCACCTTGGCCTGCGTTATTTTCGTTTCCCCCTTTTTTGAGAGCACTTTCCGATGTTGCAGGACCTTGCCCATGTCAGTTTTCCCCGCCTGTCGGCCGTACTTTTCCTCCTCCGGATGAAAGTCCTTCGATCCCCGTTGACCCTTGCTGAATCTATGAAATTCCCGGCTCCTATGTTTTTCCTTCCCTTTCCCGAGCCAGCGCCAAGTTCCTTGATTCCCCTTTTAATTCCTTTGCCGCCAAAAGCCTACATCCCGAATTTCCGTTCTCAGAGCAACCGCACACTTGTCGGTTGCTTTCTTTGACTATAAGACAGCCTGTAGAGCGTACCGGTAAAAGAGTTCCTCTTTTTTTTTTTGAGCCTCCGGGAAAGACTTTCGTCCGACCAGTTTTTTTCTGCTTTCTTGGTCTCCCAGGCGCGGCTTGTCCTGACCCCAGAGGGTCACACCCTTTTTTTTTTTTCACCCCCTTTTTTTACTTTTCTAGTCCCGCTGAGCTTGCCGTACCATCGTCCGAATTCCTTTTTTTTTTGCCATGGTTTTTTGCGTCCGTTTGTTGAGGACCGCCCCCCCCGACTTTATGATTGCGTCTGAGCGTTATGTTTTCCGCGTGTTTGATCGCGGTTACTGCTTTTCCCTGGCGTGGATCCTGTTCCCTGCGGGTCGCAAAGTTGTCCCCTGCGGGCTCCGTCGTACTGTACCCTTGACCGCGGCGCCTTTTTCGGCTTCTTTTTCGTCTTCCCCAAAAACCAACAATTGGCGGCAAACCTTATCCCCCGGTTCTCGTTAGTTGTCTAGTGCACCCCTTTTTTTTCTTCGTTATCCCTCCCTTTTTTTTCGTTTCGTCCGAGAACAGTGCAGCGGTCCGGGGATCTTCTTTCTGGTTTCCCTAACGCACCGCTGGAACCCTACGAGTTTTGCTTCGGCTTTTTTTTTTTTTTTCGCCATGATTTTTCGCTTCGTTCTTTGCTCTTCTGCAGCATCTGGATGTGCATTGTCACGTATTAGATGAGTTTTTTCGTGCGTCCCTGTCACGGTCAGTTCTTCTCTCTTTTTTTTTTTGAGATGAGGATCCTTTTCCCCCCCCGGGTTAGTGTTTTAGTTAGCCGAGCTTCCCCTTTTAGATCAGGCCCGCGGGGCTAACCCTCAATTTGCGGCGTACATCCGGTTTTCCGCCCGAAAATCATTTCGATCGACCCCCCACCATTTGCGTCAGGTTTCCCCTTGGTCCCGGGATGTGGCCTCAAGTTCACCTAACGGAAAGAATTACCAGGTCTTTGAAGGACTGGTCGCACGAAAAACACTGGATTTTACCCCCTAGTCCCACAAGTTTCTCCTTAAATTAGTAAGATCATTGTTTTTTGTGGCCTGAAGGTAGAAGCTTTTCCAAGGCCGTGTTCTGGTCTCAAGAAATGAAAGACCAACCGACAAGGGCAGACCGGACAAGGTATCGATTCTCGACCCACCCCAAGCCGTCCGTTCGTCTATCCCCCTCCAGTTCTGTGATTTCCCCGACCTCACTTTTAGCCTGGCCCGCCCCCCGAATCCACTGGCCTCCCCCCTTCCGCTTATTAGATATCTAATAAGACCCCTTCCTGATCGCAAACTTCCGGGGTCGCCTTAACCCCCCCAGGCGAAACTTTTTTTTCTTCCGAAGAATTGAGTCACTGTGATATCAGGGTACTGTTTTTACTCCCCCCCCCCCCAAGGTTGGCCTTTGCACGTGTCCCCGCTCTTTTTATTTTTTTCAGGCGGACCATTTTCCTGGTTCGATGGGTCACGTTGGTTTTTTGCTGTCAACGTTTCCTTTCTCCCCGTCCTTCCCCCTTTTTTTTTGACGTCCTTTTTTTTTTTTTCGCTTTGCTGCTTTTTTGTTCATCTGCAGGTCCCGACCAGGTTTTTTTTCTTAGTGCTTCCCCCCGTGAACTCTGGTTTTGCCTTGGCTGTGCACCATGGAAGGAAAATGTTGTCTCCTATTTATTTTCGTTTTCTCGCTTCTTTTTTTAACCGGTGAAATTCGATCTCAACACCGCCGAGATGGGCCTCCCTCGCCCCTCGCCTGTGTTGAACCCTGTCTGGCGTATTGTTCCCCATGGCCCCCCTTTCCCCCTGAGAAAAAAAACCACTTGAACCTGGTCCTCTCCAACTCGACTGCTTCTCCCCCCCGGGGCTTCCCTGCCCTCCGCCCCTGGCGGTTGCTGTTTCATTGTCTCGTTCAAAACCCCCCTCGTTGGTTTTACCAACTTCTTACACCCCAGTGCGTTGCTGTTTATCTACCACAAAGTGCCTGGCGGTTTTCTGTTTGTCCTTCCCCCTGAGCCGCTTTGGGAGATGGATGACCTGTTCCTCAGTCAAGCTCTCCCCAAACCTCTCGTCATCAGACCGTTCGCCCCGCCTTTTCGCCAACCCTCGTAAAAATCAAGTTCCATTATTCGCCCGTGCCCCGAAATCCCTCCTCTGTCATTTTCTTTTAACTGTGGTCTCCGACCATTGCCTCCTTCTTTCCACCTGGTTTTTTCGACAACGCGAGTATGTTACAAGGCCCTGACCCCGACCCGTTCCAGTGGAATTGATGACCCCTTGGACTTTTTCGTGGTCCTTCTGCCGCCCTTCCCCCTTGGGTGCCTGCCCAGGCCAGTCACATTTTCTAACTGAACTGAAGCATCTACGAGGAGATCGCTGGCTGATTTTATCCTTTCATTTCTTGCACCTTCCTGGCATTCGTCAAACTCAACCTCCCCTTCTTTCCATAGGCCCCTTATACCTGAGCCTTGTCTCTCCCGGAAACGGTCGATTTCCCAATTCCTTCAGCGTCCTGGTCCTACCCCCCTCGTCATGTTTGCGGTCCAGGTACACCGTGCCTTGGTCATCCCTTTCTTCTGCAGTTGTGAGCAATTGATGAGTCCCCCGTCTTTTGCGGCCCTATTGACCATCGCCGCTGTTCTCTGATTGGTACCGTCAACCCTCATCTCCGAAAATCAACAGGTTATAGTGCAGGAAGTCCCCTGCCACGCTGCTGCCCCTCCTCCCTGCGTTTCGGTCCCAAAAAATCCTTCACCCGGCCAGCGGGGCAACTCTTCGGGCTCGCCTTTTTTTGCTCGGTCCCTGCTCCAACGTGCAAGGCTCGTGTAGGCCGTCAAACCCCCCTTTTACCGCCGTCTCATGGCTTGTCC
>Ga0179591_1371750_pt1 | contig 12595 bp, 15 predicted proteins | sample CZOMad2_1_08_16f_FD_182891 | JGI IMG/M metagenome (GOLD analysis project Ga0179591, IMG submission 182891) | Vadose zone soil fungal communities from Angelo Coast Range Reserve, California, USA - CZOMad2_1_08_16fungal (PacBio error correction) | ecosystem: Environmental > Terrestrial > Soil >... | reverse complement strand
TCTCGCCCTCCCCCCGTTTTCGCCTACCCCATCTTCTTAGCGGCGTGAAGCCAGCCATCTTTTTTTTTTTCTTTTTCGGTTCTTTTCCCGTTCCGCACGCCCGCTGATTCCTTTTTCAAAACACCACCTACTTCTTTTTTCTGACGACCCTTTCTCCACTTCTTCGAGATCGCCCCGTAAGTTTCTCTTCTTTTTCTTGACACACCTAAACCAGTCCCCTTCTCTGGCTCCCTTCTTTTTTTCCCTGAGAGAGGTTAGGGCGCTTTCCCTGGGAGCTCTTTCAAGATTCTCTCTTTCTCCTCCTCCGGTTGTTGTTCTTCCTTTTGCTCCCCCACTGAGCCCGAATCGCTCCCTTCCCCTCTCCTCCCCCCCTTCTCCTTGTTGTTAGGGTTAAGCCAGACCACACACGTCTCCCTCTATTGGATCTCGACGCGCGGCCAGGCAGTAGTTTCTTTTTTTTTTATGGGCCTCATAGGTCGTTCGTCAATTTTCTTCTTCCTCTTTCTATCTCTTAGAGGGCGATAGATGGCTTTTCCCTTTTCGGCCTTCTCCCTTGGTCGAAGCCGGTGGCGAACATCGATTTTCTTCTACCTTTTGCCTTGGGAGAATGCAATTCTCTTTTTCTTTCCGCATTCGATTGCGACGCGGTCTCTTTCTCTCCCTCGATTGACTTTTCCCGCATTCTTCCCCCACGCTGGTGCTAGCCATGAGGAACCTCCCCTCCCGTTTCATCCCCCCCCTTCACTAGAATGCCGAACAAACCTCCCTTTCCTACAGTGCCCCTTTTGCCCAAAAAGATCCTCCCTCCTTCTCCCTTGCTCGATGCTAGAAGCTCGACTCTTTCTTTATGTGGCAAGAAGAGATCGAGCGTTTTCTAATTGGCGATTTTTCTGGGCCAGACATTAAGTAGAGCTCTTTTCTCCTACTTTTAAAATCCGGATTTTAACCTGGCAGAGAAGGTTTTTGGCGGGGGCTTGGGGTGTAGTGTTTTTCTTCCCCCCCCCGCCCGGAGGGGAGAGCGAACTCTCTTCGTAAGGCTTCGCAGCGTGGTCTGCTCCATCCACTTTTTTTCCGCACGCGAGGGCAGAGGGATATCTTCTTCTTCCCTTGATTCCCGGCCGCAAAACGGCCGACCGTCTTTTTTTTCCTTTCCCATTCGATTGAGCTTGTAGGCCCAGACCGCGTTTTTCTGCGCCTTCCATCGACCATCGCGCGATTCGAGGATATGTTCTCTTCCCCTGATCGCGGCTAGAGAGCTCCCCTCTCCTTGATGTCTTTTTCAGAGGAACTTGCCGCTTTTTTTTTCTCTTGAGGCCTTCATTGGGCTTTTTCCCCTTCAGGAAGCGTTTTTCTCTCTTCCGTGGGAGATGTGGGAAAGGACCTTGCCCTTTTTCTGGGGCTACATCTACCTTGTCACCCCCCACACACTTGTTTTTTCCCCCCCCTTCCCTTACCTCTAGTCAGATCTTGTCCCTTCCTTTCCCCTTTTTCCCTCTTTGCGGCGGAATCGAGTCCGGGCTCGCTTCCTTTCCTGATCCCCTTTTTTGGCCGAGAGCTGCTAGTTGGCACTCGCTTTTTTCTTTTTTGCCTTTGGCAAGGATCGGTCTTCAAACGGAGTAGTTTTCCTGATCGTCTCCACGATCAGATAGGCGATCTTTCCTTTTTTTCGGGGCTTCCCCGTGCCGGGGCCGTTCCCTTTTTAGTAGCCTGAGAGTAGGCCTTTCCCTACCATCTCGTCAAATCCTTTATGGTAGACCCCCCCTTTTAGCATTGACGGTATGTCTTCCCCCTTTTTTTTTTCCCCCGCACGGGGAAATCCTTTTTTTGGCGTCGGCTTTTTTTTTCGCCGAATTTTCCCTCCCCGCGCTTTCCTCACACCCAAATAGAGCCCCCCATGATCAAAGAATTTTTTTATTTCTTTCCTTCGTGGGCAGCAAAACTGTTACCCTTTCTCCTTGGCTCCGCCACCGGAGAGGGGCATCTTCTTTTTTTATTTTGGTTCTGTGGCCAGGTGATTTTAGTCGCGCACTTGCCTTCTTTTTTCTTTTTTTTCTGCTCGAGGCCGCGGTCTCTTTTTTTTCGTTGAGGTGACCTCCGATCGCGGCGGAATGAACTTTTTTCTTGTCAGTTCGGTCCAGCCGATGCCCAACCGTCCCTTACTTTTTCCAGGAGCAGGAATATGGTCGTTTTGAGTGGCCGACCTATTGAGAAACTGGACAGTGTCGAGCATGGTTTTTCTTCTCGGCTGGAGAAACTCCGACGCCCCTGTCTTTTTTTTCCCCTTTGCAAGAAGATTGTCAACTCCGTACCTGCTAGTCCACCCCTCTTTTCTCACCAGAAAGTCATCCTCTTCTTTCCTTTCGGCGTAGCTAGTCAGTGATTTCTTTCCCCTTCCTGGTCACCCAATCGAGCGAACCTTGGCGTCACTCCCTTTCTTATTTTCTTTTTTGCTTTCAGCCCCACGAACGCGCGACAGAATGCTTTTTTCTGTTCGGCTTCTTTCGGCACGTTGCTCTCTCTCCCTTCTTTCTTCGCCCTGGAGGTAGGTTGAGATGTGATTGGTCCTTTTTTTTTCTCATCTTCCGTTTTTTTGTTCGCTTTGCAAAGGCGGGGAGATCACTTCCTTTCCCCCCCGTGCCGTTTAATTGCCCTGGTTCCCCCTTCTTTTCTCAGCAGAATCGTTCACCGCTTTTTTTCCTCGGACGTCGGGCTCAGCCAGTTGTCAACGAGGGTCCCTTTATTCCTTTTGATCTTGTCAGCGATTCATGGCCGGTTCTTTTCTTTCTCATGAAGATAATCTTCCTTTTTTCCCCTCCTGACCTTCCACTTGGGGAGGGTGAAGGCCTGCCTCCGGGGTAAAACCTGCCGTTGGTTTCTTTCCTTTCCCGAGGGGACCTAGAACCCCTGCAAGGAGCTTCAGTTGCAAGATCGTTCTGTGCGTTGTCGAGGTGCCCCCTTTCCCCGGTCTCGAGACTTGCTTTTTCTTGACGCCGAGTCTCTAGTTGCCGGCCTTGAAACTCACGGATCTAGTGGCTACTCCCTTCCCTCTAGAAACTAGCCGAGGGCTGGATGACCTTTCTTTCCCCCCATTCGCGCACGGCATGCTCCCTGTGTTTTTTCTGACCGGAGTTCTTAGTGATGCGGGATATTCACTCGACTCGCTTTCAAGCTTTCTGAGGGAGACTTGATCATTTCTTCTTTTCCCTCCGCAGACGACTAGGGATTTCCTCTCTCTCGGGCATCTACTTATTTTTCCTCCTCCTCAGTGTTGGTGTTTTTCTTTTCCCGACCGCGCGATGACATCACGAGCTTTCTTCCTTTCTTTGTATCAAGAAACATGATAAATCCCGAGCCTACCGCAGAGAGGGGTCTTCTTTCTCTTCTTTCTCCCCTTCCTCTCCTTTTCATTATTCCACTGCGTGAGCACTCTTCCGTGCGCGATTTTTTGAATTGACGATGGTAATCAGCCGCTTTTTTTTCTACAGAGAGGTCGGGCCCCCGGCGACTTTCTTTTCTTTCCCTCATCAGAAGAGTCGATCCGGCCCCCACGTAAAACCTGAATTTCAGAGTCCGGGGAGCTGAAAAATACTCCCATTTTCTTTCTTTTTCTATCGAGGCGATCTTTTTCCTTTTCTCTGTCCACAACAGAGGGCACTTCGATGCACCGACACCTTGTGACCCCCGGACCGACGACGCATTTCTAGGTCCCCGCAGACGATATCTGTTTTCCCCCTTATTTCGGCATGAGCCACTCCTCTTTAATAGCCACCTTCTCGTCATGCTCAAAGTCCCCCATTCTGGAGTCCCGACTTTTTCCTCCTCTCTCCCTTTGGGTGACGATTGCATGATTCCGTGCTTTCCGTCCTTACGCTGCCGGTTGACTTCAGCCGCTTTTTCCTCCCCCCCTCCCTTTTCCGCAACATAACAATCAAGGCCCCTTTTTTTTTCCTCCTTCTCAAGGGGGATAGGCATGGTCCTTCCCCTCCTCAGTTCCCCCGGGTGCCCCCGCAAAGTGAGCTCGCGGCGACTACTCCCGAAGGATAAGAAACACTTCTTCTTTTCCCTCTTTTTTTTTGTCCCTAGTTAGAAGGGAGGTCGAGCGTGCTCCCTTTTTCTGCAGGATTGACCCCTCGGTTTTTCCGGTGCCGCCAAGGTTAGCTTCCCCCCTTCCTTTTTTGCCCTTCATTCAAAGGGCTCCTTCACCTCACGGAAAGAGCTCGCCGCCCTTCCCTCCTTTGATGTTTTTGGTTCATCGAAAAGGTCGGTGATGGTTTTTTTTTTTTTTCACGCCGTGGTCCCTCCGACGAGAGATCGTTCGCCCTTTGCTTGCAAGCGGGACATCGCCCCGGGTAGGCTGCGCGCTTCTTTTCTTTCTAACACCAGGAGACCTTCCCCTCCCCTTTTCCTTTTTTCCGGCGAATCCCGGTGAAGTTCCCTCTCCCCTTTTCTGTCTGTCGTAAATACCGCCTGGCGGGTGGGCACTTTTTTTTTCCCCTTATCTCCGGCAAGTGCCTTTTTCCCCTTCTTGCTCAACGACAAACATTTTTTCCCTTTTTCGCCGTCATGCGACCCCTTCTACTCTGCCCGACACGAGCAGGCTCCTTTCCCCCCCCTCCCCCTGACCACCACTCCCGAAAACGCTTTGCCCTCCCTCCTTTTTCTTTACCCCCCGCGTCGATTCCTAGACCCAGTTGCTGCCACCCCCCCTCCCCAATTAATAGCAATCTTTTTCCCCCTCTCCATTGTTTGCTCCGAACTACCGGAGAGGTTTTTTAGAACTGTTCCCTTTTTTTTTTGCCCTCCGCCGCAGGCCCCGTCCCCCGGCTGGACCGGCGCGCGTGTTCATCCAGAAACTGTCCTCCCTCCCCTGGTGAACCTGTGGTCTTCGATTATTTTCTCACTTTTTCCTCCTTCTTGACAAGGGCCCCTTGGCACTGTATCCTCGCGAAACTTTTCCTCCTCTTCTTCTCGTGCAGAGCACTAGATCCGGGTTTTTCTTCCCAATAAACCGACCGCTTTCGACCGATGGTCCAGATACTCCTTCCACGACAACGTTTCCAGAGAAAGAGTGTAGAGATTCCCTCCTGGATGCAACACTAGTGCTCTTCCGATCCTGCCAGATTTGTCCGTTTTCATTTCCGGACAACAGCCCCCCCCTCCTTCTCCCCGACGCGTCACGTGTTTTCACGACGGAAAGTTCGTGAAGCCCACTTTTTTCTTTTTTTTTTTTTTTTGGTTGGTGTGTTCCTTTCGAAGCATTTAGCCCTCTTACCTTAGTGTCCTTTCCACAACAATCTACCCTCTTCCCCCGCGGCCGGTCGCGCCCTCTCCCCCCTTTGGGCCGGAATAAAGAACGCCGAGCTGTCCGTTCCTCTTTCAGCCCCCTCACCTTTGTCGCAATTCAGGAAGCGCTTTTTCGCCTCTTCATGGAAAACACTTTACGTCCTCCCCTTCTCTTGATTCTTTCTTCGTCCCGCTAGTAGACAAGCACTTTTTTTCACCATCTCCAAGTACGCCTTCCCCCTTTTTTCCCCTGTCGCGTGTGACTTTTTTGAACTTCCCTCTCCTGTATGGTCCGCGTGGAAGATAGCCTGCCCCTTTCTGCCACAAACGTTTTCCGTGCTCCCCATCCTCCTTCCCACGCCGCTAAAAGCCCCTTCGATTTTTTTTCCCCCCTCTTGTTCGATATCCCGCAGGTGCGTGTTTTTTCCCTTTCCCGGTCGACACCGGCGTTTTGTAAAATCATCCGGATTTTTCTTTCCACCTTTCGGATACCGGCAAGCGCATCGCCCCCTTTTCCCCCACAGCAGGCTCCCCCCCCGTCTGTCGGAAATACCCGCCTTTTTTCTTCTGCGTCTCCTCTCTCGAGGGGATCATTTTTTTCTCCCAGTTTGCAAGTATTTCTGCGACCTTCTTTTCTTCGAGTGAGTTCGATAGCGTCCCTTTCTTTCATTCGATGGCGAGCATCCGGTGGGCGACCTTTTTTTCCCCACACTCCTTCGCGATCACCTCGCCTTCTCCTTCCTCCAGATTCAGGAGTACATGCACTTTTGGCCAAGTTGCCTTCTTGCCCAATGGGGCATGAGCACAGTCCTTTTCCCCCCTCTCTGTCTCTCTCTATTGTCTCCCGTCTTTTTCTTTTTCTCTCCATTGCTTAATTAAGCGGCGTGATCCCCTCTTTTTTCCCCCCTTCCCCTGTGCTCTCTGATCCCTCTCACGCCCGAGGAGGACCTGACGCGATCCCCCCCTTCCTGGTGCGTAGGGGTCTTCCCTTCCGTCCGAGATCGCAAGTAAGCTCGAGGCCTTTTCCCCACATACAACTTAGTCCTGGCCAGGGTTTTTGCCCTTCGGCGGGTTCAAGTTTTTTTTTTTTCTTTTTTGTGCAGGGATTGCGGGAGTACGTATTTTTCTTTTTTTTTTTTTTTCTATCTTCTTCCTTCCCGCCATCCCCTGCATCCCCCACTAGCGCCCTCCTTCTTCCTGTCCTTCCCCCCCGCCTGTCGAAGAGGTTGTCTGTTTTTTTCACTCCTTCTCCTTTTCTATCTCGAAGATAGTGGAGCAATTTCTTTTTCCCCCCCGGCCGTCTTTGGTTAGGCGTCAGGGCCTCCTCGGGAGTTTTTTTTTTGTTTTCCTACTCTTTTTCTTAGAGGGAGATCAGATGGCTGGTGCCCTTTTTCCCTTCGTCAGAAGTAGACCCTTGGCGAACTCCTCTCCCGAGCCTCCTTTCCTTATGGAGCATGAAACATTGCTCTCACTGAAACTGGGACCTTCGCCTTCTGGCCCCTCTTTCTTTTTTTTCCTCTCCTCCTCCGCTAGTGATAGCGCACTCTTCTCCCTAGTTGTCGCCACGCGGATGATCGCCCCTTTTTCCTCTTTTTCCGCAGACCCCTGATCCCCGACCACCCCCGACAAACGCAGAGCCGGCGCCTCCCCGAAAACCACCAAAAAAAAAAACCCCCCCCCCCCCCCCCCCCTCCCCGCCCGGCTGGAATCACTCGACGCTTCCCTCCCTTTCTGAAGATGATGTGTAGGGGATTTAGCCCTATTTTTTTTTGGTAGGATGGAGATGTTTTTACTCCTTCTTCCGGTGGAGTCGCTCCCTTTTCTTTTACAAGGGAAGAGCCCCCTCGGTGGATGTCCCCCACCCGCGGGAGATACTCTCTTTGTTTTGATAACCGCTTTTTTCTTGTAGGATGGAGCCTCCTTTTTGAGTCCCCCTTGGCACGCGAGGGCATTTTTTTTTTCTTCCCCGAGGCCATCAGCATCTTGGAAGTTTCCCTTTCTCCTTTGCTACAAGCTCCCTGTTTGATTGCGTACTTGAGCTTGTCGGCCCAGCCTCTTTCCCCTTGCTGGGCGACGAGCTGGGACACTTGTTTACTGCTTGCAGAAGTCCATGGTTTCACTTTTTTTCTGTCGTCCTATGGCCGGGCGATGCGGAAGGCTTTCCCCCCCTCCTTCGTGTCCTGAGGACGGACACATTTTTGGTCTTTCCCCTTTGACGGCAGCGTTGACTTCTTTTTGGAGTGGGAAAGGACCTGTCCCCTTTTTTGTTTTGTCTTGGAGAATGGCTTTCCCTTTCCCCCCAAACAAACTTGGGCTGCACGACTTTTTTTTCTTTTCCTTCGATCTTGACAGTTTCGTGGTGGGGTTGCGTATTGCCATTTTTTTCTTTTTTCTCCTTGAGCAAGCCTGAAAGTATTGTTGCGATCCTTTTCCTCCCCTCTCGCTGCTATTTGGAATAGGGGCGTTGCTCTTTTTCCCCGGCGGTCGGTTTTGGATCACACCGGATCGAGGCTCTGCACGATCCTCCCTTTTCCTGTTTTCGCGGGAGGGCTCCACCTTTTTCCCGGACGCTATTTTGCGTTTCCCTGCCCCGCCGAGAATCCATATTTAGGTTTTATCCTTTCTTGCTCACACACGGGTATCGTGAAAGTTCTGGATGACCTTTTTCCTGCTTTTCACTTTCGGAAGCGTGTCCTCCCCTCCCCCCATGACGCGCCTCCGCCTTCCCTTCATCGCCCCAACACAACAATCGCAGAAAGATCCCCCCTCTCTGTTCTCTTTGTGATTCTTCCCCTTTTCTCTCTAATCTGACGCGAGCTCCCTCCCTACTTGGCCCCCGTATGCAGCGTGTGCGTGTTTTTTTTCCAGTTTTATTTATCAGCTCTTTCATCAAGTTACGGCTTCCCAGGCCGCCCCGGACGGCCCAAAATGTTTGTCGTTTCTTTTCTTTTTTTTTTCTTTCTGTCTAATGAACGTTGTCCGCGCTCCCTTCCCTCCCTCCCCCCCCTCTTGCCCCAAAAGACAGGGCGGTAATTTTCATCTCCGGCAATGGTTTTAGATCTTTCACGGGAGTCGAAGACGATCTCCCTTCTTGTCTATGCATTTTCGCAATGTTCAGCTCCTTTTTCCCGCAAGATAACGATGTCCCAGCAGATTGTCCCCCCCAACTCTCGTCGGCGGGCCGTTGAGTAGAGAGTTCTCCTTTATCGATTTCCTCCCTTTCCCCTTCATTGACAGCACTTTCGTCGCTCCTCCCTTCAGTGCTTTTTCCTTGTTAATGCCAATTACCATTTCTACCCAATTCGCCGAGACTTTTTTCTTCCTTACCCCCAAACGATTGTCTCTTTCCGCCCACTCCCGACGCTCCGACAGGCGGAAATTTTTTTTTTCGTATCCTTCGGCAGCACTTCTCTCACTTTGAGGGCCTTTTTTCTTTGGTTCGCTTTGGGACGTACGTCCATGCCTTCCTTTCTTCCTTCCTTTATTGTGAGTCCGCAAATTCTTTTCTTTTCTCGCTGAGTCATACGGCAGAGTTCCTCTTTCGATCTTAGATCGTTCACAGATTCCCTCGAAGCGTGGGCCTTTTCCCTCAAGTGGTCCATTCTTCCTTCAGAATTGAATAGTGCAGAGATTCCTTTCCTTTCTGCTCCCGAGGGATTAATGACATATAACTTTCCTTTCCCCTTTCTTCTGATCGCCTGAGCATGACGCTTTTCTCCTCCGCTGCCGGGTCCCCACTGAGTTTTGATGAAGCACGTGTTTTTTTTTTTCCCCCTCCTTCAAGTCGCGAACGATCGTGCAGACCCCCGCAGGGCGTTGTCTTACTTTTTCGGTCGCTCCTACTGACATTCAGGTTTTTCTTTTTTCATTTGAAGCCGTCTTTCCTTTTTAAGAAGTCCTTCCTTTTTCTCTTTTTTTCCTACAGTAGTAGCGAACTCTCCCCGGCGCCCGTCTTGCTGATGGCATTTCTCCGCGAAAGGACTGTCCTCCCCCCTTTTCCGCCACGGCTGATTGAAACGTCACTCCGTCGCGACTTGTTCCCTTTTCCCCCCCTCCCCCGATAGCGGCAAGATTCTTTCCCCATTGCTTATACACGCAGACGAAGCGAAGATTTTTGCGTCAGGATCGGTTCTTCCCTCTTTTTAATAATATCACGTTAGAGTCTTGCGTCACCGATACGACGCGCCGATGTACCGCTATCCCCCCTTCAGTAGGGTGTATCCTTCTCAAGGTCAGCTATAATCTGACGGACAGATAGTTTTCTAGCTGAGTGAAGATCGCCTTCCCCCTTCCGAAGGGCTTTCCCTACCGGTTGGCTTTCTTTCCCCGACGACACCGAGCAGGGGGGTTTCTAGTTTCTTAGATAGACTTCTTTCAGCCTTTGCGCGTTCTTTGGGGCGCCTCTCCTACCCGATTTTCGCACAACAGGCATCGTTATTTCCCCCAACGCACAGTCGCTCCTTTTTTACTTTTCACGTCCTGAAGGTCCTTCCTATTTTTCTCTCTTCCAACTACGACACCTGGCGGCCAGCGATCTTCCTTCCAGCCGGTGCGAGGGCCCCTCCCTGTCTCTCAAAACTCCCTTCCCCCCGGTGAACCCGGCGGTACTTACCTCCCCATCTTCATGCTCGAGGCGATGCAGCGACTTCCCCTTTTTTTTTCCCTCTTGATCGGCATGAAGCCCTCCGTTCCCCTCCTTCCTCCCCCCGCAAAGAACGATGCCATCAAGGGGACACCTCCCTTTTCCCTCCTGAGCCCCCGTCTCCCCCTCTCGGCTCCGATTCAAAGACTGGTGAAACACTGCTGATCTTCTTTTTTTTTTTTTCCCCATTACCTGCCCGGTATGACTTCCGAGTACTTTTTCCTCCCCTGCCTTGCAGCACTACAAATCATCCTTCCTTCTTGGACGATGAAGGGGAATAGGACTGTCCTTTTCTACCCTCTAAACCGACCCCTCCCCTTCCATCACCGGTTTTTAACGGTACGTAGTTTTTTACCGAAAAAATTATGACGGCTTTCTCTTTCCCCTGTTGTTTCTGGCCTCGTGCGTGGGCGCACTCCTTCTCTTCCCCTCTCGTTTTCTTTGCCACAAGGTTCGCGGCGATTGGTCCCTTTCCATTCCGGTCAGGAACTCCTCTTCCCTGACGAGCTCCGCCGAAAGGCCTCTTCCAATGTCTTTTTGTCATAGAAGTCGTTTTCCCCCTCTTAAGCAACGTCCGGCCCCTCTTTTACCAAGATGAATTGAACAACAGTTTCCCCGTTTCCGTTATTAGGGCGCGGTTTTTTGATGCTACACCAGGCGAACATGCTCGGAATTTTCCTTTTTCCTTTCCCTTTTCTTTCAGGTGTTCTTCTACGCCCCTTTCTTTGATCAAGACCGCCTGGCGTTTGGCATTCTTTTTTCTCTCTGCAACAAGTGGCATTCTCCCTTCTCCTTTCGTCGTAAAGATCAACGACAATATCCGCGGCCTCGCTTCATGCGACCGTAATGAGTTTTCCTTCCTTTTCCTTCTCGCAGAAAATGCCTTTCCTCCCCCCAATAACGCACCATTGTACTAACTGTCGCAATGGAGGAGGCCCTTTTTTTTTTTTCCCAAGTTGATGAACATACCCTTCGACCCCACCCTCTTTCTTTGATATTTAGAGATTTTGTGCGATGGACGAAAGACCCCCCTTTTTGTCCGAAGTCCCTTCCCCCCTTTCTTGCAAGAAAAGCCGGTCCGTTACCCCTTCGTACGAGAAGAGATCCACCCCCTCTAACCGTGGTTTTTTCCCCCCTCTTTTTTTCTCCCCTAGATGGATTCTGACGCCCTTGTCAAGGCATCGCAAGGGCAACTTCTTTTTTTTTTCCTACCTTGCCTCAACGGCCGGCCCGATCTCTATTCTTCTCTCTCCCCTCGCTCCGTGTGTGATTCCATCACCCGACTTCCATCCTTGCTCCCCAAGACCAGGCCAAAAGCGGCCCTCTTCCACCCCATGGATGACCATTCTTTTTCGAGCACGGCCTCATCTCCCCTTTGAATACGCCCCCGTTGTGGTCCGTCAAGGTCAAGATCGCCTTTTTCTCCTTTTCCGATCTGTCCTTCTCCGGCCTTTTTTTTCCTGCCAAGGGTGGGGGTGTTTTCTTTCCAAGGTGCTCATTTCGACCCTCCTCGATCTTTCCTTTCCCATATCCCCTCCGGCGAGGTCCGACTTCCTTTTCCCTCGCCGAAACGCAAGCTTCTCTCCCCCCCCTTTCCTCAAGACCAGACCGAGCTTTTTCCCCCTATCGCATCGCACGGCGCACTTTCCCGCTTCTTCGGCTATCTCGCCCACGATCCTGGAAACCCATTTCGTTTTCCCCTCCCTCTCCGAGAATCGCGCGCCCCTTCGTCGCCCTCACTCTTACAACGATTTTTTGGCCCCTGCCCAGCTCAAGTAAGCCTCCCCCCCGGCTTGGTTTATTTTGTTGACCCAAGCCGGTCGTTCTTCGGGTCATAAGGTGGTCCCTTGCTCTTTTTTTTTTTTGACGATCGAAACATGCCCCTCCCCGTAGTGCTCAAGTCTCGGAGGGACAAACGACGACCCCTCCCCCCTCTCTCGTGCGAGAGAGGTAAGGAGGTCGATCTCCCTTTGAGTGAACACTCCGGCGACCCCCCTTCCGGCCTTGTAATCCTCCCCTTTTTGAACAAAGTCGAACTTCAACGTTGATTTTCTTCCCGCGTATCCGCCCAAGTCATCGGCAGGCACCCCCCTTTTCCCTTTCTCTCTCGGCGGCAAATCCCCCCCCCTCCTTCTTCTTCATGCGAGCATCGAGCAGGCTTTGTTCTCATCTCCTTTATCTTTTTATCAGGGGGAAAGTCTGCTGTTTTTTTTTTCTTTCCTGAGGGCGTTTTTTTTTCTTTCCTTTCCTTTCTCTAGTGCAGGTCCTCTTGTCGACGATGGACAAAAGAACACTCCTGCGAGCAACTCGTTCTCCCCCTCTTCCTTAGTAGTACCTGACAGCGCGGCCAGAGCGTCCTTTTTCTTGGTTCCCAGGTGCAAGGTAGAGCAAAGGACTTTTTCTTTTTTGTCTACCTTTATTCTGCGAACATGCTTCTCCTTTTTTTCCTCTCTTCTTTTCCCTTACGAGATATTAGGAAAGAGTGATAGAGGTTCCCTTCCATTTTTTCTGCGATCACCAAAAAACCCTTTTTTTGGCGTCTGGAACGTTCCCGGGCTCCCCTTGTTCTTCCTCCTTCATTCCCGAGGAGGGTGTGGTAATGGCATTGAAACCACTTTTTCCCCTTCGGCGGGTTAAGGATCGGAAGTTTGCGAGAGGTTTTTCCTTTTT
>Ga0179591_1355847_pt1 | contig 12595 bp, 16 predicted proteins | sample CZOMad2_1_08_16f_FD_182891 | JGI IMG/M metagenome (GOLD analysis project Ga0179591, IMG submission 182891) | Vadose zone soil fungal communities from Angelo Coast Range Reserve, California, USA - CZOMad2_1_08_16fungal (PacBio error correction) | ecosystem: Environmental > Terrestrial > Soil >... | reverse complement strand
GACTGTTTTTTTTTCTCTTAGCCGCAGTAAGAAACTGTACTTCCCTTGGGTTCAGGTCACCCCCTTCCCCCTGTGTAATCCTTTTTTCCTTTCGGAGCCGAGTTCTTCCAGCTTTTTTCTTCCGCTGCAGAGGGCCTGCCTCCTCAAACACCCCTTGCGGCCTCGTTTTTCCCCCAGGATCTCCGAAAGAAATGGATGGTGGTGCCGTTTTCTCCCTCCATTCGTGCTGCTAACCCCTTTTTTTCCCTTGATGCGGAGGATTACGATGCTCTCCCTCTTTTATGAAGCGTGTTGATTCTAACACTTTTCCTCTTTTTTAAAGATCGCTTTGACGTTATTCTCCCCCCCCCCCCTGTACATAGACTTCCTTGACTTCCTAAGTGGAATTCCGTCCCTTTTTCGGCCATTTTTTCTACTCACTTCTCTTTTCAAGAGTGATCCGCTCCCCCCCCCTCCCCCTCCCTGTAGCAACATTGCCCTTCTTCCCCCTTGTCGCTTAAACATTCCCGGTTTTTTTGGACATTTTTCCATCTTCCTCTCCCCCCCTTCCCCGGAACCATCCTGATTTCTCCTCCTTTCCCAATTGTCTTCATCCCCCCCCCCCGGCACATATTATGACCCCTTCTCCCCTGCGCTCTTTATTCCCCCCTTTTTCTTGAAACGCATCATTCCCCCCCCTTCGTCAAGGAAGTTTTCTCCTTCCCCCCCCTTATGGCTTGATCGTCACTTTCTTTGTCCCCCCGATTTTTGGTTCACACACCCCATCCATTGGGTGGCTTGCCTTTTTTTTTCCCTTAGTAAGTGGCCGCTTTTACTTGGTCAGGCGTGGGAAGGCTTTTTTTTTTCTTTCTGTACCCAATGCCCCTATTTTTTTTTATTCAAGCAACAACCCTTCCCTTGGTTCCCCCCGCCCCTTTTGGAAGAAGGAACCCTTTCCGTACCCGGCGTTTTTTTTCTCTCTTCTGGAACCCCCCCCCCACCCTAGAAGAAGTTCCCCACTTGTAAGGTTCTTGACGCTTCCTAGGTCACCTTTCCCCCCCCTTCTTTTTTTTCTTTTTTGCAGCTAGACACTCTTCCCCCTACGGGCGAAGTGATTTTCTGTCGTTCTCGACCTTTTTCTTTTTTTTAAGATGCTTGGTTGGCTTTCGTCACTTTTACGAATTCTTCAGATTAGGAGTGGTCTCTCTTCTTTCCCCAGGACTCTCGGGCGTTCTCTACTCAAACGGTATCGGCGGTCTTTTTGGAAGAGTGGGGTTCGTAGTTCGGGTTTCCCGTCGCTTTCCCAAGTGTCTTTTTTGATTCCTGTCTTTTTGTAAACCGTTTCTGGGAAGTTGGTCGAGTTCCTTCCTTTCTTCGGATGGAGATTCTCTCACCCTCCGCCTCCCCTCTCCCTTACGTCCTCCTATCCTTCCGCTTCTTTCTTCCCCGGTGTCTTCTTTCCCTATTCAAGGGTTTTCTTCTTCAACGTCTCCTCCCGTCCAGCTTTTTTCCGTTTATTGGGAAGTTTCCCCCCTTTTCGGAAGCTGTTCTCCCGTCAAGTGTGATGTGTCCTCCTTCTTTTTTCCCCCCGTGGGAAAGCCTCGCTTAACTGGGTTTTTTTCTATGCCCCCATCCCTGCTCTCTTTATTCTGATTTTCGGGGTTTTCATACCACCCTTTTCCATGGAGGGGCCTTATAGGCTCCTCTCCCTCCTCGTCCTCGGGGTTCATCGTTCAACCAGTCTTTCCCCCGGGTGCCCGCGGTCCCTGCGGATTCGTGACCCCTTTTCTTTTACCGAACCTATCTTTTTTTTTCCCATTGTGGAAGCTTTAACTCACAAACCCCTTCCCCGATATTTTCCTCTTTTTCCGTAGAATAAAGATTTTCCCCTTCCTTTCATCCCTGGGAGCCAATGGCCGTCCTCTCCCTGTCTATTTCCTTTTTTTCCCCTTTTTTTTTCTGAAAACAACAATCTTGACTACCTCTTGCTGCGGCTCCCGGGAAGCCGTCATCCCTTTCTCCGAGAAGGACTGGGCCTTCCGTCACCTGGCTGCTTTTTCTCCCCCCCCCCTTCTTAACTTTCTTTTTGGTTTGGTAGAACGGCGTGTTCCCCCAACAGGAAAGCCCTTCACACTGCCGGTACTGACCGGAACGATTACCCCCTTCCTCTTTGTACGACCGTTCCTCTCCTTAGCTGGATCGGTCCCCTCTTCTTACCTTTGTTCTTTCAAGAGTCAGCGAACTCCCCCTCGGTGCGGGACCCTTCCTTGGGAGAAGGGGTCGGATATCCTTTGAACGGATTTCCTCTCCCCATGTTGGCCCATGGGTTTTCAAATGAAATCTTCCACCCTGCGCGTCTTAGCGTTTGTCCCTATGTTTCCAACCCTCCGTGTTTTTTTTTTTTTTTTCCTTGTAGAAGATGCACCTTCTTTGACGCGGAGGACCTTTACTTCCACAATCCTTCAACTTTTCGATAGGAACTATTTCCAAAGTCAGGATAATACCTCCACCCTTAAGCCGTGGATTCTTGGGTATCACCCCCAAGTCAGTAGAGGCTTCCCCCTTCCCGGGTCTCGAAGTACGGATTTCAGCCTCTCCCCCCAACAGAGAACAATGGAACGTGCCCCCGGTAAACTCGGTACCCGAGTTCTCGTCCCTTTTCCCTCTTTCCTGACCGAAAGTTCTTCTTTTCCTTTTCTGTTCTTGGCCTTTCCCAAACGTGCCGGGCTCCCCCCCACACAACCACGCCCCCCTTTTTCCTCATTCCCCAGGGCAGCATGTTTCCCCCCCCCGAATGCGTCCATTCCCCCGTATCTCTCTTCTTTTTCTCTACTGCAGGCAACCGTCTTCCTCGACTTAGTAAGTCAGATTTTTTTCCTTTTCCCCCCCCTTTCAAGACGGTCCCAAGAGGGGTCCTCCGCCCCCTCTTTCCCTGCTCAAGGATACCGATTCCTCCTTTTTTGTAGGAGACTTTCACCCAACCATCGGAGTGACCCCCTCTGTCTGGACCGTGTTTTTTCAGTAAATTCTTCCCCCCCATTGTAAAACTTCCTACTTGGACCCCCCCCCGCTTCTCCGGAGGTAGAAGACTTCTTTCCCCTTTGTCGGACTCCCCCCTACGGAGAATTCACGCATTCATTCACCCCCCATACTCGCGGGGAAGACCTGAATCGGAGGATGCCGGATTTTCTCCCCTGCCATGTGTGGTGTCCTCTTTATATGGAGAACCACCTTTCACCCCCTCCTCACAACTATATGGGTCGGACCAATCCCGGTTCCTTGTAGCGGCTTTGTATTTATTTTCCCGGAGGAAAAGGACCCCCCCCAAAAAGCCCCGTCAGTCCAGCGTCCTTTTTTTCTCCCCGGATCTCCTTTCCGTAAAGTTGAATAGGGCATCCCTTCCTTGAATGGGAAGATCTACTTCATTCCCCTCATCTCTGCCGTCGATGTTCCCATGACGGTAGAGCTCCCTTTCCTCTGAAGCTTCGAACAGCCCTTGTCTCCGTTGAAGACTACCCGGAAGACAGAACATTTGTGATAAACTCGACGCAGGTGGTTTTTTTTTCTCTGAATGTGATTTAGGGGCGACTTCGGTCCCCCCCCCTAACTTTTTCCTTGGGGCGCGCCTTTCCCTTTTTCCCCTTGAGGAATCGTTATGGAAGAACGTCATAGTGCAGGGAATATCCCCGACTCCCCGAATCAATAGCAATTCCCGAGAGATGCGGTGAAGCACTCCTCCCACCGAGCCCCCCCCTCCCATTCGTCCCCCCCGCTCCTTTACGGACTCTTCCTCTCCAATTTTTCCACGTTCCCCTCTCGGATCCTCTCCAGATGTAGAGATCTTTTCCCAAGCAGTTCTTTCGACTCCGATTGGGCAGCCTCCCCCTCCTTCAAGTTTTTAGGATCCCCTTCTAGTAGAGTGTTTGTCCCGTCGAGAGGCAACCCCTGCCCTCTTTTCCCTCCCGGTTTTTTTCCTTTGTACCACCAGGGGCCTTTGACCCCCCCCTGCATAGTTGTTGGTTGATTTCCTCCCCCCCTCCACCCCCCCTAGAGGCTTGACATTCCTTTCAACCCCGCCGACCAACTTTTGTCCGAAAACCGCATTTCCCTTTCCCGGGGCAAACCCATGCCTTGTTAGTTGTCCCCTTCCCCCTGGGCTCCTTCTAGAAGTGCTTTTTTTCTGGCGAAGCATCTGGTTTTTTTTTCCGCCCCTGTCACCTTTCCTTCCTCCTTCGTTTTTTTTTCTGTCTGATTTTTTCAGAATTTCGCTCTTTGCCTTTCTCTGTCAAAGATAGCCGGTGGTCTGCGGGGGTGATGAAATGCGCCAATTTTTTCTTCTCCCTTGAATTGGGGCTTTCCTACCCCCCATGTACCTCACCCCAAGGTGGAGAGAGCATAGAGACAAAGACTAGGAGAGCGAGATCGAACCAGTTTTTTACACCACGTGTTCAATGAGACAGGTCGAGGTAGAGAAAAGAGAGAGAGTGATAAGAGAGAGGAAGAGGGAGAGGGGGTAGAAGAGAGGGGGACCACGAAGAGTCAGGATTTTCGAGAGCTGAGGGAGAAGAAAAAGAGTAAGAACAGGGTTAGCCCTCTCCTTCACAATAATCTTCCTGTTTTTTATCCTCTGCGACGAGAGGAGGAGACCTCCTCCTAGTATCTTCCCTTTCTTTAGCTTGATCACCCACACCCCCTCGGGGCCCCTGTCACAGTCCCAGAATGTTGCGCCCTCCGGTTATATTTCGCCGCCCCCCCTGCTTTTCTCTTGATTCTCCCCCGTGAGCTTTTCGTCTTTAAGTCAGCCCGGCCGGTTTCTAATTCCCCCTCTTCCGTTTCCCTGAGTAGGCGGGAATTTTTTTTTCGTATTCTCAGTCAAAGCGGAGCTGTTCTCCCTTCGAGCGATTTTTTTTCCGGAATCCACTTTTCTCTAACGTAATGACGATTTCTCTCCCGCGCGACAATACGTACGCCCGTTTTTGCTAAGAACGCGAGTATGTCCCCCCCTTTGGTGAGGGGCGAGGACTTCCGCAATTCATGAGATAGGAGCCTTCCTTCATTGACAGCGGGTGGTGTCTCTCCATTGTCGCACTTAGGATGTCTCTTCCATGCGGCCGATGAAAGGCCTATTTTGGAATCTCCTTAGCGACCGAGCAAGATTCCTTTCCAGTGTTCACTTATCTTCTTCGGGTACGTTAGGAGGAACGCCTTTCAGACAGGGCACTCGTCAATCCTCCCCTCTCTTTCTCCTGAAAGTTATGGAAGGGCTTGGCCCCCCTTTCCTTTCCTTCGGGCGTATGGTCCTTTTCTTAGACTACGTGTCCTCCTCCCCTTCCGGGGGAACAGCGCCCCCTCCCCTCACCCACTCTTAGGTGATTCTTTTTTTTAAAGAGACGCCAGCTTTTCCCAAGCTCCCAGTTACACCCTTTTTCTGTTTCCAAGAGCGTGTTTCCGCCGTCCCAAACCGGTTGGCGAGAAGCCACAAGAATGTCTCCTGAAAGGCCGGCGAGGTCCATTCTTTTTAAACAAATTCACGTAGCTCCCCCACCCCCCCCAGGGGCGCAGGCCCCTTCTTTTGCAATGAGTGCCCATCCTATTACCTTTTGTTGAAAAAAGGGCATGTAATCCCGTGCGCACTTTTTTTTACTTCTTGTTTGGAGTCCAGTTTCTTATTCTCTCCGGAGGGCAAAATCATCCCTCGGGACGAGGTGGTCTGGGCTCTCCCCCCCCCCTTTTCTCAGAGACCGTCCTTTTCGAACAGTCCCTGTTGTTTTCCCCCCCCCCCTTCCTGATCTAAGGATTCCGTCTTTTTTTGGCCAGAATGTACCAAAGCTCCCCTTAAAGATTTTCCTATTTTCGTTCTTCCTTCCCTCCTTTCTCCTTGGGAAAGGGACGATGACCTCCTTTTGTTTTCTTCCACTGTCTTTCCCCCCTCTCTTTAAACCTGACCCCCTCTCTAACACCAGTTGTTGTTTTTCTTTTTTTTTCTCGGTCCTCTTCCCCCTAAGACTGATCTCTTCGTCATTGAATGTAATAGGCGTTTCTTTCCTTTTCTTCCGTTTACAGAAAGATTTCGCGACAATTTTTCCTCTTTCTTGCTTCCTTCTGCCAAAAAGGACTCCGGCCTCCCCCCTTGTTATCGAGGAAAACACAACTTTCTTTTTTTTTCCCCTTCTCCCTTCCGTGCTTAGAAGGGCTTACGTAGTCCCTCGAGACCCCAAGATAGATTCCTTCTTACTCCAAGGAGGGTCCCACCCCCTCCCCCCCACAAAAAAATTAAACACTTTTCTTCCCCCTCCATGAAGGTGTAAGAGGCTTCTCGTTTTTTCTTAAGACTGGCCTGTTGTTCCTTCTTTCCCTTCCTTTCTGATGATAGCCGCGGTCCCCTTTCCCTCTTCCCTCTTGTGGGGGATAGAATTTTTTCTTTCTCCCCCCCCCCTAGCTGTAGAGAAGGTCGGCGCTGGTGTGCTTTCTTGGGTTTTCTTTTCCGGCATCTTGCCCTCTCTTTCTTTTGTTGCTAGCGCTGGCCCCTTTCTTTCGGGCTGTCTTCGTCCCTCCCCCTTTTCCTCGTAAGAATGTTTTAAATTTTTTCCCTCTAATTTCAACGTTCTCCCCTCTTTTCTTTTTTTTCGGGAATGGTTTTTTTTTTCCCTTTTTATGAATTTTTTCTCTTTTCTTTTGTCGCAATGTTAAGATATCTTTTTCGGACCTCCCGCGACCCCCCCCCCTTCGGTAGGGGCATCCTTGCTTTTCCCCCATTTGGGGGAGGGGCTTTTCCCTGTTCGAGACCTGGTTCATCCTCAAAGTTCTGGGCCTCTGTTTTTCCACCTATTTTCCCTACGAGCAATGATGGTGGTCGACTTCCCCCTCCCTCCCCTGCCAATAGTGTCTTGTCTCACGTCCGGGGACTGATGATGCGCACTGATTTTCCTTTGCTCATTGACGGTCGATGTCTTTCTTCCCTTCGTCAAAAAGTGCTCACGTCTCCGTCCCTTTCTTTCCCCCTGCCAAAATCTCCTCCCTTCCCCTTGAGAAGTGGATTCCTTTTTGCTGACGGCTCTCCCCCCTAAGATATGATCCTCTTCATCGTCAGAAATAAAAGTTCCCTTTCCCCCCCTTCTGTCGTTAAACCTTTTTCCATAACGGGGCTTTTTCTCCCCCCCCCCCATTTCTTATAGTAAACTTCCCCCCCCCCTTCCTGAGCGAGCTATACCTCCCCCCCCCCATTGAGGAATTCCTCCCTTTTTATAGGTCCGATGAGGCCTTCCCCCCTTTCCTCCCGATGGGCATCTTCCGCATCAAGACCACCCTCCCTTTTTTTTTCCCGGAAGGTCTTTTTTATAAACCCTTCCCTTTTCTTCCCGTTCTAGTAACTTATGGCCCCCCTTCCTCCCGATTGTTTTTTCTTTTCCCCCACAAAAAATCAAGCATTTTTAAGGCACTGGAGGCCGGTTTCTTTTTTCCTTCTTGGGCCCGGGCTCTTCCCCATGATAGAGGTTCCGTGTTTTTTTGACCGCAACAACCGACAGGTGTTCCTTCTTTTTTTTTACGCAGGCCCCCTTGTCGTAATATTTTTTCTTTGGTGCTGGTCTTGGTTTCTTCCGAAACTCTGCAGAAAGATAAACTATTTTTTCCCTTCTTTGAGAGCTGTCTATCTCCCCCCTGTACCCGCTACCACTTATCTTTAAACAAATTCTTTTTCTTTTTTTTTATACAAGAGTGAACACCAATCCTACGAATTGATGGGCTCTAGACCAGAGCTTTTTTTCTCCTGATGGTTTCTCTTCATAATTTTTCCCTTTTTTTTTTTTTGATTCCCTTCTCCTCGAAGATCCGGCTTCTCCCGGCGTTTTGCGTAGGAATATCGGGCGTTCCCCTGGTTCTTGGAGTATCGGCGCTCCCTTTTTTGTCTCTTTGGGTTACGAGGTTCGTTTCCCTTTTTTTTTTGGTTTCCGAGAGACCTAGTTAAAGTGATCCACCCTTTTAGTCTGCTTCAGGGGGATAGGTCATTCAACTTTTTATGAGGGCTTCATTAGAGCTAGTTCTATTGCTCTCTCTTTCTTCCTAGTTTTCTCTTTTTCCCAGTGAAGCTTCAATTTTCCTTTTTTTAAACGTGACTTTTTTCTATCAAGGAGATTTACTGTCCTTCTCCCTCCCTGGCAAGATGTTCTCCTTGTCCTTCATTTCTCTTCAATGATAAATCCCCCTTTTCCCCAAGGAAAGTCTCTGGGCCGGATACTTTCTAATATTATTTAGCGGGTTACTTTCCCTTGGGGGTTATTAAATTCCCCACAAACATGGGATGGAAGTTCCCCTTCCTGCCCTCTCCTTCACATAGGTTCGTCATCGTTTTCTTTCCCCCCGTCGACGTCGTTGGGGCGCCTGGACCACCCGCGTTCCCCCCCCCTCTTTCCCCCTCATCCGATATCTCTTCCCCCTCCCCCCCCTCGGAGTTGGAAATGTGGTTTTTTTTTTTTAATAGCCCTCAACTGGACAGATCTTTTCCTCCCCTTTTTTTTTCCCCCTGGTCGATCCCTCTTTTCTCTCCTCGGTATCAAAGGGAATCCCTTCCCTTTCCGTCGCCCCCGCGTGCTGGCGGCTTTTTGCCCGTGAAAACCACCATCCTACGTCGGGGTAGGGCGTGTCTCCTTTGATATACGCCACCTTCCCCCTCGATCCTCTTTAAGGACTGGTGTGGACGCCTTTCCTTTTGTCTCAAAAAAGGGCGTCTTTTTTCAGTTTGCACTTTCTCCTTTTTTTTTTTGCTTGGTGGGTGTCTCTCCCCTTGTGCCAGGGAAAAGTACAGCCCTTTCCCGTTTGGCGGGGAATGATTGTCTTTTTTTTTTTTCCAGACATCGCTTTTTTCCTCGGTACAATCGGTAAGTTATCTCTTGCGTGCGTCAGATATCCTCCGGGTTGGTCTTCGCTCCGCGTTATTTTCCCCTGGAGTAACCCCTTTTTTTTTGACCTTGAAGGACGTTGTCGGACTCTTTCCCCCCAAGAGTCCTTTAATCTTTTTCCTTTTTCTGGATGTGCCACCTTCCCCATCAGGCAAATTCCCCTCTCTCTTTTCCTCTTTTTTGCATATGTGCTTTCTTTTCTCTTTTTTGTTTGAGAGTCCTTTTTCCCAAACGACGGGATCGTCGGAGGAATTGGCCTTTTTTTTTTTCCATTTCACAGCCTCTGCCACTTTTTTGAGCATTAGTCTTCTTTTGTTCATGCAGACCTTTCCCGTGGGACCCCCGTCCCCCGCAGTACATTCACACGTCACCTTTTTTTTGGAGTCATCCTCCCCTTTCCCTCCAGGAGATTGGCCCTTTTTTCTGTTGGAGAGTCATCTAGAAGCCACTTCACGTCGAACGAGAATTCTCTGCGTCCTTGGCCTCGTTTACAAAAAACCCCAATGCGCGTCTCTTTTTTCCCTTTTAGGACGACACCTTTTCCTTTGGCTGTATTGGAATTTCCCCCCCCCTTCCCGGTTGGACCCCCCAGGGCCTTTTTTCTTTTTTTTGCAAAAACAGTGTCATCCCCCCTTGTTTTTTCCCCCCAGAATGGCGTCCAGTTCCTTTTCTCAGATAGTCTCCTTCTTCTCAGGCATTTTTTTTCTTTTCCCCCTCTGATTGTAGTAGTTCCCTCTTTTTTGGTCTTTTTTAACAACTTCCCCTTGTCCCCGCAACTCGCCCATCTTTCCAACGAAGACCTTTGCCTTCTCCCAGGGAGGTTCGATTCTTCCCTTTTTTCTCTTTCTCCTCACGTGACCACCTCTTTTCCCCCTTTCCCTTTACCTGCTTTGAGTTGTCGTTAGTTTCCTTCCACAATGCTTACAAAACTCGATGCTCCACCCCCCCCTACGCTGGCCGTCGTACTTTTTTTTCTCCTTCTTTGACCGCTGGGTCCTTACCCTTCCCCCGCCAAAACGACTGCCTTTAGGTGACGATTTTTTTTTTTTATGTAACCTCCCGAGTTTTTTCCGGCTCCCCCCCCTCTTTTTCTCCGCATGCACACTTCCCTTTTGGGTGCGGGCCCCACCCCGTCCTCCCCTTTTTTCTCAAAGAATTTCTGATGGTTAGGATCCCACCCGGGGAAGATGCGTCTGGGGATTTTAGCAAGGAAGCCACGGGGATTCCCCTCCCCCCTGGGCCGTTTATCCAAGGGGCCGTCCCCCCTTTTTTTTTTTCTCCTTTTTTTTTCTCTTGTGGTCGCCCGTTCCCCCCTTTTTTTAAAAGAGCCGTTTCCTTTTTTCTTTTCCTGCACGAGGCTTGCTGGACCCCCCAACCCCCTTGTCCGAGTGTCGGCCACTTACCCCGACGCTTTTTCCCGCAAAGGAGACCCCCTTTTCCAGGAAGATTTTTTTTACCCTTGGAAGAACCTTCTAACTTGAAGGATCCTATCTTCCCCCCCCCCCTGGCAGTTCTCTCGCGCGTCATCGAAAACCAATCTCCAGTTCCTACTTTCTCCTAGTGAGATGGCTTTTTTTCTTTTTGACCGAGAGGTGGCCCTCCCAACATTTCCCCTAGCCCCAAGAGGCGGAGCGAGCTCCCCGCGAATCCTCTTGAGCACCCTTTTTCATGCGTCACACCCTTTTTGTAGAGCCCAGCTTCCCGCTGGTTTTGTCCATCACAAGTTCCTCCCCTTTTCTTGGGCACGCTTAACTGCCCTGGCCCAGATCATCCTTTTTGACTTCCTTGTGCACCTGCAGCCAAGAGCAAATCACCCGAGATTTTCGCGGGAAGTGATCGGAGTTGGTGTGGTCCTTGGAGCTATCCCCAAGAACACCCCCCACCCTTCTCTCCCCCCCTTGTTTCCGGAGTTTCAAGGGCAGTTCTTTTTTTTTTTTCTTCCTTCCCCACCTGGCAATCCCTGGTTGGCCTTCCCCCACCCCCTTTCAAGTAGGAGCTTGAACATCTTCTTTTTGCCAGCCGAAACATCTTCGCTGCCCCGCCTTCAGTTCCCCCCAACAATGCCTTTGAGTTGTTTCTCCCCCCGGTTCTTTAGGTGTTGCGCCCCCCTTTTAAGAAGCGTGTCCCATTTGACGACCATTTTTCCCTTCGAGGAAGCCCTCTTCTTTATGATTTCTTTTCCAAGAAGGGAGCCTGCGGGCCTGGTCCCTTCTCCCCCCCCCCCATTTCGTCCCCTTCTCTTCCCCCCCCACCGTGATAGAAGGTGGCTTATTTATCGGGCGGTCAACCCTCTTTTCAGTCTCGCCCTTCCCCTGAAATGGGCTGGTTACTTTTTTTTCTTTTCCTTTGCCGAGGGGGAATTTCCACTTTCTTGCAAGGATTGGGACGCTTTCCCCCTGCGTGAACAAATCCCCCCCTCCCTCAGACGTTTAGTAGATGGCCTTTCAAGGAGTGCCCTCCCCCTTTTCGTGTAGATGGAAGTAAATCGAGGTCCCCTCCCTTTTTCTAAGTTCAGGATCAAAAATATTTTCCTTTCTTTCTTGGGGCCCCCCTTAACAAGTAGGTCCTCTGTTGAGCACTCCCTTTTCTTCCTCAAAAAGAATCTACTTTTTTCAATTTTTTTTTTCGGGTTTATGTCCTGGCGTCCATTTTCTCGAGAACTCCCCAGTCAAGCGACTTCTTTTTTTGAGAAGGCATTTTTTTTTGTTTCGATCCCTTTTCATTTTTTTTCCTCCCCACCCCCCATTTTATCGGAGAATACTGTTGGTCCCCCGGATGGAAGCGTTCCTTCCCCCCCCCTCGGGAAGGGCTATCAACTTTTTGGGGGGAGGACGTAGTGCGGCCGCATGTTTTTTTTTTTCCTCCTTGGACTCCTGGAAGAGCCCCTTTTTTTTTTTTTTCCAAGGAATCTTTCTTTTTTTCCCCTGCGGCGAAACCTCCCTCCCCCCCCCCTCACTTGTGCCAAAGAGGTACCCTGTCCCTTCCCCCTCTGAGGGAAGCGGCTGGGATGTTTGCCCGTCTTTTCCCCCTTTTTTTTTTTCCGGGCCACTTTTTTTCTACGGAGTCCTGCCAAGCAGCCCTCCTCGGGACAAGTGATATTCCTCCTCGGGTTTGGTCTTTTTTTTTTCCCTAGAAGAAAGGCTTTTCCCCAATGCCGACCTTTCTCCCCAGATCGTGTTTTTCCTCGCTCCCCTTTCTCCAAAAAAGAAGGGGCTTTTTTTTTTTCCCTTTCCCTTTCCCTCGGAGAGCAATCAGCCCCCCCGATGTTGAAAACGTTTTCCCCCCCTTTTCCCCCAACAAGGCCGCCATCCTTTTTCCCCGCAGTCTTTTCCCACTTTTTTATCCCCTCTTAGGGAAAAAGGTCATGTAATATGGAATTGGGCCTTCCCTTTTTTTCCTTTTTTACGTTGTTTTGGATCACTCTTTTTTTTTGAGATGCGCGTGGCAAACTTCGAAATCTGCTTTTTTTCTCGCGGTGGTCGTGTCCCTTTGCTTCAGAATAGGCATTTTTCCTCCATGCCAGTTGTGTTGACTCCTTTCTGAGGAGTACGTATTTTTCTTTGGCCCCCTGCCAATGTTCCCATTCCCTCCCCCTCCCTCCATCGAGTAGTTCGCTCTTTCGTTTTCGTGCTGTTACCTGTTTCCCTCTCACCGCGATGACCACCTCTTTTTTTTTTCCTTCTATGATCCCCCTTGTTTTTTCCGTGCTCAACCAGTCT
>Ga0179591_1290545_pt1 | contig 12597 bp, 16 predicted proteins | sample CZOMad2_1_08_16f_FD_182891 | JGI IMG/M metagenome (GOLD analysis project Ga0179591, IMG submission 182891) | Vadose zone soil fungal communities from Angelo Coast Range Reserve, California, USA - CZOMad2_1_08_16fungal (PacBio error correction) | ecosystem: Environmental > Terrestrial > Soil >... | reverse complement strand
TCCCGTGTCAGTTTATTCATATTTTCTACCGGGTGGCGGGGATGGCGTTTTGTAAGGGCAGACCTTGGCGTTTTCTCCGTTTCCTTCTCTTTCGACTGTTTTTTGGTTTATGAAACGATACGCGGCGCAGGCGCCGTTTTTTGAGGTCTTTTTACATAAGCGATCGGATGTTCTCTTTAAGTCGTATATTACTTGCTGGGACAGGATGAGTTTTTGGCTGGGAGATGTGCGATGCCTGTTCGCCCGAGAAAGCTATTTTGAGCTTCCTCCCCCTTTCCTACCCTGCCGGCGCGATCTGGACTTTTTTTTCCCTTTGAAAGCCTCTCGTCCATGTGTCCTCCCTTTTCTCGACCAGGCGAGAGTAGAGGGCTTGACTTCTTTTCTCGTCTATTCAATGTTGACGACGAGGCCACCTCGACTCTCCTTTCCCCTGAGACCCTGCTTTTCCACTTCGCCGTCTGCTTCCTCCCCCCCTGGAAGACCTTTTTACTTTTTCCCTCTTCCGCGTGACGTTGGATCTAGGCTCGACAGCGTGTTTTTTTGTTTTGATTTTGCCGTTTTCGGTAGGCGGTGCTGGCCTCTTTGCCGTGGTCTCTCCCTCCCTCTCTCTGCGTACCGGCCAAGGAGGGAAACCCGTTCTACTTTTCTTAGGTTTGTTGATTCCGGCATGGACTAGCTTTACCCACACGTCAGGTGAAGAGGTGATGTTGATCGTTTCCTCGAGTCCGGCGCGGGGCGTCTCCTCCAGGTGTTGGTGACTTTTTCCTTCCCTCTTCACGTTGAGTTTTTTTCCGAAGGCGCGGCTGCTGGAGAGTTTTCCCCTTTTGGGCCCCACGTCCCTTCTTTAATCGAAGCACTGATGGGAGCTCCGGTAAGACTGACTGGGTCACCCTTTCCGTTTCCGTTTCACGAGCTAGGATTCGCTTTTTCTACGTCTCCCGGTCGAGCCAAACGGTTTCCGGTTCTCCCTTTGCTCCTCTGCTGCCCGCTTATGAGATCCATCGGATGCCTTTTGATTTTTTGCATGCTCAATCCCGCGTAGGCGGGCAGTTGACGGTGTTCCCTTCCTTCCTTCTCGTCCCTACTCCCCCCGCGCGCCGGCCGACGGCTGGTTTAAAGTGCACCGTCCAAATTTACGAGAGGGCGCTTCTGACCGCACCCTTGGGATCAGTTCACGCTTGTCCGATTATTCAAGAAGAGTTTATGACCGAAGCGGTTTCTCTTGCTTTTTTACCGGTGGTTTTAAGAGACAGCGGTTTTGAGCTGTCTCTTTAGCTGGAGAGGAGGGCGTAAACTTTATCGGGAGGGAGTACGACTATGAGGCGTTTCTCCCCCGTCCTTCATGTTTAACCCATTTCCGCGGTCGAGTTTTTAGACGCCCTTTATCTGACTCTTGTCGGATCCGAAAGAATAGAGGACAAGCTTCCTTGAAGAAGGGAACCGTCCCCACCTTCGCCCAACCAGCGGATTCTCCTACGACTCCTTCCTTCCGCTACCTTGCCGGCCCAGTCTTAAACCTGTTCCTTCCGCCAATTGTTTATACAGCGATTTTTTATTAAAAAATGCTTGTAGCCGTTCGAGCATTTGTCCTTTTCTGCCAGCTTCCCGCCCCCCTCGTCTGACAGCTGGCCGGGAGCCCCCCCTCCTCTTTGCCATTTTCCTCTCCCCACCAACTAAGGGACAGCCCCTCTGGCAAGCGGGTTTCCCGTCGGGACCCCTTTCCTGTCTCTTTTGAATCGCGTTCGCGCCTTATCCCTCCCTACACCACACTTTTTCATCCTCTATCCTGCGAATTAGCCGACTAAAGGTTTTGGACCTTTCACCAGCCCTCGGTTCCGATGCCGTTTCGCCCTCTCCAGCTCTCCTTCTTCAAGGTCGGCCTTCCCCTGAGAAAAGTTCTCTCTCGCTGACCGGCTCTTGCGTGATCGGGGCACGGTGTTGGAGAGACCCGGGATTTTTGACCTTGACTCTTCTTTTTCCCCCACTCTTCCTTCTGCACTCTGTCCTCAGACCCCAGTAAAAGTGCAGTTGTGAGCCTCGCACTGGCTCGCGGGGCGGTGTACCGCGGCCACCCGTCCGTCTTCCTTTTTCCCTTTTTCCCGTTTTTATGCACACCCAACGCCTGTTCGAGAGGTTTACTTTTCTGGTTCTGTTCTGTCCCTCTTACACGCAATAGATGTATTGGAAGTTGATCGACCCCCGTCTCCGTTCCGGCTTGATCGACGCCCGGTCAGGCGCACTTCGCTCCTTTGCCCTCCGTCTTCCCTCCCGCTTCTCCGATGGCGCTGGCCGACGCTATGAGGAGGAGTGCCTTTTCCCGATTCCCATCATGCCTCATAGGAATGGGTCCAGTGCGCCCCCACCACTCATCAGGCAGCTCTGTTTCGGGACTCGTGTTCCCTTTCTCTCCCTTTTTTGCCCGCTGCGCGGCGACCCTGTCTCGAACTTTCCTTTCTTTCCCCTTACGTGGATCCTCGGTCTCGACAGGAGACGGCACCCAACGCAGAGATCGCCGCGAGCTGTTTTACCGTCAAGACTTGGTCCCCCCACTTTTCTATGGTGAAGCTTGGTCCTTTTTACTACCCTTGCCCTTCCTCCCCGACGACGCTGTGCAAACAAACGCGGGACCCCGCTTGCTTAACTAAATCTTCTCCTCTGCCCCTCTCCTAGATCGCTTCTTCGCTTCTCTTCCCCCGTCATTTTTACTTATTCGATTCCGCCGCCGGTCTCTCCGAGATTTTTTCGACCAAGACATCCGCCTCTTCTTTAATACGCGTCGGAGAATAGGTGCCAAAAGGAGCTACATCCCCCCCTCTACAATTCTTGACTGGCCCGAGTGTGGTCCCGGGACTTTCCTTTTTGTTTTTTTTCCTCTTTGGCCGGCAGTCTGGGGATCCGATTAATTTAGGGAAGGTACTGGTCGCTCGTGTAGTCTGGGCTGGGGGCATGGGCTTTTAGTGTAATGATCGCCGGGAGGTCTCAGGTCTCTCCATTTACTCGTCCTTCCCTGTGCGGATTCCCTCCCGATTTCGGGCACCTCTTCCCGTTGTTGTCAGCTCAGACGCCACTGAAGGTAAGCGTCATCACGGCCTAGAGATATTGGAAGAATAAGGTTGTTATAGAGCTCCGAGGTCCGTGAAGATGCTGCTGAACTTTGGAGGAGTCTTCCCCCTTGGTTCTATCTTGAAATCATCGGTAGCCATCCCTTCCGGATTTCCCATTCTCCTCTACTGAACCTTCCCGGAGATAGGAAAGATTACAGCTGCAACTGAAGCCGTCTCCCCTCTAACTCGAGCGTACGGCCTATCCTTCTCTTTTTCCAGCCCTGCATTCCCTCAACCTTCTCCCCCCCCCCAGTGTGCAGTCCTGCCCACCCAGTTCACGTAACGTAATTATTCTCTATTCTTCTCTTCTTCTGTTTCCCTTCGACCAAGCAGCCGTATTCCATTTTCGGCGGATTTTCTTCGAATGAGTCCACCCTTCTGGCTCTCCGGCTTCCTTCTATACATTCCTCCCCTTTTCCGCCAGCGCCATTTGATCTCTGAATATAGGCTCTTGGCCCCTCCTTTTTTCTTTTCCATCAGCGGGCCCTACCCGCGGTGTGTCCCGGAGAAGACCCGCTTTTTGGCGGCCGCACGGTCTTCCCCTCCAAGTGCTTCCGGAGAACCCCTTTTTGACTTTTTTGGTCCCCGTTCCTTTCCGGACCAAAGCTTCTTTTGATAGATGTGGTGTGCTCGGCGCCGAATAGGTCGAGAACATAGTCTTCCCCCGCTGTTTTTTCCTCCTGAACGGCACGCCCTTTCGACCAGTCGGGCCACCGAACTTGGAGACGTGGCTCTCCCCGTCCAGGCTTCTTCTCTCTCTGATGTTCCCCCTTGCACTGGTGGCCCCCCGACATCTTCCTCTCCTTGTGTCCTCGCGCAGAGCTTCCCTAAGCAAGCGATTTTTTGCAATCGCAGCCTGTACCCCCTTCGTGAGCCTCATTTTTTCCCGGTCTTTCCCTTCCGGCGCTCGTTCGCCTTATAGCAGAAAGCAGGTACGATCGTCTACCTCCAGTCCTATTTGCGTTCTGGGAAAGGCCGGACTCTCCCCCTCAGAGTACCTCTACTCTAAGCCCGGCGTTTTTTTGTGATATTCCATTTTGCCATCTCTAGACCGTCCTTTTTTTTGCAGTTCCTCTAGCACGCGTCTCCAGTTAATGGCGGCAGGGCCTTTCTGGGAGGTGACATGGGTTCTGAGGCTTAGAGTTTGAATTTTTTCTCCTTTGGAGGATACCTTCCAGGGGTTACTCATTTAGACATTGCTTCCCGGGCAGATCCCCTCCCCCGAGCCTGATTCCTCTACCTCTCCGGTTCGCGGGGACGGGCCGCCTTTCCTTGAGAGACTTTTCTACGCTCTACGGACCTGTCCAAAGCGGCTTTTGGCGTCACCTTTCCAGTTCGCGTGCTTCGCCTCAGGCCGCTGTCGCTCCCTTTTTCTTTCTTTTTTTTTTCGGTGCTAGTCGTCAGAACGCTTTCCCCTGCTAAATTTCCAGGTATGCCTATGTGCGAACTACGCTGCCCGCTTCTTCTTACATGTGGTGTTAGGCCGCCTCCCACCGGTTCGTTTTTCTTTTTTTTCTCCCTGCCAGGCGCGTCTTTTCCCCACTGTCTCTCGTTGGCCTTGGCGGCCAAGTCCAGTCCAGTCGATCCCGGTTTCGCGGCCCGGGTGTGTGATCCCTTTTTTCCGCTTTCCCCGTCCTTTTTTCTCCTAACAGTGTTGGCAAGGGCCTGGGCCAGCTTTTTGAAAGTTACGATAGCGATGTTTCGTATTCGTACAGCATCCGGGGGCTTTTGTTCTCCCGGGCGGAGTGCTCGTCCGCTTTAAATAGCGGACTCCTGAGAATCCCCCACGTCGGTCCCCGCGGCCTTCCCCCGCTTGACGACAAGCTTAATGGTTCCCCCCCCCTTTTTCTTGGGACCATGCAGCGTTTCCAGACCTCCTTCTTCTCCGGCCTAGATGCCACAGACGCACAGCCTTGCCACAGCTTTCCAGCTTTCCCCCCCCCTTCCCTAGTTAATCCGCCGTCGGAGTTAGCCTAGTGAATTAGGCATCTTTCACCCTATAAGACCGCGGTAGCAAGAGCGCACCTTTGTTCGGCTTCGGCGGTTCCGATTCAGATTCCTTCCCTTCGCGTCGGCTTTGATTCCTGCGTACCGCAGCGTAGCTCGTCTTAGCATGTCAGACTTAGTGGACTTCCCCATGCGAGTTCGTGCTCTCAATCCGAGTTGAGAAGTTCGGAACTGCAACGCGCCCGTGAATCACCTGGCCCCGCTTAGGGACCTTCTTCCCTCGAGCCGTCTGATCTCGGTGGCTTGCAACGAGAAAGATTGCTTCCCTCTCCAGCAGTACGATTATAAAGCAGTTTTTTATGTTGACCCCCACTTTTCACACCCGGTCACCTACTCATCTGCCTCTTAAACTGGCTCAGGTCAGCGCCGACGACTTCCCTTCCCCGCCTACCGCTCCCCCTGCGAGAGGAGACGGCCGTCAAGACAAACTTCAATTGACTGAATGGGGTACCTAGTTTCCATTCTGGACAGCCTCCCCCATCCTTCCCTTTATCCTTTTTTCCCGCCGGTTTAGCGTTGTACATCTCGGGGTTTTGGTTTCGCGGGGAAGGCCTTATGCCCAAGAGTTCCCTTTTTCTCGAAACTCACCAGTCCGACCGCGTCCCCCCAGAATAGATATCTCCTCTAGCTTCCCTCTTGATGTCCCCCAGGCGGCAAGGCGTAGTCTTACTTTGGAGTATGATCCCTCAACTGTCTGTCGCAGCAGCTCCGGCTCAGGTTGATCTTATGAGAGGGTGGCCTCGTCGGTCCCGGACGTCCTCGACGTCCCCAGCCCGTTCCAGGTCCCACCGTTCTCCGCGGGCCTGGCGGATCCCTCTTTAGGTCAAAGTTCCCTTTTTACTTTTTTTCGGTGCCAAGCTGGTACCAGGAGTCGCCTCCGCTTTAGTAAGGTCTCCTGGCCCCTATTGGAGCCGCGTGAAACAGCAGTCGCACCTTTCCCAAGACAATCGTTTTTTCAGTCTTTTCCCTAACAAGCCTCTTTGACCAGGACGACTCCAACGCCTCGCGCTTGCCGCCATCCTCCCTCGCCGCCGGCGGCCGCGCGTACATGTCTGAACAGCCATCTTCATTTCCTCTCCCCTAAGTCGAGGTCCCTGGTCGCCAGTCTGTCCCTGACCCGCATCACTTTTTCCAATGGATTCGAACCCTTCTTTCTCCCAGGCCGGCGGCTCTCTATCTCCTACGGTGTGGTGTGGTAGAGATCCTCTTTTTGTGACTCGGGGTACTTACTACGGGGGTGGCCGGGGATTTTTTCATTCAAGTTTGAGACTTGGCTCCAGCTTTCTTCCTTTGAGCCTTTTTTCTTTTTTCTGAAAGCGGCGCAGCCCGGCGCTTCTTCTTTTTTTTCGTTCCTGTAATCCTCGTCTCTGGTATTCTTTCATTCCTTTACTGTACTTCCTTTTCCTTGAAATGCAGGTCGATGTTGTGGAGCATTGCGAGGTTTACCGCCGCGCCCGCTCGTCCCTCTTTTTCATGTCGAACAGCTCGTTCTTCCTCTCTTTCCTTACCGCGCCGGTTCCGGGCTACGCGAGGACTGGTCCCTTGATGATTCTCCCAGTACGCGCAATTTCCTTCCGTCGTTGTATGATTGACGTCCTTGACTAGTTCCCCCTCGACTGCCGATAACTTAGCCGGCGCTACGGTCTCTCCTTTCTTTTCCTCCCACCTACGGGAAGACGGCCTGGTCTTTTGAAACTGATTGTGACGTCGAGAGGCTAGCACGGGTTTTCCCCTTAGTGATGGTGATGTCCCGGATGTGTGCGACGATTTTCCGGCGGGAGCGGCCGCCCGCTCCCCCCTCTCTTTTCGGCTTAACCGGCGGTAACCCTTTCTGTGAAGTTGATGCTTTTTTCGAGGGACTAGGTAACTTTTCACGTACGCGTTGTGCGCCTGCGGCTCCTTTCTCCTTTGAGTCTCCTTCTGTGCTGGGAAGTCGCGGTCTGATTCTTCCCGGGTCGGATTATCCTTTATTGCAGTCAGGTTTCCAGTGTTGTCTCCGTAGGTCATCGACCCAATTTTTATACGGCTTGTGGTCAGAGAAGGCAATCTTTCTTAAACTCCATATATCTCCCAGGTTTTCTTTGGCGCGCGCATTGCCGTTAAAAAGGGGCCAGGTTCTCCTGGTTTTCTTTTTTGAGAAACGTGAGATCATAGGCTCTTGACTGTTCCTTACACCGAGGCTTCTTTTGACGGTTCGTTTTTTCCTGCGTCCATCTGCATACGCCGCCTTGAAGGGCTGATTCTGTCTCGAATGCGAGGAAAAGAAACAGTCCCGCCGGCGGGCGCTGCGTATTTTTTACGCTGGGAGGCTGGTAAATCTCGACTATCTCCATCAGTGTACGCCGACGAGGTGCTCTGACTAGAAACGTTTGTTCCTTTCCGAGAACGCCTTGTGATGGAGTGCGTGGAGATGAGCGAGTTCCAATTCTGCGGGGAGGGCGAGCGCTGAGGGCGGTTGTAACATCCCTTTTGCAACCTTTGCCCCCTTTCGCGAGGCCGTCTAAGCCGGATCTTTGACAGACGTGTAGCTCTAGAGCCTTCTCCCAGCGTGACTAGGCCGTGGCCCGCCCAAATACGCCCCCCATCGATTATTAGAAGAGCCGCGGAGCGAGCGACTACAGCAACCACCCCCCAAACCCCCTCTCCAGCCCCACCCCCCCTGCATTCCTACCAACCCCCCCCCCCCAACCCAACAACGCATAAACCTTCTCCCCCCCCCCCCCCCCCCCCTCCAACACCCAACCACCCCCTCCCACCAAAAAACCACAAAGCCCGCCCCCCCCACCCCAAACACACACCCCACAAAAACCACCACTGGCCATGCCTAGTTCCCCCATTGCCCTGAACCCCCCGTTTCTGAGACATACGTACAGCCTTCAGTTTTCCCCCCAGTCTCTCTCTTCTTCTGAGCAAGGGAATCTGTTGAACGGAAGATGCGACACTCCCTTTCTAGCAACCCCTCTTATTGGCCGGGGAGCCCCTCACAGGCCTGAGCGCCACACCCCCCGTCCCTTCCTCCACGCGCGGCCCTCGGATGTTCGCCGAGCCGAAACTTTCTGGAGTTGGCATAGTATGAGCCGAGCACTTTGAAGAAAAAAGTTAGAGACATGCGTCGATCACGCGACGTTAACGCACCTTTGCCGATTGCCGTTTTTTCCCCCCCTTCTCCCCACGAGATCTAAGGTCGCCCGTCCCCGGTTTGAAGGTTTAGCAGAGACTTTAGGAGTGATCGGGAACTTGTGACTACCGGATATGGGGAGGGTTTTTGCAGCCGGCGGACGAGGCCGCGTCCTGCCTAACCAAACGGCTTTTCCCCTCTCCTTTCCCCCTTTTGGGCGATCTGACCTTTCCCCCCTTATCCCTGAGGCGAGATGGAAATGGAATTTGTACCCCCCCCCCAACTCATTCTTCGCGGCTCGGTTCCTTGGCTTCGGCGGGCCGACTTCCAGTTTTCCCTCCTCTTGGAATTGACTTAAGGAGAGTAAACGAGCGCATGCTTTCGACGGCGCCCTTCTTCCTCTCGTCTCTGTAAGAATAGGGATCAACGTTTATTGGAGTCCGATGGCCTATTTCATACGCCTTAGGAGGGAGTTTCGAGGCCACCTCTTTTTGAATCCCTTATTTGTGCCAACACAGTGCCGAACAGATCATCTACCACTGGGGGTATGTTCCGTAGCCCCCCCTTTTCTTCCCCGTCCTCTCGGCACCCGGGAGTGTCGTTATTTGCTCCCCGGCGGAACGAGTTCTCAACTGATATTCGAGAACACCCAAGCCGAGATCGCCGCGAAGTGTTCTTTACGTCCCTGTTGACACCCCTTTTTCTTTTTTTCCTTCCGCTGGTTTTTCCGGACGGCCGCCAGACCGTTTTTTTTTCGACTGACACCCCGCCCGGTTTTTTTCCCTTTCCCCTCCGGCTTCACGAAAAATCGGGCGAGCCTCTTCCATTCTTAAGAGTTTTTGGAGCTTCTTACTTTTGAATATTGATGAATTATTAGGATGTCCTGCCCCGGGTTTTACTCTTTCTTTCATCGTCCCCCGCCGTCTCTTGACATGTTCCACGGCTCTTTTTCTGGTAGTCCTCTTTTTGCCCAGGGATTCATATATCTTACTCGGACGAATGTCCTGAATTGCGCTGTCTTTTAAGGCCTGGGGTTTTTGTCGAGTTGAGCGATGCAGTCTGGGGATTCCCCTGAGATCTTCCGGGCCGTACGGCTCCGGGCGGCGGGGCTTCTTTCCCCCTTTTGGGACCCTTTATTTTGGCGATCGAGGGATTTCGCCAGGTAGCGATCAAGGTAATCAGTCCTTTTTTTTTTCGGTCCCTTCTTCAGTTCCGCTTCGTCCGGGAAGTCTCCCTCCCTTTCCAAACCCCCCCCCTCCCGTTGGTTTTGTTTTGGCCTATTCACGGCCCGGATCCTCTTTCCGTGGTTTTTTCGAGGGCTCCCCGAGGTTGAATATGCCGACTTGACATTATTGCGCTTAGATTTTACTCCCGGGCCTATCGGGCCTCGGTTTTCCTCCCCATTTTTTTCCCTTCTTATTACCTTTTCTCGTATGGCGACCTCCGCGCTTTTGAAGATCCCCCAAGAGTGTCCTCCTGACCGAGCCCAAGCCGCCTATCCCTTCCTTCCCATCTCTTGTCCCTCGCAGGTCATAAACGCCACCCCCCCCAGTGTGCACGTCCCACTCGAGTTTCCTCCAATCCTTCTTCTTCCTAGTATCTGATAGTTTCTTTGTTTCCCTATTGACCTCCGGCCGTTCGGGAAAGAGTCGGAGCTCTTTCCTCTGTTAGGGAGCCTGCTGAGCAATCGAATCGTCCCCATAAATTTCAGTGTATATCTCGCCCCATCGCTGTCATCCTATTTCTTCCCCCATTTTTTTTTTTTCGTGACTCCCGCGGGGACCGAATAACCGCTGTTCTTTTTTTTTTCCGGACTAGCTCTTTTTTGCTTCCTCCCAGGGTAGGGCACGCCCATCACGAGCCCCCGACGCGAAACTTGGTTGTTCCCTTGCTTGCCGTAAACCCCCATCTTTTTCGGAGTTCCCCGATCTTTTTTTTGGTGTGTCGCGCAGATCATTTTTCCCTCGAAACCTTTCCCCCCCACGTGTCAGAAAGGAACGTCGATTAGTTCTTTCACCGCGCGCGTCCTCCTTTCCGTTCTCTCTCCCCTCAGTCCTGTGCCTGATGATTCTGCAATGTGGGCACCGACGATGAAGCGATGCTCACTTTCGCAGGAGGTCCTCCTCCCTCAGGCGCGTAGGAAGCTCCATCTCCCTCCCTTACTGGTCCAGGGCGGGTCCAGCTGCGCTTTTTTTCCTAAATTTTCTCTTTTCTCCTCATCCCGTACGTTCGCGACCTCCCTTCAAAGTCCGTCGACGTGAGGGGAGCGTGAGGCTGCGCAGCCAGACCCAGACTTTAGACGCGACTCGGTCTTTGTTTTTTCCTTCTCCTGCGTGCCAGCGGCTCGCGGGCAACGTTCCAGACTCATCTCCTTTAGAGCCATTGGACTCGTTGAGTGAAAGGATGGGCGGTACCGGTTCTGTTTTTTTGCGTTATCGCCGTTCTTCTGACGCCTCTCAAGTCAGATTTTTGACGACCCTCTGCCCCCCTCTCCCCGCAAGAATCTAGCGAGCAGAGACTTTTTTACGCGGGCGTGCCTCACCTTACGGATCTTCTTTGCTCAGCTCGGCCTTTTCAAGAGTTGGTTCCTTCAACTCCCCTCTCTCTGTGCTCTCTTCATCAATCGCGAACCGTTTGATGTAGGCTTGTTTTTTCCTCCCCGACTCTGACTTCTTCCCGGTACGTTCGGATCAGGCTCAGAATTGCCCGCTCTATATAATTTTTGTTTGCGCGCCCTCTAGTGATTTTGGTGGTCCAGGCCAGCGCTTCTTTCTCTCTCCTTTGCTCATCTTCAGTACAGGCATTTGCCTCCTCCTCGGCACTGGTTGTTGATCTAATTCGCTTTACTTCTTTTTGTCTGAAGAACCTTTGGGAATTTCTTGCCGCCGGGTCCTGTCGATCGCTACAAGTCTTTATCCCAGTCATTTCATGCCTACGTTTTTGACGAAGTGGAGTAGGTTTCGGCTCTAGAGCGTCCAGGAGTCTATCGAGACGACACGGGCGGGCCTGTCCAGCATTTCCTCCTTCCTGTTCTTTCCGCCGACAAGGTTCCAATGATTCTTACCACTCCTCATTAGAGTACTCCCGCAGAAGTTTTTTTTTTTAGCCAAACCTCGGCCATCGCCCGCTCACCTCGGCAGCAGTCCCCCCTCTCTCTCCTCTTTCCCTCCCGTCGGGAGGCCCTTCGTGCTGATATTTGAGCGTTCCAGTATCTCTGGGAACCCAAGAGAGATATTACCTGCCGGTCCTCGCTTTGCTCGGCCAGCCGGGCTTCCCCCGTTCTCTCCTTAGGATTCTCCGACCGCATTACGGAAGGCCTAGTTCGTGAAGAATAAGATTTTAATTCCTCCCTATCGTAGTCGATACGAGGTGAGCTTTGATTATAGCACGTGATCCCCCTGGCCCGGTTCCCTTCTCCCTCTTCCGATCACCTCGAGGCCTGGCGGTGTAAAAGTCCCATAGGTGCAGTTCCCTTGCCTCAGGCCGCAGCTCTTCGTTTAGTAAGGTGATTGCGTCACCGGGTACCTAAAAGAAGCCCCAGATCCCTCCCCGTTCTTTCCTGTCAGCGCCGCGCGTCTTCACTTGCGCGAACCCTTTACCCTATCCGAGCGGCACGAGCCAGACCAGCGTCCCGACGAAGGGTGTTCCCACCTCGTCCATGCCGGCCGTCAGAACCATACAGTCTTTTCTGACAAGTTTTTAACGCCGGTTCAGGAAGATATGTGCTTTTTTCTTTTTTCCCCAGGGCAGCGTCCCACGCATCATCTTGTCCCCCCTTCAACCCTTACTTGCCGCGGGTACACCTTGCAAGCCGAATAGCCCTTCTTTCCCCTCTCTTGGGTACCCCTTCCGTCGTTCCGTAGGGGTTTAGGTGGAGATCAGCAGTCACTTCTGGTCTCCTTTCCTCCTCTTTCCAGTAGGGAGCAGGTTTCCCGTTTTGATTCGTCTTCCCCTTTTGACTTCCTCTCCTACCACGACAGCCAGGACGAGCGGCCCCCCTTTCTACAGAGGTGGCACCTAAACAATTCCTTCGCGGTTTGCCTTCCCGGCCAAGGCGGTCCAGATTCGCTCCCCCTTCTTCTTTTCTTTCCCTTTTCACACGGGCCCGCGCGGGGCGCGTCGGAAAGTCGTGCGCAATTCCAGCGCGTCATCTTCTTTCGTCCCGCCTCTCTCCCCTTCCCCGGCTTCCCTACCCACTCCTCCCCCGTGAGCAGGACCAAGTCCTTTACGAATATTCATGCCCCGCCTTTTATCGTCAGCCAACGGAGACGGCTGAGCTACAGTGCTGCCCGTAACCCCTGTTGTCCTGACCGAATTCCCCATCCCCGGTAGCATCCCCACACTCTCAGACCCTTTCCCCCCTTCCGT
>Ga0179591_1199873_pt1 | contig 12598 bp, 21 predicted proteins | sample CZOMad2_1_08_16f_FD_182891 | JGI IMG/M metagenome (GOLD analysis project Ga0179591, IMG submission 182891) | Vadose zone soil fungal communities from Angelo Coast Range Reserve, California, USA - CZOMad2_1_08_16fungal (PacBio error correction) | ecosystem: Environmental > Terrestrial > Soil >... | reverse complement strand
TAATCGGAAGCCTCCTGGCCCTTTGGCAAGCTCTCTTTTTTCCCTTCAGGCACCTGACAATTCTGTCGAGGCTTGTATCGCTCCCCTCTTTTTTTAGGCGGCCTACTATTCCCCCCGTAACCCTCTTTACCACTCCTCGGGACTAGGATCTCCCGTATCCGGCACTAGTCTTTCCAATGCGACACCTTCCCTAGGTATGGTTTAACAGCAGTCATCTTCCAGTTTTCGCAGGTTAACTTCACATTCTTAATATGAATATTCACCAAACCTCTTTTCTGCGGCGCATTTTCTCTTTCCCTTTCTATCCCTCAAGGGTTGTCGGAGTAATCCTTTTCCTTATTTTGACCGAAGCGTGTCGGCCTTCTTGTTCCCTGGCTTTTCAATCATGGCTGATCGGACCGATCTCACCCTGTGCAGTCCCCCCCCAACTTCTCGTTCCTGACCACTTGCCGTCTGGTTTCTTTTTCTCTACCTGGACCGCCTCGCGACTGGTGTGATTCCCCCCCTTTCCCTTCACTAAGGGAGTCTCCACGACATCCCCAAGGTTTGCTTCCTGAGTTGATTCCACACTTCTTTTTTTGAATCACAGTAGGGCCGAACCCTATTGCTGTACGTGTTCTGCTTAACGGACACTACGATTGTTCCCCCCTTTCGTTGGTGATGGTTCCAGGACCTCTTGTTGTGAACGGCACCTTTGAAAAAGTGTGAAACCCCCTCATTCCGACTCCTTTTCTCCCTAATTTTTCCTTTTTCGGCTTTCGTTTGCCCCCCTGGAATTCACTTTTTTTCTGCCTTCCCCGCGCGGATGAAGAAGTCTTCTTTCCCTTCATTTTGCTCCGTCTCGCTTGGCGGAAAGATGACTTTATTTTTTCTGGTTCCTGAACAGACCCTCTTTCTACTTCTCCCACAGTGATTGTCCCTTCGCCGGTCACCGGAATAATAGACGTCTTTATCAAGGGCCCCTGCAACGACAAAAAATTCCTTGCCCTTTTTTCGCGGAAGTAAATAAAACCTCCCAGGCGTAAAGTAACTTTAACATTTCTCCCCCGAGGGTTGGGGGGGGGGGGGGGGGTTGTCCACCAAACAACCCCACCCCCCCACCCCCTTCACCTGACTAATGAACTTTGCCCCTCACAGTACATTTGTCTGGCGTCTTTAACACAGATGATTTTTTCCGCAATTTAGAGAATTATCTGAGCCTCCCTCTGTCCCTATGTCCCTTTGAGATTTTTCCATCAAGTCCGGTCCTTGTTATAAATACAGACTTGTACTGTCCTCCGAATCTATGGGAGAGGTATGTTGCAGCAATCTTTTTTCAATTCAAGGCCGCCAGCGATGATTTTTCTATATTCATTGTCTTTATCCCGGATTATTTCTACCCTTCAGGTCTCCTGCCCCTCGTTGAACTGGAGTCGGGAAGGTTCTCTTTCCTTGATGCTAAACTCAAAACCCATTAACAATTCCAATACCCGAGTTCCACCCATTGTCCGAATTGGAAGTCCACCGGGTGTCTTTTTGGGGTTCTGCTTGTGCGACCACGCCCTTTTACCAGGTTTAGTTTACCCAATACTTCTTGTGTTTTGAACCACGCGTTGTGATGACCCCCCCGTTTTTGACTTCCTTGGGACAACTTTGACGCTGATGATCCGGATTCTCTTAAAAGCACGGCGAAGTAGTCAATCCCCCCTTTGACTTCCACCAGAAACCCCGTTACGGCATGTCTTCCCGATTGTCGCCACACCATAATGTTTTTCGCCCTTGCATGTTTATAGACTCATGATCCTTACACCCCTCCCGACAGAGTAGTCCCCCCATGGATTGGAAAACATTTTATATCAACTTCCTCACCTGCTTTTCTTTCCGGCTCCGATGCGTTCGTTTAGAATTTTAGGAAAATCTGCTTTCTCCCCTCGTCCCATCGTATGGCGATTTTCTGATGCCCCCCCTCTTTCCAACGGATGTTTCTTTTTCCTGAGTTGTTTTTCCTTGTCCATTGTATGTCTTGCAACCCTGCCCCTCATGCTTTGGCCCTTCGGTGCGTGAGCACAAAGATTTGTTTTCTCCCTCCATTTTCTACAAGGAACCTCCCTCCTCACCGACCTTTCGTATTCCTGCCAAAATGGCTCTTTCTCTCCGTGAGTACATTGTCAACAAGTTTCTTTCCCCCACATTCTATTATGTGCTGTAAAGGCGGCATCTTATGATCCAATCACTGGCAGTCCAGTCGCCCCCCCCTGTCAAGTCGCGTCTGTCTTGCTTTTTTTCTCCGAGTATGATGTCAACGAACTTTCTGCCGAAATCGCCGTCAGCGGATGCCCTCGTATTATATTTTCCCTGCCAGTTATGGGCGGAACCATCACATCTAACTGCTTACATTTCTGCTTTTCTTCGATTCAACAGAGAAGGCGGAGTTGCCTCTACTCCCCTCCTTCATTGCCCACCAGATCGTGAGAATAGGGATACCCTTCCCCCCCCATTCCCCTTATATTGCTTCGCTTCCCCCGGCTTGTATGACCAAACCCCGAGATCGCTAAACATGGTAACTTCCCCCCTCACATATTGCAATAAAGATATCCTTCATCCCCCCAACTTTTCCGCGTGTGGATTTCCTTCTACTCTTATAATTTGCAGTTGTTAAGAATTTGCCTCTGCTGCGTTCAGGGGTCTGGTTGGTCCTATGCCTCGTGTGTCGGTATTCTTCTCTCCCGCGGCGGAACACGTGAGGTCAAATGGTTGTCCCCTCCCGCTTTCAACATAAGACTTCCCGATGGGACTCTTTGTCCCCACAGTTCCCGATCGATCCCCCCCCTCTTAGGTTGGGGATCCCCCTTTCTCGTTCTGACACTGAACATAGCCCTATTCACCACACTTCCTTCCCCATCATTTTACCGTTTTGCCTTGAGGCCAACAGACTATACCTTATCTTTTTTTTTTTTTCATGAAGGGCCGGTGCTTGATCCTTCCCCGACCTTTTCCCCCCCCTACAAAATGAAGATGATGGTTCCTGCTTCCGACGTTGACCCCTAGCGCCCCTTACCGTTTTTTACCAGGGATGTATGTCTTTCCTCTCTTCCAGGCAGTTCCAGTAATGCAAGTTCCCCCCCTTCCAGGCCTTTAATTCCGGTCCAACCTTTTTTTAAACTTTTTGTTTGCTTTCCCCCTGCTGTTTTTTGCGACAACGCTCCCCCTATATGCCCTTGAATTATTGGGAATTCTCGAGCCGTCATCCCTTTGAATTCCATTTAGTAGGACCCCATTAAGGCCTGATCGTGACATCTTTCCCGGGGCCCCTAGCTCTTGGCTGTGTATTCATGTTTCCCTCCATTTTTAAGATGGAAGCCGACTGTTCTGATCCCCTTTCCTTCTGTCTCCATTGTGCCAGTCATGCCGTTCCATTTACCCGCACCGTTTTCTCCCCCCCCGCTTTGGAATGGTGAACTTGGGTCATCTACCTTTAAGGACGCATTGAAAGTACCCTGGTCCCTGTTTCCCCACGGATTGCCGATCCTCGCCCCTTTTTTGTCTCCGGCGCCCCTTGTCGGGCCTTGTCCCCGTCGACCTGTCTTCTCCCCTTTCCCCATTGCGATTCAGGTCCGGCTGGCGGCTTCTTTTCCGACCCGGATGCTGGTTTTCATGGTTTTTTTCTGGATTTTGTATAATCAGACTCCGGTTTTTTTTCATCTTAGATCGCCCCGGCGGAACGCGACCCACATCGTAACTGTCTCAAATCTTCCACCTGACGCCAGGTTCCCCTGGCTGCCTTCTTCTCCCTACCCCCAACATGGGCTTTTGCCATACTGTGTTAAATGTTTTCCTGCTTCCGTTTTCTATTTTTCCCATTTTTTGTATTTTTTAATCCAAATTCTACACACCTATTTGCTCGCCCTTTAGGTTTTCCCGCCTGTTATTTTGGGATATAAATGCATTTTTTCCCCCCTCTGCCGTTTCTTGCCCTTGCAGGCAGGCTGTTTCTTTTCAACACCCCTTCCAGGCTGAGTCAGTTACCTGCCCTCCGAATCCTTAACGATTTTTGTGGTGCCATGTGTTTCCGCCCCCTTTATGTCTGCATCTTTTCCTGTTGAGGATGGGGGGTTCCGTAGCGTGATTTCTTTTTCCTCTTCTTGTAATTATGAATGGTCCGCCTCCCCCATTTCTCCGATATCTTTCCACACTGCACCCGCGGGGCTCCTCTCTTTTCATCTCCCCCTTTTCTCGATCCCAACGCTTGATGGCCCCTCTCTTTATGTTTTGACTGTTTCCAAAGATTGGGAGGCCCCTTACTTCAATTCTCCCCGCCCTATCCCGGAAGCATCAAAGAATACCCCCCGGTCAACCCCCACCACATGTGCTTCCTTTCTCCCCGACACCCTGCTGTCCAAAAAGGGCCCCCCCTCCTGTTAGCTTTAGGAGGGCCTTTAACGCCTTTTCCTTTTCTCCCGTGAGACTCTTTCCCATCCTCCTGCAATTGCCACCCCGTCATCGGACATCAGGTATGATCACCATACAAAGTTTTTCTTTCACGTCCCCACATAGTTGGTGGTAGAACTTGGGAAGGAAACTTTGCCCCCCCCATGAAAAGCCAGGATATGGAAAAAACGTTAACGATTCACAAAATCTTTCTGTAGGCTGAGCCCTTCTCCCGAAAAATGTGAGTAAGGATTCGTTTGTTCCACCCTTTCGACTTTCTCTGTTTTCCTAGGGGCTATATTCGCTTCCTCCTTGGTATATATAAATTCATGATCCCCCATGAGTTTGACCAACGACCGCTTTGAAACCCAGCCACATAATTCAGAACCCATCCCTACAGAAGTACTTACTGATTTGGTACGAGCAAGGATCTCTCCAATTGCTCCCCCTTTTCTACGGATTGACACCCCCTAGTGGCTTCTTTGAATATTTAACCATTTGGGAACTCACCCCCTTTTTTTCCAATGCGCCGGACAGTGCCAATTTCCCGCTTCCCCACTTCCCTCATTGGCGACACAGAAGCCACTTTGCCCCTTGTTTTTGTTGTAAATTGAATGAAGCACTTTGCCCCTTTTTTTCCCCTCCTCACCGTCTGAAATTGAGATCTCCCCCTTATGCGGCCTTCCCAGCATCATGCTTGCCCATTGCCTAAAAATCCCTCTTCCACTTGTCCCGTATGTGTCAAAGCCCTTTCCCCCGTACGTCCCGTACTGGTTTTTTCCCTTCCTTCCCAGCATGTAGTTTTTTCCTCTGAGAATACCAATACCTGCCGTCCCCCTTTCTCTTTTGTAGCAACCCAAACAGCATCGCCCCGCTTCATCGATTTTTCTGTGCGCGTAATGCCGTGGCTTTCTTTTCCTTTTCCTTCTCTTTACGATTAAAAATGATAAAAATCAGTCCTTTTTCTCCACTGCCCCCCACTTCTTCCGGTCTATGGAAACCCGTCTTCTTCCCTCCCGTTTCCCCCATAGCTTCAGTTTTTACTTTGGACTTATTCGGAATCAGCCCGGCCACAGTCATTCCCTCTTCCTTTGTTCTTTTTTTTCCTCAAGGCCTGAAACTTTGCCCAATCCCGTTTTTTCTTTTTTCTCTTGCGATGTAAGGTTTCAGAGTTTTCACATCTATGGCCCACGAATAGTTTTTCCCCTCGAGCGAATGATTTTTTTAACGGAAACCCTCCCCGATCCCCAGCGCAATATTCTTGTTAACACCTCCCAATATTCAACACCCCCGTTTGGTACCATTTCCCTTTGCCTCGCTTTTTGGAGCCGGACTACCTCCCCCCACAAGTCCTAATGAACTCACTGCGGCACTTTCTTTAAAACTTTTTCCTGATCATTCTCTTCCCCCCAGACAATCGGACACTTGGCTCTCTTATCGATATCGTAGTCAATATGGTTTCTTGACGATTCCCCATTTGTTTAGCTGGCGCTTTTTCTTTCCTACCCCCTCCAAGACGCCTAATAGATCCCCTGCCTTTTGCTGGAGCCCCCCGATTTCGGAGGGTTGGCCCCCCTTGTTCCCTTGATCTGAGCTCCACCGAGTATGCTGCTCCGAAAAAGCCTCCACATGGATAATTTAATTAGTTTTTTTAGAACCAGGACGCCTTTGTAGAAAATGACTAACCTTAGCAGCTTTTGCCCGGATTGTCAGTCATCATCATTGGTCTGGCCTCACGTCTGCATCCATCGCCCATTCCCTTCCCCAATTTGTTCGCCGGGTTCTGGACAGTCTTGGATCTCACAAAGTCCCCTCCGCCTTTACCGCACTTTGACCTGCTGTTTCTTTCTAACCACTTTTTTTCCCCAGGTCACTCCCCCCTCTGTAATGAACGCTCCCATTTTTTCGTTCCTGATACAGTTACTTCTGTCTTTCGTGTTTGTCTTCGCACTCCCCTCCCGAGGGGGGCTCCGACTTCCCCGTTCCCCGCATGCGTTTGAGCGGGGAAGATACTTTCTGAACCAACGCCTTTCACACGTGGACAGGCCTTGTGGAATCTCCCCTGCCACGAGAGGGACGTAAGTGAAGATCTCGTCTTTTACCTCCCACGAGAGATACTGAATCCCTTAGCCTTCATCGTCCGTCTCCTCCCGCTACCTCTTCTTCCAGATTTTTCTAGGACCTGTTTTCCCCCCCTCCCATATTGGCTACGCTGTTTCTTTGTCTTTTTTTACTGAGGCGGATGTACACATCTTTACCCATGATTTTGTGTCTACGTGATCCCTGCCCCAACTTCCTTACTGTGCACTTGACCTGCAAAGTTGTCAATTGCTCTTCTCCCCGTTTTTTCTTTTTCTTAATATCCTCCGGATCCCAAATATTCTTTCCCGACGTAAAATACCTTTGCCCACACGCTTTTCCCCAATCCGTCTTGTACCTTCCGACCAATGGGTACCATTGCGATGTGCGCTGTTTTGTCTCCCTCACTCCCCCCATGGCTACAAATTGTTACAATTGCTGCCGGTGGTCTCGGGGTGATGTACGTTCATTGGTTGGAGGTTCCCATGCGGACCCTTCCCGTTCTCCAGTGCCGATTTTCCTAGACAGGTCAGGATCAACTGGACGACGGATAACCCCAGCATAGGTTGAAATTCCCTCCTTTGAGTCCTTGGCATTCCAAAATATTTATGAACCTTACACCCGCTCCCAGATCCTACTGGATCTTCGGATGTAGCCAGCGGTATTATCACAGCCCCCCGGACTTGAGGAAAACTTTATAAATATTTTCCCTCTCTTCTCTTCATGATATCCCACTGCCCCCCCCTTTGTTTTTCATGAAAGCCCACACCCTTTCCTCCAGTCTAGTACCCCATGAGCTTTAAGCGATCAAATTGGAAATTCGTGTTCCCCTTTCCTTCATGCTGAGGTTGTCCCAATCGCAACCCTCGCCCCAGGAAGTTCATTTTTGTCGTGTAGAACTTTCCCATTAAAATCCGTACTCCTTTTGCTTCTCCCCCTTTGTGCAAAATACCCTTTCGCCCTTTCTCATGTGAGGTAATTAACCCTCTTACCCTGAACCCATCCCTTTCTACACCTCTTAGTCAGGATCCACCAAATTCCCTGTCACCGACCGACGTCTTCACCCCTAGCGTTTGCAGGACTGACAAGCCCCCCCCTTCCATTGAATTAAGGGGGGTGGTTTTTTCCCGCGACACTCAAAAGTATGGATAGAAGGTATTAGACCAGTTCTTTTTCCCTTTTCAAGGTGAATCCCATACAAACAATCAAAATTTTACTACTGCCATCCCCCTACGGTTTGAAACCGCTTTCTCCCCCCCCTTCTTCTACATTCAGCAATCTCCCTTTCATCCTCCCCTCCTATCTTAAAAAATCCGGTAGTATTCATCCATTCTCCCTTCCTATTATGCTACGCCCCCTGTTTCCTTCCCCCTGACCAATGGAATCACACCGTGCAGTCGTTTTCCGGCGTCTGCATGCCCACCGCACTCAGCCCCCCCCCACCATTTTCATTCCATGTGTAATGCCCCCCCTCTCACTCTTTTTGATTGAGCACCTTGTTTTTTGTTTTATTCCTAGTCTGCTACTCCGTATTCCCCACTCCATTTTCACACTCCTCTCCCACCTCGTTACGTCACCACTAAACTTTATCATTCCCCCTTTATTTTCCCCGCACAAAATGGAGGAGGCTTCCCCTGAAACACTATTGTCCCCCAAGAGAAACTAGGCGAACGCACACACGCCCAGTTTTGTGAACTCATAGTATAATAATGAAGTTGAACATCGAAATAACTTGAAAACTAACAATGACGGCTTCCTTCCCCTGACCCCTTGTCCACTTGCTTGATAATATCAGTTTGACGGATTGAGGCTACCTATCCACTTCTCTCTATGTTTTGCTAATAGATCTGTATGGCCATCCCCGGCCCCTTCCCCTGTGTCGTTCAGAAAATCATCGACAGAATGGTAAGGTGCCGTCTTTTTCCTTACGCTAGTCCCGCATCAACTTGGAACTGCTTAAGTATTGACTCTCCTATCTTTCCTTCATATTTTTTTCGTTTTCTATACAGGAAGCAGGGCCCCCGTTTCTTGCGTCTTCCTTGCTCCATTCCGGCACCCTGACAATTCTGTAGAGGATGATTCGCCAACTCTTTTAGGCGGCATACAGATGAGCGAAAACGCTACACGCTGTGGCATCAGGTCCTGTTCTCCGCACTCTTTTAGCCCATTTGCCAAGGATCAGGTAGGTGCAGCTTTTCATTTTTCCTTTCACCATTGTATTTCTCAGGTTCAATTTTCAATGACTTAAGAATTCAAACCTCTTTTGAGGGCGTCCTCTGTCTTTTTTCTCTTTGCCCTATTCATCTTTGCGTAGAATCACATCGGATTCTGCCCTCTTGTTCACCGTAAAGCTTGTTTTCGCTCTTTTTTTTGTAAAAACCTGGTCTTCTTGTTCATCTGGTCTCCCTTGTTTTCGTACACGGGGCCTGCCCCCCAATCCCCTTTTCGAGGGAAATACATTCTTTGTTTGCTGAGTGTGCTCCCTCCTGCTTTCTGCTCTGTGTGATCACCCTTCCCGCCCTGGGTAGCCGACTGAATAACTGCTTATGGTAATTAGTCTTCCACACCCCCCCGGTATTTGAAAGTCCCCGGAGGGTCTTTTTCAGATATTGCTTCATTGTTATGCTGACCTTTCATTCCTCGTGGAAAAAGGTTTTTGTTTAGGGCCAGCGACTCGGTTTCCTTTTTGAGGGGACTTCCCCTTGAAACGAACTACTTTTACACCTGCTATCGTCATAAGTTTGCGGTTCGCTTTGGAAAAACTGCCCTCCGTTTTGCGTGCCCTAACCCCCCCTCCTTTCTTTTGCACCCCGCCCGGAGGACGGGGACAGGCCCTCTTTTTGCGACTTTTGCTGCGTTTTCCCGCCCGGCGGGTTTTTTTGTCTTGGCTTCCCAGACCCCCCATGACCCCGACCTTGCCACAGGCGACCAGTTTTTCTTTGGCCACAGTTTACGGGCACAGCTCCCCTTTCTTCCGTCGTTTTCACGGTCCCGTCGCCCCAGAACCAAACCCCTTGCCGGTTGGTGGCACCCCCCTTTAATTCGGGCTTCAAGAATTTCCATGAGCACTTACTGTACTAATTCCCCCTTTTTTTTGTACAGCCTGTGTTATTTCTTTTTAAAAACGCCCATGTAACTCAATTTCGGAATGTCTCTTCTAAACGCTTTTCCTGTTTTATTTTTCTTCTCGTTGTTGCATAAATACCGCCTCTAAGCCTTCTTCTTTTCTATGGGGCGAGGATTGCATAAATCTTTTCCCCAATTTTTCCCCCAGCGATTGCCGTTGCAGCAGATTCCGCTGTTTTTATCCCTTTTTTTGCTTTTCATTGGGCATATGACCCACTCCTCGTCCCTGGGCGTACTTTTGAAGTATACCGAGATTTGAGGAACCCTCCCACCTTACGTGACCAAATCACCCCTTCTTGTAAAACTTTCCTCAATGGGACAGAACCAGGGTGTCTCCCCTGGTTTATTTTGCCGTCTCCGCGCACCTTTTTCATTTCCCCCCCATTTCTGTAAAATACCTTTTGTTGGAAACAACGCGGGGTTCCATTTGGGTATTTCTTGGAAATCATCTTGATGCCGATCTTCTTTACACTCCCGGCTCCTCTTCCTTCCCCCTTTCGGCCCCTGAAACCTTTGACTCCTTTTTGCCGTCTGCCGTCGAAAAAAATCATGTTGTAGCCCCTCATTTTCCTTCTCCTCTCATCCCCAATCCGAATCTCGTAGCCACCACTTACTGGATTGGAACCACCCATTGACTATCCAACCCCATTTTCCAGCAAGCGTTACTGCTTCTTCCTTACTTCCAAGTAGTCTCCCCTTGAGGCCTTCCTTTTTCTCCGTACGTCAATCTCTCCCTAGTTTCTGATCTCCAACCTTTGCAGGCCCCTTTTTGGATTCTTGTTCAGCAAGCTTCTTTCCCACCTCTCCCTTCTGATTTGTGAACGCGGACTTGAGTACGCCCCCCCCTTTGGTTTGAGCGAAATTCTACATTCCCTCACTCCAAGTACATCCCTGGACTTCTGAGTTCTTCCTCTCTCTCCTTTGAAGTTCTCCCTGAACCCCGTGTTTCCCTTTTTTTCTAAAAGGATATTCCTTTGCGGCCTTTTTCTTTCGCTTTTTCTTCTCTCCCCCCGCACTGGACTTACCCCGTCGTCCCACCCCTTCACTTTTTTTCTTTTGACTCTTGTCGTCTCGCGCCTTCAATCCCACATGGTTCTTCCCTGTTTCCCCACTCCTCCCGAAGCGGTTCCGATTCTTTCTGATTTTTTACACTGACTTTTTTCCCTCCCCACCCACCTTCCAACTGTCCCCGGCGTATTCTTCGCAGAACCCCTTCTCAGCGTTAGTGGGCCGAGATCCCCCTCTTCCTTTTTTTTCTTTCCAACCCGTCGCGGAGAATCGGTGGTCCCTTCCCCCCAAGGCCGGCTCTGTTGATTTTTTTTTTTACAAACACTAGCCCCCTCTCTCCGGTTTTCCCTTCCATCCCTCAAGAGTGCTACCCCGCTTTATCAGCCTCCCACATTTGACGCTTGGGCTTTCCCTAATATTGATGACTGTCCTTTTTTTTTCCGTCAGATGAAGTGACAGCTGATTTCCCCGATCTTTCCGTCTCGGCGGGCTCGCACGTCGGGCCCACGTGATGTCCCCCACCTGTGACTATTCCCCTTGTGAACACTAATATTGGCTGTGGATCGACTTTGTTCGTTCCTACGTTCTCTCGAGTTACCCCCTATTCGGTTTTTTCCCCTTTTTCTTGATCCTTCCCTATGTTTTCACAACCAATCAAATTCGATGTTACACGTGTCAGGCCTGTTCCTGAACAAAGATTCCCCCCCCTTCTCATATTGCCTCCTTCTGACTGTTTATACCTGCACTCCCTTTTCCTTACCAACCTGACAGATGTGGTTTCCCCTTTCTCTCCTGTCTTGCCTATTCCTTCCTTATTTTTCTGCATGTACCGTTTCTTTTCTTTTCTGCCCAAAGGAATCAAGCATGTACTTCCCCCTCGAACGGACAATTCTTTCTCCGATTTCCCCCCCCCCTGAGAAACCTAGCCTTTTTCTTTTTTACGCTGCTGTTTTGAAGGAAAAGACAAACCCTTCCCGAACGGTATTGGGATCCTCGCAGACCACCGACACTTTCATCACCTTGTCGGCCGACCCCTTACGTCTTCGTTTTTACATATATTCGGCATATCCTCTACTTTTCTCTTTGTTCAAGTCGATGTTCCACTTTTTTGTCAATGCCCCATCACCTCGTTTTACATTATCTCCATTTCCTTTTTTGCGCGTGCCGATTTTCTTCCTTCATCCACAGCCCCTCCATGTTTTTCGGTTCGCCGCTTTGGATTTTCATGGCTTCCTTTGTCCCCCCCCGTTCTTCGCAAATCTGTAACCCAGTTGCCTCCCTTCTGAACTCTCTCTCCAACGTTTTTGTCTCCTGCGCCAGTGTCTCCGCCCTTTCTGTCCTGGATTTACCCTAATTGTCCCCTTCCTCGGCTGGCTGATTCTTTCATCATGACATCTTTCTGTTCATTTTTTTTTCTTTATCATCATTTATCGCTCGCCCTTGATACTCCTCTTCCCTTCCCGTTGCTCCCCGCACACACCCCCCGCAAAGGATTTCCCCTAACTCAGTTTTTCCCTGGGAAGCTGCTCCCCACCTTACCCCTTCTTTTTCCCTCTTACTTTGTTGGTCATCATTTCGTTTCTTTTTCTTCGTTTGTCCCCTTCCCATTTGAAAACAACCCCTTTTTTTCTTTTTTTTCTTTTTTTTTTTCTTTTTTTTTTTTTTTTTTTTTTTTTTTTTTTTTTTTTTTTTGTGACAGTTTCCTGTACCTCTTGATTGTGCTCTTTCAGAGACTTGCGCATTTCCCTTTTCTTTTTTTTTCTCGTCAACACCTTATAAGTTCAGGATTTTTCCTTGAAATGTCAGCCTGAAAGTACCTCTTTCAATGTGTGTTACGACAGTCTTTCTGCATCGAATTCGGAAGACATGTTTTTTATTTTCCTTGAGTTTTATACGGCTGTTCGCTTTCCTTTTTCTACTTTCTTTGCAGACCCTTCTTTGTCCCTTTCATAAGACCCTGACCCCCCCTCCGGCTGTT
>Ga0179591_1486145_pt1 | contig 12600 bp, 25 predicted proteins | sample CZOMad2_1_08_16f_FD_182891 | JGI IMG/M metagenome (GOLD analysis project Ga0179591, IMG submission 182891) | Vadose zone soil fungal communities from Angelo Coast Range Reserve, California, USA - CZOMad2_1_08_16fungal (PacBio error correction) | ecosystem: Environmental > Terrestrial > Soil >... | reverse complement strand
ATGGAGAAGGTCATCTTTTCCCCGGGCCCCCCCCCCATAACCTCCGGATTGCATGGAATCATCAGGCGATCCTGTCCACTCCTTTTTTTTTCTTCCCTCGTAGAGCTCTTTGGAGAGGGAAGCAACAGTGAACTCTCTCCCTCATTAGAATGATAAGAATTTCCCCCCCGCCTCTTTATCTTAGGAAGGATGTGGCTTTTCTCCTCTTTCTAACCCCAGCTCCTGTCCCAGGCGGGTCCAGCTCCTTCTTCTTTTCCTATGACACAATTTAGGGGCATTCCCCCCCCGCCAGCGTCGTTTTCTTTAAAGATTTCTACTCGGGCCCCCCCCCCAATACGATGGTTTCAGCGGAAACCCCTTCCTTTCCTTCTCCCAAGGTGGGGATAAAGTCTCTTTTTCCCTCTCTCTTCATGATAGAGCGCTGCCTCCTCTTTTTCACCGGGCCCTTTACGAGCATTTTGCGTCCTTTTCCGGAAGGATGGATGGGCTTTTTTTTTTTTCCTGTGCAGTTTTTGGTTTTTTTTTCGGCTGGTATATGGGATTTTCCTCTTTCTCTGAACATGCAATAGTAAATATGTGGTAGGCCTCTTTCCCAATTCAAGATTGGTACTGTCCCTTCTTTTTCCTTTCCTCCAGGAAACTGAGCTTTCGGGGATGGCTCAGTTCCTTTCCAACGATATCTATATTTAAGAATTTTTTTGCGATCGTTTGCTTCGAAAGGTCCACCTGGCGCCGCACTCTTCCCCGACTGCTGGAAAGGTCTTCCCTCCTTGATTTGATCTTGACTTTTTTCCCCTTCCCTTTCGATTCCCGGACATCCCCCTCCCCGGCCGCCGAAAATCGCCCCTTACACAGGGAAGCACGACGCCTCCCAGCCAGCGCCTTCAGCTGACCGCAAATGATCCCCCCTTTTCCAGATCGAAAAGAAATTAGGCCTTTTTCTTCCCCCTTGTGGCGTGCCCCTCCTCCTTGGATCTGTCGCTCTCCTCAATGGGAGGCCTTTTTTTTCTAATTCGAAGTGGTTCGGCAAAGAGTCTTGTAAGAAGACGGTGTCGGGTTTCCTTTCTTCCTTCCCCCCCAGATTTTTGGTGGAATAGATTCCCCCTCTGCTCCTCCTGCGCTGGAAAAGGGCCTTTTCCCCCCCTTCCCTCGAGATTTGTTTTTCCCAGCCATTCCTCGGCGAAGAGGGTCCTTTCGGAAATGATGGATAAAGTCGAATTTTTTCTTTCCCGATTCGTTTCTTCCCTCGTTCCCACTTCCGTCCTTTTTTCCTTTTTTTCCGCATTCTTTTGCTCGCATGATGAGCCATTTTTCTCCCAGCAAAGTATCTTCTCCTTTCTTTCTTTCATCAACCCAGATACGCGAACAATCTTTTTCCTTAGTCCCCTCTTCTTAACCGTTGGACTACCCTCCATTTCCCCATTCCTCTTGCTATGAGAACGTTCCCCCCCTTTTCTTCCTTTCTTTCGAGACGGACAAAAATTGTCCCGAACCCTTTTTTTCTTCAGCCGCCTCCATGCTGGGAGACGAGTTTTTTCTTCGTCATCGACCTGGCAATAGAATTCTCTTTCTTCCCTGTTATGGCGACATCAACACTTTTCCCCCTTTTTTTTCTCAAGAGCTCCGCCGGAAGTGTGGCAAAACCCTCTTTCCCTTTGTGGCGGAGGCGCTTTCGTATCCACTTTTCCCCCGGCCGCGCAGACGATGAGTGACAGGCCGCTCACCGCCCGTTCCTCCTTTCCCTTCTTTTTCAACCTTTTCCTCTCTTCGTACCCGTGTTTTCAGTCCTTTTCTTTTCCGGCCGTAACGAAGGCGGATGGGCGCTTTTTCTTTCCCCCTCTCCCCCCTTTTTTCGGTGTCGCGAAAAAGTAGCCGCGTTTTTTTGTGCCCGGGCTGGCCTCTGTCCTGTTTCTCTCCTTTTTTTTTCAAGAAGGTTCAAAATACAACTTTCTCCTGCACCCATTTTGGAACTTCCCCCTTCCTTCCGAGACTTCGACCTTCGGCATTGGATTGAGATCCAGATACCTCCCCTCTTCGATTTAAGATAAAGAAATGAGGAGATTTTTTTTCTTCCCTGTTGCAGGACCCTTTGTCATCGTCTTTTTTTTTTTTTTTCTCCCCCCCTTTTCCGTCAATGGCACTTCCTACTTTCCCTGTCCGCCTCCTTCCCCCTCTTTTTTCTTTCCCCCCGGCGATACGAAAAGGACGAGTTTGGTGGAACCTTCGTCGTGAGCATTTTGCGCGACACCCGTCCTTTTTTCTTCCCTCCCCTCATTTTTTTTTGAGATCTTCATATGGCCGCCTCCTTTTGTTCCTTTTCTTTTCCCTCTCGACTGATAAACGCGTCTTGTATGGCGTCCTTTTTCCATTGACGGAATTTGCGGAAATCGGCAGCACTCTTTCTCTTTCCTCCCCGGGTCGAACTCCCTTTTACATGAACCTCGCTCCTCTTTTCCTTGTACAAATCAGTGGAGGAATTCGACTTTTTCTTCTCCTCTCTTTTAGAAGGCGCGGTCTCCTTTTTTTTTTCCAAAATGGTTCCTCATTTTGGTGTTGGGACACTCCGGGTTTCCCCTTTTTTCTTTCCGCGACAAGAGGCAAGAGCCATACTTTCCCTCTTTTTTTTCCCCCTTTCTCTCTACTGGGGTCGATAAAGAAACAATTTTTCCTCTTCTTTTTCTGACACAGCCGCCCCTCCTTCCGTTCCACACGAACGATTTTTTTTCCCTTTGCCTCCATTAGATAAAAAGGGTGCACCCCCCTTTCCTTTTCCCTCCTTCTTTTCTCGTCCTGTCAATAATGTCTGCCTCCGGTCTTTTCCCCCTTCCTGACGAAGCGCCGCCCCTTTCCCCCTCAAGGCTTAGAATTTTTTGAATAAAGTAATTTTTTTTTTCCCCCCCTCTCCCTGTCGAGGAAATGACCATTTGATGTTTCTCCCTTTTTCCCTTCCGAGAATACCTCTATGCAGTCGATGACGTCTTTCCCTCCCCCCGCAGTAGAAATTAGGCCTTCTCCCCCCCTTTTCTTGAAAATTTTCCCCTCTCCCCCCCCCTCTTTGATCTTGTTTTGCCGTCGCCGTCGACGCTACCTCCTCCCTTTCCTCCCCTTTAGTAGGTATAGGGGCTGAAGAAAATTCCTTTTCTCCTTTCTTCCTATCACGCAGGTCTTCGAGCTCTATATTTTCTCTTCTCCTCTCCTGTCTTTCATGGAGCTGCACGCTCCCTTCGAGCAGGCCTTGGGAACCGCTTTTTCTTTTTTCCCCTCCGAGCAATCAGACGAATTAGATTTCCCCCCCTTTTTTCCTTTTTTGCAACGCTCTGCCTTAGGCTGGATGACCCTCCTTCACCCAGGAGCGTGCCCAGGCCTTTTTTTTTCCCCTTTGCTTCTGATGAATGACGGCGATGCCCTGGCCCTCGACTTTCACCATTCAACGCCTTTCCTCCCTGGGGCCGAACAAAATCGATGCTTTTTTTTCCCTTCCTTTTCCCTGGCCAGGTCAGAGAGACAGAGACCGTTTTTTTTTATTTTTTTCCTCCCCCGCGGGTCCTCTCTTCAATTATCGAGCCCGCGGCCTCCTTTTTCCCCGGGAAGTAGAGAGCATTTTGTCTTCCTCTGCTTGGCGGAGTCGGGCTTTCCTTGTCCTTTTTTTTCTTCTTTCTGGGGTTTTGCTCCCTTCCCTCTCAAGGTCAATATTAGGAACATTCTCAAGAGCAAAATCACGGAATTTTCTTTTTTTCTTTCCCAGAGCAGGCCCCCTTACTATCGCCTCTTTTTTTTCCTTTTTCCCTTTCGACGCAAACGATATCTCCTCTCTGATATCGTTTGCAGTCGCAATTCCCCCTTTTTCCCTCCTCTCTTATCTTTGCCTTTGTGACCTTGGTTTGACAGCGACAGTACCTCTTTCCTTTTGACGACAAAGATTACCCCATTTCCCTTTCGAGGGGTCTGAAAATTCCCATGACCCCCTCCCCCCAGCAGACCAGAACCTAGCAAACCCCCCTTTTTTCCCCAGCCGAAGGCAGAAAAGCCAGCCCCCCTTTTTCCTCCCCCACGTCGATAATGCCTTTTCCTTCCCTCCATTCGGAAGAGGATAGGATTCCTTTCCCTTTTTCTTTTTCTTTCTCCCACCGGGGTCTTTCCCTATCCCCTGGCCATTTTCTTCCTTTTTCTTTTCATAATCGAGTGGTTCGGCCACGAGTCGATCCCTTTTTAAGTACGACGCTGGAGTTGAATGTGATCGCCCTTTTTTTTTTCTCCCTCCATTCCCAGCGGCATGCGCTGTCCCTTTTTCTTCCCCTGGGGTCGAACGCGAAGGATTGTTTTCCCTCCTTCTCAAGGGCGTTGAAATTGCCCCCCTTTCCCCTAAAAATGGTCTTGATCCCCTTCATTCCTCGATTGCACGTTTTTTTCCATAGTTAACAAGAGCTTCTCCTCCTATACCGCAAGTAGGAGTGCATCTCTCCTTTTCTTTTTTCTTTCCCCTCCACCCGGCCAACGGCGCCCCTCCTTCTCCCTCTGATCTTCATCCAAACCAGATCTCCCCCTTCATGTTCGGCCGCCCCGGACGACTCCCTTGGCTTTCCTTCCTCCTTTTTTCGTCGCCTTTTCTCTATGTCACGATCACAATATTTTTTTTTCCCTTTTTTTTTTTCTCCTGTCAAAATTGTCCAAGAACACTCTCCCCTACGTTTCGGCAGGACCTCCATTCCCTTCCTTTTTTTTCTTCTTTTTCCCCCCCTCCTGGAAGGCTCCTCGGCCTGGCCATCGAGCCCTTGCAGGAAAGTTGGATCTCTTTCTTCCCTCCGCGACAAGGAGAGGGTTGTTCCCCCACTCCTTTTTTCTTATTGATGCAAAACTCTCTTTTTCACATGCGTCTTTCCCTTCTAGAAACAGAAGCGGCCTTTCCTTTTTCCCAGCTCGCAGAAATCTGAAGGGTGCACCCTTTTTCCTCTCCTTTTTTTTTTCTTTTCCCCTTCCCCCCTTCGGTCGGGTGGCCGTCCTAAGGGCGGCTGGTTCTCTTCTCCCCTTCTCCCTTTTTAGGACGTTTCGCGCGATTTGGCAACGAGAGTGTTCAAGACATCCTTTTGACCCCCCTTTTTTTTCCTTCTTTCCTCTGGTCGCGACCCGCCCTCTCAGCTGTTGACGGGCCACCCCGAAGGGTAACAAATCTTCCCCCTTGTTGAAGGCACGCAAACGAACTGGTCCTTTTTTTCCCCTCCAAGCTAGTCATGGCTTGAATCCCTCTTCCCTTCCGGATTTGACAGGATTTTTGTTTTTTTTTTTTCCCTCCCGCCCTGGGCGAGTTTCATGTGTCGTACTTTCTTTTTTTTCCCTGCTGTCATTTTTTCCCGGACCCTGTGCCTGATGCCCCTCCCCCCCCCCTTCCTTTTTCCCTAAAAGAATGGAATGGCAGACTGCCCTCCCCCTCTTCTAACTGACCCGGCCGAGAAACGAAAATCTTTTTTCTTTTTTTCCTTCCCCCTTTTCCTTCTGCAAATTTATCTCATCGTTTCCTCATCCTTTCCGTTTTTTCCCTTCCCCTCTTGGCAGAAGAAGTTGTAGCGAGAACTTTTCCCTCCTCCTTGAAACCTGTATTGTATGGAAGCGGTTCCTCTTCCCCCTTTTTCTTTCCCATGGAAGGAAATTGCCCCTTTCCGGTGAGCAGGGCGAGGATACGCTTCCTCTTTTCCCTTTCCCGAAAAATGAAAATAGACATCATTCTTTCCCCCTCCTCTGCAACTCAGTGAGGAATTCGGAATCTCTTTTCTCTCTAGCTTTTCTTCCGGCTTTTCCTCCAGTTAATTGAGGGATTACCACCTTTTTTTTTCTCTTTTGGACCTTCGGGGGAAAGTAAGAGGCGTAGTCACCGTTGCTTATTTCCTTTTTTTCCTCCTTTGTTAAACGAGTCGGGTCCTCTTCGTTGCCAAGCGTACTTTTTCGCTCCCTGAACTTCCTCCTTTGTAGATAAGAGAAAAAGCGCTTTCTTTTCTGTGCCGTCTGAACAATTGACGCCTTCGATTTTTTTACCACTTTTTTCTTCCTTTTCACGCCCTCTTTTACCCTCTGTACTTCTGTTCCTCTGCTGGCCGCTTTTTTTCCCCTCCGCCAGAATGGAAGAAATGAAAGGCTCCTCCACCTGGAGTGAGCTGGGGATTATCTTTGATGACCCCACCCTTTTCCTTTTTTTTCCCTCCCTTTCCATTTTGAATGTCTCACGAGTTCACGTTTCGTCCTTTTCAGGACGATGACACTTCCCAGGCTGATTCCCTCTTCTCCCCCCTTTCCCTGAAGAAAAAGGAGGAGCAACTTCCCCCCCTTCACCGGATTCCGATAGAATTTTCCCATCTTTGTAGTCGTTCCCCTGGTTTTTTTTAGAATCTACCCCTCCCTTCTCATTGAGGCTCGCCCTCTTATTTTTCTTTTTCTCCCATTGGAAGCAGATTTTTAGGATTCTTTCTTCTTTCGAGCGCTCTATTGGAGGAAGGTCAGCTTGCCGACTTCCCTCTGGCAACCGCCTTTTTTCGCCGATTTTTCGCTCAGGAATGGAAAGAGGGCCATCCCCCCTTCTCCTATGAATCGACGGAATTAGAGATTCCTTTCCCCCTTTGCCTCATCTTGCCGTAGGACGGCTGGTCTTTTTCCTCTTTCTCCCACAAAGGAGCGTTTTCTCTCTCATGAGAGGCTCGATGACCTTTCTTTCTCTCCCCCCCCCAAATTTATTGGCGGATACCACTTCTTACAGCTAGAATAGGGGCCCCTCTTCTGCGGCCATAGAGGAAACCCCCCTTCTTTCCAGGTCGAGCTCTCTGCAACGTTGGGGCTGATGGGAAAGAAAAGCGGCTTCCTCCGAGCCGCGGCAAGATGTCTTTTTTTCTCTTTTCCCCCGTGAATATATTTTCCGGCAGCACTTCCCTTTCTTTCTCTGGATGAGTAGGGATTTTTTTTTTTGTTCGAGGTTCTGGGTTTTTTTCCTCTCCCTTCTTTTATCTCTTTAGCCAAATATACTTCACCTTTTTTTTTTCTTGCAAACCCCCATCTCCCACAATCAAGGATTTTACTGTTCCCTTCTGTTTTTTTTTCCTCAAAGCTAGAGCTTCCGGGCTCTCTTCTTGACGCAAACGATTCTTTTTTTTTTTGAGGAGAGATCGTTTTGCGTTCCTCCCCTTTCCCTCCCCTCCCAGAAGCGATTTTTGGCGCTGCTGGACCGTGACCCCTTCCCCTTTTTTCAAAATAAATTGATTTGATAGTGTCTTTCTTTACTATATGAATTGTTCAGCTCTTTTTTCCCTTTACTTCCCCCGAATCCAAAATCCCCCTCCCCTTTTCCCCCCCACCAAACAAGGAAACATTTCCTTTCCTCCAGCCGCCGAAGAAAGGGCTTCCCCTTTCCCCCCCCTTTTCTGCACCCTTTTAGAATCAACAACCTATCCTTCTCGATCTGAGATATAGCGACCCTTTTATCCCCACAGGGGCTCTGTACGCTCGACATGTCCCTTTTTCTTGGTTTCTCCCCTTTGGGACGCCTTTCCCCCTTTTTTCGGACCCCGAGTAGAGCCGGTAAGGACGACGCTTTTTTTCCCTTCTCCTCCCTTCCCCGAAATGGTTTTTGCATACGCCGCATTCCTCGACTTTTTTTCCCGGCCTGGGAAAAGAGCTGTTTTTTTTTTCTGTTGGTAAGCCATCCCCTCCCTCCGTCTTTTTTTTTGCCCCCACTTGGGGGGGTTGTCTTTTTCCGTTCTAAGGGATAGTAGATTGCTTTATGCCCTCGTTCCAAAGGCCGATCTCTCCTTCCCCTTTTTACCTACGTAGGATTTCCTTTGAATGATGAGCAGGCGATTTCCCTTTTTCCGCCATATAGAAGATTCGCCCTGCGTGATCTTAATAACCAGATCCTCCCTTTCTTCGTCATGTCTTACCGGCTGTACCGGCGGGACCTCTCCCCTTCCTTCCTCTTCGAAGTGAGAAGGAGAAGCCCTTTTTAACTCGCTCGGGATAAGATGAAGGTTCACCTTTTTCCCCTTCTTTTTTTCTCCTTCCGTTTCTTTTCATGCATCGACATTGCGGTTCTCCCCTTTAAGGAGACGTAATCGGACATGGCCACCTCGGTCCGGCGGAAAGTGGCTCTCGCTTATTTTTTTTTCTTCTTACGGCACACTGTTGTTACAAACTACTTTCCACCCCCCTTCTCACAACAATTAGAGCAGTGAATGGAGTAATGTTCTTTTCAATCTCAAGAAGAGGCAGACGATGTCTTGCCCTTCCTTCTTTTCCCCCCCCCCAAGAATAAGCAGCAATCTTGTAAACTTAACGAAGGCGTTTCCCCTTCCCGGTCGGGTGGAAAGGAAGTACCGACTTTTTTTTTTTTTCCCTATGTCTTTCCCCGTAAGCGAAACATTTTGAGGTCTCCTCCCCTTTCCTTCCCCTAGAGTTTACCGGACCCCAAACTTAGTAGGGCGCGGCTCTTGTAGCTTTTTTTTTTTTTTTTTTTTTTTTTTTTTTTTTTTTTTCTTTCTTCCTGGCACACGACTGTCCCCCCCCACCCCCCCTTTTTCTGCACCAATTGAAGAAGCAAAACGACCTGCAACAGCTTAGTTCATGGATTAAGATCCAGATCTTTTCGCCTCCCTTCTTTTCCCTCTCCTGCTCCCTATGAGGCTCTTTGTTTTGTTTTCTCCCCGTGTTATCTTTTTCTTCCCCTGCTGATGACGATTGAGCAAATTCGTCACTTTTTTTTTCCTTGCCGATGAAGAAGAAATAACAATCGCTTTCCTTTTCTCCCCTTTCTGAGCAATTTAGCGCGCCCCGGTGGCGGCCATATTTATCTTCTCTTTTTTTTGAGAGAGATAAATATGGACGAATGAAGTTTGTCGCGCTTTTTTTTTCCTTCCGTTTCGATCGAATTGATAAACGCGTCTTGCTAGGCGGCTTTTTTTTTTCCCCTTTTCCGTTAATTGCGGCAACTTCTCTTTTCCCCTATACAGCAGGTCAAGAGAAAAAGGGTCGTCCTCCCCGTCCTCATGCGGGAGCGGAAATAGACTCTGCCCCCTTCTTTTTTTTCTCCTGAATATCTGGATCTTCCCCGTTTGACCCACTAGCTTTTTCTCATTTTTTTCCTCCCGTTCGTTGGAGGAGTAAAAAATTTGGCCCTTCGGGTGGAAAGGAAGCGTGCGTAGCAAGGGCGGTTCCTCCTCTCTTTTCCCTTCCCCTGTTTAAAGAGTCGGTCCCTCTAGTTCCCCAAATCGTCCGCTCCTTTTTTTCCCCCCCCTCCCCTCCTTACGGTGAAGAATATTGTCGCTCTTTCCCAGCCGCCCTTCGGGAGAAGGTCACCCTGACAGAATTGGTGCCGTTCCCCCTTGCGATTCGTTACCCAGTTCCCCTTCTTTCTATCTTGGGACAAACGAAAGGAGTTACGGGCCTTTCGGGCTCTTGACAATTGGAAGAAGCGCCGCGCCCATTCCTCCCCTTCTCGTCATTTTGCATACCTTTAGGTTGGGTCTCTTTGAGACACCCCTTCTTTCCCCCTTTCCAAGTTTGATGTCGATACTTTTCCTCTTTTTGTCGAGAATGACGATGGTAGCTGCAAGTTCTCTTTCTCCCCCCCCGTGCTGATTACCTATTCTGCCTGCGAATTCGTCTCCTCTTTTCTCCAAAAGTGTTATTGACCTTATCCCGCATCGCAAGGTTAAAAATATTTGAGCGTGTGCTCCTTTTTCTTCCCCCCCCCTGAATGTAGAACTTGAGTTCCCGCCCTGATGTCTCGGTTCTGTCCCCCTTTTTTTCTTCTCCTTTTTTTTTTTTTACGAGATCTGGTGTTTGTCTTCGAGTCGCAGATAGGCGCCTTTCCCTTTTTTTCTCCCTTCTCAGCCTGAAAGCCGACTTGTCCATAGACCCGAGTCGCCGTCGTCTCCTCTCTTTTTTCCTCCCCCAGATAGAAGAAGATGAAATCTACCCCTCATTTCGGCAAGTTGCAAAAAGCTTCTCCCCCCTCTTTTTCTCCCCCCCTCAAATTCGATTCCTCCTTTTTCTGGAAAAGGACGGGTCAAGCGATGATAGGAGTACTATGAATTCCTCTCTTCCCCCAAATTTCTGTGGCTCGATACATTCCCCCCATCTTTTTTTTCCCCTTCTTACCAGAATAGAATAGGGGAAGACCCCCCCCCCCCCATGATCAAATGGACAGGTCCTTCTCCTCTTTTTTTCCCCCCTTCGATGGGCACGCCCCCGGGCCGGATATCTTCCTCTCCCCCCTCTTAAGAAGTATTTTCGATCTTTCTCAATTTTGAGGGAAGCCCTTCCTTCTTTTTCTTTGTCGGGTTGCCTTACCGGTTTGTGGCTCTTTTTTTTTTCTTTGAATTCATGGATTCCCATACTGAAAAATGCATATCTTCCCTTTTTCCCCTTCCCCTCTCAAAAAAGGTCCTTTTTCCCTGCCTTTCCTCTTCCTTCCCCTTCTTCCCCTCTAAGATAGATTCTCGTTAATTGAGAAGAAAAGTCCTTCCCTCCCCCCTCCTTTTTTTTTTGGAGAGATCGTTTCCCGAATTCCCTTCTTTCCCTCTCAGCGATCGTATCTTTGCCTGCTGGTCTTCCAGCGAAAGGGAAAGTACCCCTCCTTCCTTTTGCCGACAACAGATCATATCCCTTTCTTTCTTCTTTTCTCCATTTCGAGGACCCCCCAAAATAAAAGACCGGCCCCTTCCCCCCCCCTCCCCCCCACCGGAAAAAGGAAATCGACCCTTCTCCCTCCTCCCTCCTTTGATGAAAGACCTCTAAATGACATGGGGGAAGATTCTAACCCCCTTTTATTTTCTTCCTCTTGAGGATCTTCAATTGCCATTCCCTTCCTCCTTCCATCGAAGGGGTAAAAACATTTTCTTTTCTTGGAGGAAGGGGTTAATTTATTTTTTTCCACTCTTTTTTTTTCCTCCCTGAGTAGAGAGGTTCGACTCCTCTTTCTTTTCTCCCTCCAGACATTGGTGGAACTCTTCCTAAGAGAATGAGATGGTAACTTTCCTTTTTCCAGAGAATTTTGTCTCCCCCCTTTTTTTTTCCCTCCCTCCTTCCTAAGGCGAGAGGCGTTTCCCCCTTCCTATGATCAAGTCGAATGAATTCTCTTTCTTCTTTCTTCTTTCCCTCGTTCCCAAGGCAGGGCTCTCCCTTCCCCTTCCCCCTGCTTTCCCGCACGTCGGCTTGCAGGCTCGCATGTCTTCTTCTCCTGACCGGCGAGCATTCTTTTCTCCTCCTTCTTGTCTCAGAAAACAGATCCGCAAACTCCCCTTTTCCTTTCCCTTCCTCCCCGAGACGACTACCGGCGGGCGTATCCCCTTTTTTCTTCGACGTGCGACGGCTGATCCCCGTCCCCCCCCTTTTCTTTCTTATCCGGATGAAGGTCAAAATTGTCCCACAATTTTCTCCCCTCCCTTTTCGGGCAGGCCGAATTCGACATGCTGGTCTTTTTCCTTTTCTTAGGGACTGTCATGAGACTTTTCCCCCCCCCTTCCTTCTTCTCTGCCGGGCCGGAAAGTTTCTCCCGTTTCCCCCTCCCCCTTTTCTCTCCAAGGCGAGGGTGTTTCTCAAAGAGACTTTCCTTTCCTTCTTCAAAAATTAGAGAAGTTGAATGTTTTCTTTGCGCTTCTGTCCATGTCAAGAGAAAGAATCCTTTAGTCTTTCCCTTTCCTTTCTCACTCCTGTCGTTTCCAAAGGCCCCGAAGCAAATCTGTCAGGTTCTTTCTTTCGTATACAAGTGCTTAAGAAGGCAACACTTTTTTTCCCGCAGGGGGCTGGGTCGCGGAGAGAAAGAGCCCGTACTTTCCCCTTTTAGCTTCCCCAAGTAGCCGCGATTTGGAAACAACTCTTTTTTCCCCCTTTCCCCCGTAGAGGAGAGGATCTTGGTCTTTTTTTCTTTCCCCTTCCCCCTCGAGGTCCACCCGATAACCCCCCCCACATCCCCCCCCCCCCCCCTCCCCCTAACTGGGCTTCGCCAAGAGCCTTCTCCCTTCTTTCCCTCTCTTTTCGAGTCCGCAACGGGATTTGCCGATTTTTTTTAGTTTCATGTTTCGACTTTGAAACGGTTCGCTTCATTCTGCTTTTCCTTTCTGCCGATTTCGCAAATTCCGTCAATGGGCAGGGGCCCTCCTTTTCCTCCCTCCAAAAGAGTTATAAAGAGATCTCCTTTTTTCTCATTTCGCGCGACCCCCCAAAAAGGAAGGAGGGCCATAGTTTATCTCTTTTACTTCCTTTTCTCCCTTCTGGCGCCTGACGTTTGTCGCGCGAATGCTCACTGTCCCTCTTTTTTCCCCCCCTCCCCTCTCCCTTTTTGTATGGAGAGGCAGAGGAAAGGCCATTTTTTGCGGAAATCGGCAGGCAGAAGGGCCGATACGATGACAGATCAAGTTTCTTCCCCATGAAATGCCTCATTGCGGGAGCGGAAATCGAATCTCCCCTTCTCTTTCGTCTTTAAATCAATGAGACTAGCTTTTTTTCTTTACAGTCAAGTTCGTTGGAGGATTAAAAATTTTTTACCTCCTTCTTTTTTTTGGCCCGTCCGCGTGCGTAGCACCGGGCGTTCCGCGACCATCCCCTCTTTTCTCTACGGGTTAAAAG
>Ga0179591_1349040_pt1 | contig 12600 bp, 13 predicted proteins | sample CZOMad2_1_08_16f_FD_182891 | JGI IMG/M metagenome (GOLD analysis project Ga0179591, IMG submission 182891) | Vadose zone soil fungal communities from Angelo Coast Range Reserve, California, USA - CZOMad2_1_08_16fungal (PacBio error correction) | ecosystem: Environmental > Terrestrial > Soil >... | reverse complement strand
GTCTTCATTTTCCACGAAAGACGGGCGAGAAGGCCTCGCCTGCCAGGGCTCTTTTACTCTCCCTCCAGTATCGGCGTTTCTTCTTTTCTGCGGCTCAGGAGATCGATACCGTCTCCTTCGGCGTGAGGGATCGGGATTCTCCCTTTTTTTCCCCTCGTTCCGCGAGAGCCGGCGGTTTCCCTTTTAATACCCGCCCGGAGTTTTTCCCTTCCTTCCTCCTCAGTCCCCCCTTCTTCTTAGACAACAAGGCAGTATCTTCTTTTCTTTTTTCCCTTCGACTTCCCCATACGCAGATTGGGATTTCCGCCAGTCTCCTTTCCCTTTTATGCGCCCAGAGGAGAAATCTGGCGTTTCGTTCGAAGGAGGACTCATTTGATCCCCCTTTTTTCTTTCTCCAATTGTGCTTCCTCTTTCCCCTTCTTTCGCTCGACGACACGTCCCTCCTTCCGCCACGTACGGACGAGGTTGTTTTTTCCTTTCTCCTGCACGAAGCTACACCTGGGCCCGCGAATTCCTGGTTTTGACAGCTTTCCTGAAGCTCCTATGTAGGTTAGGGGTCTTGCAACGCATCATGTTCGGATCCGGACTCTTCTTTTCTTCCCTTCCTACGCTCGTATTCAAGTACCCTGCGTATCGAGCCTGGAATTTTTTTCTTCTTCCGAAGCAGTCCCTTCTTTTTTTTAGCGAGTGGCGCATTTTAGCGCCTCGGGAGACCTGTCATTCGTTCTTTCTTCTCGCTTTTAAAGAAGCGTGTTCTCCCGGGGGCAGTGGATCTTTCCTTTTCCTCTCAACGTCTCTTTTCTGACGGGCAAGGAAGTAAATGTCTCGAGATGAGAATCGAGGGTCCTTTTCCTTTTCTTTTTTTTCGGCGTGGTTCCTCTAAACTCGGTCGGCGGCCTTCTTTCTTATTCGCGAGAGCGGCTCTCTCCTTTTTCTTCCCATGATCGCACATGCGGAGAGACGTTTTCCACGAAGGGAAGGACCACAAGATCTTCCCTTCTCCTTCTCTCCCGGAGAGTGAGAGAGAACTGGATGCTATCGCGCATCCGGGCTTTCCCCTCCGCTTTCTTCCCTTGCGGCTCTCTCTCTCTTTCCGGCGATCCGGAGATCGAACGGCTTCTTCCTGCCAGTCAAGCCTTATTTTGCGTGCGTTCCGCTTTTCGTTTTTTTCGACGCGTCTTCTCTAGGGAAGGCGATACGGCCCCTTTTCCCTGGATCCTTTCTCCCCGATTTTTTTTTTTATTTTTCTCCTTTTCCCCTAGCAGCTGGGGAGCTGACGCTCCACTTCCCAATTTCATTCCCGGCCTCTCTTCCCCCGCTCTCTTTTCCTACCTCTCCTTCGGCTGGCCTTCTTTTTTTTTTTTCCCCCCTTGTTCTTTCGGGGACAGAGATCCCCTCCTTTTCTCCCAGCCCAGATCAACGCTCCCTTCCCCCTCTTTCCTTTTTCCGGCCACGCTGGCGGCGGAAGCTCACCTTTCCTCCTCCTCCGTTTTGTTTTTTTTTTTCCTCTCTTCTCTTTCCTCCTCCCTACTTTGCCTCCTCCCCCCTCCTCGTTGATATGGGCGTGGGAATCTGGTCCACGCCCAATATCCCTTTCCTTCTCTTTTTTGAGAACAGACCCCTGACCATCCCTAGGTGCGCGTTCCCGCCTCTTTCTTCTCGATGGTCGTCTTTCTTGAAAATTTTAGAGAGAACCCCTCTCTAGAAGCGGAACTCAGTCTGGCTCCCTCCTCGGAGGAAAAGGTCCCCTACCCAGGAGCTTCCTCCCCCTCCGTCGCGCCTGCCCCTCCCTCTCTCTCGCGTAGCCAAGAATGCACTCGACAGAACACCGCGTAGTTTTCCTCCCCCGGACAAGAAGCTAGCCTGCGTATCCTTTTTTTTCCGGATCGCCGTCCTTCTTCCCCTGACTCGAGCTTTTGAAGAAAGCGCAGACTTTTCCCTTCTCTCTCAATGCGTTAGAGCTCCTCAGCCTTTTGTGAAGCGACGGCTCCTTTCTCTTCCTTTTTTTGGCCGGACATTCTTTCCCTTTTCCCCTGGAAAGGAGCGAGATGGCGATCATTTTTTTTCCGCAGATCTCCGACATACCTCATCCTCCTCGGAACGCTCTTACGAACGCCGCGCCCTCCTTTCCATTTTCCAACCTCTCTCCCTTCTTTCGCCGCCTGGAATTACTTGCCCTCCCTCCCCTTCAGTGAGATGCACATTCCGCCCCTCCTCTCCCTTCAGGATGAGAGTATTGTACCCGCGTCGCCGCCCCACCAGCTCTTTTCCCGGCAGCCTTCTCTCTTTTCTGAGAAGGCGCCAAGAGCCCCCCCTTCCCGAAGGTAATGCAGGTATTCTCCCTCAGTATGCTCGTAGACCTGCCCGGTTGAATACGAACTTTTCCCTTTTTCCCCGGCTCGCCCCCCCTCTCTTCTCCTCCCGCCGGTGCCGATGCCGATTCGCCCCTCCCGAACCAGGACAGAGGAGCTTCCCCGTTTCCTTTCTTTTACAAACAGGTGGAAACGTTTCGACCCCATCGTGAGCTTTGTCTCGCCCTTTCCCCCCCCCCTTTTAACAACACCCTCGTCCTTTCTCTTTGTCGAGTGTCGGCGAGGGAGATCACCGACGGGCCCCTCCCTTCACCCTCCCCCCTTTCCCCGATCAGAGCTGAGATTATCATGTCCACTCCCTGAAACGAAAACTCCCTCCTCTCCCTTCTTCTTTCCTGCCTTCCTTCCCCCTCCTCGGCGGAAAGACCAAGTCTGCGGCTTGTAGGTATAGTCAGTACTTGCTTTTCCCTCTCCCTTTTCTCCCCTTCCTTTCGAAGTTGTGGAATTGAAGCAATTGTTTGCGACAACCGTTCTAGGTCTCTTTCCCCCCTCCCTTGCGCGCGTTCTCTTCCGATGTGTAGAGGAAGAATCAACACTCTTCCCCTTTTTCTGAAAAGGAAGGAATCGATCCCGCTTCCGAGGCCGCCCTGCACCCCGTCATCTTTTTTTCTTGAATCGAAAGATGCCTCCCCCTCTTTTCCTCTTTCCACATGCGCGCCAGTTCTTTGTCGGGGACCATTCTTCCTCTCATCTCTTTAATCCTCCTAAGTGTTTTTCTTTTTCTTTTTTTTCTTTCCCTTTATATGTGGATAATTAAAAGTCCCCCTAGAGCTGGCAGCCCCGCCCTTCCTCTTTCTCCTTTCGCCTCCCCCCTGTCTTGCGGCGTGTGCTTCTTCCCCTTTCTTCTCTTCGATCCCGTCTTTTCCGGGCCTTTTCCCAGCGGGAGGTATAGGGATTCTAATCTACTCACCCCCCCTTCCTTCCCGCGCGCGCCGGCGGTTCAGCGGTCAGCACCTAGCCGGGTGTTGTTTTTCTCTCCCTTTTCTCTTTCCATTCACAAAACCTTCTCCTTCTCAAGGCAGGAACGAATAAAAGACCCGACTTGTTGATTAAGAAAGACGATAGTCCTTTTTTCCCCCCCTCCCTCTTTCTACGAAAAGAGCGAGACCCGTGGCGTTTTCGTTTCGAAGGCTTTTTCTCCTTTTCCCCGAGATTCTCCCTCCCCCTTCGGATGTGAAGTAAAGGGAGGTTCCGAAGGATGGAAGAGACACTTTACTTTTTTTTTTTTTTTTCTTTGGGAAGAATGCGCGCAGCACGACTACTGTCGCGTCCCCTCCGTTTTACCCCCCTTTTTCCTCCATCTCGGGGTTTTCCCTTTGCTTTTTGCGGTTAGGGTAGGAGGCTTCCTCTTAGGCGGGAATCGCCCCTTTCTCCCGTTCGGATAGGCTTTCGAACTTTTTCGCCTGAGCACCCTTCTTATTACAAGTCCTCTCTTCTAACTGGCAGGGGCATGGCTCTGGCGATAGAGTTGCAAGGTGTTCTGCCTCTTCTCCCTTTTCTCTCGACGCACTCTCCGCGCCCGTTCCCTCCCTTCTCCCTCTCGGTGGGCGGCGCGATTTTACCTTTCTGGCAGTGGAGGCGTCACCCTCCCTTTTCTCGCGAGTGAAGCCGGGCAAGGTCCGTCTTGCGACGATCCCCTTTCTTCTGCTAGGGGAATCCCCCCTTTTTCCAGGAGAGGAGTGGAGCTCCCTCCCTTCTCGGGAGGAGACGGCGTATGCGGATCTCTCTTTTTTTCTCGCGAGAAACATTTGCATCGGCCCGCGCCGTCCCCTCTTCCTCATTCACCGCATGCCTTTTCCGAGAAAGGCGAATGATCCTTTTTTTTTTTTTTTTCCCGTATGGATCGCTGATCTAGGCCCGCGTGGTTCTTTTTTGCGCGGGTTACCGTGATGCATAGAGAATTCTTCTCTAAAGGGAGCTCTTTCCTTCTGCGAGATCTCGGACCTATTCATTTTCCCTCCTCTCGCGGGTTTTCCTTCTTTTCATGATGGGCGACGAGGCTTTTTTCCTCGAAGATTGTCTTTCCTTTTTTCTGGTATAACTTATACACTCATCGTTTCGCCAGACGGTCTTTTTCTTTCCGCGCGTGGTTTAAGCTTGGCCGCTGATGCTCTGAAATGACCTAAAATAGCGGACAGACTTCCCTCTCGGATGGCAAGTTCTGTTCTTCAACGTTTTTTTTTTTTTTTTTTTTTTTTTCTCTTTTTTTTCTTGTTTCCGTTTTGTTTTTGTTCCTTTTTTCCTTCTTTTTTCCTGGACGCCTCCTCTTTTCTGTTCAAAGCCAAGATCAATCTTCTTCCTTCACGCTGGAGGCGGCTTTTCTTCCTCCCCCCGTGTTGTGTTGAGCTCTATTCTCACGCCAGCGTGCCTCTCCCTTTCCATTCGAACTCTTCTTTTTTCTTTTAGTGGAAACAAGATCCCGTTCTCGGCCCCCCCCCCCCCCTGATCACCAAGACCGAGACGTGCCTTACCCCAAACGAAGGCCAGCCCCCGACTTCCTCGTAGCGGCTTCCCCTCTGAGGCCGGAATTCCTTTCCTTTTCAGATTACCCCCAGAGCTCGTCCTCTTCCCCTTTTTTCCCCTCCAGGAAGAGGGAGGAAAGTTTACCAACAGGAGCCCTTCCCTCGGAGCAGTATCCCCGACGTGCCCGCGATTCTTCTTACGCACAATCATGAATCTCCCCCTAACAACGAGAGAGGCTTCCCCTTTTCCCCTAGGCCATCCTCCTTCTTACGACGATTTTTTTAATCGGAAGAAGAAATTCCAGCACGTTCCCTTGACCTACAAAGAGAGTCTCCCTTTATTGCGTTCATCCCCTGAGTTAAGATCCCCTCTTTTCCCCATAGAAGGATCACGGTCGAGATGCGCAGTCCATGCGCTTCTCCATGCGGCCCAGGCGCTTCTCTTAATGTGATAGAGAACCTCTTTCCCATAAGAAGGCCGTCTTCTTTCCCCGCAGGACCTTCTTTATTGCCACCCCTCCCCTTCCCCCCATCAAGAGCCTTTCAGCTAGAGCTAGTCGCCCTCCTCGACCCGGATCCTCGCTCGCGTTGAGCGTCCCCTTCCCTTCACTCCCCCCCGGCGGCTGTCAGAGGCGTCCTTTTTCCCTCGACGCCGCAAAAAGAACTCTTCAGGGAGCGCGTTCCTTTCTCCTGAAAGGAGCACCTAGCGAACAACCGCAACTCATATTTCTCCCTCTTCCTCTCACGCGTTTTTTTTTCTCTTGCGAAGCGAAGTCCTTGACCTTTCCCCTTTTTTTCGCAGAGAAAAGGACCGCCGACGGACCTTTTTTTCTTCCTTTGCTATGCCCGCCGCACTCCCCCTCCCCCGACGAGGAGTTCCACGTTCCCATGTAGGACAACAAGTTGTACACTCGAGCCCACGGTGCGCTCGTTTGCCTTTCTCCGTCTTCCAAAAGTCACCCCACATAGTCGATATCCCAGCCGGCTCTTTTTCTTAAACGCCCTTTTGCCATCCGGCACTGCCCCCCTCCCTTTCCTATTATACCTTCTCCCTCAAACGAAACACCCAGAATCTTTTCCTGCAGTAAGGCAACGAAGCCTACGATCTCCCCCCTTCTTCGGATGATCCGAGTTCTCTCGGTCGTCCGGTCCTGCCTTTGTTTTTGTTTTCTCCCCTCCCTTTAGGAAAGTTTTTTTCTTTCGTTTGCGAAGAAAACAAGGGATATTTCCCAGCAGGATCCCTTTTTCTTTTTCCCCTTTAGGACACAGAGCGCCAGGGCGCAAGACCGAGACTCTAATTCCCTCTCTTCTCCCCCGGAGAAAAGGAAAGGGATCGCTAGGCACGCCGAACACGCCCCTTCGCTCTTTCCTAGTTAATGTCGACCTGATTCCTCCTTTTCTTTCTTCCCCTGCGCGCCCGTCTTTCTCTTTGGTAGGCGGAGCGACAAATCTATATCTTTTTTTTGAGAGAAGATGGGGCGCCGCACTTTTCTCTTTTTTTCCCCGAAAGACGGGGCGTCTTTTGACCCACCGCCCCTTGAGCTTCTTTTTCCTCCAGCAAGATAGAGGCTTTTTTCCTTCGGATAGAGATAGATTCCCCTTTTTTACATTCATGATCGACTTAGCGTGACGGTTTTCCTTTTTCCTTTGGATAATCGTATGCGAGCCTTTTCCCTCCCCGGTACTCCCCTCCTTTGTCGGCCGCAACGCCCTTCAACAACTTCGCCCCTTTTTCTCCTTCGAGACAAACATTTACCTGACCGACCCCGACTCCCTCCCCTTGGTTTCCTCACGGGTGCCTCCCCCCGAGGAGAAATCTTCGTTTTTTTCTTCCTTCCTCTGAGGGATTGAGCCCTCGCCTCTGGATTCGAAAATTGTGCTTTCTTTGCCGTCCCGGGCTTTCTCTTCCCCCCCCTCCCCAGCGAAAGTTCGTTCGCCCTTTTTCCCAGGTTTTTTTTTTTGGGGAGGAATGCGTTTCCTCCACAGATGGCCGAGAAGTCCCTTTTTTACAAGAGTGCGTGGCCTTGGAAGATCTTCTCTCTGTTTCGGAGGACTTTTTTCCGGAGGAATTTCCCGGAAAAGGCTCCTTTTCTTCCCCTTCGGAGGAGAGAAGTCTGAACGCACGCTCTTCTTCCGGTCTCTCTCCTCTGGACAGGGGCGGAGGAATACTGAGTCTTTCCCGGTGTTCGAGAGTGGAGCCTTCTCCTTTCCCCTCTAGTACAGGGAGCCTTAACTCGTACAAGGGCGTTTTCTTCTTTCACCCCAAGACCTTCCGGAGAGGAAGTGGAAGTCCCTTCACGCTAAACGCGACTTTTTTCCGGAAGTAAATTACGTGCGACGATGATCTTCTGTTCTTTTTGGTAACTGAGCTTCTTTTCAGAAGGAGATCCCTTGGTAAGGAGGGATCATGGTGCTTCTTTATATCTTTCTCTATTCAGGGTTGAGGCTCTCTCCCCTAGACATGAGGAGAGCTCCTGAATTCTCTCCTCACTCATGGACGGCCCCCCCCACCCCCCCTCCGCGAACTGCATCTCTTTCCCCGGCGATTCCGAAAACCCTTTCGCCTATCGCGCAATCCTCCGCTGTTCTTAGAGCCCTTTCCTAGAGCAATTAGAGTACGGCCCCCGATCCCTCTTGTAGTATTTCCGCTCTCGTCGCTATGAACCATCTTCTCGTGTTAGGCGTTTTCCTCTTTCGACGCGAATTATCTTTTCTCTCTCCCTCCGCGTGTTCCTCTCCCTTTTCCATTTATAAAGCCTTTCTTCTAAGAGCGGGGGAAGTGAATTCCTCCCCTAAATTAATTCCGGCCTCGACCATCTTCCCCTTTCTCGGGGTCTCCCCCTCTGCCTAGTTTCTGTTATTAAACTCCGGAGGGGAACGCGATCGCCTTCTTTTCCCCCCGTCCCAGATCAAGAGAATCATTGCCGCCCCTGAAGGATTTTGCCGGCTTGGAAGATAGATTCCTTCTTCCCCCCTGTGTTGAGAGAGATTTCCGTCCCCTCTTTTTCCTCCTTAAAGGGAAAGATGATCCTTCCTTTTTTTTCTTTTCCCTGGCATGCCCGGCCTACGCGGTCCCCGCCCACTTCCCCCCTCCCAGCTTTTTTCCTTCTTGAAGTTTCGTAGCCCAGGCGAGTTTCTGGATTTCGTAGCTGGTTTTTAATGAGTTCTCTTTAGAGAGAACACTCCTTCACAACATCCCTTTCTCTGAAAGAAGTCTGCACGGAATAGGTGCGCCCCTCCAGGAAATTTATTCCCCCTTGAGCTTCATAAGCTCCTTGCCGTTCTCCTATTCCCCCCTGTAAGCCTCCCTTTTCCTTCCCCCTCAACGCGACGGCAGAACCCGTAGGGAAACTGTCCCTCCCCGAAAGAGAGCGACACGAGCGCCGGTCTTCATCTTCCTCACGAGCTTCTTTCCCCCAGTTCGCGAAGACAATCTCATTGCGACGATCAGGCGGACTCCTTCTTCCCCCCTCGCAGGTTGAAATCCTAGGAACTGCGCCGGCCTTTTTTCCTTCCCCATTGAGTTCCTTTGAGGAAGGAGAGACGCATTTTTTCCCCGCAGAATAAAAAGTTCTTCCCTCCCTAAAGAAGAGCGCCGTCTCCGGCCCTTTCTTTCTTTCCAAAGCGCCCCCCCTTCCCCTTCCCCGTTCACCCGAGAGGAATTTTCATTGAAGTAATCCCCCTCCTCTCCTTTGAGATTAACTTTTACTTACCCAATGCCCCCCGCGTCCTTTTTCAGTCTTTTACCCCCGAACACAGAAACTTTACGGGCGCGCGTTTCTCCGGTCAGCCAAGATCCCCTTTAAAACCCCTGCAACTCTATCCGCCCCCTCACGTTACTGTTTCCCCTTCTTCCCACATGCCAGGTATGCTAGTCTCCCTCTCGGTGCGTTAGCAGCTGCACCTTTTCTTCCCCTTATCCGAACATGATTGCCCCCCTACGGCTGCCGATTCTCCCCCTCCTCTCCCTCCCTCCCCCCCCGACCCTCCCTTTCTCCTCCCCCACGATGTCAGGAACCACTTCTCGGCAAATAGGTGAGCTTCTTTTTTTTCCCCCCCCCCGCGCAAAAACACCTAGTTTTATTACGTGGCGCTTCCCCGAAGGGACTCTTTTCGCTAAAAGCAAGGTCCCCTGCAACAATTGCAGATAGCTTGCTACTTCCCTTCCTCGAAACGTGGACCCCAAACGAGACTCCCTCGGGGCCCGTCTTCCTTCAGTAAAGGCCCCTCCCTTTCCCTTTTTTGCGGAGGAAAATCCAAGTTCTGCTTCTTTCTTCGGTAGTCAGGTACTGCTTGGTTAGGTCCCCCCTTTTCTCTCTTCCTTCTTCCAATGCTCGTTTTCTCCCTCACCTGGTGATGAAGAGGGCCCCCTCCGAGAGCCACAAGCGCGCTTTTTCTCTCTCTTCCCGCAAGAGAAGTCCCCCTGACCTCTGAACGCGACCGGACTCCCTCTTCTTCTTATCTCAGATTCCGTTCCCTCAGGCAGAAGATCTTGCTCCCCCTCTGAAGACGACTTCAAGTTGCTTTTCCCTTCTCCGTCTTTCGGGGAAAATTCCAAGATCCGGTAGGCGAGCGCCCCTTCTTTTCCCCCTTTCCTCCTTTTTTTTTTTTCTCTCTTCCTTTTCGCCTACCTGATCATGTGGATTCCTTTCCCGGGCGCGAAGGGCCAGCCCCGCCCTTTTTCCTTTCCGGAATTAACGACCGACCCTTATCCTGCTTGTGAGGAGGACTCGAGAGTTTCCTCTCCCTCCCTTTTTTCCGGGTCGCTTTCCCTTTCCCTTTTTTTTCCCTTCTCGGGGATCTACTCTACATAGAGCTCTCGAGCGCGGCGGTGCCGCGGCCCTCCTTTCTTTTTTTCGAAAACGAGCATTCCTCAATTCCACACTTCCTAATTCTCCTTTCTTCTGACCAACCCTCATTCTTCTCGAAACCAGCGGATCAATCTTTCGATTGAGAAAGGCGTGCCTTAATTCCAGTTTTTCCTTCCTCCTTCTCCCTATTACGGGGAGTTTTTTTAAGGAGGACCTTCTCTGAATCTCCCTCCCCCTCAAAGTGTGCTTGAAGTTTTTTTTGGTGAGCCTTTTTAAAAGAGCTCGTCTGGGACGGCTACTCCTAGTTTTTTGATGGGGGGAAGCCCCTATCACAGATGGCCTCTTCCCCTTTTTTTCGAAGATTTTTTTCCCTCTTTCACTCCTCTTTTTTTCTTTCCTTCGGTCGAGGAGGAGGAATCGGCCCCCCTCTCTTTCGGATCACGGCGGCGTTCTCTTTTCTTTTTCCCTCCACGATAGTATTAAAGTTTGCGTTCCCGACGAGCCTCCCCCCCTTCCGGGGCTTTTCCCTCCCTCCGGGCGCTAGAGTTGAAGCGGGTTTCTTTTTTCTAGAGACGCAGACTCCCCCTCCTTTCCATGCGCCCCGTCACCCAGGCGTGTACGGCTCTCCCACATTCCTCTAAGAATTTTTCTCCTCGGGAGTGGAAGGAGGCATGAGAAGAGCTTGTCCTTTTCCTTCTCTTTCAAGGCGGGCCCCTTCAGGACTAGCTGGCTAGTGGTACCTTCTCTTTCTTTTTTTGGAAGGCTCCTTCTTTCCGCAGGTAAGGAGGACGAGTTCCTTTTCCTTCGGAGAGAGAGGGTGAGGCGCCTCCTTCTCCCATCTCCGGCGAGACGGGACTTACGTAGACACTTTTTTTCCCCCCACTTCGAAATTTCCTCCCCCCGCGGAGTGAGAAGAGCCCTCTGAATGGTCGAGCCCTCCTCCGTCTGGTATTAGTAAGTGATCTCGTAGTCTTCGTTCTTTCGATGTAAGTCCTCTTCTCTGTCGCGGAAGCTCCGTTCAAGAATATAGAGGTTTCTTTCCTCTCTTTCTCTCTCCATGGATGGGAGAAGCATTGGTATCTCTCATTCCTCTCGGCCGTCCTCCCTTTGATAATGTCTTCCAGATTATGAGTGAGAATCTTTCTTCACTCTTTTTAGAGCAGACTGGGCTAAGTACTGCTGGTGCTCTCCTTCCTTCCAGGACTTCTCCTCTGCAAGATCAGCGTTTTCCTTATGCGAATTAGTTTTCCCCCCCCCCCCCCGGAGAGGGCTTGTTGATTTTTTAGGTTTCTCTAGAAGACTTTCTCTCTATTAAAAGAGATAATAGTTCGTCCGATGAGGAGGCCTTCTTTCTTATATTCCATCCCCGTTGTGTGTTTTCTCTCTTCCCTAGAAATCCTTCTCTTCCCCCCCGCGAACGATGAGATCTTTCCAAGAATCCCGGCGGGCGATCTCTCTCCCACGCCAGCCGAACGTTTAAAGACAGTCAAACGAATGCCCCCCTCTTCGAGTCCTCCCCCTCGTCTGTTTTCTCGATGGAGAGAGTCTTTCCTCTGAATTTAGAGTACCTGCGTCAGATTTCCCCCTTCCTCCTCTTCCAATCGCTCTTCTTCCCCCCTTTGAATAGGGAGAAAATTCCACAGGAGCTTAATCAAGCTTTTCCACTTTTAGCGAATTTTCCCTATGGAAAGGAGAAAATTCTTTCGAAGCCAGAACACCGCTCTTCTGTCCATCGGCAAGCGCGCCGCGACGGCGTCCCCTCTCTCCCTTTTTTCATAGACCCTTCCTTCCTCGAGAGCTAAAGTTCAGAACAATTCCTCCCTTCTCCAAGGGCGATATCCCCATTGAGGTTCTCTAAATAGCCCCTCCCCCTCCGATAATGAGAACTTCTCCCGTTGGTGGTTCTTGCCCCCTTCATTCTATTATGCGGCCCTTCCCTTTTAGATAATGTGATCGACCCGAATAAAGCAAGTCCTTTCTTCCCCTTGGGGGGGGGGACCCGCCAGGACCCGCTTTCCTTCCCTCCTGAGAACCCACCATCCTTCCAGTTCCACGAGCGCAGAATTGAATTACTTGTCTTGACTCCACGAGATACGCCGTTGCTTCTCCGCTTACCACTGCCCCTTCCCCTTCTTCGTCTTGTAAAAGAGCGCCCCCATTGTCGCTACCTGGAGAGAGGTTGTGCGGAAGGCGCCACGTCCACCCCCCCCCTCCAATATAGCGCCCCCTCTCTATTAAGACGGAAAATGACCCTTCTTGAATAAGCGCGTGCGTTTTTCTCCCTCCCCACGGATCCGAAAATTTCCCTTTCCGATGCGATTCCTGCCGCTCCCACTCCCCCTCCTGAACACCTTCCCCCTCCGGAGGCTTAAAAGCGATTCTCCGGACACCCCTTTTCTCCCTCCGGGCATAGAGTGAGCTTGTGTCACGGCGCTCCCTTCCCCCTCTCCAACAAACACCTTTCTTTCGGACGCGTCCCATTCTGACGAGACTTCCCCGCACAGCCGGACTGAAAATTGCCTCTCTTTCTTCTTCATGAGGTCCTTTCCCTTTTTCCCCTTGGAAAACGCCAAGAGATTTCTGTGAGTCTGCAGTAAGGCACGCCTGCCCTTTTTTCAATACCACTCGATTTTGATCCGCTGTCCGTCCCTTCTCGGTCTTTTTCCCCTGCCCTTTTTTTTCCTCCATCAAATATTTAGATTTCTCTCAGTTTAAGCCGACACCCTTTCCCTTTCTTTTCCTCTTGTCCCCGCCGGAGGCGCTCGGGAACTAGTTCTTTTTCTCAGCTCTATTTTCTGAGGACCGCAAGCGAATTCTTCCCCCGAGAAAAGGGAAAGTTCTCCCTCCCTCTCGCTATAACGAGGCGCCTCACCCACTCCGCGCTTTCGTCTACCGATTCCTCGTCCCTTTTTTTTTCTTGCAAGTATTTTAGGGGGAAAATGATCCACTTCTCCC
>Ga0179591_1267213_pt1 | contig 12601 bp, 8 predicted proteins | sample CZOMad2_1_08_16f_FD_182891 | JGI IMG/M metagenome (GOLD analysis project Ga0179591, IMG submission 182891) | Vadose zone soil fungal communities from Angelo Coast Range Reserve, California, USA - CZOMad2_1_08_16fungal (PacBio error correction) | ecosystem: Environmental > Terrestrial > Soil >... | reverse complement strand
TTGACCCCCGTTCAAAACCAACGTGGTCTTTTCGCTATCATAGGAGTATCGTAAAGTTGGTTTTTTCCCCCCCCTCGCAAGAGATTATTTTCCCCATGTCTTCGATCACGAACGTGCAGGAACCCTTCCCCTGTTTGCAGGCTCTTGCCCGCCCCACGTTGTCAGTCAAAGCAAGCAGGACAAACCGCTCTTAAGCGCCCCCCTAACGCCTGCTCCCGACCCCCCCCCCTTTTCTCTTGCGTTTCATTGAAGCCCGTTAGATCTTAGGCCGGCCCGATTCCAACACCCCTTTTTTCCCATCTTGCCCGTTTTTTTCAGATGAATTTGGGCTTCAGTTTTCCCCCCTTCTTTTCCGGCTGGCTTTTTTGCCGGAAACTGCTTCTGGAACCGATGTCGCGCGCGTTCGTATGACGTTTTTTTGGCCAAATAGTCCCCTTCATCATGTCGGCGTTGTCCTTTTTCTTTATACTCCCCCCGGTTCTGTGCGGCGTCCCCTTACTTGGCGGCAGCTTTCCCGTCGTCTTCCTCAGTTGACGTCGCCCACTTGATCCTCCCTTCCCCCCCGGTCTGGCACGCTCTTTTTTTTGTCGCCCTCCTCCGTTTGGGAAAGTCCCTCCTCGTCAGTTTTTTTCCCCCCTTCAGTTTCGCGATTCATTTGCTCGGCCCCTTTTTAGCCTTTTCCGTTTTTGCCTCCTTAGTACAACCCCTTTTGAACACTTCGTTCGGCCGCCCCAGCCGGCGTTTTTTTGAGCCTGCTTTGGACCCCCCCCCCCTATTCGACCTTTTCCCCTGCCCGGGCTTTCTTTTCTCCCCAAATTTATTCGCCGACGTTTTGGACGGCACCTCGTGTTCGATCTTGACTTTTAGTTCCACGTGTCGCCCGTGGGTACAGTTCCGAGATTTTACCCCGAGCCGAGATTTTCTTTCTGACACTCGCTCGCTTTTTCCCCTTTTTTCTCAGTCCCACACCTTCCGTGTGGCTTCTGCCTGCGTTTACAACGTTTTTAAGATCTTGCTGCTCTTTACGTCGTTTTGTCCCCCCCTAGGGACCGCCGCTTTTTTTTTTTTTACTCCACCCCTTTGTTCCGGGTCGCGGTCCGTTCCTGGCCGCCTGCTTCTCGTTCTTTTAAATTTTCGTTTTGAGAGTTCCGTGCGTGGGGCAAGGACTTTCTCCGTCTGTTTGCGCTTTTTTTTCACCCTCCTGGATCTCGTATTATTTTCCTGGCATTGGTTTTTTCTTCCCTGTTTTTGACCACCCCAGCTGATTAGTGTCTGGCCTGCGACCCGAAAAGTGCCTTCTTTTCCCCCCCCCTTTTTGATTCGATACTGAAACTGCGCGACTGTCTGTCGGTCACGTCCCCCTTCCCTCCCGTTTCCCCTTCTTCAGCGTTTATTTGTTGGTGCTCTCTTGGTGCCCGCGCTTTTTAGAGGCTTGCTGTCGTTTACCTGCTTCCCTACGAGGCCGGCGTTCTATTCCGACTCTGTTATCGGGCCTTGGATCCAGCCTGCCCCTTCCTCTGCTTTTTTCCTTTTTCGGGCATGCGTTTGCAGCATTCCCAGATAGGAGTTGTGTGCGTCGAGTCCCCCTTGGTTCTGCACCTGTTTTTTTTCTTTCCGTATGTGGTGCCCTCTCAGACTTCCCCCGGCACATCTGCTTTCCAGTCGTAAACCGTTTTTTAGCCACCCCTCTTGCGTCGATACGTTTTTTTTTTCCCGAGAACCGTCCCCTCCCACTGGGCGTTCAATTGGCCTGTGGTTTCACCCCTCGCTGTCGCGTTTTCCTGAAGTTTTTCGAACATGTCTTCTTTGGATCGCTAAAGAAGATCGCGCCAGCTCTTGCCACCCTGTCCTTCCGTCGCCCTCTTGCAGATCGGTTGTCCCCCTCTGTAAATTCTGCGTCAGTCCTGCACAACAGTTACCTTGGAACCGGTACCGTCCCCCCCTAAACACCAAACTGCCCCCCCCCCCCCCCTGACGTTGATTATTTCCAGATTTTGGGGTTTTCTTTGAATTGGGCAAGGTTTTAAACGTCTTTTCTCCCAGGCTTAGGAGGCCACCTTTTCCCAATTGATCAAGGAAATTCTTGCGATGTCCTTTTTCCTGGGCGTCCCTTTTATTCCTTTTTTCATTCCACGCGTTTGATGCACGTTTTTCACAACCTTTTACTACAACCTGTAACTATTCAGGAACGCGCCTGTCCTTCAGGCGTCTTCCCCCCCTCCCGGAATTCTGTCCCCCCCGCGACTGGTCTTGGTTTTCCGGGCATGCATTTGCTTCGCGGTGGCTTTGCTTGTTTTTCTTTGGAAATTACCAAATGCTCTTCATATCCCCCCCTAGGGGAGGCTTTGGGCAGTTTTTTTTTTTGCGCGAACCGCTCCGTGCGTTCATTTTTTTCTCATCGTGATTGCCCTAACCCTTTGGTCCTCTAGTATAGATCTATTTTTATTTCACCTCTGAGTGTCGGTTGGTCCAAACGCAACCTTTTTGTTGACGACCCCCCCCCGATCTGTCCCCGTTTTTTCTCGATTATGGATTCCCCCCGTTTTTTCCTGTTTCGTATTTTCCGAAAGCACTCCCCCCAAGCAACCCGTTTGCCGCCCCGACGGCAGGTCCAAGTCAAATGTTGGTGGTGAAGGGAGCCCTAATTCGTTTTCTTTTCGAGGATGGCCCCGATTAGGTCTGGTGTTTATCTGGTAAGTAATTCTCCCCTTGCGTGAAAAACTCCCTGGGTTCTCGATTCCTTACGTCCGACTTTCCTTTTTCTCATTCAAGTTTCCCGGGATCGACTTTGCAAGCGACTCGTCGAAGACCACCCACCACCATCTACCCTGGCCCAAGACGCTTCTGCCACAGACGACCACTGCAGAATAGGCCCTGCATCAAAGTTTTCTTTTGGTCGTATGGTTTTTTTACCCCCGGTTTTTCCGGCTTGTCCCCGCGATTTTTTTTTTTTTTTCCTGGGTTTCGGGTGATGTGGGCACGAATTCTACCCCTCCCAAGATCTTCTTGCGGTGACCCGCTTCTTTTCCCCTTTGTTAAGGTTGCGCGATTCGTGCCTTGACACATGAACTCTCACCGTCGTTTCCCCCACACTTCCGCTTCCGTGGCCCACCAAACGCCCAATTTTCATTCCTTTTGGGTGCCTTTATTTAGCTTTCCTGTATTCGTGAGGCTTTTCTTTTTCTGTTACAAATCTTCCTTAAGTCATGTTTGTCCCCTGGTTTTTTGGTATGATGAACCCACAGATTCCTGACTTTGCAGCCAAAAATTGAGAGGACCAACCCCACCCTCTACTGTTGAGATTTTTCTTTATTTTTTTCCCATCAGGTTCTCAATGCCGCCCCTGAGGGCCGCCAGATGCTTTTTTAGTTCCCTCGTCAATTTTCGTTCTCGACTCCTGCCTGCCTGGGCTGGCGGCCGTTTCGTGTGCCCGGAAATCCCTTTGTCACACATCTACCTCACTATAAAGGTTTTTTCCTGTTATCAAGGAGAGTGTTGCCCCAGATCCCTTTGTGTTCCCCCCCAGTTCGATCGTGCGTTAAGGGTGTTTCCTTTTTCAGGAACGGTTTTTTTTTTCTTGCGCTCCCCCGTCTCTGACATCCCCTTTTTCTCCGAGCTACCACTTGGAATCGACTCGTTTTTTCTGGGCTCTCATCCGTCCGGATCCCTTTTCAAGATGGCTTAACATATAGAGCAATTTCCCCGTTTTGGCGTTTTCACCCTTTTCGGCTCACCCGTTTTGATTTCCAAATTCTTTGCTTGGCCGCTTGTGTCTTTATACGTCGGACTTAACGAGTTTTTAAAATCTCGGCCGTCCCCTCCTAGACCGAGGTTTTTCGTCACCGTCGGGGCTCCCCATTCTTTTTGTTCCCCGTTTCACTTTCCTTGGTTCGACCATTGCTGCTAGTGGAAAAACGCCGGGAGATATTCGCGAGCCACTTGTGTTGATTTGAATCTTCTGAATTTCTAGCATGTCCCTCCTCTCGAGTTTTCCAGGCGCTTTTTCCTGGTTGCGCGAGGACTTTATTCCCTCCCCCTTGTGCATTTCCTCGACCCATAAAATTTTGTACTCCTCCTCGGCCCCAACCCGTCTCTCTCGTGACATCTTTTTACCCTGTCTTTGTCAATCGAAATTTTCCTTTTGCTTTCCCCACCCTGCCTCGGTGCTTTTGTAGGCGAACCTTTTTCGTGGTGTCAGCTCTTTGCCTGTTTTTTCAGGCTGCTCTGTTCCCTGCGGATTTTTTAGCGTTTGCGCTAGTCCAGCGACTTGTACCTTGGATTTTTTGACCCTTCCTTGGTCCGTCCCATTTTCTTTTCCGCTTTCCCTTTTTTTTCTTACGCCCCCCCCTTAAGCGGTCCGTTTTCTGACGTGCCGGGGTTTTAAGGCCTCTCTGATTGCGGGCCGTCCTTTGCGTCTATTTACAGTTCCCACTTCCACCCCCCAATCGACCTTGTGTGGTCTTTGGCGCCCCCGTATTCATGCACTTTTCATTGTTTCTCTCAGTAACCCCTCTATTGACCCATCGTCGTCTCCGTTCAGTTTTTTTTCTTCAGGCCAGCTGCAGTCCAGGTGCCTGACCTGTTGCGCGCTCCTATTTTTCTTTTTTTACAGCCCATGGTGGGTGATGAGTTGGTTTGGTTACAGTTAACTTTTTTCGCTCGGTGGCTTAGCCGTTGTTTCCCATCGACCGTGGGTCCTTCCTTGCAGGTTTCACGTGGTTATTTTCAGACTTCCGCCCCGAGGTTGTGATGTGTCTTTATTCCCCTTTTTCGGGGGGACTCCTCTTTCCTCTTTTACCAAAAGTTCACTGCCGTTCTGGGGTTCGAAGTTCTACAGAATTGCATATGCGTTGTCCTCTTTCCCTCTTTCTTAGTTTTTTTTCGACTTTCCAACTTCTGACGGGCGGTGACTTTTCGCGGACTCTTTCCCCAATCCCAGCTGATCTTTCCCTCGTTGTGGTTGTGAGATTTTTCTTATATTTCTCCTTTGGATGAACCCTTTTGCCTGCGACACGTTCCCTCGATTCCGCCTCCTTCTCCTTTCTCGCGTTATGCACCACCCTTGTGGTAAACTTGAACGAAAGCTGGACGTCTCCCTTTTGCTTCTTCCCCCCCCCGACAAAGTTTCTCGAGCCAAATATTACAACCCTCTTGTTAGTTTTCGTTATTACGAGCCCTTTTTTCCCTTCGGATTGATGCGGTCCCGTCCCAGCCAGTCTCCTCGGCGGAATTGGCAAACCCCCTTCCTCCAATCCTCTGCCTTCTTTTCGTTCCCCCTCCCAGTGTTCCGGTCTTTCCCCCCATTTGTATTTTTCGCGCCGGCTCCCTTTTGGTTTGTACTTGCACCGAGTTCTCGTTGCCTTTTTTTATGATGCGAGTCGGTAAAAATTGCTATCTTTTTTTGCCTCTTTTCTTCAGGTCGATCCTTTTTTTTAATTTCCTAGTCCGCGTTTCGGGCCTTTTTCTTGTTTTTCGTTTTTTTCCAACTCGGTCGAGGAAGTAGACACGTCCTTTTTTTTTTTTTCCACAATCCCTTCCCGGCCTTTGCACGGGGCTGTGCTCGCGCCGTTAGCCTTGTTAAGGGGTATGCTTCTTGCCTTTTTTTTTTTTGACTAGTCGATCAATTTTGCCTGCGTCAGTCCCCCTTTTCGAGGGCCACTTGAACAATAGTCGTTCCCCCTTCTGGCGCGCGTTTTTTCTCCGGACCCAACGAACCTATTTCCTCCGTGCTGATTTTTTTTTTCCCTCCCCCCAAAACCAACTCTTCGCCCCTGGTGGTGCATCTCTCCTCTCTTTGAACTTTGTTTTTCTTGGTCCCCGTGTCCCCCTGCCCGGGGCGTACTCCCCCTTCCTGTGCGCCTTCGTCCTTTTTTCCACTTTTTTTTTTTCTTTCTCATCCCCTTTCCTTTTTCCCGGAGTCTACCCTTCTTTTTAGCTTCGTGCTCAACCTTTTTTTTTTCATGCGTCTTCCCGGCTTTACTTTTTTTTTCCCACAACCTTCGAAGCATTTTTCGCCGTTTTCCCCTCGGTGGGAGTGTTTGTCCGTGCTCTTAGCTTTACCCCTCTCTGTTGCGTTTTTTTTTTTTGTATAGCTAGAGCCCTTTCATAGTCGTGCGCCAATTTAACCGCTTGTAATTTCTCGATCGGTTCTGTCCAGGATCCTCGTTAACCGTTAATGTCTCGTTACTTCTTTCTTTTTGTTGAGGACCTCTTCCTTCCGATTTCACGTTCAGCACGTTTCCTTTTTTCCGGGGAATTTTTCGGTCACATTTTTTGAGATCCTCCCGCCGTCGGAGTGTCACGGTTACCCCGTCTCCCAGACTGTCCTGCAAGTTCTTTTTTCTTCTTCTTTTTTTCGGATAGGCTGACTGATTTTTCTTTTCAGTGTTACCCAAGAGATGCTCCTTTGCCGTTCCGTCCCCTGGCGACCCCTTGACTCTTTTTGGATTCCCCCCCTTCGCCAGTTCTTTTGCTTGTCTCAGATTTACTATTCAGATTGCGGATGCCTCGATGGTGTTTCGGGTTGCTTGCCTCTTTTTCTCCCCCGGCGAGTCTGTAGTTGTTTTTCTCCCCCCGATTCTTATTTTCCCCCCCAACGAGTCACGACAGATCTTGTCTCTGTAAATACCTTTGGTGTTCTCTTCGTTTTGAACGTCTTCCTCAATTTCTTCATTTTTTACGTTGTTTTAGATGACTGCCCCCAGGTCTCTTCAGATCTCTGACCCCTGCCGGCTCAGCTCACCGCTCACCCCTTCCTCGCTTCATTCTCACGATTTTTCCCGACAGTGGATGTCCTCGACTTCTTAGGGATGAACCACCCTGCAATCCACGTCGGCCAGAGAACTTTTCAAACAGTTTTTTTCCTTTTTCCCCCCCACACCTCCAGAGGTGAGATTCGATTTTTTTTCCGTGCATTATTCTTATTTTTGAGTTTGATATATAGATGATCCCCCCCCCTATAAAGTGTCCCATCAAGTCAAATGCGAGTTTTTTCGTTTTTCCCATGCAATTACTTCTTCTTTTTTTTTTTTTCTGACACGCTCCCCGTCAATGTGGATCCCTTTCATCACAAATGGTGGTTGCTATTCTTTAGTGCGAATAAGGCGTATGTCCCCCCGCAGCACTGTTCCCCAATCCTGCTGTTTTGCTCCCTGGTCCTTGTCTTTTCTTTCCCTTTGGAGTTTTTTTGTTTCGAATTCCTTTTAAATGGAGATAACCAGATAGACGTTTTTAACCTTGGTTATAGGCGGTTTTTTCTGGTCTCAGGCGAGTGCTTTAATCTGCCTCCTCACGCTAACCCTCTCCCTTCCCCATAACTGTGTTTTGTGATAGGATGGTCTTCCCGCCCCCCCCTGCTTATGAGGCTTCTTTTTTAACCTCCCAGTTTTATTCCCGCCAATCCGGAGTTGCCCCCTCGGTATCGATCTTTCTTTTTTTTCCTTCCACCCCCTTTTAGTTTGCCCCTTTCTGATAATATAGCATTTCGGTGAACCGTTTTTTTTAGGACGGTAGTTCCCACAGTCGTGACAATTTTTTCGGTGGCCGACGAATTTCATTTCATCGCTCCCCTAGTTACTGATTTTTCCCCCCAAGACACTCGTGGTTCTTGTCGACCCCCCTATCTCACCTGGTTCTCTCCAGAAACCCCCCCTTGAGATTGTCGCTTTTCTTCTCGATCCCTTGATCCCGTTACGTTGACGAGAACCATCTTCATCCTCGAAATTCCACCGTGCCAACCCCCAACTCCCCCCTGGCACCCCCCCCTATTGCCCCGCTCCCCTCCCTCCCCCCTTGGACAGTCCTATCCTGTTGTTTTTGTCTTTGTTAAACTTAGCGGGCTTTTTGATTTGAGGGGTGCTATTTTTGGTTCGCCTTCCCTCGGTCTGGCATCCAGACTTTTCAATTCCCCCTGATCGTTTTTTAAAAGCTCGAAGTGTGGTGAGCTGTTTCTCCTAGGCCTTGGACTCCGGTCCTGACAACCTTTTTCCCCTATCTCCCTTTGAAAGACAGACTTCCCCTTGAAAACCCCTTCAAAATTCCTTTGGGATCTCTGCGTTTTTTCACGGGAAACAAACGTTCTTCTTCAGATGGAGTTGCTGATTACCCCTGTCTTAGCTCGTGTGCTGGAGTGGCGTTGATTCCCCTTTCCGTTGCAACAGTTTTCATTTTCTCGCCCCCCCTTTCCCCTTCAAAAAACTTCTTTTCCACTGTTGTGCCCCTGCCTGTTGAGTGATTGTCAGTGTTTGCACGCAATTCGCCCCACGCTTGATACTTTGTTTTTTTTCCAACCCCTTAGAAAGTGGTGTCCTTTCCCGGAACGACTGATGGGGAGGGACTTCGTTTTTTTCAAACTTGAAATCTCCCCCCGGTCTTCCGTGGGGATCTTCCCCTCCTCCAGTCTGTAATCCGCCCTTTTTTTTCAGTCTGACCCTTCATTAGTTTCGATTGTCCTTTTGTGTTGTCCTTTTTTTCCAACTGACGTTTTCCGAGATGTTACATTATTCCCTTGGGACCTCCCCGGTCTCTCCCCACTTTTTGGCCATTCTCTCCCCCGACTGCGTGCAGGTTGTTCCCCCACGATCTTTCAGCGGGTTCCACTATGGGATACTCGAATAGATCCCCCTTTTTTTTCCCGCTTCCCCGTCCTCCCTTTTTCTTCGGCTCTGATGTTATGGATCTTTCGCCACGTCTCACCAATCTGATGAGTTAAACTTTGCTTCGCCTCCGTCCCCGGGGGTTTCTTTTTCCCTTCCCCCCGGTCTGGGTATGTCAAACTGTCAGTGCTCAATTTTCTGCCTTCTCTTCCCCCCTCTTTAAGACGTTTGGCGAGCCCGACTTTGTTGGGTTTCCAGGTGACCCCTCCGTTAATCTTGGGCTTTCTAGGGTGGTTTTCGTTGAAAACCTAACCTCCTTCTACGGCCCTCGCGACGTCTTCTTTTTCCCCCTTGCTTTGTCCCCCCCCCTTGACACAATTGTTCAGTGATGGACCCCTTTTGTGCGGGCCACCCCCACCGGCGGTCCTTTCCTTTTTGTTTTTTCCATCTCTGGCGTTCGCGGTCCAATTTTTTTTTTCCCTGTTCTCTTTACCCGCGTGGTCCGGGCCCCGACGTCCAGTTACTTCTTTGTTGCTCGATCACGTCTGCCCTTTTTCGTCGCTTTATGAATTTTGCCCGCGTCGGAGATCAGCGCCTTCAGGGTTTCCCCTTGGGGACGAGTTTACCTTCCTTTTTCTTGTTCTGACGTTCGTTGGCTACCTTTTACCCCTTCCGCGTTCGTTGTGCTTCCTCCCCTGACAGCTCTCTTTTTTTCTTTTTTCTTCAGGTTGGATCCTGCTCAAACCAGTTCTACCTTCCAGGTTTTGGTACTCTGGAGGCTCAGGTCGACTTTTGCCCCCAAATTTTTCCGCGCCCTTCAAAAACTTTGCTTTTTTTTCAATTTTCGACTCTGTTCCGTTCTCCTCTCCCATTTTTGCTTAGTCATGAAACGTTTTGTGGTTCGTGGCTTTTTTTCAATACGGTCATGTCTTTTTTCTCCGCACTTTCCTTTTCCTCACCCTTGTTCGTGGAAGTGTGATTGCGCAGGTTTTTACGCCCAGAAACGGTCTTCCCTGGACTTGATCTCGTGGTTTGTTCATCGCGTCCTTTTTTTCACGATTGTTTTTTCTCGTTTTTCTCTTCCTCTTACGTACGGCTGGTTTTGCGTTCCAACTAACCTGGCGACGGACTTCCATCTTTCCTGTTTGTTGATTCGCTTTCCGTCCTGCCTTCCTTGGGCTTCCTCTCTGGTTCTCCCCCTTCTCTTTTCGAGTTCTCAGTTCGATTCCTGGCGCTCTCATTTTCAGTTGCAGAACGTTTTCATCCCCAACGCTTTTGTCAATCCTTCTTTCCCGCCTCCTTCCTTTTTTTTTGTTTTTTAGAGAATCTTTCGCTTTGATGGGATTTGGTCCTTCTTCCTCTCGATTCGCCGCCGGTGCTTTTTTTCCCTCGAAGCTTTATTTGCCCCGTCCGACTTCCTCCCCTTTTTTTCATGATTTATCCTGCCCTTTTGTTCCTTTTCGTGCCCCGACCCTTTGCCTATGACAAGCTCGCGTTCTCAGATTTCAGCGGACCCTTTTGGCCTTGGCGGGCGTACGGACCAACGCGGGTTCTTCCCGTCCCTTCTCCCCCTTTCCCTTGCTCCGGCCGGAATTGTATGACCCCCCGGGTTCGGCACTCAGGATGAAAATTGCAGGGTGCGGCTATCCTTTCCTGGGTGGCGCGCCCCCTTCTTCCCCCTTTTCGTTTTTTCTCCTTTGATGGATCGTCTCAACGTGTCTATCACCGCTTCCCAGTCATTCATTTTTTAACGTCTTCCAGGAAGTGGCCTCTCTTTTTTTTTTTCGCTAATTTTCCCCTCTGTCGTTTTTCCTTTTCTTTATCGGTTTTTTTCGGCCGGTCTCTTTGCACCTCGACCAGAGCTCGAGCCCTGTCCTCCCCCCGTTCCTTTTCCCTCTTCGGTCTTTTCCTGGTCCCCCTTCCCTTTTCTACCGCACTCTAGAGCGGGGAGCCGGAGTCCACAGTTTAAACTGCAGTCCCGCTTTCTTCGCCGCCTTCCCTCTTTTATCCCTCCTTGTTGCCATCGCCTTCAAATAGTTCCGTCGCAACCAAACTCGTCGCCGCAAAGCGGATTGTCGCTGCCCCCGAAACTTCCTCTTTTTATCCCTTCCCTTCCGTCTTCTCCCACCCCTTTCCCCGTCCCTCTTTTTTTTGCGCCCCCTCCTTCTCACGGATTTTGGTCGAGTTTAAAGTCAGCACCCCTGGCGCCTAAGTTATGTACCTTTTCGTTCTCTTTTTTTTCACCCTCTCGTGCTCGTATCCGTTTTCTCGCAAACCTCTGTCCCTGATCTTTTCCCCCCGAGTTTCCAACCGTCCGTGGCGGGCGAGTAGCTAAAAGGAAGTTGATTAGCTCGTTACCACGTTGCGTCGTGTCCCAACGTTGCCCTCCTCCTTTTTCCTGCACCCCGTTCCTGTTCGGTTTCCGGCCCTCGCTTTCTTTTACTTTTGGATGTGCTAGTTGCACGTTTTAGAATAAGACAGGGGCTCTGGTACCTTCCCTTACTTTCATTCCCCTTTGTTGCGGGGCAGACTTTCCCCCCACTCCACGGTATTATAGACTAGGCTGTATCCAACCCCGTGGAAAACACGATGTTTCTCTCAGTAGGCTGCTGATTGCCTTACCCTCGGTAGTTCTCTCTTTTACTCCAATTTGTGATCCGGACAAGGGATGTGCCGTCTCAGCCGTCGGTCTTACCGCCCACTTCTGGCCGCCAGGACTGCAAGGCGTGATCTTTGCTTTTTCTCCTTCCCGGCAATTCGCTCCTTCTTTATCTGGCGCGCTCCGTGATCCCCACCCCGAGTTTGGCCCGGCAGCAGAACGGTGGTTTTTCGAGCATTTACAAATTGACTATTTAGTACAGCGCCAGTACGCCTGCTGGGGCGCAGTGTGCACTCATAGCCCTTCTTTCGGCGCTCCCCTTGATTTTTTTCCGAGATTTTTTTCACAAGGGGAGATGTCCGTGGTGCAATGTGCCCCGCCATTGCCCCATCGGCGTCGGACGTTGCCCCCGTTCCCTTTCCCACTTCCCATCTACGGTCCGATTTCCCTACCTTTTTTTTCTGCGTCAACGAGTAACCAAAGGTTTGTTTTTCTTGCAGGTTTTGTCACGAGGCCTTTTTGTTTTCGCGTTGTCGTTCTCCCCTTTCCCTTTGAATGCTCTTTCTCCCTACAACCCTCAGTTTTCGCATGCTCACCCTTTGTCAGACCGCGTCCTTCCGTCTTCTTTAGGATGTACACCATTTGATTCTCTTTGAGGCGCCAAACCCCGTATTCCCCCAATACCGAGCAGGCCGTTTTTTCAACTTTTTCCATCCCCTCCCACCAGCCCTGACCCTTTTTTTTTCTGATTGGAAAGTCATTCTTTTTTATTTCTTCATATTTGGAATGGCTGAGATTTTTTTTCAGTGTAATTGATTTCTCTGGCTGCTTCCCCCCTTTTTCTACTTGATCCCCCTGTCACCTTCCTTCGCTTTTTAGAGTCACATTTTGCCCCTCCGGTCTGCACTTTTCAGCTGAGATTTCGTTGGAACGAACGGCTCCCCCTATCGAATCCCTTTTTGAAACTCTGTGAAAACATGAGGGCTGGCTGTTCCCTAATTTTCCTTCGTTTCGTTCCCGTCTTCCCCCTCTCCCGCTGAATTTGAGAAAGGGCATGATTTTAGTTTCTGAGTTGTTGGACGTCTCCCCTCTTGCCCCTCGTCCCCCCTCCCCCTTGGTTGAATGACAGACTCTACTGTTGGACACTGGCTCGTTGAAGTTTTGCGGGTTGGTTTGCCCCCGTGCGAATTGGAGTTCCTGCTTTCCGCCTCCTCTTTGTTCGGTCCCCCCCCCTCTTTTCCTTTTTTCCTCCTCCGTTTTTTTTTTTTTTTTTCGTCATGCGGCTGGTATTCATTACCGAAGGCCGTTTTGCTCTTGGGAAAACGCCCCCTTTCCCCCGTTTCTTCCATCTTTCCAGGCCCCGGCATTTTGAACGGTTATAATCTTTTTGTGCAAACCCAATAGTGAG
>Ga0179591_1383760_pt1 | contig 12602 bp, 15 predicted proteins | sample CZOMad2_1_08_16f_FD_182891 | JGI IMG/M metagenome (GOLD analysis project Ga0179591, IMG submission 182891) | Vadose zone soil fungal communities from Angelo Coast Range Reserve, California, USA - CZOMad2_1_08_16fungal (PacBio error correction) | ecosystem: Environmental > Terrestrial > Soil >... | reverse complement strand
GGAATGACCTCTTTATATGAAGGACTATGACCGGATGGCTTTTTTCGTGTCAGAATTTACCCTGGGCTTTCCCTGTCATGTTCTTCGACCACTCTATTATTCCCACGGCTGACCATGACCCCCCCAAGAGCTCTCCCGCACGTTCTTTAAGGCTCACCCCAGCCCGAGCCTACAGTCATGGATCTTTAAGCTCCTTCCTCAGAGGCCCAACGCCACCGGTGCCTTTTTTCCGAATCTCCGTCCCCCCTTAACCCCTGTCTCCCCCGGCATCGCCAATGCCTTTTACATGACAAATGTCGCGTCCTATAGACCGGCGCCGAAAGTATTCTTTTTTTTCCAACTGCCGACGGTTTTCGAAACGCTTGAATTTATTTTCAAACATACTGCCGGTTTCGTCTTATTCCTACTTTAAGCATGAGGGACGAATTTTTCTATGGTTACTTTCCTTCCCACAGTACATTAGTTTTCCCCCCGTTACAACTAGGGAAATCGAGGTTCTACAATTTCTCCCCCCCCCGCAAGGGGCCAGGCCTTCCTTTGGGATGTGCTTCTGCCCCCCCTCCGGTTCTTTTTTTAAAATGATCTCCCCGATTCCGAGTCCCAAACCAGTAAGACACTTCGAATCGATTTTCTCGACTCCCTTTTCTTTCCGGGAATGCAGTCCTCCTCGAACCCCTTTGGCAAGACCCCATCCCCCTCCCGGGCATCTTATTGATGGAGAAGGCAGAGACCCTTAATGGAGTACCCTCTAATGCAGTTTCTTCAGTGATTACCACGCTTCTCCTATTTTGGGCGATTCTTCGAACCTGAAGTCGAGAAATGCATTTCACCTCCTGTTTCTTTTCTCCTGATTACAACCCCCCTTCCCTGCCTTAGCCGGAAAGAAATATCTAGAGTTTTCCCTGGTGAATCCGTTTCCCGCCGGGGACCTCCCTTATCATCCCTTTTCTTCTGCCCACTGGAGAAGTCTCCTATGGTCATGATATCCCCCTGCAATCTTATCGATATCCCTTATCAGCCCCTTCCTCCCCGAAGAGAGTTGGCGATGTTTCTCCAATTCCCAACGTTCCTTTTCCCTCCTATTCAGCCCACCCAAGGGTTAGAACGTTCTAGATGCCCCTGGCCTCTTCCCTTAGCTTCCAAACGCTCCTCTATTCCCGAAGCCCCACGAGACATTCGAGTACGACCCCCGGGTCACAAAGTTCTTTGATTCGTCTGGCACTTCCCCCAACTTTTTGTGCCAGTCCCCTTTCCCATGTTTTTTTTTTCCTGCTTCCCCCCCTGCTCGCTACTTTCTTTTTATCCGCAACACACCGCCTGCTTTTGCCGGAAAACGGTTCATCCCCTGTCTGGTGGTCCCTTTTCCCAACATTTTCATGGCCGTATTGTGTCGTCTCCCCCTTTTTCTCTCATTCCTTTAACTGTTGGGCTTTTTCCCTGCCACAGTGAAGTTTTTCTCTTTTTCCGCGATGCCGCTCGCCCCTCGTGCGGTCCCCCCCTAAGGAGCGGGGGCTCCTTCAGTTTTCTTAAACAGCTAAAACTCAGGTTAGCGTTTTGTGTGACACCCCCTCTTACAAGCTTGAAGCCGTTTTCAGGTGGAAGCTCGAATAGGCGACTTTTGCATTCCGGCTCTTGCGAGTCATAAAACCCTACAACCTTCCCTTTCTTCTTCCACCCCCTCTGCGTTTTCCTCCCTCACACCCCGTCTCTCTGCCGTTTCGCCGTTTTAGCCCGAGTTCCGACCTCTTTTCGCAATTTAATTCGTGTTAAACACTTTCCGTCCCTCCCTGATGTACGTTTCCCCCTCGGTCAGCTTTTCGTCTCTCCAATGGTTTCCCTCTTTCCGGCGCATTCTCGCTTGTTTCCTTTGATAAAGTTCCCCAGCCGATGCTTTTAAAACTTTTCCCTTCTTCACCGCAGCGTTCTCCCTTCTTAGAGATCCTTATTAGGAGCAGAAATGATCCCAAGAATCCGTTTATTTTTGGCTCCCCCATTTCAGATATTCGTAGGTTCCCCCGTTTTCTCTTTGTACTTCAGATGGCCCCCATCCCTCCCCTGGCTTTTTGTTAAACACGAGCCATAACAGGTTAGGCGCTGGTCGTTTCACTCTCTCTTCTTCCTTTCGAGATTACGGGATGAATTCAATTTCTTCGCCTGCCTCTGTCTTCCCCCTTTGCGGTGCTTGCGAGAGGGTTCTTGCGATTTTCCCCTTTTGTGCCGGATGCGCTAGCTCCCTTTTTCCTTTTAGCCGGCGGGGTGGTAGACCCTCCTTTTTTCTCCATCGTTCTTGTCTTCCTCTTTCCAAGGAGGTCTACGTCGGACAGGAAAAGGTTCCAGGAACGTCCCCTAAAGAATTAAGCTTCTGCCTTTTTCGAGACGGATCCGCCCAGGACCGTTTTCTCACCCAAAATTATCCTCCAGGTGTTTTTTGAATCGTCTTCTTGCGCATTCCTGAAAACTCCGCTTTTCCCTTTCCTCTTTCTCCTCCTTGTTGTTGTTGTCGTCTCCTTTGCAACTTATTCGGACCAACTCCTCCCCCTGCACCTTTTTCGTGGGTTTCAACACCATTAGGATGACCTTTTTTTCTCCTTTTTCTTTCCTTTGGTGCTCCGTCTCGGTAAGGCTAAGCTCCTTCTTGATTCGTAACTTCTTACCTTTTCCTGTCCTCTGCCCTTTTTTACACGGAACTAAAGAGACCTTAGGTGGGCCCCTCTTTTTCCCCAAAGTTCCATGGTTTTGCCAGGCCCCCCCCCAATAATACTTTTTTGTTTTATCAATACGGCTTCCTCTTTTTCGTCTCCCGGCACATCCTTTGAAAATCGTTCTTGAACCGATCACGAGTTCTTTGCCATTTTTGTGTTTACGATGATGTGGACTAGCATGCATTTTGGTTTTTTTCTACGAGATCTCTCTTAGGCAGCCCTTTTTCCTAAATCACTATCGTCTTCTTCGTGGGCAGGAGTTTTCGACAGCGCCTCAACTCCTTTCACCTCCAGAGCTTCGCCTTCTTCCCTCTTTCGGTTAAAAAAGCCGCTTTCTTGCCCCGGGATTTTTTTTTTCGCCCCCAAATCTGGAAAAGGATTCTTGGGCCATTTCTTCAATTCGAGCCGAATACCGTCTCTATGTTGTCCTTCCTTTCCTAGGTAACAGATTGGACACGGCTTTATCCCCCCATCCGGTTTCGTCCTGCTTCCCGGCCCCAAGATGGACCAGTGCCGTCCCGAACCGATGAACTTCTACTGTAACTCATCCTTTTCTTTGTTTTTTTTTTCCCGATAGGTCCTCTCTCCCGTCGAGCTCACGATGCGAAGGGGTTTTTCCGGAGATTCTGGTCCGCGGCGAAACTTTAAATTCCGGGCGTGTAAGCGCTGCCTCGAGTTTCTCTCCTTTTCTTCCGGTAATATCGTTTTTCTTTCCCCTCAAAGTGTTCCTATCGCCTATCGCTCTTTCAGCCGCGTCGCATAGCCTCTCTCACCGTCTGCTTCCTTTTCTCGTTGTCACAAGCCCTCATAACTCATGTTTTCGATTTTTTTACCATGGAACTTTTCTTTCCCTTACTTTTCATGTGCCGCGCCACAGGGGCGGTTTTCTGGCGGCATCTGTCCCCCAACCCTACTGCTTCACCTCCACCCTTTCTTTTTCCCCCCAGTGGCAGGAACCCACCTTAAACCCGCCTGGGTTGCAACGGAGCCCACGACCAGGAAACCGTTTTCGGAAGAAGGGCCTTTATATCCCGTAGAGAAGGTTCTCCGCCCTTTTCCACTGATAGGCAAAGTCCCCCCCCCCTTTGTGCTTCTCCCCCAGACGATCGAAATCGTCGAGCCCCTTTGAACCTTGTTCGTACTAGAATGGCGTTTTCGTCCTTTTCTTTTTTCCAGATCGCGCCGGACTCCCACGCTGGTGGCCCCTCCTGTTCACCATTTGGGTGGTCCCAATAGTAGACAGACAATTTCTTTTCCCTTTTTTTGGAGGTGATTATTGAACCAAGTGCCCCGCTCTAGTGCACTTTTTTTTGTGATACCCCGCTTCGCTTATCGATCATTCGGCGGGAATGATTCAGTTTTCCTCAAACTTTCCACCAATAATCTCGTAGTTATCCGGGCTCCTTTTGGTTAAGGTCCCTGATTTTTTACTGCTTTCCTCAGCTCTAGATATGCTTTTTTCCAAGGAGCCGTGTATTTGTTGTAACGTTTTTCCACAGCTTCCCCCCCTTTCACTGGACGGTTCTCGACGAATCTCTGGGGACCTTTGTTTGCCCCGCCCAACACGCCTCATTTTTACAGGAGAGTTTTTTCGGATTTTCTCGCGGATCTTCCAGTCCTCTCGAGTGTACTCGCTCCTGAATTAGAGGAGTCTTCCTTGCCTGATCCTTTTTTTGGGTAGGGCGCGTTTTTTTTGTGATGTGCCTTTGGGAAAATTTTTGTCGTTTTTTTTCCACAATCATTCGATTTCTTTTTTAGGGGTTTGGGTTCTTCAGCTTCTCCCACCCCCCCGACCCAATGACTATGTCCTTTGAGCTCGTCTGACGACCACAGGTTCCTCCCACCTTTGTTGAAAGAAATTGTCTTGTACCCTCCTTTCTTTTCCTTTCTGCTAACGTTTCGTTTAAACCTTGCGGATGTCTTGATAAAGAATGTCTCCTCGAAGGTTGCGTACTTTTCACTCCCGGCATCCCTTGTTTGTCCCCCCAAATCATAGTTCGCCACCAACCGTCTGCCTCGGTGGAAGATCTTTCTCGAGTCAGCCGGTTAATATGCCGTCTCGCCCCCTCCCCTTTCCCCGAATTGGGAGACATTTTTCTTTAGTCGGTCTCTTAGGAGGCGCGCCGGGACCGGCCATCGTTTTGCCTTTGCAATTTCGTCTTTTCCCCTGATTCCCCAATGATCCCATTGCCCTTCTTTGTTATTGGCCCTCTTTTTCAGTCTTGTTTCTCTTGCGGGTATGGCCGTTGTACGGAGCGCGGTGGGTCCCGTGAAAAGGCCTGGAAACTTCTTCGATACCGCCATCCCCTTTGAGAGTTCCTAGGGTACGTCTAAGCTCCCTTTTTGTTGGTGAGAGAGATTTTTCGGAAGACCATCTTATATGTCAGGACTAACCCTCCTTTTCTTCTGGCCGTCTTTAGAAACGTTCCGTTTCATCATTCCCCTCTTTTACACTAAAATTCCCCACGATCTGCTCAACTCCCGACACTAGCAGCTCACAACGCCTTTGCCCGGAGGACCTTTCTACCTGGTGGAGCTTCCGAACTTCCTTTCACGAGACCCCCCCCCGTCTGTCGGTATTGGCTCTACTTGCTTCTCTCAGAGCCGCCTGACCCGGCCCCCTTGCTCTAATGACGGGTTACTGAAAATCTTCTTTCCCTTTCGCATTGCCAGTATTCTCTTCCTTACACCGGTTCAGCATGCGAAGGTTTGGACTCCCTATTTATTTTGCCCCCGGCGTTTTTGTATCTCTTCCGATTCTTCTCTGTCTGAACCGGGATCCTCCTCGTTATCACCGTCGATGGACCGTTTTTGCAAATCTGAGGAACACCAATGTTTCCCCCCTAGTGGGGACGCTTTTTTCTCCCCACTTTCGAGCTCAAAGGCAAGGCCTGTTTTTTCGTTGTGGTGCTCTATTTTTCTTAGTACCAACCTACAGTTTAAATCGCCCCCTGTTCCTCAGTTCCCCTGGCATTCCCGCCTCCACATCATTCCGCGCCTCCCCCCCAAAACCCGATCTGGCCCCTATTCCCTGCCATTTAGCCGCTGCTGACAGACCTTTACTCCAAGATCTGGGCCCCAGCGCACTTTTTTCACGCTAAGCGCCTGTTCCGTGTGGGCGATGAAACAACTTCTCTACATTGCTACTCAGATTTGCTTTTTCAACAGCCCCTGGGCATTCTTTTTCGTTTTCTCCCGATTCCTCGTCGCCTGTAGCTATCCTTCATCTAGAGCCTTCTTTTTAAGAGTTTTCACCCGGTCCCTTTTTTCTTCCTCACACATGAACCCCCTTGTACCATGATCTCTTCAATAAGGGTGTCCGCTTGATAATAGTTCCCTCCCCCGCCCTTTCGCGGACCGTAGCCAAACAAGGTGCCCGTCCTTCCCTCCTGTATGTGTTCCCGACCCCCTATTAACTTCAACGCTGCCTTTTTTAGAATATTTTCCAAACCCCCCTTCGAACTTTCGAAAAACACGCAAATTTCTTTGGAAGGGAATGACTAGCCCAAACAGAAGGCATACACGAAGCCCCCTTAGCGACGAACAAGGGTCAACCCCGTCTAGACCGATCCTGATTCCTTTCTTTTCCCTCAAGTGTTGACAGGATGCCACCTTCTCAGTTTCCTCCTTCCTTGCATTGCCGCCTTGTTCCTCTTGAAACCCCTCCTGCTTCCGCCCCGGCAAAGGTTCATTCGTGGGGGTTTTGAACCCCCTCATGCCTTTGGTTTTTACAGGCCAAACTTGGTTGCCTTTTTCCATAAACCCTACATTTTTTGGCCTGCGATCGCCGCCGCCCGCCCCTTCCGCTTATCCCATGCGAGGGCCCTCCTTGAAAGTTTACTGGTTGAGCAGAATTACCCCATTACTTTCCTTCGCTTTTTTTCACAAGTCCCTTCACCCTCTGACTCTAGTAGCCCGGTTCCCCTCGGAGACGAGGAGAAGGGGCGATACGAGCGTTCGACACTTTTCCCCTTCAATACAAACTTCTCTATACCCGCGATCCAGCGCCCAACATTCGAGCATCCCCTCGCGTTCGCCTCGTTCGCCCATCTCCGTTTCGTTTTATTTCTAGTCGTTTCTTCCTTTACACTTTGAGTCCCCAATCGTCAAACTGTATGGAGGTCCTTCCTGAAAAGCCGTCGTTTCGCCGCCCTTTTTTTTTTCTTGTCCCTTTTATGAGAGGCAGATTTATCCTTTACCTCACAGGCCCCACTTCATATTTTTCCAACTTGGTTGCACAGTTTCCCGCAGCCGGCCCCTCTTTAGAGATCCGTATTCTTTTCTTTGTGGACTCCTTTTGAGACGAGAGCCCTACTCAACTGGTCCCCCAACGTCACCCGAGGAAGATTTCGATACCTGCCCTTAGTTTTGGAACAAGCTCACCGGTGAGCGTTTCTTTTCCCCCCTACCTACTCCTGAATGTGCGTGTCCCTCTTATTTTCCGGAGAACCCGATTTTAGGATGGTCCTGCCGGGACACCGCCCTGCTCTTAAAAAGCATGCTTACCCTCTTTCGGGGTGAGACTCGTTTGTTTTTCTCTTTTGACTGCCCGATAGCCCCTTGCTCATGCGTGCAGTATTTTTGTTGATACCCCCAATGTTCCCCCCCCGATCATGAATTCCATTCCACCGCAGTCCTGAGTCTCTTAAAGTCTTTTGAACCAATCGGATGCAGCTCTTCGTAATAGGTTCCCGGAACGTCTCTCTCTCAGCTTCTGATCCCTCACAAACGGCATTCGATTTTTCCTTTTCCCTGTGTAAACCTTCCCTGAAGTCATCCTGAATTGAGTGGAATTTTGCGGCAGTGCGTTCCCCTTTTGAAATACATCTTTTCCATCCTCCTCTGTTTTCTTCTTCTCTTCGGACCACGACAGACCTTTCCCGGGGGTTTTTCTTTCACTTTGGTTTCCTTTTCACCCCAGGCTGGGCCCAGTGGTGAGGAGCCGTCTCGGTAAGGGAGAAGCTGAAGTCTTCGAACGTTCCTTTTTTCTTTCCGGTTCAGCTGGTCCGATTGGTTCCCCCCGCTGTAAATTCCGTTTTTTTCCTCTTTTGCAACCCGTATCTGAAACCCCCTTTTTTGGCCCACTCACTTCATCCCCTGGTCTCGCGCTATCGGGTTAGTCGCACATCCATCCCCCCAAATCCTCCTAACGCGTCGCACCCATTCGTCTCTTTTTGTTTTTGAAGGGCCTATCGGAGCTGAGAGTTTTTCTCCTCAAGAAGAGCTTATCCTCACGCCATTCGTGTTCGTGGTGTCCCCCCGCGCTAACCGGATTTCTCTGTCACCCCCACACCCATTTTTTTTTTCCCTTCTTCCTTAGGGTTACCCCTTTTTTCACTTTTCTCCTCTAGAATCTTTGGGATTCCGTTTTTCCTGCGCCAAAATGACAACGGAGTGTGCATCACCTCCCCTTTTGATCTTCCGTGCGGTTCCTCCCCCCCTTTTTTTGTCCACCCCCAAGTATCAAAGCTCACGGCCCTGATATGCTCGGCTGTCTTTTAGCACCTTTGTGCTACGTGCTCTTTCAGCTTTCAACGTAATGTTACACTTTCTTTTCCGCGAGTTAAACGAGCGGGAACGTCCGAGAACGGAGAACTTCCCCCGAGCGAGACGGAGAGGCCTCTGTCTCTCCGGAGGTCCTCCGAATGTTTTTCCTTTGGTACAGACTCTTTATAATCAGTTCCTGGGTTATTCATATAGGTCCGTATGTCTTATTCTCGCAAGTTTCTATCCTGTATCGTGCAGAGTCGCATTATCTGCCTAACAGATCCTTTGTTTTCACACAAGCGTCCTCTTCCTGTTGCTTGTTTTTCTTGTTTAAGTTCTGACCGCGTCCCGCTATTTGAATGTGCGCGCCCCCCATCCCGGTTTTTTTCTTTCAAAACTGCTTGGGACCTTTCACCACAGGTATTTGTCGGATATAATGCTTAAAAAGTTTGGACCGTGCCATCTTCCACCAGTCTTGTTGTTCCCCAGCAACGGTGCACTTTGTTTTTCGGAGTGAACGTTTTTCCTTCGTTAGTGGCCAGCCGAGAAAATCTCTGATAAGCGGCCCCCCAGTAATGTCACCCACCCTTTTGATTCGACATCAGGTAGTATAATGGGTTGTCCTTTTACTTCCTTTTTTGGATGGTTCTTCGTTTTTGATCGCGCTTACTCTTTCCACGTTTTGACATTTTTTGAATTCTGCTGTTCACCCCTTGGTTCCAAACTAGTCGACCCCGACCAATCCCTCTTGATTGATTTCTAAGCAGACAACTCGCTAGGTGTAGGGCAAAAGTGTTTTTTTCCAGCCCTATAGAAGTAGTTTTCTTTCCTTTCCAGGGAGCGCCACTGCTTCTCCCCTGTCTTCCGGACGGGCGCACCTTTTTTCCAGGTAAGGGTGTGCTGCTTCTCTGGTACCCTTTTGGTTACGGCCTCTCCTTCTATTTAAGAGGAACCGCCTTTCTTCTCCCTTGACTTTCCCCCCCCCCCCGTTTCACCAATTGACATTTGGTTTCAGCACATTCTTTTTTATTTCGCAAGGGTTTTTCCCCCCCCCGCCGGCCTTCCTTTGTGGATAACTCCGGATTGCGTTCCGGGCCCACCTTGGTCCCTTCGAGGGTTCAGCTTTCTGCCCCGTGCGCCGCGGCAGATTCCTTTTCCCCTGCCTTGGTTTTTTCTTTTGATGATGGTTCTTTTGACAGGCCGTTTTCAAAGGAGCCGCTTTCGAACACCTTGACGGGTGGAATTATTCCTTTTTATTTTTGACAACTGCCTGACTTTTCTGTGAGCTATCACTGGCCCCCAAGCGGCCCTAGGCCCACTGGTTTTGTCCTTCCTCTCCCGATTTCTTTTTAACGGACTGTTTCGGCTCGTCCCCGGGATAAAGAAGAGCCGTCCTCTCTGAATCTTTCTCGCGTAATTGAGCGTCCGAACACTCCCCTCCTAGTTCAACCACCATCGTCGCCAACCGTTCATGCATCCCGGTTGATGCACGAGAGCTAGGGCCCCCTTGTTACAATTTGTCCCCTTTGATCGCATGTCAGATTTTGGCATCGTACCGGCATTGACCTCAAGGGTGATTTCGCGGTTCTCCCTAAACCCCAGACTTTCCGGTTTTGCCAATAATACAGATGATCGTTGACTCGTCCTTACTCCAGGTCTGGCTCGTCCACTGTTTCCTCCGGCGTTTTTGATAGCTGAGACTTCTGGGTCTTGCCGTTTCCTTGTCCGGATATTTTGACATGACCGAAGGTCTCCGATCTCCCCCCCCCCTTATGTTAGTCCTTCCTAAGATGGTCTCCCATCTTATCTTTTTTCCCCTCAGACTTTTTTCGGAATGGGACAACCCCATTCGTGCGATTTTCAGCCTTTTGGCAGGTATTGTTGTCTCCCTCGCTGCCTTCAGTCACTCGCCCCATCTTTCCCCCCTCTGCAAATCCTTCCTGCTAACCAAATATGCCACTAGCAGTCTCAACGCCTTTACCTTTCTGTCAGAACCCCCCTTTCCAGTACATGTTTCAGTGATGTCTTTCTTCATAGATTACCGAAACCCCTGGCCGGTCTTGGCTCTGAAGAAGATCATCGCGCGACCCGACCTTTAAATCCCCCCCAACGGGAACCTCAGCCGTTTTAAAGACTATTCGATCACTGGAAGACCTATTACAGCTAAACCCCCCCTCGAAAGTATTCTTTCACCGGGCTTGGGTTTTTTCAACCCCAACCCAATATTCCCCCCTTCCAGGTTTCGTCTCACCTTTATTCTCTTCGATTCCTCCTACATGATTTTACGTTTTATATCCTTTGCTTCTGACGTCTTTTTCCACTTTTCCGGTACTGAATAGGGGGAAATCGCTTCCCAATTTATTCCCACCCTCCCTTGCCGCTCTTTTTGCCCGCCCCAGGCCCGTTTCATGTTTGTTGTGGCGAAACCGGATCTCCCTTCTCGAGTCCCCCACCCGGACCCAAAGAAATAGAATATTTTATCTCGCTCCTTTTCCCTAGCCCATCATAGCGACCTAACCAAAACCCTTCAGGCAAGTCCTTTTTTCCACTCCCTCTTTTGAGAAAAAAGGGGCGTGCCCTCCTTCATTGACCTCCTTATACACTTCCGCTGGCCGAGACGATTGAGGCGTGGGGCGACCCACCTATGGAGATTAGCCTATTCCTCAGTCCTAAGTCATGACGTTTTCACGTTAACTGCTAAAACTAAACTCTCAGGTCTCTTCCCTCTTTTCTCTCGTTTTAAAACGCCGGGATCCCTTCCACTGCCACACTGTCCCTTCCAGCTTGTGAATCTTTCCGTTACTTTATAACGTACGTAATTCAGCCTCTAGATATCTCCTCTGGTGCCAGGCACCCCTTTTTTCCGCCCCGAAGTTTTTTTCTTTTTTTTTAGGATCACTCCCATACACCCCCTCAACGATGAACTTTTTGACTATTTGCATCCCCCCCCCCCGGTTTCGAGAACCCCTTGGCCCCAACGGTTTTCTCTTCTTCCGAAGAGCTGCCCCTGAAGAATCCAGACATTGAGTACGACCCTTTAAACCAAGGTCTTCTACCTCTGATTCGTTATTGAAAAACCCCCCTTCGTTTCCGTTTTTTGCCTATGTGTGCTTTCTAGACCTTTCATACGGGTGCTTAGATCGACACCACCCCTCCTTCTTTCCTTCACTTCAAGGAAGGGGTGGACCGTTGCCCCCCTCTTTTGAAGCTTTTTTCCCAACCTGGAGTTAGTATTTAGATCCGAGAATAACTGTCCCCGTGAACAGACCTTCTTCCGTTTCCGAAGTAGATCAATGTCAGGTGGCCCCTTTTCCCCTCCCTTTTTCGAATTTTTAAATCCATTGGCCGCGCCCTTAAATCTCACCATTCAACAGGAGTAGCGCTAAAGCTTCCTTGATGAACCCTACTTTCCTCTTTAGACCTGTTTAGCCCGACTTTCCTTTCTTAAGGTTTTTCACGGAGAATTTCACCCCCCTCCCCCTCCGGTGGACAGTTGAATACCCAGGAACTGAGTACCAAAGGAGATCCATACTCCCCCCTTCTCTTTCGTACGTTTTCCCCCCCTTTTTTTCTCCGTTTCGCTCTCGCCGTTTTAGCCATTCGTTCTTCTCTTTTCTCGCTCGTTCCGATCGTTAACAATGTCTCCCCCCCAAAATCGAACCCTTTCTTTCCTTCCGCCACTTTCATCTGATCAGACTGGCCCTCTTTTTTACTCTTCTCCTAGTTGACCCTTCCCCAGTTTAACTTGCAACCCTCTTTGCTTCCTTTTTGAAAAGGGTTTTCCGCAGCCGGCAGACATCTCTCGCTTCCTTCTTCTTTTCCCCTCCAGATCTTTTCCTTTCCTTTTATTGTGGAGACCCGAGGCCCATTCCTTCCCTTCTGCCGCTTTCGTTTTAACGTCCCCCCCTTCCGCTTCGATAACCTTTCGATCCTCTGGGCGTTTTGCAAGAGAAATAACGGTTTCTTCTCTTTTCGATTTTTTTTTCCCCTGGAAAAGAGTGCTACTTTACGTGCGTGTCTTTTTTTGCCTGGCCCACTCCTTTCATATGGTTCACAGCCCTCGTGCCCCATCATTAACAAGGAAATGGCGGTGCTCTTTAGCGGGTTCCCTTTTCTTTCAATTTCCTGGTGAAGTCAGCCTTGCCTCTTCTCCTCTCCCTGATTTTTCCCTTCGTTTCCCTACCAATGCGAAATTTGCGATATCTTATTCCCACGGCTTTTCTCCTCTTTTTGGCCCACAATAGGACTTATCCAGGCGTACGGTGCCCTTCCCCGTCTCCCTTCCCGCTTGTCGTCTCACGTCTGCCATCCGATGAGGTCCTGCGAAACCCCCAGCTCTCATCCACCCTGGTTTTTACCATTTCTTCCCCCTCTCCCTTTCAACAGCGTGGAATTTTTTTGGTACCCCAGTTG
>Ga0179591_1370788_pt1 | contig 12603 bp, 12 predicted proteins | sample CZOMad2_1_08_16f_FD_182891 | JGI IMG/M metagenome (GOLD analysis project Ga0179591, IMG submission 182891) | Vadose zone soil fungal communities from Angelo Coast Range Reserve, California, USA - CZOMad2_1_08_16fungal (PacBio error correction) | ecosystem: Environmental > Terrestrial > Soil >... | reverse complement strand
ATTGAGCCGTAGTCCCTGAGAGAGTGTGCTTGTGCTGTACATATCCTTCTAATTCTAGGGGGAAGTCCCATTATCTCCCCCTCTTCCCCGATTTTTCTTATAAAGGGAAACTCCGTAAGAGTTTAACCTGTAGGGCTTTTTCGTCTCCTAGCGTTTTTATCATCCCCGTCTGCCCCCCGTCCCATTCTGAATTTTATGGTAAAAATGGCCCCGCTTCCCCTGGATCGCAGTGCCTCACCCCCGGACTGTGTCTCTCTCATGAACCCTCTTCCGCTTTCCCCTTCGTTGGTAGTTCGCAAGATGGGGCCGTTTCCCGGGGGCTGACATCCCCTCGAGACGCGTGTAGAACACCCCTTCATCTCCTTCCTCCTGTTGATTGCCCCACCCCGTTCGTGTAGGTTTCGCCTTGTGGCTTGAGATCGACTGAGGATGTCATCTGAGATCGGGTTCCTGGTTGGCGTTTCTTTGATTGGTCGGCGGTTTTGTCCCCCCTGACCCCTTCCCTTTAGGCTCCCCAAAGGTGCTGGGAAACCGGGGTGTCTTCCCCTCCCCTTCAGTCCCGATCCAGTTGTTTCCTCTTTCAACTGCACGTTTTTTTCTTGGTGAAATGGATGCATTGTCCACACAGGCTGAACGAAGGACTTGCTCTCCCTTAACCTGGGCCGTTTTTCGCGGCTTCTGCGGTATGTGTCCTTTCCTAAAAGGGCCCGAAACCGGGGTGTTTTGGTTTCCGGGTTTGATGTTCCTCGGTACTTCCAATATGGCCAGAGAGGTCCTCAGACCCTTCAGGCCATTTTTCATTGTTTTGTTCAGGAATCCCCAATCGCGAAAACGCTGTTGAAGTCCCACCTCTTTCTTTATGTAGTCCTTCTCTGTTGATAGTTTGAGCCCTGAGAAGCGAATAATCTGCTGAGGGATTGCAAACCAATTCTAGCTGGTGGGGTCGCATTCTTGACGCCTGGCCTACACTTGTTTCTTTTCCTCTCTCCGGAAAGTCTTTGACTATTTCACACCTTAAGTGGAGAGTGTTCCTGCCCCCTCGTTGCTTGTTGAACCGCAATTTCTTCCCAGCGCCTCCCTGTAACCGCAAGGTAAGAAAAGTACCCTCCGGTCCCGACGATCACCCCTTTTTTCCTCCTCAAGCCAATAAGGCTTTTTTGTCCTTGAAAGAGCCCCCCTGGTTGACAAAGGTAGATGTGGAAAACGGGAGTAACGGTTCGACGTCAGTTCTTACCAGTCTATTCCCTTGTCTTGAAATTGACTAGCAAGGAAGTCGTATTGTGATTGCTTTTCCCCCCTGCGCCTCGTCCCTTCTGATTGGCCACCGACAGTCAATGAGGGATCGTAGTATAGCGACACACAGGTTTTTCTCTCCTCTTTTTCCTCCCTCCTGTTTTTGTTCTATCTTTTCCTGCTTTGTTCTGAAAAAGAAGTAAAGGGTAACTACTACAAATTGTGTCGCCCCCCCGCTATCTCGCTAACTTTCCCCACTTGCAGAGATCCCCTTGGCCCTTCAGATTCTACAATTGGTCTCCTTCCCTTAACATCCCCCGGCTGTCACAAAACGACAAAGCAGCCCACTTTGCCGGTAAAAACTACAGTTTCCCCCTACCATGTCTCCTGAGTGTGAACAATTTTACCATTTATAAGAAGGGATACTTCCCCTTCATGAATTTTTTCTGAGAGCATCGATCCCTGTAGGCCTGGTTTGGATCCTTGTCTTTTAAAAAAGCTTTTAACATCCGAGGAGCCTTTCTTCCGCTGATGCCCCCTGATTCTCCAATCCCAGTTCCATTCCTTTGCCCCGGGCGCAGCGGAGTCACGCCCCCTAAAGCCACACAAGAAAAACCCGAATTCCCGGGCGAGTAAACACCCCTTTTCCCAGCCCCCCCACCCCCCCCCCCCCCCCCCCCCCCCCCCCCCCCCCCCCCCCCCCCCCCCCCCCCCCCCCCCCCCCCCCCCCCCCCCCCCCCCCCCCCCCCCCCCCCCCCCCCGTTATACTTCTCCCCCCCCCCCGGCGCACCCGTCCCCTTTCTATTACTCTGGACCCCCCTCCCCTCCCTTTTAGTCTGATTTCCCGTTTCTCGCGTACACCCACTCACCCCCGACTATCCTGAGATTGTGGCTCCCACGGATCACTTCTTTCCCGTGTCCCGACCCCCGCCCTCCTCCTGTTCTACTCAACCTTTGCGCGATCTTTCGCGACCCACGTGACTATCAACCCTACTATTCCAACTTTTTTTTGCCGGGAAACTATGAAAGTCCCCCTTGCTGTCCAGTACACCCATACTCCCTCCTTTCCGTCCTATTGACGTCCGAACTAAACCTTCTCCAACTGAAAGTACTAGCCTGGCTTTTTTCTTCACCTTTTCTAAGACCTGTTAATTCCCGCTCTTGCAACTATCCTCTACTTGACCTACTTCAATCTGCCATATCTACCGCGACTCCCAGGGGTACGCCCACTCGGGGTCAACCCGCCCGTTTCTGGTTGATGATTTCTTTGTCCCACTCTCCCTCACCCCCCCCATTTCCAAACTACCTCACCCCTTGCGTGCCTTTCATTTCTCCCGTCCACCCGAATCCAAGACCAGGTTGAAGACGCCCCAGAGAAACGCCCCTATTTCCACCCCTTGGCCCCCATTGTAAGGTGTAAGACCTCATAGCCCTTGGATAAGGTACCATTGAACCTTACGAGAGTCTGTAGTAATTTTTCTAATGTGGGCCCCCTTTGCTCCCGTGTTAGCGTTTCCTGTCTCCCACCTTGGGACCATGATTCAAGGGCAATCCCATTCCTCCCCCTTCCGACCCACGATGGACCAGGTTAACTTTCCGAGCAATCAGAGTGTAAAGGATCCCCTACCCTTGCGATGACTAAAACACAGAACCCCACTTTTTTACGTTTCGTCTTGGTCTTTGACCCACTCTGTAACCGACTTTGTAAGTCCCCAGGGGGAGTAGGCTTCTCTCCGACTTGTTTAACCTTTCCCCTTTACCAATTTTATTTCCCCGTCCAATAACATCCCCTTCAGACATCCCTTTTGAGAGAAGGCCTGTGAAAAACTTGTTGTGCCCTCTTTTCTCAAAGTTAGAACCTCGCCCTCAATTGATTCCCCCAGCCTTTGCCTCTCGTGGGGAATGTTCACCACCACCCAGTCTATGAAGGGTAGGATTAAAAACTCCACCCCTTGAAGTCAACGGAAGGTCATTCAAGTGTTTCTGAAGCAACCTTCCCTTAACTGATGCGAAGTTAACTAAGTAACCGACAATCATGTTCCGAGTCCTGAATTCCCCTAAGTCAAACTACTTTAATCAATCACTCGTTTTTTTTTTTTAGGAGAGACTTTTTTGTAGCTTGTAACATCTCTTAGCCCGCTGGAGGCACTTTGTGATTTAGTGCAAGAAAACCCTCTTTTCCCCTCGTTCCCTTTTTCCTGTAAGTTGTCTTCCGGGTGTCTGAAGCTTCAGTAGTGATTGTTCTCCGTCAATATTCTTCGCTGCCCTAAGGACAGTCCCTTTAATTTTCTTCCCAAGTGAACCTCTGGCGTGCTCGGATTAACATGCCACACGGTGGCAAGAGAGTTTTATCCTTTCCTATTTTCAGGGTAGCCCTTTCTTCTATAGGCCCCCAGCAAAGCCCTTTACGGGTAACAACTAAGTTAAACAACAGGGTGACACTCAGCCTTCACATGAAGGGGCCAGGTCGTGGGGCTACCAGTTGTTTGACACCTAAGTCCCCCCCCCAGTCACCAAGAACCTTCAACTCTTTTGTGAATTCGGTCCCCAGCCCTGTCTCTTCCCCGGTCTACAACGTTTTTTCCAAGGCGAACGGGCGACGACAAGTGGTCGATCTTCTCTGTATTTACCCCTTGACCCGGAAAATGTACACCTGACCCCTCGACTGCCAAGAGGACCCACTAACGACTTAACCTACCAAAAGTGGCTATACCTTATCCCTTGATTTGACGGGTTCGGAGATAAGGTCTTTTAATGAATAGTCCCCTGTCCCCTTCTGTAGGGCCATGTACTTCTATCGCCCCAAGTTTGACATTGATTCCCCCTCGCTAGGCCCAAACGGAATTCGCTCTATACTCCCACCTTCCAGGAGTCGGAGGCGAGTTTGTACGCTCACAAACAAATTTAGGGTAATTAGATTTCGGCACGACCCCCATCCTAACCCCAACCTCTTTCCTCAAATGTTCGATGGCTGATGAGGGTGCCAAAAAGTCCTTCTGCGAGGTCTAGTTTTTTTACTATCTCCCCTGCACTATCCCCCTCCTTCCCATGTTCCACAAGGCGACGTGATTCTACCTTGGATCCCGGGTGGAAAGAAAGGCCTGGCTTATTACCTCGTTGCTTCTGCTGCTGCTTGTGAAGGATCAAAATCAATCCTTGGAGGGTATACGGAACACCGGGACTTTACCCAATTTTTCCTTCACCGTTGCCGCCCGACAAACATGATTAAGGATACGTCCCCTTGTTGTTGCTTCTATCAAACTGTTTCTTTTTTTTCAGTATGGCCCTGGCTTTCCCACCTGTCTTTCTTTGGCGGGTTTTTTTGTTCAACTTTTCACTACCGTAGGGAAACACGCTTCCCGAGTAGTCCGTTCCGGAATGTTCGTCTGAGGGTGCCAGTCCCTCTGATCACCCTAAATCTACCAAGTTCTGGGGTAAGTTGTCTCACCCCCCCCTTTGACGACGTCTGACGTCCCGATCTCCTGGGCCAACTTGACCCCGGGGCCTTCTCGGAACGCCCCCCACAATGCGGACGCAGTTTAGCTGGAACCCTCATCTGATGGACGACCCGTTAGGTTGGCCCTTTGCTTGTGCCAACCCCCTTCTACCCCCCTGTCCCACAGCAGTTTAAGTCTTCAGAGAGATCAGGGGGGAGCTGAACTGTAGTATGCTTTTTTCCCTTTTTTTATCAACCTCCCCCCTTCCTCCCCCCCTCTTTGTGCTTTACTATTGTCCCCTGTTTGGCTGAACGTCCATGTTTTGGCGAAAGCGGGGACCGACTGCCAGTGCATTTCCTTCCCCCTTGGACCTGACTTTCCTCTAGGGTTGCCGCTTTCCTCCGATAATCGTTGCTGTACGACAGTTAACCCTGTCTTGGGAATGCCTCTGTTCCGGCTTTTTTCTTATCACCCCTTCATCTCTCTCAAAGCCTAATGAGATGCTGGTGGTTGTGAGCGCAAGCTAGTCATCCAGTCCCAGTTAAATTAAACGGCCACCTTTCCCCTCTTGCGAGTGTTTCCTCTCCTCCTCTGGAAACTTCTTAATCCCCGTTTCGGGGTCAGGCCTGTCCAATCGCCCCTGCCTTTTTCTGGCACCCTTTTACAGCTATTTTTCCCTCTTGTGGTGTGGGTCTCGCGGCTCGGCACCATTGAAACCCGCCACTTCTTCATTATGACCGGCTGGCTTTTCCCCCCCACCCCCCACTTCTGTGATCCTTTTCATGGCCTTTTCATTATTCCTGTCACCCACTACTTACCTCCCCCTTCCCCCCTTGCTTCTGTAGGGAGATGCCAATCACATGTTTTCTGTCCCTTTGCGAGGATGAAGTCTTACTTAAGCCTTTTTTCCCCACAAAAACCCCCCAGGCTTTCAATAAATAGAGTCATGGATCGATCCCTCTCACATTTCCAAAAAGATAAGAACCGCCCCTTTACCTTTCCCAAATCAAGGCCCGGAGTGGGTGGACCCGGCGACCCGCTTCCCCCCACATGGAATATAAAGGTTGTTGCCCTCTCTCCCACTATTTCACCTGGTGGGCATTTTTGCCAACGGAGTGGGACGTGACCTGCCCACCCAACCTCCCCTTTTGACCTTTCCCTTTTGCTTGCTTGACCCCTATAAATATGCCTTGCTGACTCACATAACTTATCACCTTCCGTCGACAATTTCACCTGCTACGCCTCATCAGTAGTTCCTTGGAAGTAAACCCCCACCAATCCCCTAGTCATAATGTTCTATACCTCTCTCTACTTCAAGAAAAGATAATTTCTCCCACAAATGGACTTTCCTGTGAAATACGCCAACCCCCCGCCCGCAGGCCTCTGACGTCCCTCTTATTGAAGACAGTTACATCTCCTCGCTTTAAAAGTCCTCAAGAAGCAACCCTTTCGGGCACTCCCCCCCGCCCCCCAGTCCCCCTCCCCAGTTTTTTTTTTGCTCCCACGACGTTTCGCCCATGGGCGATGTCGCCCCGTAGAAACACATTCCCTTTTGCGCGACCACCTCTTTTTACGACCCTCCGGTCTCCTTCTTAACTTTATCTAGCCATTGGTCCCGTCGTGGATCGATTTTCTCAAGCCCCCTCCACTTTCCCCTATAAGTACACAAGACTTTCCTTCTCTTGCTTCAAATAAAGTTCCATTTTTCAGCGACGTGTCAAAGTCCTGTATCATTTGACTTCTTTCCATTGTATCCGCATTCTTTGGTCTCTTTTCATGGAGTTTGTTCCTCTGAAATGTTTGGGCTAAGAAAGAACTCCAACCTCCTCCCATGGAGTCCCAGCTCCTCCCTGGAAGTTACGTAAACGTCTCAGCTGCCAACCTCGTAGTACCTAACCCCACCCCCAGAGCTGACCGAGAGGGAAAGCCCTGACGACCGCCTTGTATAAGGGACCTATTCCTTCGGACCCCGTTCGGACACTCTCAAGCTATTGTCCCTTCACCCCTTTTTCCCTTTCTTACCAAAGTAAACCCACCATAGGATAGTGAAGCATCCCTTCTTTCCCCTGATACAACCCCGTGACCCCAACCCCGAGACCTCAATGTCCGACTTTATGTTCCTCCCTCTTCCCTTTTTAAAATTAGTGTGAAAGTATCCAGCCCTTCCTCTTCTCTGGATGAATGCCTTTTTTTTTAGTACGTTTGAAACCGACTACCTTTTTTCCCCCTTCCAATGCACCTGAAGCCATTCATGGGTGACGTGCAAACGAAGAAGAGGTGAACAACACTTCCGTTTTTGAAAGTCCTTCGGAGGTAACCATAACCGAAACCTCTCTTTCTATTTTCTTCAGTTTTTGTGATATTTCTTTCTTCCTTTCTAAATTATCCTCTTCCGGAAGCGGTCTAATTTTCTCCTGGGCGGCCTCGTACGGGTCCTTGAAAGCCAGTCCCCCCTTTCTTGACGTTGTTGTTTTGAAGGTCCTGAGCTTTTTCCACTCCCGCCCTTCCGTTGAACGAAGGAGCCTATCCCGGTCTGAGGACCAAGAAGCCCTTCCGTGGTTCTCCCCCCCTCGCTGGTCAGGAGACCATAATGGCTTCCCTTCTTTACCAAGGTTAACCTTGATTTTCTCATGCTTACTTCTTGTCCTAACCTTATGTGACACCCTCGTGAGGAGGGGATGGTGTGTCCCAAGAACGGTTCCACCCGACGTGAACAAAAAAGGGGCATTTTGGGACTTTTGAAGAAGCCGGGTGAACCCGGCCCGACTTTGGCGGGGCCAGGAAGCCCCCCCTTGCACAAGATTTTTAACACGTGTTACCTGCCCCCGGCAGGCGCTCCCCCCCAGCAAGCTCCTGCCCTCCTTGCCAATCTGCCCCCTCCAGGGGGACTACTTTCCCGTGCAGCCTTTTCGTTCAGATGTTCCTCTTCGTGGCCCCGTCCCACGAAGTTGGAGGGGGTCCCCTCCCTCCCCTCTCTCCTAATGCGATTTCATTCTCCCAAATGGCCAAGCACTACAGGACCTTTCTTCATTCTCTTTTCGGCTTTTGTCTTTGTCTTTTTTTCACGTCAACCGACAGTCTGTAACGGGAAAGGTAGAGAACGTTACTGCTTCTTCCCACAGCTTCTTTCCCTCATAGCACGGATGTTATTCCAACCTACTTAGACCATATCTGACTCTTTTCTTCGGGGCAGGTGTTAGGTTTTTTCTCATCCACCCAAAATAGCTATTTGGGCCGACCTCTCCCAGGTAGACCACCCTCTTCGATTAGACCCTCCATTCCTTGATGGGTAAAATCAATGCAGGTCCGCTTTGTCTGAGATCTCCAGGGATGTTCCTTGCTGAAATCTTTTTAGTCCACCCCTTCCGTTATTTGGGAAAGGTTGTTTCGGAGGCAAGGGCTTAGGATCGGCCTCCTTTGAGGGCTTACTTCTTGCTCTTTTTTTTTGACTTCCTAAGTCACGCTCCGAATTGCCAAGAAGGGCTTGCGTAAAACTTTTGCCCCGTTCGCAGACCCATCCACTCCCTTTCTACGTATTAACCATGGTGGCTTTCCAGACTTTCCAATTTCCCTGCGTCTGTTACCTTTCGCCCTCCAACTTTTTTCTCCCCCCTTTATTCGTAGTTCACCGCACATCCGGAATAAACCTTGACCTCGATCCGTCCAAATATACCCATGTTCTCCCTTGTTGGCCCCAAAATGCCACGAAATTAGCCCCCCCACCGTGATTTGGGTCAGGTAAATGTCTTGATCTCTTATTTGATCTTTTCGAGGCACTTCCGATTAGCCGCTGTTTGCCCCCCCCCCCGGCAGAAAACCCCCACCCCTTAGGGGTCTTGGGTTGTGAAGCCCATGACGGAACCGAGGTGGAGTCTCGATTCTACTTTTGCGCACTGCTGCTGCGCCAACCGGCCCTTTTCCCCCAATAGTGCTTCTCCAAAGATTATACCCATCAAAGCATGCACCTATAGGCACAAGAAGCGATGTGTTGGAACGCCGTCGTCCCCTCTCCCTCAATTATTGGTTTCCTTTTCTGTTTGCCCCCCCGAAGGTTGGTAAATGTAATGACACTTTTCCGGCCTGAGAAGTCAAAGGGGAATGTCGGATGACTCTTTTTCTGGAACGAGCTGTATCTTAAATTTTCAAGCTAGCTAAGAGTAGCCTTGTTTTTTTATGGAAGAATAAAGTCACCCCTTTTTCTTTCGGCTAGTCATGCCTTGGCTTTGTTCCCCCCAGGACCTCTATAGCTTTCATACTCTCCAGTTGTTTTGAAGAGCTCTCCACCCCCTGGACTTTTCTCCGCTAAGAAGCCATTTATCGTTCCTGCCTAAAGACTAGTTTTTCGACTAAATTTTCACGAGTACGGAAGGTAGGTTGACCTTCCTTCCAGACTTTTCACCACGACTGCCTGAACCCGGTTCTTAACCTCCTTTCTCCACACCTCTCAGGCCCTATTGATAGCCAAACCATAATTCCTCCCTTTTTTTTCCAAGTTTAGCCTCGTCCCCTTATAGCTTCTTCCTTGCCGCTTTTCTCTTTTCATTCTTGCTTGATGGTCGTCAACTCAAGAACCCGCGCTTCGCCTCGTAGTTGGCATTTGTCTCAGTCTCCTCAAGCCCATTTACCTGCCGTCTTCCCCTGCGGCTTTTGATAAAAGACACGAAACCGATCTTTCCCTTCCTGGTTTCTGCACCTCCCCTCTCCGCAGTAGCTTTGGTCGACTCTAACTACTACTATTAACTCCACCCTTGTTTGTTCAGACTTTTGTCTTCGTCCGAAACCCCCGAAGCCCCCCCCATCTCTGGGAATCAGTGTGCACCGTCGGGCCCCCCTTTGACCCAGACCCCCACCCCCCCCCGTCCCGGCATACAGTTAGGCCCTAGAACAGAAACTTGAAGGTTCTCTTCTAGAGGACACGAATCATTTCAATACTTAGTCAGGTTGGCTGATGGAGCGGGGCCAGCCAGCTCGGCCCCCCCGGCGTCAGTAAAACCCCCTCCGCTCCCCCCCCATAACCTTCTCGCTGGATTTTTCGTCAGATTCCAAAGTACGCCTGCCTATTTCAAAATGGAATGTGTCCCCTGTGCCACCCCGGAAGGAATAATCAGACCCCCATCAAGGAACCTGTCTACTCGAGACGACAGGAATACTCAGTCCAACGCGACAAAGCTTTCCATTCTTTTTTGCACCCTCCCTTCGTTTTTCTCCCCCTCCCTCGTTCAAGTGACCGAACGAAGGCCCATATGTGATTCCCTCACCCCAAAGGTACCCCCCTCCTGAGCTTGAATATAAAGGGCTCCTCCCCTGGTACACTCCCCTCTTCTGATCTAGACGTGTACCCCCCCTTCCTTAGAAGAGCCCTCTTTCCCCAGGGTACTGTAAGGAGGTGGAACACAACAGGGATAGGAACTTATTCCCCGGTCCTCTTTCCAGCTTTATTTTTTCATGGGATAGGTGGGCTATTGTCCCCTTTGGGGCGCCATGGCCTTTCCTCCTAGACCCTCCCGAGCCTTCCCGCACGCACGGCTTGCTACACGATAAGATTGTGCTAGTTAACAACCCTACTGCTTCCCTTTCAGAACCACCTCATGCAAATGGCTCAGACTGGATGAAGACTTATCTGTTTCCAACTGTTTATTCATTCGGTTGCAAAGACTGGAGGAGGCTCCCTAGCGCAGACAGTCACCTCATCACTGTTCGTGCAAGTGTTACAATGCTACTGTGAAAACCTAACCAATAAGCGAATTCCCCCCCCTCACACAAGTATCACCCGAGTATGATCCTTGCTACACGCTGGTGATCCTGACACCTTGTCCCCCCTACTTTTTTTAATCCTCCTCGACGTTTTTCCACTCAGCACGTTTTCTCACGAAGTTTTTCCCCGCTTATAATCGCTGACCTTCTTCGGCTTTTCCAACCTCCGCTTTCTTGCCGCAATTCTGGTCCTTGCCGTGTGCAGCTCCCTCTTGAAAAGCGTCCAATCCTCCCTGGACCGCCTGATCCTTAAACTTCTACCTCTCCCCAGTCGAGATTTTTCGTTCGAAGGTTCCTCTTCCCTAGTCCAGTCCTTGCAGGCCTGAGTTGAAGTTGGAGCGAACGTCCCTTTTTCAACTTTCCCCCCCCAGTTCCCCCTGGAGTGTCCGGTTTTCATTAGGTTGTCACCTGCCTTTCCTTCCGGTAATGAGTGGGACGTAATCCGGGTTTTTAGAACACCCTCCGTTCCAGGTCCCCTTGGGTTTGTTTTACATCGGGTGCAACTTGCTGTTCTCCCAGAGTAGAGCTTTTATTTTGCCAGGTCTTTTTACCACGGCCTGAGGGTCTTTAGACCCCGGTCGTCCTGGTCATTTCTATGATCGGTTCGGGGCACCGTGAATACCCTTTTCAGTCCCGTTAACCCTTTTAGGCCGTCCCCCCCCCCCCCTCTTAACCGGCGGGAGTTTTCCCAATTAACCCCAGGGTGGCACCCATACTCTGCATGGCCCAATCGATGGAATAAAAGTGTCACCCAGAGGAAGGTTTGGGCCACTGGAATACCGCAGGTGGGCGTGATCAGGTCAAGACGAGGAGAGGTCCCTCCAATTAAGGCCCCTCTGCTCTTGCCGTCGGGAAGACTTTATTCAGACGCGGGCTTTGAAATGCAGAGGAATTCCACCTCCCCCTCTGAGGTTCCCCCTCCTGGATGAATCACTACCCCAAAAAGAAGGTTCCCCCTCTGAGCTTGAACCGGGGTAGTAGCCCCATTTTTCCTTCTAAATTTCCTTTTATCCTTCTTTTAAAGTAACCGTAAATCTGGTCCGGATTGCGTTCAGAGAAAAAGGATCCTAGATATCCAGACCCCTGGTGCGTGTAAATAATATAATAAGTTCCTTGGGCTTTTACGTGGTGTAGAGACAACCCCCCTCTGAGTTACGTTTGGACAGGAAATTACCAATGGCGCACCTAGCTCCAGTCATTTCCTTTTCGTTCTTTGACACACTGTCGCTTTTCCCCCTGCGTCTTCCCCGACCGACCTGAGCCCCTATCGTGTAGTTAAAAGGGGGCCAGGGCGCTCATTCCTTGAGACGGTTCCACCTCCAACGTTCAATTCCTTCTTGAACTTTGTAGTTTGCAGACTTTCTTTGCTGCTTCGATAAACACCTCAAAAACCCATTCCTCTCCTTTGCGGGAAGTTGTTTTCCCCCCAATACGGACATCTTCCCTTTTTCCCCCCTCGCCCCCGTCTCAGTTCTCTTCTGGTTACGTCAGTTATTCATCGCCCCAATATTTTCTTAGGTGAAGGGCAGGCCCTTCTTCCCCTTCTGTAGGACCAACCTTTCATTTGTTTCGGGTCAACTTTTTCCAACTTTTAAGCCCCCCACCCAACCAGGATACTCCCCCCCCCACCTTCTCGATCAATTGTCACTCTCCGCAACCCACTTTGATCTACCCCCCTTGATGAAGTCCATGTTTGTTTTCCTTATACTATTCCCCTGATGCTCGAGGCTTTCCCCGAATCCCAAATTTCGGTTCTTTTGTAGACATGTCCTGGCCAGCCGTAGCCACTTGTCTCTACTTGTTCGCAGTCTTCCAGCGACCCCTGACTGGAACCTTCCTATGGGGGGGGGGGTCGGGTAGAAGGCTATGTTTTTTGCGAAGTTATGGATGCACCATGAAACTCTCCTCCCTCCCCCCTCTCAGGCACCATATTTCCTGTACCGAGTCCGTCCGGAACTCAACATGGCGTTTCATTTTACCCCTCTTCCTCCCAGTGAGTGGCCCCGTGGCCTCACTTTCCCCTTCGTTGGACGTTGAGGCCAAGCCTTTTACTTCCCATGGCGTCCGACAGTCCCCTCCTTTTTTTCACTCTAGTAAATGGATCCCAGGATCTTATACTAGTCATGTTCCTTTTTCCCCTACAGTCCAAGGCTGGCGTATGCTACTTGCCGTTTGGGGT
>Ga0179591_1351328_pt1 | contig 12604 bp, 11 predicted proteins | sample CZOMad2_1_08_16f_FD_182891 | JGI IMG/M metagenome (GOLD analysis project Ga0179591, IMG submission 182891) | Vadose zone soil fungal communities from Angelo Coast Range Reserve, California, USA - CZOMad2_1_08_16fungal (PacBio error correction) | ecosystem: Environmental > Terrestrial > Soil >... | reverse complement strand
ATGGCTTGACGTTGCCCACGAGAAAATTACAAATGTTCTCACTATGACTGGCTCTGAGAAAGGGCTCCGACTCCGTTTTTTAATATAAGGAGAGTCCTCTATCCCTCTAATAAAACCCATGATTTTTCCCCACATCTGACTAGAAGGATTTGCTCTGTCACATCGGGAGATCCCCCTGGGTTCTCAGGACTCCCCGTGACCATGCAGGCCAGCCGGAGTCTAGGAATTTCATTTCAGAAATCCTGAGTTTTTTTTAGTTATGTGTCTATCATCTAGTTTTCCCTTCTACCAAATGATGTAGCAGACGTGGAATCAAGAGGTTTGAGAAGGAACCTTTTCCCCATACGTTATCTAGACGAGCCTCTATTCAGAAAGGCCTTGCGCCTCCACACCTTCTAGCGTAGAGTCGCGGCCCCTGAAGCGTCAGTGCGTTTCCTTCCGCGGCCGTCGTTGGTAGTTTCCCCTTACCTGCTTGTCTTCCCTAGAGAGACAGACGCGAGCTTATCCGAGCGATGAAAAGGAGGTTTTCTTCTTCGGCCGGTCGAAGTTTTTTTTTCCCATCGTGAGGAGGCCCTGATAGGTCTCGAGTTTGGTAGCCCTCACCTGGCTATATGTCTTTGATGCCGACCGAGCCTGGGGCAAGCGGTTAACCCTTTGATTCTTCCGCCCCTTGAGCAAGGCCCACATGATTACATTCACGACTTTGTCTTGCGCGCCTTCCCCCCCGAGGCACCCCTTGGGTGTGCAACGGTCGTAAGTCTTTAGATACAAGAGTGTCTAGAAAACCAACCGGAGGGAAGGAAGTTTTTGGCCACAAGGTGTAGCAGGACTACTACGTAGATGCAACTAGCCTGGATACAGTATGCTGAATCTAAAAGTGGAAAGAGAGGGCCCAGAGAGGACCCCCGAACTTTGTCAGGAGATCAGCTCGCCCATGTGCGCAGAAAGCATCTGGCGGAGTCATTTTTTCCTGGAGCACGAGCCCCCGAAAATCCTGGGTGCATACGACTATTAGCGGCAGGTGTTTCTATGCCCAGCTATTAATCTCGGATTCCTGTTCCGTTATGAGCTTTGGTCCAGCTTATATGTTCTAGGCTTCTTCATGCCTTTTGTGGACATAAAGCTCTCTCAGAGCTTCAGATAGTCTTTCTGTTTGGAGACCCCGTTCTAATTGAAGTCCCATACATCTCTGAGCCCGAGAAACGGTACGAGTAGCGCCGGCCGCCCTGGGCACCACCAATTCCTCGGGCTCGGATCGGGGCAAGTCAGGATCGCGCGTCCAGCAAAGTGCTTCAGAGTAGTTTCCTCAGTCCCGAGACCTCTAGACTCTTCCATTTGCCAGCCCTCAGTTTGTCGTTTGGGCGGGTTTGACATATGCTGTCTTCGCTTTTGACGTTTTGAGTGACATGCGAGACCCCCCAGCAGCTCCGCATGGAGAGACGTCCCACTCCTGCTTGCCAGCCCCAATTTCCGGTGTGACCTGGAGGGTGAGGGCTTCTCCCTTAAGCTATTTCCTTGACTACTTTTTTTCGGTTCCGTATAACGTGCCTGAGAATGCGTCATCTCTTCTTTTGGCGCTGTGGGTCCACCTCAAGTTTTATATACGATCTGATTAGTATTGGGCGGAGGGGCGTGCCGATCAGGTTCGCCGGTCCCTGACGGGTTTTAGCCTTTCTTACCCCGCCGCTTCTTTTTCTTTATCCTCCTGCCCCACGAGGGCAATGTCCCCCTTGATGGACTTAAGCTGATCCGCCTTGATTTCTTTAGGCTCTTTAGGCAGGGACATCTCTGGAGGTTACGAAAGCTTGATTTTTCCTTCCCTTTTTTTTTTCATTAGCTTCGAGTGTTGCGTGGCGTTTCCCCATGTTGCGACTTCCTCCCGCCTCGCGCCAATGAAGAAGGAGCCCCCCCCTTTTTCCACGGCCCTTTGCCGGAGACTTTTTATACGGTCTTGTTCGTTGCGTTCATGACGTAGGGCCGTTGCTGTGAGGCTCTCGATATTTTGTTTATTTAGCTACGTCGCCCCTTCCACCGTAACCCTTTCTATAAGAGCGTTTTTAGAGTTGAGGTCTAAAAAACGTTTACGCTCCCGGTCTCCTCAACTCTTAGTCCCTCGACGGTAGTTCGCCCCCTCAACCAGTAACGGGTTTTATTCCCAGATCGTGATGGGTCGATAATCCAGATCGTCGCTGGCAGCGGTTGATCTCGGGGTTCCGACGGGTCGAAGTTTGTTGTCTTCTCTTACGGGGTAAGCATTTTGCTCCATCCTTTCTCCAACCCGCAGTACATGTACCGGACCCCTTTCGGTCACGTGTTTCTCTGCCTCGCATTTCGCAGTCCCGCGGAGATAGCGGGTCATCACCGCCTTAATCCTGTTACGGCGCCTGAGCGACTACCCGAGAGGTTGAACTCTGGCGCGTGTTGTTTGGCCACTAAGTAGGGAGGGTAGCAAGCGTCCTTCGTCCCCCCCCCTCTAGGCGGCTTTTCCACATTGTCCTTCCTTTTTCTTGAGGCTATTGGGCCCCCTTGATCCCCGCCGATATTTCTCTTGATGCGCTCGGGGCGCGCAGGACCACATTTTTGGTTCTAGAGAAAAGATCCTCCTTGACCCTTTCTTTTTTTAATCTTTTTTCTTTCCTTACCTCCCGTGGTTGTTTTTTATTTCTATCACTATAGGTGCATTTGGACGTCTCCGGCCTCCCTTGAGTTTTCTTTCAGATGGCCTAGCTTTATGAGACGAGCAGCCTTTTGGATGTCAAGGGATTTAGTAGCCCTCTTTTTTCTATCTCTCGCTCCTCCAATCTGTGAGCGCTCCTCTTTTGTTGCCTAGGCAGGCGAACTCTCCTCCTACCCACGCGACAGGTTTAGGTCGCCTTTTCGTCTTTCCTGCGTCTGTCGCCTCGGATATGATATTCTGAGTATGCCTTATGAATCGCGCCTTCCTGAGTTTCGCGACTCCTGATACCTAGAAGAGTGCCTGAGTCAGCGTGTTTCTCAAGTAGTGGTTTTTCTTATACTCCCCTGCCCTTTCTTCTTCCCTCAATGACCCCGTGGCCTCGCCCCTCAGATAACCCCTATCTCCAAGATCTGTCTAAAGACTTCCCTTTTTTTTTTTTTCACACCTGCTTTGCATAGCTTATAACCGTAGCCCCGTGGAGTTCTCACTTTTCACTGGTCTTTTCCCCTCCTTCCAAGAGTGAGTGCTATTCCCTTGACGTATAGGTTTTCCCCGTCCCTTCGCTCGATCTCTTTATCCCCCATTAGACTTTCGGTTTGTTCTAGCTAAAGAACCCTTTTTTGAAACCCCAGAATCGACACTAAACATCCCACCCGGCCTTCAGAGACGTCAAGAGCCCTTAGGTAGGTTGAACCTTTAGGCCCTTTTCTACCGGCGAGTTCTCCGGATCTCGCGGCCGGAGAGAGTCCCACAATTTTCCCGACCTGCCCTCTCGAGCCCGATACATGTTCCATCGGAGATTCCCTCAACTATTTCTCCGCGTCATGAAATACCTTCCCTGGCGGGACTCTCTCTTCGGACGCAGCGGGACGCCTCAGACGGTAAAGGTTTTCTGGATCTTTGGGGAGCCCCCCTGAGACCCTCGAGTTATTCTTTCCAGGTCTTGGACGACTTAAGCCCCTCCCAGGTAAGCCATACCATCCCTATCGATACTTTTGCGTCGAGGTTTCCCCCCCTTGCTTTTTACCGGGACATTATCCCCTATCGCTAATCAAGTTGACTAACCTTTGAAGTGGGGAGTCATCTCCTTTTCTCGGTAGCTGCCAGCGAAGAAGTTCCCCCCCCATCATTAAAACGTTTTCTTCGCCTCCCGAAGCGTCGGGGGGAGCAGTCTTAGCATGGAGGAGATTTAGTAATGAGATGTTTCCCTTCAGCACGAAGTGAGAAGCCCTATAATAGATTTTTCCCTCCAGAGAGCCACACTTTTGACATTCCAGGTGGAGGCACTGCCCTCAATGCTCACGATTTTGCTGTGGCCCTACGTACCGATCCCCGCCTTTTTCCCAGCTTAAGAGGTCCCTGCCTTCATTCCTAGCACAGAGCTCATTCTCCCTGGGAAGGCCCATTCCAGACGAGTTCTTCGCGCGCTTGCTGATTTTACTCGCAGAGGTACCATTGTCTCTGCCGTCGCAGCATGTTTTCTCCTGCAACCCTGACTACACGAGATGCTATGGGCGTGCTTCGTTAGCTGCCCTCGTGCCTCTCTCTCTATCCGATGCAGTGAGTCCCGTCGTTTCCCTTCAGCCTCGATCGAAGACCCTCTTTTGCTTTTGCACAAAGCGCCACCTTTCGCGGAATGCATGCTTTTCGGGTTATGCTTTGTCTTTTTCCGCCGGCCTTATGGTCTTCCTTTTTTTTTCCGAAGGAAAATATGGGGGTGATTGGAACCGTCCCCTCGGCGGTTAGAGAAAAAGGTATTAGGCCGAGGTCAGTAGTTCCCCCTTTCCTAGACACGGCCCCCAAGCTCGAAGTAGAATATGCTTGTGAGTCCGTTTTTTTACCGCGTAGAAGTGGCTCGTCTTTCTGCATTGGGTCACCTGACGGTTTGCTACCTGGTGCGCATCATTCTTTTTTTCGCCTTTCGACATTCGATTTTCTTCCCTTCGCGGGTGAAACCTTCCTTCATTTCTTCCCTTTGCCGACACTGGCCACCGATTTTATTGGTTTCGGCCGCGCCCCCCGCCCCACCTGCCGAATAGATAACCGATTTTCCTCCTTCCCCCCCTTCCAGCTGCATCTCGCTTTCGTTTTAGAACCCAGCGTTTCTCCGCTCAAGTCGTGGTGCAGCGCTGGTTTCGTGCGTTCTGTCGGATCGCCCACGATCGGAGCCTCGCAACTAACCTGACATAAACTTCTTTGATCCAGCTCAGAACCCCCCTTTGTGCAGTTGTAGCTCCCACTTTCCCTCGCGTGCGAGCTGAGCCGAAGTTTTTTTTTTTTTTTTTGGTGCGTGGCGTTTCGCGTGCGGCGCCAGCATTCGGACTCTTCCTCCCCGCTTTACGCGCACAACGTGACGAATTAACTTCGGACTTTTTCTTAGATGAGTGACCCCTTTCCCGTTGTTTGTCCAGTTTGCAGACGGGTTTTCGGCACGCGAGGGTGCCAGGCGTACTTCTCTCCTTTCTTCTTCAAGGATAGTGTTTACCTATCGATCGCAGGTCCCCTGATACATCCGGCGACTGTCCAGTCCCCCTCCTGATAGCTTTTTTTCGATTTGGGTCTCCGGATGAGGATTATCCTCCGTTCCCCTACCAGGAGAGACTCATTTTTCCTTGGACTGGCAGCGTTCCCGCAACGCAGACGAATGCGAGCGTCTGTTGAAAGCCAAAGAATTGAGGCCTTACGAGGTCGAACGGAGAATCGTCTCTGGACCGATTGCTATGGGGATAGGAGCCTTCCCGCTCGGCGAGGTAGAGCTCTCCCCAATATGAGGAGAGAGGTTATTCTTTACGCCTTTCGCGGCCTTCTCTTCTTCCTTTCGGACGGTCGTCTTAACGTTCCGCACGGCTGAGTTGGCAACCATCCTTTGACTCGGAAGATGCCGTCCCCCCGACTCCTACCCTCTTATTTCCGCGGCCGGCTTTTGACTTCTGGGCGGTTTCTCGAAAAACTCTTATTCTTTGCTTTCGTGATGACCAACCCGCTGTCGACGGGGGGCTGGGGGGGGACCGGGCGTCTCCTCAACCTTGCGCGCGCCCTCTAATCAGAGAGGCCTCTTCTTGTTTCCCTCTCCTTACTAGGGAATGCCCGTTCCCGGGTTTTTCTTATCTCTCTCTTCCTCCTCCTTTGTAGGCCTATCCGCACTTTTCCACTCCCATCCCCTCGGAGGTTGCAACTTTCTTTCTCGGCATTGGTGGTATTGCCAGGAGACCCTTTTCCGCGCAGTTGGGATACTGACTTTCCCTTTAGTACAGAGGTTGGTACACATATAGCTCCGAGAGGTGCCTCCCCCGTCCCCCCTCTTACGTCTTATCCGCTCCCGTGTGCAAGACGTTCGTTCCGATGAATAGGGAAGTTTTTTCATTATAGTCTTCCTCAAATGATGTATTTCCACCGAGCCGCAGCTGAGAGGAGCATAAGGCGCTCCCCCTTACGAAGAGGTATCGATTCCGTTTCCCGATTAGGGACCCCCCGTTTTGTAGTGTCCCTAAAAACAGAAGAAGCGTTGAACCCTGGCGAGAGACGCATCGAATCGGTGCCCGAGCAAAAGAGACAGTAGAAGTAGGATCTTTCTGCCCGAGACGGTTCGAGACTATTCTAAGGTTGCAAAGTAGAGCCAGCGCCCTTAGGTAAAGTCGAACATTGTGTAAGTCTCCGCCGCCACGAAGGACCCCATGTTTTCTTCTCCTTTCTTTTTTCGGTGGTGGCAGTTCGCCGGCGAAGATCGCTAGTGGTATGATGCTTTATTTTCTTTCTCAGTGTTCAGCGCCTGGTCCGTCTGGATTCCGCCTCTAGCTTCATCGACTCACGGTAACATTTCCTGCGTCCTTCCCTCGACGACTAACAACCAGTTATTCTTCCTCTGACCCTCCTACTAGGGACAGCTTTTCTACCTATTAACTTGATTCGGCCACGCATTAGAGATACCTCCCGTACTTTCCCTCCTTGGTGAGTAAGTTTTATGTCATCTTAGGAAGCCCTATTCTCAAAGAGCTTTTACCTCATAACGGAGAGCGTTTTTCAATCCTTCCTCGCATCCCCGAGATCGCTTCGAGATAGATCATAAGGATGCGCTCCACACCTCTGAGTCTCTTTTTCCACGCCCCTCGTTTGACGGCCATTTTCTCGGTTATCGCGTGCTCATTTCCTGGGATAGACAAGGACCGCTGGCCCATCTTTTCGGATACCTTCGATCATTTGCTCTGCGAACTTCCTCTGTTCGAGGATGCTTACTCCCTCGGCCAACTTTCAGTTTGAGGGACGCCTTGTTCTTCTGAATGTAAAGGAGAAAGAGGTCTTGTTCCTTTGGGCGTGCCTCGGCCAGGAGGATTTGTGGCTGCGTAAGGTCACTGTCACTGACCTCAGGGCGAGACTTTATCTTTCCTCTCTCAGACGCCCCCCCCGCGACTCTGGCGGCACCCCGAGGACGCTCCGGTCTTTACACTAGCCGATCCCTGTAGATTTCCCAATGGGGTCGATTCAACAGGGGGAAGTCGAATTTTCCCCGGGTCCCATTGGAACAATTAGAAGAGGACCTCTCTTGGGAGACCGCGATCGAATGCCGCCCCGATGGTCCTTTCTAGCGGGGGAGATAAGCCTCCCCTTTTTTCCACCCGACTCTACGGCCCTCTTTGCCAGCTGACTGATCAGCCGAATAAGTCATCCCCCCGCCTTCGTGATAAGCATTTGCTCTCCTTTTTTACGACTGAGACCGTTGACAGCCTGGTCCTGACCCGCTACCCGGTTTATCCGCGTCTAGAGGCGAGTACTTTTTGCACCCGTCAGGGTTCGATCAGCTTTTTCATCTAGCTTACTGATCTTGTTTTTTCCCAAATCGAGAGGCACGGGACCTCCAGACCTTTATGCGCGGGAGTATTTCTGACGCGACAAACACTTGGCAAAAAACTATTTGGATCGGTGATATCGAATCGTATCTGCAGGGCATCGGGGTTCCACCTCCTGGAGTAGTAGTTCCCACGAGTCAACGCGCATGATATAAGGTTACCCCTCACGTGAAGCGGAAATCGTTGATCAGGTTGATGAGCGTTACTTTGTCGTCCTCGTTCTTTTTCCGATGAACTGACTCCAAGACATGACGCGCCCAGCAGATCCGACCTCAGAGATGCCCCGGCGCCCCCTCCCCCCGCGCGTGCCGCCCTCCCTTGGTTTATATGTGTATTGCGCGTACATTGCCCGATCAAATAGTGCCTCAAACGTTTTGAAGTTTCCCTCCCCCCGATCGCAAGTTTGATGAGACTTTCATTGGTCTTTTTGTCATATTTTTCTGGAGCCCCTTGGCTGACCTCGACGAAAATACTTTCTTTTTTTCTTTATTCTTCCGAGGGTTGATTCGTAAGGGGCGTACCCTTCCTGATGTCGCAGACATCCCACGATTGACGTCTCTGAGTTTGTCCCCCCGGCCCCAATGGACCGTTCCCGCCATTTCCTCCGAAGCGCCAGGAAAGAGACTGACTCTTTTTTTTTGGTTATACATCACGTACCTCTTTTTCTTAACAGTCCTTGGGGTCCATGTCTTTAGAGGATTTTCTTCTGCGTTTTGTCGGCCCGTTTCCCTTCCCAGCTCCGAGAAACACTCCTTCCCTCCCCTTGACGCCTACGAAGCCCCCTTTCTTTCATCCCCCGGATGACCCCTGCGTGTAGCATGATTAGGTTTCTGGTAGGCTCCATTAAGGGGTTTAATTTCTTAGCTCTGTCAAAAAGATTCACTAGACCACCCTCGTTCCCATAAGCTAGAGAGGAGTCTATTATCACATTTCAAGGGGAATAGAATTCCCCGCTGCTTCCCTACCCGGTCGGTGGCATTTATGCTCTATTCCCAAGTACCTACGGCTATCGTTCTTTGTCCGATCCTTCGGGGATTGTTTGTTCGTGGCATTCCCCTTTGTGATATAGATGCTCTGTGTTCCGTTCCGGTCGCTTAGGGTGTATCCATGTGAGCTCGGTTTTCACCCCCTTTGTCACCTAATACTCCGTTCTTTGCACTCGAGTTCTCTTGAGGAGATCAGTCTTCGCATTCTGGAGGCTCTCGCGCCCACTCGCCTCAGAGTCGTACTAGATGCTCTCCCTCCCCCTAACTGGAAGAACGTCCATGTTTTTTTCTTTTCCCTGGCGAGTTGGAAAAAGATTCGGTTCTCTGCGGACTTCTGAACCCTTTTCCTAGTTCACAGGTAAGAGCCTTGCCCTTTTCCTTCTTTCTAGGGCTGTTTGTGTCCCAGACACGCGAGACGACTTTGCTCTGATTGCGATGCTTCACCTTCCGAGCCTCTGGAGGTGCTTTCCGCGCTACCTGTCTTTCTTCGGCAAATACTCTCTTTCATACTCCTCCTTTTTTTTTTTTTTCCCCTTTCCGAGCGGTTATAACTTCGATATTTTCGCACAACGTCAATAGATGTTTTTCCCTGTCCCTTCAATGCATGATCCCCCCCAGTACTAATCCGGCTTCCCGGCGCGTGGCCCTCAGAGAGCCCTAGTCGATAATAGCTTGAAGCCCCTACTTTGTTGCCGCAGCTCTTGAGTCCTCTAGGCGTTTCAACAAGTTTCTCCATGTCGCTGTCCTTTTATTGAGGAGTGATGAACGCGCCGGCGCTCGAGTTCTTCTTTACTCACGCCCCGCCCCCTCGCGATGAGAGCATGAGAGTCGGCATTTCTGAAGATTGCACTGCTAGGCGGCCTTTCCCGTTGGCTCCTTAGTGGTTGAGAATCCAGTTTTCCCCGCCTCAGTCTCCATACTCGTCCCTCCCCCGCGAACCTCGTCTGGATTTGATCCACCCCTCCTCCATTCCAATCTGACCCCCCCTTTATAGGCCCCCCTACCCTCTTTCGTTTTTTCCCCTTCTTTCTACGGGTCACTGACCTACGTCGCTGGTAATGCCCCCCCTCCAATATGTGCTCTCCCCGCAAGGTCTCGGTCTAACTCCCCTGCACGACTCGATTCCTCTATTTCTATCTGACGGTTTGGCCCTCCCAGCTCTCCCTGAACAACGACCTTGACAATTGCCCCCCCGCAAACTGTCCCCCACTAAGTCTCCTGTCGTCCGAGCAGGCCTTCTGATACCCTTCTGCATCCGTCCTCGCGATTCCGGTTTTTTCAATGCGTTGCCTTTGTTCGAGACGCGGACCCGACAAAAATCCTTCCCCAGAGAGTTCCTATTCGGTTTCCCAAAAGTCGGACTAAAAGAGTTCGTCCATTCTTTCTTCTAAGATTCGCGGGACTGCCTCCCTGGCTGCTCCGTTTCCCTTGTGTCCGGCGGAACATCTTTGTAACGCCCCTGGCTGACGACCCTTTCCTCCGCCTGATCTCAAATCCCGCGGCTCCCAATATCCAGTACCCCTTTATTCCTTCTAGGTCACGTGAGACCTATTGACCCCCTTTAAAGAGGATCTCGTTGATCATAGAGGCACATCCCCTACTGAGCTCTTTTTCCCCGAGAGCGCTTTACGAGACCAAAGGAAAAATCCTGTTTCCCTTTCGAACCTAAGCGATTAGGGAGTTGCGGCCTTTCAGTCTAGAGGAAGATGGAGAGCTATTTATTCCATTCACGACTCCATGGAGAACTCCATTCCTTTCGTGGAAAGAACCTCCCCCGAACTTTCCCCAAGGGGCATTCAAGATCTTCCCCTTTCTTCTGATCGGATCGTTGTTCCTCTCATAAGGACGTACCGTTACCTCGTGTCCGCCTCCCTGACTTCGAGATCCAGAGAGTCATTTCTAGCGGGGAACGTGTTTTTTGCACACTTCTGTCGCGCTAGCAGCTCGCCCTGTTTTCAGAGCTACTTCAATTTTAGACCGTTTTGACTTTTTGTGGTTCCTACCCCCCCCCCATCTTCCAGAGCTCGATCTTTTGCCGCGATACATGGGCTTGACAGTACTAGATCTCGACCCCCCCCACTTCCGATCGATCGTGAAATTACCCTAAGGACCGTCGATCTCCCCGAAAGAAGATGAATGCTTGCTCACTGCTAGAAGAGGACGAGCACCTTGGTTCTTCTTGGTTCTATTTTCTTTTTTTAGATGGATTTGATCTGCCTTGATGTGTCTTTCCTATGTCCAGAATGATAGACTCGCCCCAGGTCCTCGGGGAACATCCTGGTCCCCTTGTGCAGGATTCTCCGGTCGAAAAAGCTCGAAGGGCACTCCCTTCGTGACGTCTGCACAAACGGCTGCGAAAAAGCTCTCTTTTCGCCTCGTGCGGGTCCTTTGATTCAAGAGAGACGTGTCTCGTTATGCAGGTCCACCTGATTTTCTCGGTTGTACTTCTCCCAGCATCGGCAGGCGTGTTCCTCGCATGGTACTTCGATCCTGCTTGCTCCCTTCCCTTCCAGTGCACTACTGAACAGGGACGGATCGGCCGGAACCGGCCCCACCCGCACCGCGCGGCCCCGTGCGGGTCCTCACACGATACCACTATTGAGCGGCGGATGGCGCTCGAGCGCTGACGAGAACGTCCTTCCCTTTTCCGACGCCCTCTCGTCCGGTCGGAGGCCCTGAGGTACTGTATCCAACCCCCCCCTTAGGCTGTATGATCGCCTCCTACCCCCCTGGTAATCCAAACGGATGGTTTCTTTTTGTCGTTCTCGGTGGCGGCCTCAGTCTCTGTACTCTTCTTCGGAGATCCCTTTTTTTTGCGGAAGTGTCGTTTTTTTCGCGTGGATGATTCCGTTCTTCAGTATTCGGACATAGGCCTCTTCTACACCCACGTGTAACCTCCCTCCCCGTTATTTTCCCTTTTTTCGAGGTATGAGTGCCCTGCGCAGAGGCCTTACTTCTTTCCTAGGTGCCATATGTTTCGCCTGCGATTGCACGCCCTACTTCTGTCAGATGCTCCTCCGCCCCCTTTTTTCCCTCGATCCGCTCCTTGCAGAGGCGCCCTCCGCTCTGACGCGCCGCTCCTAATTAAGAGGATCGCTTAGGCTCCCCCGATTCTGAGATGAGCACCCACTTGTTGAACTTTTCGTTGATCGCAGCACCTCACTCCTCCGGGGAGCGTGCGCCGGCTAATTGTGCCTTCGCGCGCCGGGAGAGAAAAGGCATAGTTTCTTCTCTGCACGCCTAGGAGAATGGGGTCGGTTTTTTACCCCTACTCGGGTGGTCATTTCCCTTGCCCCCTCCCCGGCCTTTTTCGCGATCCACGCAGTGCGAGTTGAATTCTATTTTTCTTCTCTGCCTAGACGACGGTCTGTGTTCCCTTACTCCGCGTCACGAGATTGGTTTGCACCTTCCCCGAGCTCGACGGCTTCGCATCTCCCGGAGTGCGTGACCCGGTGCTTTGGTCTCGACACGCCGCTGATTTGCACCGAGTTCCCGAATTACCGTTATTGACCACCCAAGCTGTTTCGCCATGGTCCCTCTATTAAAACAGTCTCTTTTTCTCTCCTGCCTCTCCTCCCCCGCCTGAGGACTTTTAGTCCATTAGCGGTGACTGCTGTAGATATATTGTCCTCCCCTCCTCCTTTTTTTTTTGAGACGATAGCCCATGGGTACTCCTTTGCGTCCCGGTCTTTTCATCCTCGGGTGATGGATCTCGGCCTTCTCCCGTATCGTCGGCCATGTTGGATCTCTTCTCTTCAAGTTCTACGGTGCGTAATCCACACTATATGTAGAGAGCCCTTTCAGTTCCCCCATCCCGCCGGTTCGATCCTTCCGAACCCCATAAGGCCCCCCCTTTTTTCAGTAGGATAAGGCCTTTCGAGTGGTCTCCCCTTTTTACTTCGATTCCGGTAGCGGCCCCCCCATCGTTTCTCCCCTTCCAGACCGTCGTATCGCGGTAGTCCTCTCTGCACGGTCGTTTAATCAGCGCGAAGAAGCGTTTTTTGCACTTTCGCCTGCCTCGTCGGTCATCTACAGTCCCCAGGCCTGAGCGGGCTAGACCTGTTCCCTCGCCAGAGACGCCTCGGCCCCCCCCCCGC
>Ga0179591_1342437_pt1 | contig 12605 bp, 14 predicted proteins | sample CZOMad2_1_08_16f_FD_182891 | JGI IMG/M metagenome (GOLD analysis project Ga0179591, IMG submission 182891) | Vadose zone soil fungal communities from Angelo Coast Range Reserve, California, USA - CZOMad2_1_08_16fungal (PacBio error correction) | ecosystem: Environmental > Terrestrial > Soil >... | reverse complement strand
CACTGGCCTTTTTTTTTTCCTTCTGATTTGTCGTATCGAGACGTGTGCTAAGGTAATCTCATGTGTCCCTCCTAAAGCTTTTATTACCGCGACCTTTCTTTCGTACCTTCTCGCCTTATTTTCTTTTTTTTTGAAGGGCCTGTCAGCCTTTTGTGGGCAATCTTTTGACTTTTCCCGTGCTTCCCAGCTTACCGCCTTCAGGGTTTTTTTGCGGACTTTAATTTGCTCCCGGCGTTGTTCATTGGGTTTTTCCTCACTACTTTTCTCTTTTCGAAAGTTTCATCATCCCTTTATTGATTGAAATAGTGAATGGTCATCTTTGCTCCCAAGCCCACCCTCCTTTTTCTCTTCAAACTCGATATCCAACGTCCCTTTCCCTCCTCGACCCCCTTCTCTCGACCTCCCACAAGAATATGCTTCACTTCTTCCTCCTTTTGATCCCCTATAGCACTCCTTCCTTGATTTTGCTTTTTTTCCTTCCCCTTTCGTATCAGTTTCAGTCTCGTATTTACGCCTACCTTTACCTCCCTTCCCTCCCACCCTTTGCTGGCGCTTTCCTTTCCTTTCCAAAATTCCGCGACTCCGTTCTGGCCCGCCTTTCATGAAACCCGAACCTTCCCTCTCTCTGTTTCCCTAACGTTGTGGAGATTCCCCCCTGGCAATTCGCGCGACTTTTCTGTTTCCTGAGGTCAAAGCTTCTCTCATTGGTTTCCTTCCAGTTCTTTTGTACTGTCTCTTTTGAGTACGAGACTGGACAATTTTCTTTTCCGTGTCACTTTTCCTTCCATCCCGCCTCGTTTCCCAGTCCTTTTGCGATCGTCCGATACTCATCTGCCCTCTCAAATTGCTGGAGTTTGCTTTCTCTGCGATGTTTGCCCTTTCCCTTTTTTCTAGTTCTGGATCTCGTGTACTCTTCCCAAAAAAACTTTTCTTTTGTTTTTGTTTGGCAAGGTTGCGGCCGAACAGTTCACAGCCTCTGGACCCCGTACTGCATTAAATTAATCTGACGGTCGTGCCCCCCCACCATGTTCCCTCCCCTCCTTCTTTTTCAAACGGACCGCGCCCCATGAGCCCCGATTGCCATAAAGAGGAAGTCCCCCCAGTTTTTTTTCCCCAACTACCCCACAGGTTCACATGAGCCCTCCCCTGCGAAATCTTAGAGTCTTTCTCATCCCCACTCCCTTCAGGATCATCGGGAAGGCTACTCAAAATAGGAACCTTTTTTTTTTTATTTGCATGCCAGCTATGACGGCGTTCAACAACTGCTCGTCCCACCAGATCGGCTTTAGTTTCCCTTCCCTTCCCCCTTTTCATTCGATAATAACTTGTTACCTTCCCCCTGACTTTCCTTTTTAGGAGTTCCCTCACCCTTCGGCTTCCCGTGACATAACCTACTTTCGCTCTTTTTTTTGTCTTTCCCCCCCAGTTTTCCGTCCCCCCCACGCTCATGGACTGTGCACCCCCTTTTAACGTCGACTTTGCCGTTATGCCCCCCTTCTCTTTTTTTGTAGCCACTTGAATCAGCGAATCTGTCAAGTTTCCTTTTCCCTGGCGTCTGTGATGATTGTTTGATGCGTTCGTAGAATTTTTTCTGACCCTGCCCTTATCAACTCTGGCACCTGGATTTCTTCCCCCTCTTATGTCTCGCTTTTTTTCAGGAATTCTCACCCGCGGAACCACTCAAACACCCGGAGACGGCCGGATTGCCCGTTGTCCCATTTTTCGGTGTGGAATTCATCCCAGTATTGTTTTGGCCCACATTCCATGGCCCCAAGTCAACCTTTCCCCTTTTTGCTTGTCATCTTGGTGTCGCTTTTCCTATCCCCCCTCACTTCTCCTTCCTAAACACCTTCCCCTATAATCGACCTTCCCTGCGTATGGGCGTTTTTACGTTGAGCGGTACCCTTCTTTACCTTCAGAGTTCTCCATTCTTAAAGCCCCCTCCGCTTAATAGGGATTTTTCTCCTCCCTCCCAGCCCGGTTGAAGGCTGTTAAAAGTCTTGCTTCGACCCCGACGGCCGTTTTAAATAGGGGTTCTTTCCCCTTTTCCTTTCCAATTACTCCTCCTAGAACTTTAACATTACACCCCGAACATTTATCGCTCTCTCCGTGGCACTCCCCGTGTTCGACAGTGCCGCTTTTCGACCTCCTCCTACTTTTTGACCAGCTCTTCCGAACCTCCTTTTCCCCAATGTAGATAGGTTAAAGTCCAACTTCGGTTGACCCGTTGGCATGGTACCTTGCGTTCCCTCTAGGGTCAGTCACTCCTAACCCCCAACCCCTCTTTTCGTTTTTCTTAGTGGGTAAGGATCCCGTCCCACCTTTTTCCCCCTTTCACTTCCCGTCCAGTATTTTCCCCTACCACCCTCTGGTTTGCTAGTAGCGCTCTGACCTTCCCCAGTTTCCCCTTCTCTCCCTACGTTCACCAGAGGTCCCATTAACGTTATGCTTTTCCGTCATTGGCCTGCCTATAGGCTCCGTCACCACCATGACGAAAACAAAATTTGTAAACCCCAGTGCCCCCCTATCTTTTAGTAATGCTCTTGAACCTCCTTTCCCACCACCATTTTTACTTTTCAATTCCCAACCGCACCGGAGACCATCTCTTTTTCGCCGTGGTCTTGGTTCTTCGGTGTTAGGTCGAACTTTTCACCCCTAGATACCCCTTTTTTTTTTGTTATCAGACCCCTTTCCTTCGAGAATCTTCCCCTTCTCTGTTTCCCCCTCTATCCCTCATGCTACCCTTCTACAACCACACCGCCTCCTTCCGTGTCCCCCCCTCGTTTCGCCCTTCCTCAGTGCTCCCCCCCGAGCTGGTAATAAGGCCCTTTCCTCAACCCAAGTGGGATATTTTTTGCCATTTTCGCGTTTTTTGGTACTTTTTGTCCCGGTAGACGTTCTCCCCTTTTCCGAGTTCTTTCACAGTTCGCCCCCTTCGGTGCATACTAACAAACTACAGTCCCTCCTGTCCTTTTTTCCCAAGTATGATCTTTCCACATTTATGACTCGCGGAGAAATGTATGGTATTCTCCGCGTCCTTCTTGGTGCCCTACGTAATCGATTTCCCTTCAATCCGGTTACGAATTGGATCCATTAAAGAGCTCCTTTTTTTCTTATCTCGCTTTATCGATTTTCCTTTTTTTTTTTTTCCGTTTTCTCTTTCAGCCCGGTTTAATATTTTTTTTTCCCCCCGTTGTCCTCAAGATCTTTTACATGGAGTATGGGTCTTTCCTGACGTCCCTTTCCTCATTCCCGTCTGTGGGCACGTCCTTTAAGTTCCTCTCGTCTCGGGCATCCCCTCTTTGGAGGCTTCCCCTTCCCCCCCCATTTTTTTTCCCGGCTTCAACCAAGCACCAAATCAGTTTTTGGATGATCGTAACATCTCTTCCAAAAAACAAAAAACCGATCCCTGTGTTGGCGACTCGCCTGACTCCCACCCCCCCTTTTTTTTGCCTATTTCCTTTTCCTGTTTGCGGAACTGATCTACTTCCCCCACTTAAGAAGTTATGCTTGTCTTTTTCTGACGGAAGGTAGTCGGTAGTCTCGATTTCTAGACCCTTCCGACCTTTTCATGCTGGGCCTTAAAACCTTTCCGATTCCTTTTCTCCCTTGCCCTCCCCGAATCTGAACTCTAGGTTTAATCATAAGTTTGTTGCTATCATTCCCCCTTTTCGGTTACTGTCCCACTTTTTCGAGTAGCGCAGGAGGAGTCCCATCCCTGGTTCTTTTAAGTCAGGTCCCCTAGCTCCCCTTCTTCATGATACGTCCCCCCAGGTCCGTACTTCCCAAGTCCTGCTTCAGGTCCAGTTAGGGTCAGTCTTTTTTTTAGTTGCCCCGCTGTGTCCTTTTTTGAATGCCACTTTCCTCTGAATCATGTTTTTTGGCGTGGTCGCTTTCTTCCCTTATTGATCAGTTCTGATCTCTGTCTGATCATCCCCCCCCAACTGTTTTTACCTTTTCTTATCCCCTTCCTTCCAGATGGAAACAACGGCCCGTACTTCTTAAGTTATAGACCCCCACCCCTCCCTGTACAGCTTTTCTTTTTTTTTTCCATACTTCCCTGCCCGCCGCCTCTTTCTTTTAAGCGGGAAGCAACCCGGGGCCGCCAACTCAGGTTTTGTCCCCCAGAATGAACCGAGCCCTTCCACCCCGGAGCTTTTTTTCAACTTCCCCTTGGCTCCGCGCAGTTCCTTTCCCTTCCATATTCTTCCAACTTGTTTGCCTCCCGATGACGGCAGTGACCCACCTAGTCTTCGCTCTTCCGAAACAGCTCACTGCCGAGGCTCCCCTTTTGGACTCGACCATATGGTCTTTCCCCTTTTTCCCCTTTTTATGCTTTTCCTGTGACCAGACTTTTTATAACGGTGACCTAACTGGAATTTAGACTTCTTCCTTGCTTCCCACACACATCGTGGAACGCTACTTTTTTTTGTTTCAACCTTCCCCCCCCCCCTTGTTCCCTCTTGTCGACCGCCTTTGGGTACTGCCCTGGCTGTCACCCTCTGTTTGAAAGGGATGACGAGGAATGGGGAGTGATGTCTGTCGCATACGGAAGGCCCCCTTTTTCCCCCGACTCGCCATATCTCGGGTTTTGAAAAGTTGCTCTCTTAAGACCCAAAACCCCTTCAGCTTTATTTTTCCCGGGAATCCACTTCGGCCCCCACGACACCAACCCCCTTCTTCGACGCGATTTTTTTTTTCTCTGTCTTTTTTCCCTATTTCAAGTTAGGTTGTACCCAACTCCCTTCCCCCTCTGAAGCGTCGTATTTCCAAATTTGGTTGATTGGTGCCCGCCTCCCTAATAGCCGTCATTTTTGCAGACGATGTCCTTCTCTCTCCCCAGAATCACTTTCTTAGAGGGTGGTTTTAACCGTCCCCGCTAAGAGGAAAAGTTGTACTTCTTAGCGTATCATAGCATCCTCCTATCTATGGCGCGATAGTCCACCTCGAGACGTTCTTCTCCCCTTTCTCTTTTTTCCCCTTTCCTTCCCCCCCCCGCACCTCCTTTTTCTCGTTCTTTTAGCCAAAGAACGTCTTTGTTTCCAATTACCCCCCCCCTAACCTAGAGTAACCCTCTCGTTTAACAATTTGAATCTGACAGTTTGTTTTTCTTCCCGATCTTCCCCCCCTCCTGTGTTTTTTTTTTGAGAGAGTGTTTTTTTTTTGGGATGACTCTGCAAAAACGGTCCTTCTTTTCTTTCCCCCCTTTTCCCGCGGTTTGACCTCCTCCGTTTCGTTTTTTTCCTTTTCTTCAACTGCGACGGCTAGGTTTGCTTTTCCGCTGGACAATTCCTCCAAACAGTCTTCGTTCCGCCTGTGGTCAGACCCCCCCCCTCACTTTCCTAAACATTGTCGCTCTGACTACTCTCTTTTTCCCTGAGTCTGATATGAAGTCATTCCCCCTTGGAGGACCCCCTTTTACCTTCGTTAGGAACTCACACCGCCGGTAAGCGTTAGTGGTCCCTTTTTTTTATCGTAATTTTATGCCTTACATTAATTCCTATCCTTCCCCCCCCGAGAAACCACATTTTTCCGCAAGACTGCATTCCGTAAGCGTGTTTTTTTGGAAGGGTTTTTCCCCCCCCTACTTGGTGGGTGCTCTTCCCCCTTTCGCCCATCTGTCTCGATCTCCTCTTTGGTTTTTTTTTTTCTAAGTGGATAACTTCCCTTTGACCCTTCCCCTATTGGCTCCGACCATTTCCTTTTTTTTTTCGATTCGGTTAAACTGAGTTGTTCGTTTTCATGCTCCTACCTTCTCTTCCACAATCACTACGTCAAGAATTAGTTTCCAAAGAGTGTCCTCTCTTAGTGTCCTACCACGATGGGTACATAAACTCCCTGTCCCACTTTCCCCTTTTTCTCTGTTTGAACCCCCTCCCCATGGTAGAGTTTTAAGTAGTGTTTTGTAAGAAAGGAGATCTGCTACCCTTTCAGGTTTAGTCAAGTTGGTGGGGTCCGTTTCACATAGTCGGGTTTGCATGGCATTCCCCCCCCTCCTTAAACTCCCGTGTGAATACAACTTTATGATTTAAACATTTTAGCCACTGGCCGTCGAGAAGAACTGTGCCGATCTGGGTTCCAGACTTCTTTTGCCCTAGTTCCTCTTGCTGTCCCCCATTTTGTTCCGACTTTTAGGAAATTCCCCCCCTTATTTGCCCCGGAGGGAGCTCTTTATCGCCATAGCCTTTTTTTTTCCTCGTCTAATGTTCATACTTTTTTTGACCCCTTAGTTGTCTGGAAATGTTTCTTCCCCTTCTTCTTCCCCTGTTGGAAATTGGGGGTCGACGTTTCTTCTTCCTTTTCTTTTGCACCTTTTTTGTGCCCTTCCTACGTCCCTGCCTTTCTCCTTTATCGTTTTCCCACTAGGTGGCTTTCTGGAAATCCCGGCATTTCCCCCTTTCCTTTTTACTAACACTGCAACCAACCTTGCCAGTTTTGTCTCTGCAACGAGATCCTAACGTCACCCCTCTCCTTATTCATTTTCGTCCCATCGCTCAACCAAAACCAGCTGTCTTTTGAAATCTTTCATTTTCTCTTTCTTTCCCGCTAGCCTACTTGCTTGCTTGCTGTCTTTAAGACTGTCCCGTTTCGTAATCAGTCCTTCGATTACTAGCCTATCTCTCTTCCCCCCTCAACCACACTTTTGCGCGACTTGCCTGTAACCCCCTTCCGCGACTCTTAGCGGCGCAATGAAACGAATTATTTTTGAATCCCTCTCTCCCTCAGTTGGTTTTCTGTTTTAGACCTCCCCCCCCCCTTTCAATCGCCGCCTCAGAGTCGCGGAACGTTTTAAAGTTTCCCCCCCTTCTTTCTTTTTTCTTCAATCTGTCTCCTTCAGGTTTTTCTCCTTCGTAACCGAGAATTTTTGCCCGCTAGTGCCGGTCCGTCCTTCATCCTCCGTTCTCAAAGTCTTTTTTGCCGATGCACCCCTTCCGCCATATTGTTCCCCAAGAGCTTCGGGTTTTTTGCGTTAGGCTGCCCGATTTTCCGCCCATCCTTTCTCCCTTTCGGATTCTCGTTTTCCCGCCCCCCACTGGCTTTTTTGTGCGACGACAGGCCGCCGATGGAATCATCCCCTCTGCTTGCCGAGACTTCTCCTTTATCCCCGAAAGTAGTCGTGCCCACACACCCATTTGACTCCCTTTTCCGCGAGAAGGCTCACTTCCGAGCCCGCCGTCCCTCTTTTTAAGCCAACAGGCCAAGCCAACTATTGCCCCCCTTTTTGCACCTTCGCCCCTTTCCACCCTTTTTTCGAAGGGCCGAGAAGCCCACGAACCCTCGTTCCTTTTAATGGGAAGGTTAATCCAATTCCCAAACTGATATCGATGCTTTCACGAGCGTCTCGCCGATCCCCAGGCCCCTTTCCCCTTTTCCAGCTTGCTCCCCCTTTGGGACCGTAGATATATTTGTTAAATTACCTTTCAATTTTTTGCCGTTTGCAAATTCCATACCCCTCCCGGTTCAACTAATCTTTTTTTGCCTAGCTTTTGAGTCAACCAACGAACCGTCCCCTCCCACTCGTTACCAGGTCTGTTTTTGTCCCCCAACAATTCTCACCCCTTTTTCCCTTCCGTTACTTTAAGCTCTTTGGGTATCACGGAATCAGCGAACCCCCCTTTCTTATGATTTCTGTCCTTTTTTGAGGATTGTTTTTTTAGTCTCAGGAGAGGTACTTTTTCCTTTTTGACACGCCCATCTCTGGAAAATTGCTCTGTTCTTCCTCCACGAGGCCTCGTCCCCCTTTTTCCTTCTCATACCCCCCCTTCTTCCCCGAACAAACTAGGGGAGCTTTCCTGGCCCGTTTTTGTGTGTTCGTAAGCAAGAGTTTTTCCTTCCGCCCAGCGCCTTACTGCATTTTTTTTCCTTTCACCTTTTGGTGTTCTATTTTTTCCTGTTTTACTTTAAAACCAAAGTCCAGAAGACAAATTTGACCTTTTCCTTCAATGCATCAATTTTCTGACAGCTTTTGATCTTCAGATACCTAGGAACGTTTTCCCCTCCTCTCCCTATCTATTTTTATCCCATCCGATCTAGGGCTTTTTCGATTAGACTACTTGGTGACTAAAGTTTCATTTCCGCTACTTACCCCGCCGGCACGCCCCCTCGGACGGTACCCCCTTTTTCCCTGCACGTCTCAGTACAACCATTTCACACATCGAAACTGCCTCTTTCCACTTCTCCTTTTGCCCTGTCCACTCCTTATTGCGTTCCAGTTTTAATCCTTCCGTTTTTTTTTTTTGTGAGAGATCGCCCAGCCCCGTCAAACCCACTTCCCTGTTTATTCCCCCTCGAGGTTTGCCTCCTCTTCATTTAATTTCTACCTTGTCCTCTTTTTTTTTTTGAACCGACTTACACTGTTCGTCTTCTTTTCCGATCTCGGGAAGCCCCTTTTCAAATTCTCCTTCCCCCCCCCCCCTCGTCTTTCGTCTTCTCTCCCCCCCCTCTTCTAATGAGGTCTTTATGAAGAATACCTGCTCTTTCCCTGGTACAGATATTTTCCCGAAGCCCGTCCCCTCCGGTTCTCCCCCCTCTTGATTTCTTTCTCTGACTTATGAATTGTAAGGCTTTTCCGTTATCACAAACCGAACCCCCTCAAAGTCACGCGTTTTTCTTTAAGTAGTCCTTTCGCTTGTGCATGCCCCCCCCAACACACTGTCTGAACACACAACGCCTCGGGCCCCCTCATCCGTCTCTTTTTTTTTTCTTTGTCCTCCGGGTTGATTACTTGCCCTCTCCCTCGGGAGTGCTACTAGCCCTTTTTGTTTCCTCTTTCCAGCGGTGTAACCGACTTCTTAATGCGCCCAGACCGCTTCCCCCATACTCCTACACCGCAGCCAGTAATACCCGGGCCCTTTTTTTTTTTTTTTTTTTGGGTTTGCACTTTATCTACCCCCGAGTGGTTTAACGGCGAACACGTGCTATTTTTTTCCCCCTTCCCTTTTTAGCCCTTTTCTGACTTTTTTTTTCGTTTTTTGTCCGGTTCGCTATTGCGCAAAGTAAGGTTATTACCCTTTGCAATAGTCGGTTGAACTTGACCCCAATTTTCCCCTTGATGTGCACCCTCTTCTCCGACCCTTTTCCCCCCTTAGACGCGCAATGTTAAGAGAACTGGTTCTTGTTTAGTCTCTGAGACTTGATTGTTGCAGCCCCCCGCTCTCTATTGCCTCAAGGTTCAGACTTTTTATCTCCCCCTCGATCCCTTGATGTTTCTATATAGTCTCAAATTATTATAGTTCAGTAGAGGGTGGGACGGATTTATTTTCCCTCCTTTTTCCAGACGTGAGTGTTCCATTTTCCATTTGGATCTTATGCCATCCGTAGGAAAGAGGGGTCCGTAGATTTTATCTCCTTCTTCCTTCTATGTTTTTGTTTTTTTTCCAATAAGTTAGATGACCTTTCTTCGTCGGCATCATACGCCACCCGGTGGTCCTGTTCAGGCCGCCCCTTGCCCTTTTCCCCAATCCCCCCTGTTTTGTCTTCTTCAACTTGATACTAACGCCAAAGATCCTTTTCGACTTTTTTTCACATAGCATTGCAGACCTCACCGCCTTGATGCTCTGCCTTTTCGATGCCATCGGCACGATCTCCTACTCCTAGACGGTTTTGCTGACCTTCGAACGGTCCGCTCTTTTCCCCCCCTTTGGCCCCCCTTATTACGAATAGACCTCCTTCCCTACATACTGTAGCCCCCCCCCCTTGCTTTCGCTTTAAAAACTCGCGACTGCTTTCCCCGCTTCCACTCTCTTTTCCTCATCTGTTTTTTTTTTTTCTTAGAGCCCAAACTCTTCCTTTTCCCTGTTCCCTTTTCTGCGACTTTCGCGGAAATGTTTAGCCAAGGAGACTCCCTCCTTTCGTACAGGATGTATTCAAGTCGTCATCTTGAGAATTTTGGCCCCCTTCTACTTTCCGTCATACCTCTGCTAAGCCAACTTCCCCTTGTCAGCCCCAATTTACTTTTTCCCATGGCACCTTTTTCATACCTGGGGTTTGCGTAGGATTTTTTGAGATTTTTAGAAAACTTATAACGTTTCCCTTTCTTATCTCGTGCATACTTGATTTTTTCTTTTTCCCTTCGGCCGACCCCACTGAGATTTCCCCTCCGACAACTCCTTTTTTTATGGCCGTCTACCCTTGGCGGACTGTTTTGCTATTCAAGGAGTTTGAAACCCACCATGGAAGACGGCTCGTTTCAGCTCCCTGTCTCCCGAGACCATGCCGCCGATGGACCAGTTTTTCCTCCCCCTTGCCCCAAGCCAAAAACAGGTGACCCACCTTTCCTGGAGACCTGCTGCACCTTGATTCCTTTTTCATAAAACTCCCTGAAAGTATTCCTCGTTGGTTTCCCCCCCTTCACCTTGGCTTTTGCCCTTTTTCCCCCTATCCAGAGCACACATATCTTTCCGAGGTCTCCCGCACTTTCTGCCAGTTCTCCCTATAAACATGTGTCCTGTGTTCCATTTAGGGTCTTTATTTCGCCACCTTTTTTTTGTGGTCCCCCAAGACTATTTTCGGCCATGACCCAACCCCTTCCTTGTTCGCGATGACCCAACACGTCCAGTTTCGACAGCCCACTTCGCCCTTTTCGCCTTACTTTCCTAAAAGACTTGGGTCAACTTCATCATGGCCCCCTAGGTTGCCCTGGTGAGTTCTTTTGCGGAGTCTTGAGCGTCGCATTTGCTTTCTTCTTTTCCGTCTTTCAAGTATATCACTGCTTGCTCCTTGCAAGGGGGCTCATTCGCGATTTTTTATGCCTACACTTGAAAACTCCCTTCCCCGCGATCCCCCTTCCGATTTCGTTTTTTTTCCCTGTCACAACGTCTGTCTTGGCAATTCCCTTATTACTTGCATGCTCGACGTTGCTTTGGTGTTCGACTTTTTGTGATAGCGTCAAGAAGACAATGCCCGCTCATGATCTTTTTTCTCCGACCCTAGGTGGAGACCTCCCTCCTCTGAAGGGAAAAGTGTTTTACCTTTTTTCCGTGAGCTCTTCTTTTTCGCTCTTTCTTTAGGGATGTCCTTAGCCAGACACCTTGAGTTTTACTTAGCAGTTACTTAATTGCTGATATCTGACACTAACCTCCCCCTCCTTTTTTCGAGTTCCGGTGGGACTGCCATACTCCTTCTTCGGTACCAATTACCAATTCGTCCACTTCCCTCCTATCAACCTCTCGTTTTTCTGGCACTACAGTCAGTTCTTCTCTTTCCCCCCCCCTTTTTTTTTAAAGATTAGCCCGCAAACGTTCTTTCCTTCAACCCTAGTTTTGACTACGCAGTTTTTCCGTTGTAAGTGGTAGCCCTTTCCTTTTTCTTGAGGGCATCCCGGAACCTGCCCCCGTTTCTTTTCTTCGGGGTCCAGATTATCCTTCTCCCCTTCCTGTAACTTCTCCTACCCCGTCTTTTGGTCGATCCTCTCCCCCCGCCTTTGAATCGGGGATTTTCTAGCACACTCTTTCGCATCTGACTTCCACCGTTTAACGTCTCGGACTCGCCCCCCCCCCGCGTTCTCCTACTCTTTTTTTGTGATTCCATCTTTTTCTTATTTTCCCGCTTCCAAGGCGGTCCCCCACATTTGTCACCTTTCGCCCTCAGATGCCCCCGGAAGAGCTTTTTGACCTTGGGTTCCCTACTTCTGACCCCTCGGCACCATCCATCTGTCTTTCTTGGGTTTTTTCCCCTTTGTCCGTTAAAGTTTCTTTTTCGTTTTGAACTCGCGTGTCTTCCTTTCCCTAAGTACTCTTTCGCTTTTTTTCCCCCAACGCTCGGTACCGTCCTGCTGCTACCCTGCTCAAAATACTCCCTCCCTCCCTTCCGTTATCGCCAATCGACATTTTTCAGTTTGTTTCCCCCCTCTCCTTTTCCCCCCTGTCTGACCCCGGTTGATATTTTCCCCCTGTTCTAGGTTTGTTGGACGTTTCGTTTTTTCGCCGGTTGCTAGTCTTCCCCTTGCGTTAGCACCCTGGTTAAGTCGGTGCTTGACGACCCCCATTAAATCTGTGATTCCTATGATCCCCTTTAGCCGATCCTCCCCCTTTCCCCCCTTCCCTGGGTTCCGTCTCCGCGACGCTTCCCGCTCATCGAGGGTTGCCACCTAAAGGTTCCGTAATTTTTATTTCCAGCTGATCTTCGTTTCTTTGCTCTTCTTCTCGCGTCGGACGGCTCTTCTTGTTTTCCCCCGTAGTTTGGCTTGTCCATGTTGCTCCGCTTTATGCCATCAGGATCAGTCAGTCCTGCGACTTTACTCTTCGCTTTTTCGGTCCCTCTCCTTGTTTGGGGAACCCTTACTTTCCTATTCATTCTCGTCTCCCGGTGATTTGCCATCCTTCTTTTGGACCTGGAACAGCCCCCCCCCCCTTCCCCCCTTGGCTCCTCCCCTAGCTTTCCCGAAAGATCATGCTTCACGGATAATTCTGAAGAATCCCCTGCAAATTTTTACTGCAATTGCCGCCTCGCACTATGCCCCTCCTCGCCGGATGCTAAATCCGGTACCCTTTTCCTTTCCCCCCTGTACTCGTCTTTCCCTCTCCCACTTCCCCCGACTCATGTCCGCACCCCCATGCGCGCCTTCTTTTCCCCCTGCTTTCGAGATCTTCTCCCCGGAGAATGAA
>Ga0179591_1293067_pt1 | contig 12605 bp, 12 predicted proteins | sample CZOMad2_1_08_16f_FD_182891 | JGI IMG/M metagenome (GOLD analysis project Ga0179591, IMG submission 182891) | Vadose zone soil fungal communities from Angelo Coast Range Reserve, California, USA - CZOMad2_1_08_16fungal (PacBio error correction) | ecosystem: Environmental > Terrestrial > Soil >... | reverse complement strand
CGTCGACAGCGCTCAAGATGGCTCTGCTCCGAATCTCTCCCGCTCATGATTCTTCCCAACCGTTCTTATCTTCTGATTCAAGAAGCCCCTCCAATCCTTTTATCCCAGCTTTGCCACGGTAGCTTTCTCTCCGAGGTTCACTCCCGTCTTTCTTTGTACCAGGTACCAATCCCCTGGATAACGGTCCTCCTTTTTCGTAGGTGACCCCCTTTTCTAGGACGTCCCTTTCCCACTACCTTCCTTGATGCCGGCGGGCCTAAATTATCGTTAGCCCTATTACCCCATCTTTCTTAGCTTTTGACTTTTAGACTGTTACATGGTCGATCCGTTTGGTCCTGACAAAGTCCTCGGTTAAGCTATTTTGATTTCTTTTTTCTGCAAGGCATCTCTCGTGAATCGAGTTCTTTTCCGCCACGGTGTGCTGCCCCAAATCTTTTTTGGGTCTCTTTTCCGAAAAACTTAAATGCCTTCTTTTTCCCAGAGTTTTGCTAAATTCCTAGTCCCACCTTTGTCGGATCCTTGCGTCCCAGATTTATTCCCTGTTGAAGGCCCTCTCCTCAGATTTACGCCTTAGCCCCCATTTCTCCAAACCCCGCTCTTCCTGATCCTTCCTCTCTTCCCCTGCCTGGTCTTTTTTTTATCTCCCCCTTTTGTCGCAGCTCCTCTATCTTCCTTTGTTGTTTCTACCCTAGAACCCCGAACGGACTCGGGCGACTCCACCGACAGCACCCCCCCCGAACGTTCCGGTCTATTGTGTGTCCCGATTCTTGGACGCTCAGGCTTACGTGGTTGCTGTCAGCGACCGAGCTTTGCCTTCCCCTGGTACCTCCGCTTCTTTTATTCCCCACGCGGCCTTTTAGGGAACTCCCTGATCCCACCCAGTCTCTTCGATTCGAAATCGTTTTTTTGTTTGTTCCAGCGCTTTTAACATTTGTTCTTTCGAACTCGCAGCCCTACTTGCATGCCGTACCGAACGAATCCTTCACCCTCCTACAGGCAGCCGATTCTAGATTCTCTTCCGCCAGACTTCTTCAGTCAGCGAGCTCCCAATTTTTGTTCCCTGGATGAATTTTCCAATAGAGCTTCCATTCTTCGAGCTTCCGATTTCTTTCCCTATTCTCTACCCTTCTGGCCAGTCCCACAGTTTTGAGGATTTTCTCCTCCTGTGAACTTCCTCCCATGACCTTGCGCTTGGGTCCTATCGATGTGTACCATCCTCCCAGTTCCCTTTCCGTTGACGGCTCGGCTTCTTTGATTTTTGACGACCTATTTCTTCTGTCCTCCTTCTCCTCCAGTACTCTCGATTCTTTGAAAATCTTTCCATTCGATCCCCCACCTTCTCCCCCCTACTTGGGAGATTGATAGAAGAGCCCCCCGTCCGTATGACTCGATCTAGAGTACGCTTATGCACGCGGCTGGGTCGGCTTTTTCCCCTAGTGAGTTATGTTCCAGGTTTTCATTGGACTAACCAGTGTTCTGCTCCCCTTACTCCGGTAATCTGGTAGAATAGGAATTCCGATATTTCCCCGTGCACCCCCTTTCCACAAGGACATTGGACCTCGTATGCATATTCTTGCTGCGAATTTTCCTTTTATGCCCTTTCCCTTTTTTCTCCAGGAATCCGCCTCTTGCCGACACCACCCGACCTAGTTTCCTGTGATGCCCCCTCCTTGGTTCTTCCTTCGTAGTGCTCCCTCTTTTAGACTTCCCCCTCAGTCTTTACTACCCACGCCGTTTCTCATTTCACCTCGTACTTCCTGTAATGTCGCGCTCCTTTTTGACTCGTTTCTCCCGCCTCTAATACCGAAAACTTTTGCCGACCCCTAAGAGTTTCCCCAATTACTTGGTTTGCTACCATGTTCCTTCGGTTCCTGAACAGTTGCTCCCCCCTTTTTTTTTCTCTACAGCCTTCGGCCTTACTCTTTTTGAAAATTTTCATCTTCCTCCCATAAACGGGATCTTGCCGCCCCCCGCATTCCCCCAGGCGTTGTTCATTGCATTATTTACCCTGGAGTCCCCCTTAATTAAATCACGCAAGATTTGCCTCGTCCCTTACCCTCCACCGCTCCCAGACTTCACAGACAGCCTAGACTAGAGATTCTTCTAGGCCTCCGGAGGAGTCCCGTGACAAGCCTCCTGAGTTTTAGATCCCCTCGTTTGAACCCCGGTTCTTACCTAGTTCTACCTGTTTGCGGACCCCTCTGTCTTTCTCCCTCTCACCGTACGAGTAGACTCCCTGACCCCCCCCAGCCCGAGCGGTACACTGCCCCCAACAAGATCCCCTCTTGAATTTTTTTAGCATTTCTGTCCCTTTCTTCGAACGTTCCGTCGTTTCCAAACGCTCCTATTACATTAACTTCCGTTTCCCTTTAGCCCCCCCTAGCGCGTTGCTTTTCAGAAGCCCTTGGTGCCTCTCTAGTTTTGTTACCTTCGGCCGAGCTCCGTATTACTAGCCTGCCCAGGAATCTCCTACCCTTGTGATAGCGGAGCCGGGTTTTTCTCCAGCGCAGTCCTCTTCCTGATTCACTAGCCTCATACGTCTTTCTTCCCCGGACGCCGCGTCCTCAGCGAAAATAGTATCCCTACGCTCGGGTCCCTCCCACCACTTCTCCCCCCCTAGATTTTTCCTGTTAGACCCTTAGGGAGTTCCAGATACGCCAGATGTGTAACCCAGTCCGTGTTCTGACAACCTTCCTCTGTTCTTTCCCCCCGACTCATAAAGGTTTTAAGTCACGCGCATTTTACCTTCGATCCCAGCCGCCCTTGATTTTTAGAGTCCCCTATGCCCCTTTACTCATCTTCCGTTTTCCGAGATTTTCACCCGACTGGTCCCTCAGTTGAGCGCGACTTTCTTTCTCTCCGATGGACAGTGAGCCTTGATCTCTCACCCCCTTTACCCGTCCGAATTTCTATCTGAAGGCGACCTGAGAGACCCTCCTCGAGACCCTTTCCTGGCTCCACACTCACCTGTGTCTCCGCGGCCTATTTGATTGTTTTACCACTGGCCCCAAAGAATTTAGCTTTCTGCGCGTCCTCCCGCCCAGTCTATGGGTCTCTGCGCCCCCAGGTTTTGTCCTTCCAAGTAGGGGACTTTAAGAGCTTCGAGAATTTTTATACCCCTTTCTGACCCCCCTAAGGTCGATCAGGTACAACGGTTTTTTTTCTCTACGGGCTCGAAATTCTTTAGAAACTCGGACTCCTAAGGAACTCCCCAGTTTCCCCTCGTCCCCGGTTCCCACAAATCGGGTCCTGGAATTTTTTCTGCCGTCGCTGAAATTAAAGAGAGTCTTCCGATTCTCAAAGATGATAAGCCTCTCTCCTTACTTTTACGATAATTCACCCCTACAAGCTTCCGCGAAAGTGCTCTGTAGTCCTTTGGAACGGCCCCCTAAAGCTTCCCTTGTAGTTCCTTTCGAGACCCCCGAGCCACCTTCTGGGCTTCCCTTTCTCCCCTTCAGACCCCTTTCACCTCCCCCCCAACGTCCCTTCCTCTTCTTTATCAAGACTGGCCCCCGGTAATATGTAACCCCGTTTGCCACGTCCGTCTTATAGGATTCCTTGCGACGCGCACAGATTCCGGGATTCAATTCTTCTTAGGTCGGCTTTCCCCCTTTAGATGAGCTTTCTTAGACTTGGGCCTATCCCTCCTTGCTTGACTAATGGTATTTCCCCCCCAAGAAGCCCGACTGCACCCGTTCCTCAACCTTTCCCCTCGGTAAGCCCCCAACTATTCTAAGCCCCCACGCCATTGACCGGTCCGCTTAGCCCCTTTTCGCCCTTCGCCATCGTGGAGACCTTTCCCAACACGCACGATTTTCGCCAACTTTTCTCCCTTCAGGCATCGACTTGCGGTTTTTGGAGACCCGCTTCCCCTTCCCCCTTCACCAATAACTTAACCTAAAGTACGACCTTTCAAACTTTTCCCGGGAGGTGTTCACCTCTTTCCGTGTGTCGACACCAGGCCCCTTTAGTTTCTTGTTCTTTAACCCCCCCCTAATTTAAGTCCCCAGTCCGTTCTAATGGAAGCGTCCATCCTTCACAGTTACAGGCTCCTTCCCCCATCCCCTTACCCTTCCTTCCCACCGCGACCTTCCCCCGGGCTCCGACTTTCATGGTTCCTAGATTCCTTCCGCTTGCCCTCGAGTAGCTTTTAATAGTATCCTCTCTTAAGCTCCTAGAACGAGTCACTCTCCCCTCTAGGAAAATGCTCCTCTGGTGCCCCCATTCCTAAGACTCGTTAACCAAAAGCCCTTTAACAAAGACTCTGTTCTGATTCTCCTCCTTTAATGAAGGAGCCCATTTGATACTTTTTCTCTGATGCCTATGCAGAAGTCCTACAGTCCCCTTAGTAATGTCATATCTTGCGTTATCCCTTTTTTCCTAGCGACTTCAGTACGATTCTCCGTAGACCCCTTACCGGTCTTTCCGATCGGCATTCTTCCCAGAAGCCTTTTTCCCTTACCCTGGTAGACTCTCTTTGGGATTTCTGACTTTTTGGTGGTTTTGTTTACAGGGACCCCATCCCCTTTTCTTAGGTACATGGTCTTGCAGCCTCAAGGTGCCATTCTTCTGAGTCGTACACGCGCCCACGTCCTCTCTGATTCCGTCCCAACCTCTCCCCCTTCTTATCCCTTTTTCGCCAAGGCTGAGGTCCCTGAAAGATCTGTTCCACAAGGCTCTTCCTTATCACCCAGTGAACTCTTTCAGAGACTTTTCTAGGTTCCCTCTTTTCAGCGAATTAGCTGAGCACTAGAAGATTATCCAAGCGTATTGAGAACTTCCCTTCGTGCATCGAGTTCGCTCTGTGTTGCGGCCTTCTCCTGATTCCCCAGATCCCTCTCCCAGCCCCCTTACATTCCTTCCCTCGTCGGGTTTTACCCAAGGGAGATGACCCCCGGCTCGGATACCCGTTCCCCCCCCTGCTCGAGAAGCTCTCTCAAAAACCCCCCTCTCTTTTTCTTCTCCCATCAACACAGCCCAACAACTCGACGCGAGCGACCGCCATGGTGACTCGTTTTATTGTATCCCCTCTGGAAGATGGCCTCCCCCTAATCCTCCTCCTTTTGTTGAGAGCCTTATACCTAACCGCTTACTTGTCCATTCAGACAGTGGGGCCCCTTCCTGAGTCGACTCGTTGCTTGTGACCAGTAGATGGAGGTCCTCTAGCCTTCCCCCTTCCGGAGGCCAGTCTCTTGCTGATCCTATCCGAGACATGGCCTCATTCTCGAGAAATCCTCCCAAGCCCCGGGGTCATCCCTTTCAAACGGCGTGAGCTGTGATTAGACCTCTTTCTTGTTTTTCCCATTCGTTGTCCAAAGTTTCCCCGCGAACTCGCCACTCTTCATTTAAGTTACAATCTTCCCAACCCCCCAGTAATTCTGATAATCGTTTTTCTGAGGCCTAAAACTACCAGGACTTCCCAAAATTCCATCTTTCTCCCCCCTAGTCTCTTTTTGGATTGATTCCCCCTACGGACAGTCGTTTGCATCTGTGAGCCTGAGCCTTCTATGTACGTTCTCCTGAGCCCCTTTGGCACTAATCCATTTCCCCTTTTTTCTATGGGTGATCTCTGACCCAATCCCTACCATCCCCGAGACCCCACCAGCTCTACTATTTCCAGAGCCACTTTTATCTCCCCCTTACCTGGCATCTTTCCAACCCGTTCAAGTCTCTAAAAAAGGCGTTCTAGTCGAGAATCCCCTGCCCATAGTCCCCAGTTCCTCCCCTGAGTTTCTTTAGGATGTTCCCCCCCACGCACCACTCCATTCTTTCCGTGCCTATTCCCTCTTTTGATGTTTCTTCCTGTCCTTACACTAGACACGGCTCTTTTCCCCCCATCCTGGTCTGTCCTGTCTTTTTTCTCTTCCTTTCTCTTTTTCCCCCCCCCTCGATTCGCAGCGACGTCCCATGTCGCCTACTTGCCAGCGCCCAAAACATGACTTTGGCACCAACCCCCTAGGGCAGTTCCTATAGTCCCCCCCCCTTTCTGTATGACCTGTACTTGACGGCCTCATCCAGCGGCTCATTCTTTTTCAGGTTTTCGACTTCCCCTCGAAAAGTCTTTTCATCAGTTTCCTTAGGTCTACTCCTTCTTATCTCGAACTCTCGTAGGTTTTCTCAGACGTGATTTTCGCTTCCTCTCTCTTTTAGCGAGATGTCCGACCTTATCCATGAGACTCTCCTATTTCCCCCCATTTGACGCCAACCTGAGAGAACTCCCGACTCTTTGACTTCCCCTTCCTTCCAGATTTTTTTCTTTCTTTTAGCAAGAGCGCTTCCCTGCAACTTTGACTCGGGTATTAGTTTGCAATCCTTGGTCTCTTGAGAAACTCCTTATCACGCTTCCGTTGAATTTAGTTCTTACTGTGCTTCTGACTCCATCCCCCCCCCCCCCCCCGCAAGCTACAGTCTGTTGGAGAAAGGCCCCGCACTGCAGCGGCTAAGGTACCGCATTTATTCTCCTGCTAGCCTATGGCTTCCTTAGAGTCCCCTCTCTACGGAAACGCTCTTGAAATATGCCTCTCCGGGCGTTGGGCTCTACCCTGCTGTTGTCTAAAAGGTGTATCTTTCGACGCTTCTTTTCCCTCCCTCCTCAGGAGGTCCCAGAGATTTTCTGTATATATATTCCCTCCAGTTAATCTAGTCTCAGCTTAGCGCCCAGAAGGCGGTTCTTTACCAAACCCCCTGGAGACATTCCTCCCTATAGTTTTCCCCCCCCGAAGGGCTGTGAGAACTTTGGAAGTCGGGATTGTGTCTTCCCCCAGGAACCCCCCCTTTTAATAGTTCGGCCCCCCTCTGAGTGTTAGAGGAATCTTTATGGTACCTAGTCCCCTTTTGGTCTTATACCATGTAGAGAACGATACTGTGAAGGCTTTCCACTGAAGTTTCCTAATCTCCCTCCAGAACCTTCCGGACGGTAGCCAGGCCCTTGGTAAAAGACCCGCTTCTTCGACCCCCTGCCGATTTCAGCTCCCCTTTTCGAGAAGATTTTCTTAAACTACGTTTTATATCCTCAAGCAGTCTTTCTTCTCCCTTCCTGTCGCGCTAGTGGGGAAAAAGGTTGCAGTGGTGGGTAGACAAAGGTCTTGTGCGTGGAGAGAGGAGAAGGCGCAAGTACTTATTAAAACGAACAGCTGAATTTATCCTCACATCGCCCCAGACTCTTCACCTAGGGATGCACCCTTTGCTAAGTCCTTTAATACTCTTTTTTTAGAGCAAATGACTATGTAGACGACTAGACTTCTATCCCCGATGGACGACTGCGCGAATTCCCTCTCTTTTAGGTTTCTCACTACCCCTCCGTCACTTCACCCCCCTTCCGCAAAAAGCCTATCGCTCAAGGTGTTCTTCCCCCCCCGGTGGTGCACCTCTTGGCCCTAGATGCTCTATCCGGAAAGACGAAGTCCACAGGTTTCACTCATTACGAAGGGGGCGCTGGTCCTTGAGAACCTTAGGAGAGCGCGGCGACTGGACATTCAAGCCATGTAGAGTACTGCACTTTCTGGCCTGGCCGTATCCCTATTAAGCCTTTTTTTTTTTTCGTACCTTCTGGCATAATTAATTGGATGACCTGATCCACCCACGACTGACCCCTGTAACCTCCTTCCTGAATTATACTGTTCTCTTTTTCTTTACGATGGAGCTCCCCTCCTTGGAGGCCCCCCTTCTCTCTCTGGAAAAGACCCCACGATTCCTTGTGAGCGGCACCCCTCCCTCGAAGATTTCCCCCCCAGTCCCCACAGACTTTCCAGATGGGGAAAGACCTTTTTAGCTTGCAAATCTGCTCCTCAGATCTTCCCTGTGAAACTCAGATTTCTCGAACATACCTTGTTCTAACGCTCCGCGAGTGTCCAGGAACTTTCCGCGACTAGCTGGTAGGAAGGTTCTTACCTTATCTTGACAGAGCCCCACCCCCGCGTTCCAACTGGCTTTAGTGCTTTGGCCACCCTTTAGTCAATCTTTCCATCCCCCCCGTAGATCCCCCCTTGTCTATTTTCTGGCGGTCCCCGCAGTCTATTTCCAGCTCTTCCAAGAATCACTTATCCGACCCTCCCTCTGGTGTTTCGCCCCAAGCAACTTCCTCCCGTCTATTAGAATCTTTCCAAGGTCATCCTCGAGACTTTTTTTGCGCAGGCCACTTTTTCGGGCCGCTCCTAGAGGAGGTTCTCTACTATGGCTAATTTATTTGTTTTCAATATTCTTTCGCAAATCCCTAATCGCCTGCTTCAGAAGACCACCCCTTTAGTTCCTTCCTTAGACATTTCTTCGTACCCAGTTTACCGCCTTGCAGCGAACGGGTTTCCTTCTTAATTCCTCTTTGTTCCTCCCCCTCTGTCTTATCTTAGAATAGGCTCTTCAAAAAGTTCGTTCGGGGTTTTGTTTCGTCTATTTCCGTGCTCCCTTCAATAGACTCCCTTCTCCTGCGATCATGGCCTTAATCGACCTTCCTCGAGAACAGAATCCCATCCCGTCTTTCCCGTCCTCCTTTTCTCCCCCTAGTCACGTTTCCTTCCTTTCTTTTGACGGGTTTAGACCCGATCCGGCCGATCTTTTACAAAGCTTCTTTCTCCCCCACATCCTTTTCTTATACCTTTCTCTCGGCAAGGAGCTTCTTTTCTGCATAGACCGTAATTTCCCCCACATCAACGCCTTTCTTCATCCTCTTTTTTCCCATGCGCCGCCCTCGTCTTTCTCTAGATTGGATTCCGGGTCCTTTGCGTAGAGGACCTTCTTTCGAGGACTTTTCTCACACCCAGTTTTGTCTTCCCGCGAGTTTTCTAACATTCTTTTTCTCTCATTGAAGATTTTTTCTCTGTTAACCCATTTTAGAAGCTCTGGCAAGACCCGCAACTGTGTCGATCTCCCTACCTTTTCCTAAGTGTTCCGTTTTGAGCTGCTATTCCAAGATGCCCGAATGACCCCCTAAGAGCTCTCTGCCGGCCCGAGCACTCTTTTTCCCCTGATAGATGGACACCTCTAAAGGCTGTCTTCTCTCTGGGGCCCCCCCTTCCCACCCCCGCGCTGCTTCCTATGGTAAGACTTCTTCTGTAGCTTCTTTCCCGAGGTTTACCGTCGAAATTCTCCCCGGTTACTTTTTTTCCTTCACCCAAGATAGTTCCCCTCCCCAAACGAGGCTTCTTTTGGCGGATAGCTTTGGACCTGGGTTCCCCCATTCCGAGGATCCCCCTAGGACAGCGAGGCTCCCAGGAATGGACCCCTTTTCTTTCCCGGTTTCCTTCCAGGTTTCCCTTTGTTTCCCTGAGACGCGGCCCCGTTTCATAACGAGTTTGTCTCCGCTCGCTTTTCCAAGGTCCCCCTTAGGGACTTTATCTTTACTCTTTCCGAGTCGCGCGCCAATTTTTCCATACGAGCTCTGAAAATCGACGTGACCCCCCTACCAATCCGTTGTCGACTGATTTCAGCGAGGGGGTTACCCCCCTCAAAGGGCGCTACAGCCCCCCATCGCTCAGCAAGGTCTCGGAACCCTTTTTTTCCTGATCTTGGTTAAAAGCTGTTCGACCCCTCAAGAGTTCTTTCCAGTTCTTTTTGGAGGTCGCACTTTTTTTTTTTAGGATGGTGCTCATATATATTTCCCTATAAGTTGTGTTGGTCTTCCCCGAGATTACCCAGGACCATCCCCCCCAGACCCATCCCCCTCCCGTGGCCAGATCCCCTTTTCTCGGCTCTTAGCTTAGGTGTGGTTATCCCCCCCTTCTTTCTTTCTTCCCCAGGAGATCCCTGGATGCGTAGGATCGGAGGCTCTTGGATCTTCCTTTTGTAGGTGAGAAGAATCTTCCAACCTTGTCGGTAACCACCGGACCCTCCCTGCCTGTGACTTTCTCTCGACACTATTTTAGAGGTTGGCCCCGCACACGCCCCTTCGACCCCACGATAGCTCCCTTTTGGAAGTAGCCCCTGGAAGTCCTTCCTTTTCAATAGCGTCCCCTCAGGAGATGGCTCCTTCGAACTCCTCACCCTTTCTCTAGGATGAAGTCGGACCCTCAGCCCGGTTGCTTCTAGAGGTTTTCCCCCCTCAAAACTTTTTTTCTTGAGCCCCCCTCCTACAGCATAGTCCGGAGTATGGCCTTTTCCGAGAGATGTCGACCCCTTTCCTTTTCTCCCCCATGTCAAATTTTGGGATTTTCCTCCTCAACATGTCCCTTTTTTACGCCTCCCTCAGCGCCGATGTTGCGACCATCTCCCCTGGAGATTATGGTCGTGTAGCCCTCCCCTTCACACTGCCTGAGGGTTACCCCGGGTGTTTAGTAGTACTTGTGCCTGCGTCGCTAGCGACTTGCATAACACGACCTTGTTCGGCGCGTTTTATAGCAGACGAACCAGAATTCGCAATGAACCCCGCTATCTGCAGCTTTCTGGCTTTTTGCGTTTCCGCCCCCCTTATGTAACTTGCCTCGAGTAAGTCTTTACTGCTTTCCCCCCTTGTTATGCGCGCACGTTGAGGCATCTCACTGGACCTTTCCCATCCCTCCCACAATTTCTAGCCCCCCTTGGACCCTGTAAATAGGAGAAGCGTCCTTGCGCGAACCTCCGTCGGGGGATGACCCTTTTCGCAGAGGTACTTTCCTTCTTTTTGATCATGCCTGTTTCTCACAGAGTAGACTTTTTGTTGTTGTTTCCCCCTATTGGCTCCTCTTTCTCGTCCTTTTCCCCGAACGAGACCTAATCGAAACCTTCTTTGACGAACACCTCTGAGCTTTGTTCCCCCGAGCCCCCTTTGTATGTCTTTCGGGTCATTTTCTCTCCCGGAAGCTTTTCTCCCCTCTAGAGAAGATCTCCAGACAACATTGCCATTGCCCCCCCCTCCCCGAAGAAGTGAAGTCCCCCTCAACTTTTCCGAAAGGCTTCTGGAGCGCCGCGGGCGCCCGGTGTCCCATTTACCTGACCTTAGCCAGCCCTCACGCGTTCCTCCCAAAGTCCTTTGTCTCTTAAAATCGTCCCACCCCCCGAAGGCCGCCTCCGTCTCTGATGAGAACGGCTTATATCCTCATAACAACCCTTTGGACCCCAGACCCAGCCATCCTTGGGCCCCCTCCTCGAATCATCTTCCTGCCAAGGCTGAAAAACAGGTTGTCTACCCTCTTTTTCAGATTCCCCTTCTCTCCCACGAGTCGAGACTTTGCCTAAAAACTCAGTCTCCACTTCGGGTACCCTTATAAAGGAAGTTCCCTCGCTCTCTTTCCTTTTTGAATACTAATCACCTTGTCCGAGAGTATTTTCTGGTTAAAGAGGTTGGTCTCTCCAGCGATCTCTCCCAGTTCCCCTTTCAACGGCTTCCTTAAAAAAACACTTTAGAGTAATGAGGACTGCTGAGTATTTAGCCAGGCTCCTCTCTAAGTACGGCTAGTGGCCCCCAGAAGATGTTATCCTAACCCCCTTCCATAATAACGTTTCTTTTTAGAAAAGGAACTCTGAGGTGGCCGGCCTGCCATTCGAGCTTTTCAGATCCGATTCCTTCTATGCTACTCTCTCTGAAACAGAGGTAGAGACCGTAGTATTTTTGTGCAAGTCTCCGCCCTTGACTTCTTCCCCTTACTGCGCTCAATAGAAGGTAAACTCCCCTGAGGCGACCCGCCCTTTAAGAAAGATCCTCCCCCCCCCTTTCTAACATCCCAGTGTCACTGGACGTCCTCCATCAGATCCTTTCTTGGTGTTTTTGGATCGAGCTCTAGTAGACTCCGTTGCACCTTCTTCTCTTGGAGCCGAACCATGGATAAGATCTTTGAAGACCCACCCTTCCTTCTACACGTCCGCCGACGCCGGTAGTTCACTTTTGCGGCACCGCCAGCGGAGGTCCTTTTCCCCCCTTTGCTGGACAGGACTTCTCCTTTTAATTTGTGTCTCTCATGTTCCCGCTTTCAAAAGCGCCGCAGCGTCGCCGCCTTCTCCTCAGCAGTTTTAGTCTGAAATCTGCGGTTCCCGAAGCAAGGAAGGGCGGTCGCTGAGCTAAGGACCATCCGCACGAGAGCCGCCCCAACTCCACGAGACTCCTCTATCATGCGCCCCACAGGCCAAACTCAGCCTTCGAAAACCCCCCAGATGCTCTACCATGCTCTGAAACCTATACCCGCCTTTCTCTATGCTGTGTCGCAAGTCCTTTTTTAGCCCCCCCCTCGCGCCCTATGGAGAGGACTGCTCCCTCTTTCTTTTTTCCTTCCCCTCCCCTCCCATTACGTCGTTCGGGACTTTGGTTTCCTGATCGGGAGACGGAGGGTCCTTCGTGGAGATTCCCAGTCTAAGGTTCCCGGTCCCCTCCTTACTTTGCTTAAATTTTGACGCTGGCAGCTAGACTTACTCCCCTTTCCGTCCGAAAAGCTGTCCCACCTCAGGAGCTCGCAAGGAACTCAGCAGTTACCTCTCTAGGCCGTTTTTTTTCCGAGGCACCCTTTTTATAAGTCTACTGACGCAGGGGAAGATTTACGCTTCCTTCATCCTCGCAAACCAGTCTTCACGAGGTTCTCCGAGATCAAGGGTTTGCAATCTCATTCCAAAGATACGTTTTCGGGGTCTTGGAAGGTCAAGAGGCGGACTCCGAAGCGCCATTCAGGGTCGCTCCTGAGTACAGGGTCGGAGATCGAGAACACCTA
>Ga0179591_1358436_pt1 | contig 12606 bp, 11 predicted proteins | sample CZOMad2_1_08_16f_FD_182891 | JGI IMG/M metagenome (GOLD analysis project Ga0179591, IMG submission 182891) | Vadose zone soil fungal communities from Angelo Coast Range Reserve, California, USA - CZOMad2_1_08_16fungal (PacBio error correction) | ecosystem: Environmental > Terrestrial > Soil >... | reverse complement strand
TTCCCTTTCGCCGACAGCCTTTTCCCTTAGGCCGGCCTGGGTTTTTCCTTCTTAACTGTCCCCTGATCCCCCACCAATTTTCCCCTTTTTACCTTGTCTTAACCTCTCTTTTTTTAATCGGCTCTCATGTTCCTGTGGGCAATTTTCCTTGCTCACCATCTTCTTTGGGCCCCTTTTTAACGAATTTGAAGGGCCGTGTCCGTCCAGGCTTTTTGTCGGATCAGCTACCGATGGCCAGAATAATGAGCCCGTCCCCTTTTTGACTTCTCATGACCCCAAGTAGACGTACCGTCTTGGAATGACCCCTTCCCACCCCTCAAAGCTGGCTTACATCTCAGTGACGCGGTCCTGTGTCTCCCAACCTGGAACGAGTTTTTTTTCCCACCTTTTTTTTTTTTTTGGGATTCCACGCGACTCCTGCCCCCCCCCCCTTTTGGTTGTAGGTGCGACGGCGCTTTTTCCTGAAGGATTCTTTCACGAAATTGGCTCACATTGCGGTTTGTGGATGGTTATAAAAAAGCGTTTCTTTTTTGTACTTTATGGTAAGATCGTATAACGCCGGCCCAACCCTTGAAGTTTAGGCGTCTGAAATAGGGCACGTTCCTCTCCTTGGTTGGGGAGATAACAAGAAAAAAATCCCTTTTCTCGAGCTTCTATATATTATTTACTCCCTCCCTTGTTGTGTTTCCCTAGTTCTCTGTCCTCTTTAGAAAAACAAAGTTTGTGGGAAAACTTTCTTTTTTTATGGTCGGAGGTTGGGGTGAACTTGTGAGTGAGGGGGGGAAGAGGAGGTGGGCTTTTAGGAAAGGGATTGGAGAAAAGGGTTTTTTTTTTTTGGCGTTTTTTTTTTTTTGGTTTTTTTTGGGGAGGGGTTTGGAAAGAGGGGGAAGTTTTGGGGAGTTTTTTTTCTTTTTCGGACTCTCCGGGCGCCAGCGCGGTCTTTGTTGACGGTCTATTTGGAGTTTTTGGGGGGTTTGGCTTTTTTTTTTTTCTCGTTTTTTTTTTTCTTTTTTTTTTTTTTTTTTTTTTTTTTTTGGGTGGATTTTTTGGGGGGAGCTCCCCACGAGTAACCCTCCTCTGGCCCTTTTCCGGTCCTACACTCCTTTGCAATACTTTATCCGTCCCAATGTCTGGCCGGGCAGTGGCGTGTTTTTCTGATCCAAGGCACCCATGGGACTCTTTGTGTCTCATCATTTGAACCCCCCAGGAGGTACCTCGCCCCCTTGAATGCACCTGACCCCCCCTTGTCTGACAGTTTTCGGAGGCAAACCCCCCGCCCCCACGCCTGGTTTTCCACGTTCCTGCCCGTTTCAAGAGATGTTTGTACTCATCCTCCATCGGGCCAGAGAAGCCGTTTCTTGTCCTAGCGTTTTCCTGCGTCAGTGCCCCTCAAGTTTACATAGCTGCGATCGTCCCCCAAAAACCCACGGTCTGTTCTTTCTGCCATGTTTTTTTTCTCTTCTTGTCTTTCAATTTTTTGCCCACTCCCCGGCCCGAGAAGTGAGTACCCACGGCGCCCCATCGAGTCCCCTTTTGAGCGGGGTTTCTTTTTCCCTTCTCCAGGGTTGAGGCCTGGGTTTTTTTTTTTTTTTTTTTTAATGGACCGGTACCCCTTCTTCGGTTAGACTCTGGCTTTTCCCCTTCGTGTTTATTCCCTAGCTTTAAAACACGCGGTTCTACTATGATTACCGAACCCTTCCGGTTTGTAAGCATTCGGGAATTTTAATCCCTTTCCCCTTTTTTTTTCTTTTTTCCCCCCCTGGTAGAGTATCATGGAGGATCAGTCGGACCCTTCACACCCATTCGTGAGATTTGGCTGTCGGACCTAAGATCCTTATGATTTCGCCCTCCGTCAAACACCGGTCCTTCCACCCCTTTTGTAAAAATTTTTTTTTGAGAACTTCTGGCGGAAACTGGTTCCCCCCTGATATGTTCGTTTCGTTATGTTCCACGCCGGTTATTGTGCTCCAGCTCCCTTTTCGTTTTTTGTTTTATCCCCCAAGTACTTTTTTACTTTTCCCCCCTTCGAGGTTCTCTACAGTCCTGTTTTAACCAGTCCAATTTTTTTTCATCTATCAGGTCCTGCGTTTCGACCTCACATACTCCATTTCCCGTTTGTTCTCCCTGCATGACTCCACTTAGTCGTCTCCTTTTCAAACACCTTCCCCATACAGTTGTTAAGAAACCATCTGGACTTTTGCGCTTTTTAACCCGCCCTCCTGGGGTGCTACCCTCTTTCAATCCCTTTTTTTTTGCGTTTATAAAGTTTTTTTTTAAGGTCCGTTCCCCGCGAACCGCGCCCCGTTCTAATTTTCTCGATATTTCAGTTGATATTCTATTCCCTCTATCGCTCTACCTGTGGAATTAAAACATTCCTCACATTTTTTTTTTTTCCCCCTCTTTAGTTCTCCCCCCCCAATTATGTCCACACTTTCATTTTTTTTAAACGTTTTCATAATTTCGTTCCCCACTTTAGTTACGCTGTAACTATTGGATCCTTTACCTTTTCCCCCCTTCTATTAAGTATCTTTTTTGCATTACCCTTGGTACCCCCCCCCCCCCTTGATCCTTTTTCCTTCATTGTGTGATTTTTTCATATTCCTCTAGGTCCCCCCCCGACTATTTCTTTCACTGACTGGTTTTAAATACTATAATTACCTTTTAAGGTCTTTTGATCCTTTATACAAGTCATCCCCACACCCCCCCCTCCAATTGAATTTCCTGTGAGTAACTTTTTTTGACCCCACTTTCAAGGACATGGCACCCAAAATATGATCTGCCCTGTGTCTTCGTGTCAAATCAAATGGCCAACCAGGTTTTTTTGCTCCTTACCCCCCCAACCCCCCCCTTTTTTTTTTTTTTTTTTTCATTTTAGATAAAATAGTCCCACATGACGTTGAGATTGTTTTCCCAAATCTGCTCGTTTGTTTTTTGAGGGGTCTGGCCTTTAGGTCATTCTTTCCGTTCTCGGTTGAAATACCCTTACCTCCCCCTTGAACACCTTCTGCTTTGAACAACGCCCTACCAGTTTTTCCTTATTTTTTGCCCACTTTCCTCCAACTCCCCTCCTTTTTCACGGTATATTTAATTTGTGGTTCTGAATTCTATACCGCTTCTCGGTTGCTATTAAAGTTTTATGTACTAAGTATTTACCCCCTCCTTTTTTTTTCTCTTATGATTCTTCGCTTTTTTTTTGAACCCCAAAATTCATTTACATTCAACACACAATACTTATTCATTACAGATAACCAAAGGGAATCGCCCAGCACCCCCCTTATAAGACTGAAACTTGAAATAGTTATTATAGTACACCTAATTTTCCTAAATTATATACCCCCTTACCCTTACGAATGGAAATATTTTTCCTCATCTTTTTCCCCCCCCTGCCAACCCACTGTTTATTTTTCAGTTGCCCAAAGATCTTTTTTTTATCCTTTATAGTGCTAGAATCATCGTCACCTATCTAAAGACCTAATTCTTTTCGCTTTGTCCTCTAATATGCCCCTTTCCCCCACCCCCTCACTCCCTTTCACGATTGCGTTGAAAAACCTCGTTATTTTCGGTTTTCCATTTTATCTTTCGGGGGTTCGTTTACCAACCTCGCCTTTTGCTTCCCGTAGTATTTTTGTCTGCCCCTTTTTCTTTTTGGGTTTGGGACGAATGGAGACTTCCCCTCATTTTTTTTCATTTTCTTCGCACCATGTTCCTTTTCACAAAAAAAAACCCCATCTTTATGTTTACGTTTTTTCTCCCCAAATGTTTGGGCGTTCGTTTCTTCCATGCCGTTTTTTGTTTCCCGAGGACCTTTTTTTTTCTCTCCCCATATTAATCACGGTCCAATTTCTTTTTGTTTAACCTCAAATAGTTCTTTTCGCCACCTTTCTTTTCCCTGTCTTTTGGCTGGAGCCCCATAATTACGGATGCTTTTACCATAAGCCCATCATTCCCTTCCGTGACTCGTTTGCCCCCAGCTCTTTTTTCCCCAATAACTGTGCCTTAAGTCTCCGTTACCTTTCTTCTTTTTTCAGAGTTTCCCCTTCTCTCACGAATTGGGTTTTTTCGTGACTCCCGGCCACGATCCGTGCGGTTCCCCAGTTTTTCTTTTTTTTTTCCTTTTTTCCCTTCCCTAGTTGTCCTTACGTCGACTCTCTACCCAGTTCGTTTTTGTTCTCGTTCGCCCTCCATAGTCGGTACAATATTGATAACCCACACGGGTTTTTTTTTTTTTTCCCTCCCCTCTTAGCCTTCCCTTTTTTTCCCGTTCGCTTGGACTTAAACAGCCTTTCGGCCGGCTCACCCTTTGGCTGCGACCCAAAGCCCTTCCAAAAGGGTACCCCTTCGCCTACGGCGTTATCTTTTCTTGTTTTTTCCCTGCCGGCTCACAGTTGGTTTCCTGGCCGGGGCCCTTCAAGCCCAGGCCTTTTTCTTTTCGCGGTGATGGGCCAGCGATTACTGCGCCTTTTCACATTTCCTCTGGCATTTTTCGGACTCGTCCCAAACGTTTTCCCCGGCTTTCGCTGGCCTGTTCAAAGATCTTAATCCCGGCCCTGAGGGCATGAGAACCTTTTTTTTTTTGCACTTTTCCCCTTTTTTCCCCAAAGTTTTTTGGGGGGTTGGCCCGCGACGTTCCAACCCCCCTGTTGGGGGGTTTTGCCTTTTGTCATTATGTTGACGAGGGACCGTGTTTTTGTTGAATGTGTGCCACCCCTTTTTTTTTTTTCCTGGGGGCTTTTTGGAGTCTCCCCGTTCTCTCCTTCGTTACCGCGGTCGCTCCCCTAATAACCCTGCAAAATTTTCTTTTCCGATGGCAATCTCTGGTCCCTTTTTTTTTTTTTTTTTTTTTTTTCTTATACCCCGAACCAGCTTGATGTATGGTTCGAGCGCTTCCGTCTTTTTCCCCTTTCCGTTTTTCTTTCAAGCGATCGTGCACCACCCCCATCCCTTTTTTTTTTTGTCTTTTTTTTAGACCCCCCTTTAACCGCGCTTTTGTCTTTCGGGGGCTAACTCCCCCTTTTTTTGCCGGGCTCTCTCGTTTTTCCTTTTTTGGATACGTTTTTGAGAACCGGATTTCCCCAGAGCCCCCTCCCCTCCCGTGTGCACAGTTTTCCGCTCTCCGGCCCAACCAGCGGCCCCTTCGCCCACCCCCGCCAAAGTGGTTTCCCTTTTTTTTTTTTCCAGAACGAACTTTGGTGTCTTTGCACGGTTACTCCTAGGGCGTGGTTTGTTAGTAGTGCCTTCCCCCTTCTTTGTCTCCGGCCAGCGACGCCGTCCTTTTGGGGTTCTTCCCCTCGAGCCCCTTGTCTCCTGGCCGGCTCCTTTATTTTTTTTTTTTTAAAGTTTTTTTTCCTCTGGCGATAACTAAAAAAGTGCCTTTGTTTCAGTCGGGCTCGGGTTCCCCGGGGTTACCCACAGCGTGAGCGGCATCCCCGTCAGATTGAGGTCAGAGTAATTTTTCGGTTTTGCTGCCCTTTTTCTTTCCTTTATACCTTGAGAGTTGGGCTGGGGATAGGGTGGCCTTTTTGTTGGTCCGACGTTTTGGCTAGTTTCAGTTTTGACGAAACTTTCACTTTTAGCCTTCATGGCTCGGTTCTTTGGTTTCCCCCCTTTGATCCAAGAATCAAGGTTCTACTATTTCTTTACCGTTTCCGCCCCCAAATTAGATGGGGCCCCTCGCCGTAATACTCATATGGCGTCGTTCCCCATGGTCGAGTCCCCTTCTTTTTCTTCTTGCTTCTTGTGCTAATCAACACCCCCCCCTTGCGCTTTCTCTTGACTAAGTTCATTCCTATGACAAAATCGCTCCCCGTACATGGTCCCCCACGGGATTTTTTTTTGTTACCTTTTTTTCCAAAAACTGTTTTTAGTTTCCCCGGTTTCGGCATTACTTTTTTGTCGGTCAAACTCATCCCGGTTCCTTTTCCTCCAGCTCGTCGGTTCCGCGCCTCTCGTACCGATTGGGACTTCCATCCTTTTTTTTTTTTCAAACTTCCCTTTGAACCATCCGGGGTCCTGTGGCCCGTCAACTCCGCCCCGCGGTCTGACGAACACATTAAAAACAGGCTTTCCCTTTTTATTGCTTCATCGCTGACGGCATTTGAAGTATCCCCTCCCCCCTTCCAACCAAACAGCCAGACAAGTTTTGCAGTAATCTGACTACGTGCGCTGTTTTTCGTTTTCCCCTTGAGATTACATCTACTTATTACTCTTGTTTTTCATTTTTTTTTCCCCCCCCCCTTGTTTTTTTCCTTCAGTTAATTTTTCCTTTTTTCATATACTTTCCCTCCCCTCAAACGAGAAGTTTCTTAAATTTAGTCAAGTGGCTATTCTATTCACTATCCCTATATTCACTGACCATAAAAACAGATCATTATCCTTTGCCCTTAGCCCCCCCCCCATGTCCTTTCGTAACTTGTAAAAAGTTCCTTTTTAGCCCCCTGTTTTACTATAAATATGTTCTCTTCCTACTCTAAGTTTTCTCCTTATGCATTCTTGGTTATCTTCTTTCCACCCCTTTTTGAAAGTCTGTTTCTCTTAATAACATTTTTTCACTCCACTTTACTCATCATGACTACAATACTTAGTACACTTTTTTTTCTTCCCCCGTTGCTAAAAGCCTTCCCTCTCCGTTTTCCCCAATATATTCAACCCATAATACGTCGTAAACCCTTTGAACAATTTAATGGGCACATAAATTATTGGCCTGGTCCGGCGTTATTTTTTATCCTTCCCCTTTGGAAGTTTTTCTTACTTTACGACAATTTTCTCTTGTTTTTTTCAAGCTTATAGACCTAGACACGGTCCTTCTCCTGTTGTTTGTTTGATTTCTAGAGCCTTTTATTTTAATCTCCCGTAAGTTTCATAGACTTCTTTTTCTTTTCTCAAAGTAAACCCGCCCCGGCATATGCATTATGTTTTCTAGCACAGGATACTACCTTTGTGTCGGAATTTTTACCCCCCTTACTTTACCCCTTTGGGATGTTGGTTATATAGAATTGGACTTTATTATAAGGCTTGCTTAGGGCCTTGCCCTCCCCCCCCCCCGTTCTCCCCAATTAACTTCTTTAAGACTTGCATATGCCTCCTTGACATTCTTAAAATTAAATTTCCTTTTTTGATCTTCACCAACAATACTCCCCTTTTTTTTTACTAAGATATACCCCCCCCCACCTTTTTTGCTTTTTCCGACCCCCCAACAAAAATTAACCTTTCTTCGATCCTTCTTGGTTCCACAGTTCCTAAACTAAGTTAATTATCTTTCCCCCTTTAAACACAAGGTTACGAAATTTTCCCTACTTTTTCTTATAATTTTCCACTTACTGTCTTTCATGCGTCCCCTCGATATCCCTGTTTATTGAGTCTCTGAAAATTATCCCTCAATAGACCCTTTTTTTCGGAAAGCCCCCTGTTATTTTTTTCCCCAGCTATATTCTCTTAAACCTTATTCTTTTTTCAGTTCATATTGCAGACCACTGAGATTAGTAGGCCAGGACTCCCCCTTGGTTCTTTTCACCCCCCATTTGGGGGTTTCCCTTAGTCAGATTTCTTATATTTCTTCTTTTTCCTGTTTGTTGACGGTCTGACTTTCAATCAGTTTGCGTCAGTAAAGGACTCAATTTCCCCTTTAGCATTTTCCTTGTTTTTTTCAACCATAGGATTTTTAGATTTTCCCCCCCCCCCCTTTTGGGCGGCTGGCAAGGACGTTTCTCCCCCCCTCCGGGTCACCCTTATAATTCATAGTGCAGCCCCAACGTTTCTGATGTGATCCCACCCAATAATTTCATTAGTTGACCCCCCTTTACTCAATATATGCTCCTTCCTACCGCCGGAGTTCCTCACTTCCCCGTGTGTACCATAACTGCAGTCCCCCTTTCCCCCCCAAGTCTTTCCCACATTGTTTTTTTTCGGCCCCTCTCTTTTCAATTTTTCTTTTTCTAGCCATTACTCCCCCCCCTTTTTTTTTATTTTTTTTGTTTGTATTTTAGTCCGACTCTTCCCCGATGGAAGAATCCCCGAACTTGCGGACGTGACTCCTGGTATTTCGTATGAAGTTCGACTTTTTCTCCCCCTTTTTTTCACCCCAGAGACTTTTTTTGTCGGACTTTCGTTCTTCCACTCCATAGTCCCCGGCTTTTTTTTACAATTTATTGATAAAACACGTCCAGGCTTCTTCTAAGATCTCCCTTTTTTAACGTAGCCGAGACTCCCTCCCCCTTTGCCTCCCACGGGCTGCGTTCGCCCACCTTTTCTTCGGGACCCTTGCGTTGCTTTTTCGACTTTTTCTTATTTTTTTTCTGGAATGGCCTTTTTTTTTTCTTCTAAAAGCTTTAAACCCCCCTTTTCCGCCGTCCCCTTCTCCTGACGTGGCCCCGGGCCCTTCTTTCGTCCTGCTGTACCATGTTCCAGCGGCTACTGCCCCCCTCCTGGTCCCCTCTTTTTTTTTTTTACACTTCGTAAGATCTTTTCTTTGGTCATTCAAATTGTTCGTCCCATTCTGCCTCCCCCCCTTTGGCTTTATGAGTAAACCTTGGAGGCTTCGTTTCGGGGGTCCCCGGGCCCCTCCCCCTCCAATGTCCTTCATGGCGACGAGGGTCTCCCGTTTTTTTTTTTTTATTTTTTTTTTTGAGAGTGGGGCCTGCTCCCCCCAGGTGCGGTCCTTGGCCTGTTTCCCCGGTTCTCCTTAGCGGCCGGCTTGTTCTCTTTTTTACCCCCCCCTTCTTCCCTGCGGGCCTTGAGTGTATCCCTGTGGCCCCTAGGGCCCCAATTGGTTCTTTCCCCCACCAGGCCTGACGTGGTTTTTTTTTCTTCTCTAGCCTCCTACGGTTTTTTTGTTTGTGTTTGAGAAAAAGTCTTGCTCTGCACACCCACAACCTTTGCGGTTCCCCGTAACCCCGGCGATGCCTCTTTTGTTTTCTTTTTTTTTTCCTACATTTTTTTTTTCCCCTTATTACTTCCATGCTACCTTTGCGTCCCCCTTCTTGTGGAGAAAACCGGGGACATTTTTTGGAACCGCAAACTTTTTGAGCAGTCTTTCCGGAAACATCAGTTTTCTGTGTTTTTTTTTTGCAAAAGCCCCCGTGGCTTTTCCCCCGGTCGCGGGTAAACCACCCTTAAACGGGGTGTCCTTGCCCTGTATCAGGCCCGTCTTGTTTTTCACCGTATCCTCACTTCCCCTTTTTACCATTGCCAGCCCTTCACCCCTATACGTTTTCTTTTTCCGGTTTTTTTGAGGCGACATCCCTAAAATTTGCCTGTCTCCCCCCTTGGCCCCCACTGTCCCCAGGTACATAGCTGTTCAAAGGCCACGGGGCTCGGGCCCTTTGTTTCTTTTTCCCTTTTCTTTTTTTTTGAGCCGTCCACTTGTTGGAGACAGCTCGAGAGCACGCGATCTCCCCCAGGGGTTGAGTTTCATACTTTTGTCAGCGGGGTGCCCCTTTGACGGCCGCCTGGTTTTTAGGAGTCCCCCTTTACCCCTGATTTTTTGAAGCTTTCGACGGTGGCAATGTCCCCTGCGTTTATCATAGTTCACTCTTCTTGTCTTACCAACCACCCCTTTTTTTAACTTTCCCCCTTAATACGGAACCCTAAATTGAGGTTCCCCGACCCTTCCGAGTTCCACTTCCATTTTTGCCGGAGTGGCTAGACCGGGCGATCCCTTTTTTTTTCTTTTCCATCCCGTTTGACAATACGGAGTTCGAATCCCCTCCTTACTGAGGTTACCATGGGGTGTGAGGGAACTTTGGAAACCTGAGCTTGCATGCTTTCGTATTTCCCCACTCATCATCCCCCGTTTATAAATTTGTTTTATGCAAGCTCAGCTGACTGTCACTTTACGAAATGGTCCGTTCCCTTTCTCGTCCAGTCCTTTTTTCCCCCCGCGGCCATGGCGTAACCCCTTTTTTCCTTTTTCCTGCACGGAGTTTTCTCCACGGTCCCCCCCTAACTGCTACGTATTTCCAGGTCGCATCGCCTGACGCCCCCCTGGCCCCCTCGTCCCACCCCCCCTAGTCCCCCGTTTCATTTTTTCCCCCATCTGACTTGCGTTGCGTCACCCGGAATTTCCACAGCTACCTGGGTTGCACTGCAATATGTTTGTCATAATAGCTTACAGCGAAAACCGCTCAGTTTTTTTTTCCCTAGATCATCTTTTCCTTCTATCTCGTCTTTCTCTTTTCCGCCCCCACCTTCCATAAACAGTATCTATTTTCTGACCCTAGGATTAATAAATTCCCCATTTAAAGTTCTTATAATGTAGGTCCCCTTTTGTTTCCCCCTCCATTGGATCATCTTACCTTCTCCAGTTATTTGAAGTTATTTTTTCGCCTCCCCCCTTTTTTGTCCTTAGTATGTCTGAATTCAACTGTATGTGTGAGATTTATTCCTTTTTTTAATAAGTAATCCTATGCCAACTCTTCCCCCACTTAAATCCGCAACTTTATAAATTGCCTCGAAGCATCCTTCTAATCTTCTTTCCACCAACCTCCCCCACATTAAAATACTTTACAATCTTTTTCGGACCCATTTCCAAAATAACTATTTTTTGTCCTTTTTTTTTATAGCAACTGTAATTGCCCTTTTGTGCCTTCCTTTAGATGTTTCAAACGATCGTGATTGATAACCCGGGTCTCTTTCTTCCCCCCCTCTTTTGTTTTGAGGCTCTAGTTTGTCTTCTTTTAACGTAACATTTTCAACTTATGCACAAAGTCCCTTTTTGCTTATGTCTTGCTCCTCTTTTTTCCCCCACAGGGCCCATTGATTTTTTATTAAGTTTTTTTTTACTCAGGTATTTACCCTTTGATTGTTGTGTTATCCGCTTTTACCAACTTATTAAGGGACTTTTGTTCTTGCAGTCCCCCCCCCTTTTATGTCCCAAGTATTTACTTTTTTTTCTATTCTTATAGCTTGTTATTTACCAAAAATTAATTACCTCTCACAACTATTCTTTTTTTACTTCCGCTCCCCCCCCCCCCCCCCCCTTTTGAATGCGCCCCAAAACTTTTTAAAAACTACTTCCGGTCACTTATGAAGTAATCTGACACATCATATTACTTAGTTTCCTTTTCCACCCAAGTTACTTTCCATTAAATAATTTCTCCCTTTTTCATAAATCAATCCCCTGTATCAGGGCGACCGCCCGATTATAATACGCTTTTTTTCTCTTTTTAGTCCTTCCATCCCCCTTTCCAATTACCTTTGATTCGACCAAACTTTCCCTTTTCGAGGTTTTTTTTTTTTTTTTCCAAGGCTTCTATTGTTGATTCCCCATCAACCTCTACGGCAAAAATCCTTCTGCACCAAAGAGTATAGTAGTCCCCCCCTGTACCCCTCTCGTTTCGACACCTTTCGCGCCCCTTCAGTGTTTTCACCCTTTTTTCTTTTGGGTGTTTGTTCCCTGGGGAGTGTGAGTCACCCCTTACTCGATCGCCACACCACGTTCTCCCCCTCCCCCTCATTTCTTTTCGTTCGCCCCCCCCGTTTTTGAGACTCCCACCATTGGTCCCCATTTGGACTTGTTATCTACCATGGGCTAATTTCCATCTTTTTGACTCACATCCGGCTGACGCGGCTCTTTGATCCAGAATTACCGCCTTCTTAGTTACAACCCTACGCACTATCACCCATCCATGGGGTCTCACCCCCCACTGTCCCCCCCCTTTCAAAATGTCAGTAAGTTTTTCAAGGATGTCGGGAGGTAACCTTCCCCTCGGTTTTTGATTAGTCTCGCCACTTATCGAATGTTTTCCCTTTATTTGTTCTTTTTCCCACCGGACCACCCCGATCAGTTTTTTGTTTTCCTGCCTTTTGCTTACGCCTAGTATTTCGATGAGGTCCATTCCCCCCCCCGACTTTTGGGCGTTTCCCCCAGTTTTTAACATCCTTTAGGACCACCGTCTGGGGTTTAAAGCTTTGATAAACTTTTAGGGTCCTCCTCCAAGTCGTCCCTACTCCCTCTTTGTTTACCGTCCTGGGAAACTACTTGTTTACCCCCCCCGGCTCTTTTTTCCCTGGGGTTTTTTTTTTTTGAGATCCCCCCCCGCCACTTATGGCCTCACTTGTTCCACTGCGCGTACTCTGCTTAGTTGGGCAATGCTTGGCACGTTTTTTTAATTTTTTTTCCGGGGCGTCGTTTTTTTGACGTCTGCCCATTTCGTTCATCGCCCAGCTATGTACTTGTGCCCAGCGCTATTCTCCTAGTCTTTGCGCTGACTCGGGCCCCCCCCTAAGTACGGGCCCTTTTGAATGACCCCAGAAGTGTTTCGCTAAACCATTTTTCCCTCGTGATGCCCTTGGCGGGCTGTTAGTCAACTTGTTGCACGAAGTTCCACCCATTTTGGTTTGCCTTCCTATTTTCGGTCCCCCCCATCCCCCCCTGTTTTTTTTGGTGTGCCATTCAGAGAAGTTTGAGGTTCCGTTTTTTTTTTAGGTATGTCCTCACACAGGTTTCTGGGTAAATGGGGCCTGTCTCCTCCGCGTTCCGCCCCGGCTTAGCATTCTTACGGTATCTTTCCCGGCCCAAAGGTTTTTTTAGTTGTGGGTTTTTCAGGGATTGGTTACCGGTGTGGGGGGTCGATCCCCGCCCACCAAGCCTTGTGACTACAAAACCCCGCT
>Ga0179591_1333538_pt1 | contig 12607 bp, 12 predicted proteins | sample CZOMad2_1_08_16f_FD_182891 | JGI IMG/M metagenome (GOLD analysis project Ga0179591, IMG submission 182891) | Vadose zone soil fungal communities from Angelo Coast Range Reserve, California, USA - CZOMad2_1_08_16fungal (PacBio error correction) | ecosystem: Environmental > Terrestrial > Soil >... | reverse complement strand
CTTCCTCCTTCGCGCCTTCCGGGCCATAATTACTAAGATTAACGGAATTCTTTTTTCCGATGTTTTACTCGGTCACCTTCTTAAATTGACCCTCCCCTTTTTCGTTTTTGCCTTCGTTCCTCTAGTCCTCGACCGGCTTCCTCTCGGATTTCCATTCGCCTTGGCCCAGGCCGCCTATTTTGCTACATCACCCTATCAGGGTTTTTACGAACCCCTCAACGCTCCTCTGAGCAAACTTCGTCCCGTTTTGTTCTCCTGACGATTCTTGCAAACACTTCTCTTCCTTTCCTTGGTCATTTCGGTCAGCGAGTTAGTTTTTTTCCACTCTGGGGTCATGCTTTCTCCCCCGCCCGAGGTTCGGCTTTCATGGATTTGTCCCAGTAGTCTTTGCAAGTTCCTCTCTGTTTCTTCGTTTTTTTAGGAACGGATGGTTGTGTTTTTTCTGGCAAGCAGGTGGAGCCACTAATCCCTCTGGTTTAGTGTTTTGACGCTTCCCCTTTACGCGGACCGTACTCAATTTTCCCCGTACCTTTGAGTCAGAACCCGTCCCCCCCGGCCAATCGCTAGACGACTTCCCCCCCCTCCCACCAGAGCCTCCATGCTTCCATTTTGCTTACTCCGGAGATGTTCTTAACGGGCCACCGCGGTTCAACTCCCTCTCCGAGTGCTCAGAGATTCCCGTCCCTTTTTTCACCACGACAAGGCTTGACCTCCCCCGACCTTTCGCTCGTTCAAGCCGTTTGGGGTGTTCTTAAAAACGGTCGTAGTGTAGTTGGTAGGACGATCACGTATCGTTTCCTCCTGTCTTTTCTACCCATCGATCTTTAATCTTCGGGGAGAGGTTTGATACAGTCTTGTCCGTCCCCCAAAAAAGTCACGTTTACTTTGCCCCTTTTTTTCCCGATGAGGTCTCCAAAAAACAGAATTTTCCTTCATCTCCTTCCCTCTGGTGGACCTATTTCCCATGCCGACCTTTTCGCTGCCCGGTGTGCCCTCTAAAAATTTTTCCGTCCTTTCGCCCGAACCCCCACCAACAGATCGCTTGCTCGCGCAATTCCAAGTTTTTATTCACCAGACGTAGAACGAAGGGCTTCCCTTCTCCTGAGGTTTTTCTTTTTTGAGAGGGCCTCTTTCCACTTTTGCACAGGAGGTCCGTGTCGTAAAATAACATTTTCCCTGGCTTCTTCGCTGGACCTTCCAGTTTTTTTCGGAAATATGGAATCTACACTTTACCTTCCTTTTTTTATTGTCTCCCCTCTAATCCGTGCTGCCGTTGGCGTTTCTGGCGATAAGAACGGTGGCTGGCCAGATAAAGTGGCTTAACGCCAACTGTATTCCCCCAGAGGGGGATCAGTGCTCCGTGACGTGAACTTGACCCCCCCTTTCGATTCCGCCTAGGGACCGGTCGGGAGAAACTCCTCTCCCCCCTGTGAGGTTCATGCCGTTCTTTTCCTTTTTTTTGACCACCCGACCGCCATCCCTGTTCTAGAAATTTTTAACGCGTCCCGCAACCCCCTTGCAGCGTAGGACCGGCATCCATTCTCTCATGATGAACCTCAGGGGCAGCTTTCTCTTTCCGGCAGGGGAAGGGTTCAGATGCGCATCTTTTCTTATACCACCCTCCAGCAGTAATTTCCTGCATGCTCATGGACTACATCTCCTCACCCGTGGCCAGCACTCCTTCAAAGAGGTTTCCTCTCCTTCCTACAGAATACTGATGAGATGTGACTCCTCCCCCCTTCGATCACCCAGCTATTGCTATCCACTCCTCACCATTTCTGAACTGCCGGATTGTGCTCCCCTCTCGAACCCCCCAAGACCCAACTGCCATTCTCCTGCCCTCGAATGCCTTCTTCCACTCCCCACCCCCCCTTAAAAGGGTGGTATTCCCGATTTTCGTCCCTACTTCCCCATTTTTAAGTCCAGAACCTTTATGGGTGCTACACCCGGAAATAACCATACCCCAACCCAGAATCAAAATTAGTTTGTACCTTGGTTTCATCCTAAATTATTCCCCGTCGCGAATGCATATTGCAACCGGTTTGGTTCTCTTCAATTTCATGGATTGTGTCCTAGTTTTCTTCCCCTTTTTAATTTTTATCCCGCATAAACCAGGCCTTCGTTCCTCTCCTTCGTTCCCTGGGGTCGGACCCTTTTACCTTATAGGGCCATATGTTTCAATCAACGGTCGCGGATCTCAACTGCCAGTTCCCTCATCGTTGGGAGTAAGGGTTTCTGTCCCCTGGGGAAACCTGGGCAATGGTGTTTTCTTTTCTTTGACCTCTTGCAACTCTTACCGGATGACTATGCTCTAGCAGTATTCATTTTGCCACCTCTAAGAATGCTTGACGGCAGTATTCCCCTGTTCCAATTACCCCCGAAGCGCCCCTCATTGGTTTTTATTAATTCCTTTGTACGGCCTCTTCCTTTCTTTGCGCGGTCCTGTATTTATTATCGGCTTTCGCGATTTCATTTCCGACGACGCGTGCAAGATCAGTATGCGTCCTTCCTTTTTCTTAGCCATGCCTCTACCGACCCTTGCTATTCTCCGCTCCATCGAGTCTGTAAGGAAGAGCTCTTTTTCGAGCCAGGGCCATCCCAGGACCTTCTTTCCAAGAGAGGGTTTCGAAAGGGACCTTTTCCTTTTAGTTGTGTCTTCCTCTTGGAGTTTCTTTTATTTTCACAGCACATTTCTCTAAGACCCCCCCGGGTTGGTCGAGTTGGTGTGTCGGTGTTCCCCTTGTCCAGTAAATTTTAGGTCTGCTGCGGCGTTGTTCCCGTTTCGCCTCTTCGACCTCCCCAGTAGAGTTTGGCTGGCGCGCTCACCCATTATAAGCGTTACATGAAAAGCCGCTTCGTTTTTTGTTGAAGCAGACGATGGATGCGTGCCGACTGCTCGACGCCTTTCTTTTGTTCTGCCCCTTCCCCAGTCGCGGAGTCGAAGGCACTCCTTTTCCCCACGCTCCTTTTGCGACCAGACGTGGTTCCCTTTGCAGCGATTTCCCTTTATTTTTTACTTCTGGTCTTGGGCGGCGGAGGGTCGAGTTTGCGTTACTCTTTTTCTAGGCGTGGAGAGAAAACTGATCACATTCTCTGTCTTTCCCTGGTTCCCGTTTATTTCGAGTTTTGATGCCTTCGCGAACGACTCGTCTTCCCTCTGTGGTGTATTGCCCACGTGCTTTCTTCTTAGGGCGGCGGGCGGCTCCTCTTCTTCCAGATTCAAACTGCGGAATGCGTAATACAAGGAGATGAGGCCTCTCACTTTGCAGGGGCTACGATGAGGACTGATCTCATGTAGGAATGAACGTGGTGACGATCCGCTGCGTAAGGTGTGATTTTGTTGGCCCATCCCCAGGACAGTCCGCTCTCGTCTTCTTTTTTCTGTTAAGAGCATTGATCTCCTATTTCACGTCTCTTTGTTTTTGTCTCTTCCCTTTCTGGCCAGATTGATTCACGATTTGAGCCGGGATTCCACCGTGAATACATCAAGGCCCCCCTTTTTCCCCCCCTCGCCAAGCTTCACCCTTTCTGTTGAATTACCCTGAAGCTCCGTGTAAATCCTCCGACGGTTTTCCCCCCCTTGTAGTCTTCTTTGTTCTGACCCCAAGGAAGATAAAGCGGACACTGACGTGCCCTTACCCCACCCATCTTATGCCTAAGCCCTTCTTTTGTCGCTAAGCTAGCACTCCCGAGCGCGGAACCTTTGGTCCGAACTGCGTGGGTCCGTTTCTCTAGAATATCCCCTTCCCCCAGAGTCCCACCCTCAAAAACTTCTCGAGACCCTCCCCCGCACCGATTCCGTTGACTACTCATGCCCTGCAAACTCCCCATCGCACCGTGCTTCGTTTTGTTCTTTTCGAACTTTTCGATGCCTTCCCTAAACTCTCGAAAGGTCCCACAATCCCCGGCGTCGTCTTAGCAACCAGCTCATCGTCTCTTCCACGGCGAAACTCAGCGTCTTTTCTTTGAACTCTCCGCTTCTCGCCTTTTTCTTTTCGAATTCCCTGTCTTTCCACATCTTTTTTTCTTGCAAGGGTTTCCCCCCCGAAAACTTCCCTTTCGACGCAACCGCTGGCTTTGGAACACCTCAAATTTCCCCCTTCCTCCTGCAAGCTGAAGGCGCAGGCAACGGCCGGTCGAAGGCTTTTCCCTCCCCCTCCCCTCGTTGGTAATCGCCTGGATCTGGACCCTACACGTTGCCCAAGCTCTACCCCTTCCCTAAATCTGCTTCGGTTCGGAGAACCGCCTGCTTTAGATTCCTTTCCTTTCGAAATACCAGGCCGATACACTTTTTCCCCTTTTCTTCTTCACATTCAATCGAAAGCCTCGCCGGCCCGCGTCTTCACCCCGTTCCATTTTGGAATGACCAGAATGCCCCGGTGCGTTCTTCGTTCATTTTTGGACGATCAGGCTGCATATTCGTCGCGCTGAGCGCGGCTAGGCCTCGCGATACGTCACGACTACTTTTTCACCTCTTTCCCCTCCCCCATTGCCAATCAAGAAAAACCCTTATACGCAGCTGTTACTTCCGTTCTGACCGATGTACGATTGACCCTGGTATCTTTGGGCCGCGTAGAAGTAAGTGCGTTTTCCCTCCCAAAATTTTACCGGAAGATTTTCGCCTTTTTCTGCGCTTGACCACAACCGATGACCCACCAATCAAATGTCGCGGGTCATCGCTGCGCCCTCAGATTCCCCTTTCATTCTTCCTTAGATTAGACCTTTCTTCGGAACGGGCCTTCTGAATTCAAGTGTCCTTTTTTTTCTTGATCCCCCTTTTTTGGTTATTGTTTTGTCCAACCCCTCCCCCTTGTTCTTTTTGGGAAAGGGGAGAGTCTAACTTTCCCTCAAAATTGATAACTCTGTTTTGGAGGTCAGATTTCTTCTCGTTATATATGTGTGTTTTCTGGAATGGATCTTTGTTTTCATCCCAAGAAGGAAGATATACACTGAGAGTTCCTCTCCGCCCCTCGATGACAAGAGGTTGGGAGTCGCTAAAAATTTGACTGAGAACTGTCTAGCCCCCCCGACCTCCCTTTTTATTTTGTTGGCGTTCTTGACTTCCCCTTTCCATTTCTACTTCCCTATTCGTGTCCCATCCCTTTGACGTTCCCCCCCTTTGGTGCCTTTTTCTTTCTTCCCTTTTTCTTAGTTTTTTTATGACCTGCCCAGATGCTTTCCTCCCCCGCCGGGCTATCGCTTTCCATCCCACTGTCTTTTTTTGCTTGTGATGCGATGCTGGTTAATACTTCTCTCCCTTCCCCGCATCCCCCGAAGTTCGGCACGCTCGCAACTCCCCACCACGTCTTTTCCTCTCACTCGTTCTGATGGAGTCTTGTCCCCCTTTTTTCTTCTTCCTTGCCCCCCCCCCCCCGCGCTGCTCTTTCCATCTCCACCGGAATCGCCCTCAGGAGGGGCGCCCAAGTTATCAAGCCCTCTTCTTTTTTTTCCTTCCCTTTTGGCTCTTTAAACGTCCCTTTCCTTTTTTCTTCCTGTGCCGATGTCGGACGAGATTATTTTTTTCTTGTTCTTTTTCGTGGCGCAGGCGGCGTAGGGATTACCCCTTTCCCAAGTTTGACTCGAAGGGAGCGATCTCCCCCCTCGTTGAGCCTTCCCGAGTCCCACTTCTAGTCCTTTCCCCACCCCCAAAATACGCGCGGAGCTTCAGGTTAAGGAGCTTTGCCTTCACCAGCCAAATACTGTTCCTTTTTTTTCCCTTAACCCTTTAAGACCCTTTTTCTTCTTCCTTTGCCGGTGCGGACTCAACGGTCCAATCGCTTGAGTTTTGATGCCTGTAGTTGGCCCTTTTTTTGTCGTTAGAAGAGTGCACCTGGACTCCCTTCGCCCCACGCTGGGAACAGACTTTGTAACCCTCTTTTGGGGGCCCCCACCCACCCCGGTGAGGTTCCCGCCCATCCGAACGTTTTTTCAGGGAATGAGCCCCCCTCCTCTTCCGAATGCACGCTTCCTTTATTTATTTCACCTCTTTGACGTCGGGATCCCGTGAAGTTGAAGTCTGACCCCTCCACATTTTTTGAGGTCTTTTGCTCCCTCCACTTTTTTTCAGTTGTTACATATTTTTCGTCATGAACGTGAGGGCTCGCATAACACACTGTACAATACTCTCTTTCGAGACGGGAAACCTGCCGATTCCATCTCTCCTGCGCACCTTCTTTCTTCTTCCCTTTTTTCTCTCTGCGGCAGAAAACTGCAATTCACCCACTTTCCTTTGATCCTTCGTTACCCCGCTTTTCCGTGCATTACACATTTCCCCCCACCTTCTGATTATGGTAGAGTCTCTCTATGCCACCCTTTCTTTCAACCACGATTTCTTCTCTTCGGGAGTTTCTTGGACCCTGAAGTATATCTGCGGGAACCGGGGTTCGCATTCTGTGTATCGCCCTATTTTCGCATTTTCCTGAGTCCACTTGCCCTTACCATGCTTCTGTTCTCCAGCCATTTTCATGCAACTTTCTATGCTTCTCTACAGGTGGATACATCCCTCACCGTGCGGTGTCCAGGGCGGAAGATCACCTGTGTTAGTCCTCTCTTGCTTTAAGAGGTTTTTCTTATTTCTGTTTTTTTTCATCCGATTGGTAAAATGTGCCCCCCCCTTTTTCCTCCTATGGGCCTATTTAAAGCACCCACGTTTCTGGCCGGTGTTATTTATTCTCCCCGCAGTTTTTTCCCCACTCCTTTGCATGCTTTGCGTAGTTTCTTCCCCCCCTCCCCCCCGTTAGTAGTTTTTTGGGTTGACCCCGGGTGCGACTACTTGTTAACTTTGTTTGATTCGTCCTGTTTCTTTTTTTTCTCATGGTCGTTCAACACGGGCATCGTCAGCATTGCTCTTAGGTTCACTATTTATCATGAATCTCCTTTGACCCTTATTTCCTCGTTGCCGGTGGGCCGCCACCCCTTTCTTTCCCCCGCGAAAGTACCGATACCCCATGTACCGACTCTTTGTCCCACTCCATGAGCATCGGCAGGCCCCCAATCATGGTCATATTCCCTCACGGCAGCGCGTGGAATTGGGATGTGACTTTTCTTTTGGTGTAACAACCCCGGGCTATTGTTTGGGTTTTCTACCCCGCACATTAACAAACTAGGTTCGGCCTGGGGCGCATGGTTGGTTTCTGCCCAGGAAGGGTCCTTGCCCGCCCCTTTTTTTCTATCGCCAACAACTCTTTTGAATGGCGCCTCCTTCAATGGGTTTCACACCTTAGAACACCTGGTTTCATCGGTCCGGTGATTTTTCTTTGTTTTCATTTTGAAGGCACCCTTATTCCGCCGATGACGATGAGACCCCTCGACCCCCAAAGAGTTGTCTTCGATCATAGGTATGTTTCCAGAGTTACTTTCTCCCTACCCGTGTTGCTTAGTCTTGATTTTTTGGTCCATCAGCTCTACTCCCCTCTTCATGTTTTCAGTCTTTTTTCTCCGCGATCAATCCCGCGTTCCCATTTCTTTCACCTTGTCCTTTTTCATCCGCCGGACCTTCCCCTTTTCCCTGCCAGGTCTCAGGTGTCCTGTGAGGTTGGCGCAACCTAGCCCCTTTTTTCAGCGAAATTGGCCCCCCTCCAGGACTGGTTCCATTGTATTTCCGTTTGCCCCACCCCTTTTCCTGTCTTCCAGCGGGGATCTTTTTCGACAACGTCGGCTTACTTGCCGACTTTTTTTCATATGGAGTTGAAGCGACCTTTTTTCACCCCCACCGGGTCCTTCTAATGGTTGATTTTTATCAGGGTTTTTTTTTCTCTCCTGAAGTCCCTCGTCGAAATATGAATCTTTTTTTTCTCCTCCCATTACTTGCGGCTCTCCCCGATTGGGTCCTTCTTTTCTGTACGTTATCCTTTGACGACTGTGGTGATCATTTCCCGGTGATGCAACGTATTTTTTTTTCCCCCCCCAGTGATAAATCGCATGTTCGGAGTTTGCCTTTTCCCGTTAACATTCGAAAGTCCCCCCCCCCCTCTTTTTCGCGGAATATCGAACCAGTTTCTTTCTCGCATCAGTCCTGCTCTGTTTTTGACTTGCTATTCTCCGCACCCCAAGACTTGTCAAACCCACAGTTTAGTCTTTTCTCCCCCTCACGCTCCCCGGTTTGATCATGATGACATTTTTATTGTCGGCTTTTTTTTTTTCTTCCCACGCTGTCCTAGCAGGGAGTTCTTTTCCGGCCGGCAGCAATCCACAAGTCGCACCCCCCCCCTATCCCCCTCCTTCGTGAGCTTTTTTCTCTTTTATCCGGTTTCCCCCTTCGTGCCTGCTGTTCAGTTTTCGTTCCTCCCTCGGTGCTCTTTTACCCTGACAGACATTCACTCTTTTTCTTTCAATTTCCCCCACTATCTTCAGGTTTTTCCCCTAGTTTTTACCCACCCAATGGAGCGCTCCACCCGTTTTTTTCCAGCCCCCCCTAATTCCGCCAGGCCCCCTCCACTGATTTTTCTTGCAGAGCCTGTGTCGCTTTCCTCCTTGATGTCCGGTAGTTGATTTGTTTTGAGACCATTTGAAACTTCCCCTGCCCCCAAGTGTCGGCCAACCATAACCTGACCACAGTCTGCTCGTTTTTTTTTTTTCCTCTCTATCCCAACTCCGACCCCTGACTTTTCCGCGCAATCTTCCCTTCCGTTTCCAGGGCGAGAATTCCTGTATTGTCGGATTTTGCGATTTTGCCTCGGAAGGGCGCTTTTCAGTCCCTGATGGGCTTCGGCCCTTTAGGTCCTTACGCCGACTCAGATTACCCCCCTTGTGAATTTCGCCCAGTGAAACCCCTGTTTGACGGAGGATTTAGTTGTGACCTATTCCCCTAGTGAGTTGCCAGTTTGTTTTTTTTCCAGTTTTATGTGACCTCGCTTGAAGTAGCGATTGTCGTTTTCCCAACCCCGTTTTCGCACTGCCGGGAGAGGCCTTTCTCCAGCCTCATTTCTCCTTTTTGTTTATGGTTTGTTTGTTTGGTCGTATTCCTTTCCCTCCTCGAAGGTCCCTGGGTGTTTGTCGGTTTACTCCCCTCAGTGACAGATTTTTAGGGAGTATACCGGTTCAGAGGTTTAAAGAGTCGGACCTAGTCTTCTTTTATTACTTTCTAGCCCGCCTCCTCGGTCCTCAAGTTTTGTGTTTCTATCTTGTTGTTCCCTTTTCCTGTTTTCCATCTTTTTCAGGAGTAACGCTCGTGCGGCCTTTTTCCAAACTTAAGTGTGTGCCGCTAGTCAAGTCCTTCTCCCACCCCCCCCCCACCACTTCGCCCCAGTTGTGTCTCACTTTGTCTTGCGACCCATTAGTGTTTTTTAAGGCTAGTAGCTGTCCTCTCTTTTGCCCTGTCGACCCGTCAAAAAGAGTTTCGCCCACCCTGAGCAGGTGCCTTTAGAGGTTGGTTCTGCTTGTTTTTTTGAAGATTTTGATGTTTTTTTTTATGGCTTTGGTCCTTGAGTCGTATCGGCTCTCCCCGTGGCCAAGTCACGGAGTATGGCTTTCCCCCCCCCAAATTTTCGCTGCATATTTGTCCCTTCGAAGGTTACCGACATATTCGGGTTTTTTTGACTTCGCTGGAGGACACTCCCCATGTGTGCTATGGTTTTATTCTCCCCTCTGCCGTTCTCTTGTCGAGGTATCCCTTTGTGGTTGGTGACATAAGTTCAATGGGTGTTTGGACGCGATTTGGTTTCGAGGAGGTTGTCATTCCAAGAGGTCGGTTGCTGGCAGTCCCTTGACTTATTTCTCTCCGACCTTCCCTTCCGGACCCGTATTGGATCCTCACCGCTGTTTATCTGGGACTTTTGTAAGGCATCCTAGGCCACCTTCCCCATACAAAGACGTGATCGGGCGAGACTTTGACTGAGCGATTGGTTTTTTTTGATAACCCACAATCCTCCCCTATCGGCTAAGTCCTCTTCTAAGCAAACGTTAACTTTTTTTCCTAGGTTGACTGGCCCACTACCTCTCGGCTTTTTGTGTCCCAAGCACCTCTCTTTTCGCCGTTTGCCGGTGCTTCTCACTCCCCATTCCCGAGAGCTTAGGATTCTCTTCCCTGCTGCGCTCTTCTTCTTTACTCTTTAGTTTTCCCTTCACTAGAGTCCACGGTGACTCGCCCCCCTGTTCCAACGCTTTCGATCCTCCTCTCTTGACTTTTGGCGTTCTCACCTTCCACCTCAATTAATTTTTTAGTCCCGTCACCGTCTCTGCCATACCACGGCATCTGCCCCAGTCGTTCAGACCGTGTGGACCCTGGCCCCAATCCGTCTGTCGCCTACTCTTTCCAAAGTAGTCCCCCGACCGCCGGGTCTATTTTCTTTGCCCATTTTTCTTCCCCCTCTTGCCTCCCTCCCGTCCGTCTGGTGTGTTTCCTCGCGATCTTCACCGTCTTGCCCTGACTTGCTTCCAATACCGTCCTGGTCTTCGCTTCTTTTTCTGACACCCTTTTTATTCCCCTCGCTGGATTCAAAGATCAAGTTGGAAGGAGGGTTTTGGGCCCTGGTTTGCGTTTGTTTGACTCCATAAATATTCTTCCCCTTCCTTTTTTGCCTGGGATGTGACCTTTCCGCTTGTGTCTCAGGTGTGGCCCAGGCGAAGCTGCCTCACCGTGATTGTTACCATGATGATTCTTTTTTTGTCGTTGTGGACACCGGGTGATCCCGTCCTCATCATTTTACACCCGGTCTTCCACGCTTTTGTTTTCTTTTCCTGCTCTTTCTCGTTCTCCGACCCCTCACAACCCCTACCATGAACGCTCTCGTGTTATTTTTTCTCTTACCCCCCCCCCCAGTTCTTGGTTCCTTTTCCACTTCGAACCCCACAGTGGTAGGAGTGCCCTAGTACCCCTCTACTGAGCTATTCGCCTGTGGTTTTTTTTTTTCTGGGCCACCTTCCCCCACCGGTAAGTTGAGGATTTTTTTTTCTATCACCTCTTCCCCGTGGGGTTTGTTTCCCAGTAACCACCCCCCCGTTGTAACCCCCAAGTTCCCCCCTAGCGACTCTCGAACTACTGTTCGCACACCTGTTGTGAAGATGGTGAATTACCAAGTCCCCCCTCTTTGGTACTTGTTGATCTTTTTCCCCCTGCACCCTTCTGTTGTGCTTGGTCCTCCTACTTTTCCCGTCGTGTGTCTTTTCCGACCTTGCAGATCCAACCCCCTTTGTACCCGTTTGCCTGAATACCCCGAGTGATTTTTCCCAACCGGTGAGTGGCCACCCCACCCCCCCCCGTGAATGCTTGCCGGGGCCTTTAGCGTGTGACGGATGTTGTTGTTTGTGTTTAGAGTCCCTTCCATACGGCTCTTTTTCTGTGGCGGACCCTCATCCGAACGACGTTGTTTAGTACCCCACGCTTGCTTGATTCCCAGGATATTTTATGTCGTCTTCCCCCCCCCCCCCCGGTTCCCCTGTTTTTTCCATGGATTGTCTTGCGGCCACGTCCAAAGACGGGTTCTCCTGAGGTCGCTCCTTTTCGCTCCATTTACGGAGTTTTAAATCTGTCCGCAATCTGGACGAGCTTGTGTATTTTTTTTTCCCTGCCCCTTTTTTCGCGAGTCAGCCCCCCCCCCCTCTTTGGTTGTCGCTTTAGTCCAAAACCCACCCGTTACCCGTATTCCCACCACCTCCTCGTGGCGTCCTGCCCACGTTCCGCCTCCGCACCCGGCATGAGTCCCCCCCCCCCCCTCTTGACGGGTGTAGGAGGGGACCTTGAGCACGTGCCTCCCCCACGCTGTCGTCTGGTCCTGATCGGTTCGTCGTATGTTCACCGACTCGTTGGGGGTGGACGGTGGCTGCTTTTCGGTTTCTTTTGGCTTTTTTTAGAGCAGGCCCATCGTCGATCTTTTTCCAGTTCTGTGGCCTAGACCAACCCTTTGGCGATTGAGCCGGGTGCTGCCACTTTCCTTTCTTTTTCTTGCTGGCAGGCTCTGAGTTTCCCTACCGGTAGGGGTCAGGTCGCGTTCCCGGCGGGCGTGCTTCTGTCACTAATCTCCCCCCCCCGATGCTCAAGTTGACCAGCCTTTTTTTTTTGGCTGCCCAACCCACAAAAAAGCTGTCGGAGACAATCAGTTTGCGCCGTCTCTCTGCAATGTGCCCAGGGTTTTGCGGGCGGGGGACATGGCCCGACACGTGTTCCCTCTTTCCCCGTCCCCGGGACCCCACCCTGGGCCGACCTTCATCAACCGGCATCGCAGTCCCCGTTTTTGTTCGTTTCCAAACAGAACCACCCGATAACTGTGGGCAAACGTCTGTCTTCTGGGCTTCTGGCCCCCCCAGAGGGTACCCCTGTGTTGCGGTGCTGTCACACTGTGTCAGGCCGTCGTGATTCGGTTCATTCCCCCCGATGCCTCGGTACGTGCTTTCTCTTGTTCCCGCTCCTTTTTCAGAGATTTGGCCCTTGACTAGATTTTTCCCAATTCTCATGTTGGCCTCCACGTCCTGGATTTTTTTTTTTTCCTTTTGCCGGGGTTTTGTCGTTGGCCTATCTCTTGGTTCTCTGATGCTCAAATTGAAGGCTTCTTCTTAGTTTTAGTCGCCATCTTCCCTTTTGGGGTTTTGCAACACCAACCTCCGTTTTTCTCCCCCCCGTCACACTCGTACTGGACGTCCCCCGCCCGGGTTCCTGCCCCCCTTGAGTTCT
>Ga0179591_1310206_pt1 | contig 12607 bp, 14 predicted proteins | sample CZOMad2_1_08_16f_FD_182891 | JGI IMG/M metagenome (GOLD analysis project Ga0179591, IMG submission 182891) | Vadose zone soil fungal communities from Angelo Coast Range Reserve, California, USA - CZOMad2_1_08_16fungal (PacBio error correction) | ecosystem: Environmental > Terrestrial > Soil >... | reverse complement strand
TTAATTTCCTTTTCCCTCCTTGCACTCCCTCCCGCCCAAAAGTGACTCCCACTTTGCTTCGTTTTTTCTTCGCGTCCGGGGTGCCTTCCCCGTTAATTCACGACTTTTACTGGCCTTCGGCGAGTTGCTTTTTCCCTTCCGAAATTTTCTCCGCGCAACAAACGCCTCCATTCCCCTCCGAGTTCCACTCTCCCACCGCTGGCGCTCCTCCTTCTTTGCCTACCCGGTCGGTCTTTTTAACATTAGTATTAACCTTACCTGGGCATTCTTTATGCGTACCCCCTGGACCTCAATCCTTCCTCCCCTTTTTGTTTTTCCCGTGTCGCTTTCTTTTCTTTTTGTTCTGCCCCTTTTCTTCCCTTCGCTGCCTCAGAAACGGTTTACTTTCAGATTCCAATGTGGGGATTCCTTGGTTCTTCAATTTCTCTCATGTCTTACTTGCCTTCTAACGTCCCTCACAGTTTCTTTTCTGCCTTTACCAGTTTGTTGATCGGTTTCAGCTTCACCCTCTTATCTTCCTGTTTTTTTGTACCCCTAGACGAAGAATTTTCCCCTGCAACAGCCCCGTGTCAACATCAGCCCAGATTTCTATTTTCTCCACCCTACCCCCTCACCCCGCGTATTTCCCTTTTCCCCATAAAAGGAAACTGGATTTCACGTACTCCTAATTGAACCTCCCTCCCTTCACTTGATCCCTTCGTCCTCCCTTAAGTTCTCCCTGTCACTGAAACCTCCCTCCGTCACCCCCCCACCCTTTACCCATTTTTTTTTCCTGAAGTGGGATCACAGATCCTCGGGCTCTTGTGAGTACAGCTCCCAGCCTTCTCTCAATTTGCCCCTTTCACGTCTTCAAATCATCCCCCCCTCTCCCCACAACCATTACCATCCTCATCCACTTTCCATTGAGTTTCGTTTAGTGATCGGGATTCTCACCTTTTGGGCGCCGCTTGGTCCACAGAAGGACTAATTCACCTTGATTTTTTTACCCGTTAACCCCATCTTTTCTTTCCCTTATTTCGGATTTCCTTAAACGCTCTTGCTCCCTTTTTCTGAACCTTCCTAGGAAAGTTTTCCCCGGATGGCATCATTGTTAATCTCCCCCCCTTCCCCTCTCCCTACAACCGCACTCCCTCCCTGCTTCCTCCTCCTCCCTACCCCCACATTAAGGTACCCCGGTATTTTCTTTTGTGTCGCTTTATCATCCTCACCAGCAAAAGTTCGGGCGAAACCGATCATTTTTTGCTGACAATCCCACGGGATTGACCCCCGTCAACCCCTTTCCCCCTTTCTCTCCTTTCACGTTATGGATGTGTGATTCCCCCTTTGGTTCCAAGCCTTTGACTGTTTAGCCAGCAATCCATTGCACACCATGCTTCCCTCCTTTCTTTTTCCATTTTTTTTTGTTTTGTGGCTCCCTTTTTTCACCCTCCCTCGATTTTTCTAATCCTTTTACGCCCCAATTACCGAGAATCAGTCCAGGTAGTTTCACAACCATCCCTCTCTTTCCTCATCTCCTTTGTTGTTTTTGCTCTCTTGTTCCCCCTTCCTCTGTGAGTCGCTTATTTTTCCCTTATTGTTGAGCACCAAATCACGCTTTTGAAACTTTACGCCCACTGGGTGACCTGGAAGTGAGGACGTGTGGTAATTTCACTAGTGTCTCCCCCCTCCTTCGTGCATCCCCCACATCCACCCACTCCATCGTTGACGCGATCGCCCTTACTGGTTGCAGGGGTCACCCTTGATTTCTCCCAGCTTTCTATTTTTCCCCGTTCGCACGTCGACCATTTTTTTTTTCTTTTTTTTGTTCTTTTTTCCGTGATCAATTCTTTTTTTGCCCGAGCGGTTGATGTAACAACTTTTTTGAGGTTGTTTGGGTTTGCACTACCCGTCTCGATGGGCCGGTTTACCCGTTTGTTTTAATGTTTGCTCCCTTTTTCTTTAGCCCGGTCCGTGTCTTTTTTCTTTTTTCCGGTAGTTCAATTCGCCTCTGGCCGTGCTTTATTTCCCTCCCCAACTTACAGACAGCTGTAACTTTTGCTTCATCTCTTTTCACCAATGTTTTAACTGCTGGTTTCTTTTTTCACCATTGCGGCGACCAGTTTATGTTCTGGCTCAACTCCTTGAATTTCTACGTGTGTCCCGTTTCTTTTGGTTTTTTCCCCCCTGAGGTTCGTGCAGCGTTTTTCTATTCTCCTTCCTATTCTTTCCATGGCCTGATCGAGGATCGCGAATTTTCCCACCCATTTTAGCAGTGGGGACGTGGTCCCCCCTAATGGACTCTCCCTCATTACTGCCTCACCATGGTTAAAGTTTGATTGTTCCGTTTTTTTGCTTTCGTTGATCCTTTTCCCCCGTTTCAGGCCCTGGTCGGTACCAGGACTTTGTTTTGAGTTTTGTTTTTCTTTCCGCGTCTCCAGGTTACTGATGTTTGTTTCCATTTTCGCTACCTGAAATGTCTTCGCTTGCCTTTACCCCAATTTCCGCTGGTCTTCTTTTTGTTGAACCGAGTCCGTATTTTCGTCCTGGGTGAACCGAACCCCCACCGGCCATTCCCTTTCTCTCAGCTTATTTCGCCGGATGTTCCCTCTCACACCACCGCCCAATGCCCCAGACACAAACTTGTCCTTCTAATACCCATTTTACGCCATGATAAAATTCCACCCCTCACTTCGCCCTTTCACCCCCACCTTGTCTTGCTGCTTTCTTTTTTTTTTTTTGGACTGCGTGATGATTGTTATCGCACGTGAATTGCCTATACCCCCTTCCTCACCTCCCCGAAGACTACCACTGCAAATCCAACTACCCGTTTCCCATTATTTGTGCGAGGTTGCCATCACCTTTTTTCATAAACGGTTATGCATGGCCTTACCCGTTTTCCCCCTTCCTCCTTTCCTCGTTCCGAGGCGGTGCCCCGACCATGGTTCTGTCGTCTGCCGGGAGGCTCGCCTTTTCGTGAACGGGGACGCGGCAACTGTGGATGGATTTGCTCGTAGCGGACTCAGTCGGTCGGATCGTTCCCTCGCCGATTCCTCGACTCTGTGCTTCTTTCTTCTTTCCCCCCCGTCTGAAGAGAACCCCCTTCGCTTTTTACTGCTCGTAGGCATTTGATGCCCAGTATTTCTCCACTTTTCCCCTCTTCCCGTTGTTGGTGTTTGACTTCTCGAAGCCGCTTGATTTTGGCAATAAGCCTGCACGCTCCCATCCTGAGCAAAAATTCCCCGGTACATTCTTCGGCTCCTCTCAGTACGCGGTTTCCGAAGCAATGCCGCACCTTATGCGGATTAGGCGTTCCCGATTGGATTCCGCGTCGCTCTCCTTATTCTCCATTTCCCATATCGACTCCCCGTCACGCTTCCGAGTCCTTGGCGCTAAGAACCAACGGGTCGTGGCCGGAGCGTCTTCACTTCTTTTAGTTTTTTCCCCTCTTTACACTTCACTGGGCCTAATAAGTTCGGGTTTTTCCGTCCATGGCAGTTCACCCATTTTTTGCTATAGTATTCTTTCGGTTATAGTCTTTCTTTGCAATTCCCTTTCTCTCCTTGCTTCTCCTCTCCCTTGGCCACTCTCCCTCATTTTTGGACTTCCTGGCTTTTACCTTGGAAGATTTCAAAGGATCCGGACACGGTTTTTGTGCTTCCCTTCCGGCTTTCTCCTTTTCCATCGTCGCCCTTTCTTCGTCAGACCTCTTTCGATGGTGGATGTGCTCAATATGACTCATCCACCTTTTTTCGGCAAAACGTTTCCCCTTTCATCCTAGTCTATTGTTGCGTCACAGCACCCTTCTTTATTTTATCCCCCCCCCACAATAGCTTTTTTTCATTTTGTTTACTAACATATCGGTCCCCGACAGGCCTATTTATTCCCATTCCTGTGGACCGCTTCCCTGCGACCTCCCTGCACCATCACCCGTCCCCCCCCCCTTTTTTAACCATTTGCTTGCAGACCTTCTTTGTCCACGGGATGTCCTTTGCTCCTTTGGAAGGCTCTTTGATCGATCTCTTAATCTCTCACATTACCCCCCCACTGAGTCACATCCACGTCATCCCTCCTGTTCACCCCACACCTTTGAACGCCAAGCCAGCTTTTTTCCCTCCCTCTTCATTGGCCCCACAAGAAGGTTCGAATCCCCAGCGAGTATACTTTACCCGCGGGCTTTACCGTACCGGGACTGGGTCACCTTCCCTCCATTGCTCCGGCAGTTTTAACTTTTCTTCACCCTGGAACAGGATGTTCCCTTTTCGGACGAATTCTGCTGCCACCAAATCCGTCTTCCCCCTCAACAACTCCCCTGTTTTGGAGTCCACTCTCCTTCCCCCCCCCCCACCCCAGGTAGGTTACTCTCACAGTCCTGTTCTTTCCTCCCCTTTTCCGCCACCTGCAAAAAGGTGGATCGTTGACGGTCGCTATCAGTTCGAACTCACTGTATTGACACGTGACACCCCCTTCCCCCCTTTACATCCTTTACGATGAGAGGTATTCCCAACTTTGTTTGTTTTTTTCCTACTTGGAGAGCCAGCTTCCTTTTCCCCACTGAATCATTACCATTTCCCCACCATCTTTTGGTGCCTTGGCCCCCCTACCTGTTTGTTTGTTGCCCCCCCACCCCCACCGCGATCTCCCTCATTGTTTTAAAATCTGTTACACGGACGGGGACACCGATTTACTCCTCCTCTGTTGGTTTGAGTTCCCCCTGCCCTTCTCTTCTGGTGAGGTGCCCTTCTATTTTTTATTCACCACACAAATCCTTTTCATTTTTTTCGACTCCTTTAGGTGGTGCCCCTTCGTTGCTTCCCTTAGTGTTTTTGGTCGCTGCCCCATTTTTTTCTTTTCCCTCCTAGTTGACGACCACTCGAGTGGATCCACTCAATCAGATGTCCTCGTCCCTGTGTATTGGATGGGTAAGACTTCTGTTCTCCTCTTCCTCCCCACCCTTTTTTCCCCCCCTTGAGCCACCGTTGTTTGTTTCGCTCATAGCTGATGAAATTGATATTTCCCCACCCTTTGGTTGATTCAACACTTTGATCGATTGTTTTTCCCCCAGTTTTAGTCTTGGCTGTGGATGGCTTTGATTAGTGTAATGCCCTATTAATTGCGTGTCTGTATTTCTGACCCGTTCTTTTGACGTCCATTCCTTCCCCCCTGGGCTCCGATTCCAAGGTCCCAAATTCCAGACACACATCGATTTAGTGTAAGACCCCTCCACTCACGTGACCTCGCTCGTTTTTGCCCCCACTTGTGTCCCTCCCCCCCCTCTTTTTGTTCTCTTCAATCCCGAAGCGGCCTTGATTCGTTGATTCCCGGTGAGGTGTTCCACCTGAATCTTTTGATTTTTTGCGAGGTGGGGATTGGTTCCGTCCCATTCACTTCCCCCCTTGTCTTCTCCTCATCGCTCCCTCTCCCTTTCTCGGATCGATGGTTATAACATATGACGGCGCTTCAGACACTGAAGATTTGAACCCTGTTTTTCTGGCTTGATCGGCAGTCTTTTTTATTCAGTTTTTTCCCCACTCTGCCGGGGAGTGGAGTTCGATGTGGTCATCGTATAGGGGAGTTGTTTTTGTGTTTTCTCTAACGGTACTTTCTTCTCTTTTTTCGGTTCTCATCTTTTTCTGATGTGACCCCTTGTGCCCGAACGTCTTAGTATCTTGGTCCCCTCCCCTCCCCTACGCCTCAGTTTCGCTCCTCTCATTTCATGACCCTGGCCGTGATGGCACCCCTTTCCAACGCCCTTCCCTTCTACAGACCTTGTTTTATATTTTCATAAACCCCCCCAATTTTTTTGACTAACACCCCCCCCCCCAATTGCATGTCCCTTTCTGGCCTCGTCCTGATGTGAGTTCTCTCATTTGTACTTGTTCTCACAAGTACCCCAAAAACAGGAAATGCAACCAACCCCCAAGTTGAGGACCTTATTGTTGGCCGTTTTCTTTTTTTCCCTTCCCTGCCAACCGGTCGGTCCTGCTCCCAACCCGTACTGAATTAGCCCTAACAGAGAGCCGTTCCCGACAGGAATTGTCGGTCGAGTAGGAGCGTCCTCCTTTTTAAAGGGACCTTTTGTAAGTTTCTTTCGGATTCTCCGTAGAGGCCCTTTCCCCCTTTAATTCAGGTGGTCATTCAAGGGCGGCTTGCGAAACCCTGTAGATGATGATCCCCACATTGTCCCTTATTCTTTTCTCTTCTGCTAGTTAGAAGGATTTTGCCAATCCTCTTCCCTCAGATTCTTCCCAAAATAAGTGTTGTGTTTAGCGATGAAGGGCACCTGGTACTGTATCCTTGCATTTTCGACTATACCGTGAGCACAAATCCCTTCAATGCTCCTCTTAGACGTGGTGGTTCTCTTCAGTCGACGGTTTGACCGCCTTCTTTTTCTAACCTTATTAGGATGTTTTAGTTTTTTTTTACTTACGCTGGACGATTCCCCCTACTCTTCGCTCAATTCCAACCCTTAACATCCGCTCCCCTCCCGTCGGACTGACCAGAACCCCGGTCGTGTTGCCCCGGAGACTCTTGTCGTTTCCCTCCCTTCCCTTGCCAATGGTTGGGCCCTTAGTCGGGATGGTCCCTCATTTTTCCCCGGACCATTTGTTTCAACTTTGGTTTTCCCCCCCCCTCCCCTTGTCGCCCATTTCCGGTTCGTTTTTTTCTGAAGTCTTGCGATCCAGCACTTGCGTAATGCCGCCTGGGAACTCACCGCATCATTGTTTCTGTTTGAAGATAATTTAGGTTGTTTACATTCTCATGGCGAATATTTTAGCTCCTTGAACACCTTTTCTTTTCTTCATTGCAGGTGGCTGTGATTGTTTCTCTTTTTTCTTCACACGCGATGGAGTAAGACAGGATAGTTCCCGGTGAAGTGTCCACGTGAGTAATTTTCCCCCCTCCCCCTTTGTCAAATCGCCCCTCGTCTCTGTCCTGTCACCCCTCCCAAGAACAAGCTCCTCCATTCCGCCTGACAACACCTCAATTCTAGATCCCGCTGCTTTAATTCGTACCCATTCCAATCCCAAGGCTAGGAGATCCCCTACCGTCGGACCCTTCCTCCGGAAATCCCCGACCCTTAATTTTTCACTAATGAGGCTGCGCAGTAATAAGGTGAATGTCCCCCCCCTCCCGACCCCATCGTGGTCTGGTCCTCTATCATCGCATCCTCCCTGTTTCCGTTCCCCTTTTTCTATCCACCCCCCCCCACCGCGCACAAGAACCATCCTCCCACTCTTCCCCCCTCCCCTTGACCGCCCAGGCTTTTTCAGTCCTCTTCTTTCTCTCTCCCTCCCCAATCTTTCGCCGTCAACCCTTGGTCAAACCCTTTTTTCTTTCTTTACACTGGTGATAAAGAGTTAAACCTTATTTAGTTTATTTTTCCCCCTTTATATCCCCCATCGGCACCCCTTACATTTCCCTTCCCCTCCCAAATTTTACGGCCGTCACCCGTTTTAATTGTCTTTAAGATGCAAACTTACACCGATTCAGCCCTCCTCTGGTTTCCCGCCCCATCCCCAAACCCCCTCCTTACCTTCCGCTCACCGCCTCTTTCCGTTCTCCTCGAGCCTAATCCCGTTTTCTTCGGGCTGCCCGGTTCGCCCTTCTTCCGAGTGAGCCCCCCGTTCTTGACCCCCGCCCCTACCCTTTCCGATCAGCTTCCCAGCTGCTTTGATTCCCACGGTGTTTAGTGTCGGTTCATGTTTAGGTGGTCTTTTGAAAAAACCGGGACCTCTCCCCATACAAGTGGGACCTTTCCTTGTTACTTTTTTCTTTGGTGTCTACACAATAACTCCTCTTTTAATTTTCACCTCATGTTCATTCCTCCTTTGACACCCCTCGTCCTTTTAATATCCGTGTTGTTTGCTCTGAGCTCTGTTGTCCGTTCACGTGGTCAGAGATTGATGTTTTGCCGGCCGTTCTTTTGTTCCCCCACCAATACGGGCTTTCACCCTCCCCCGATGGAAACCCCTCTGAAGTGAGGCATTCCTTGTGGTCATCAAGCCTTCTTTTCCTCCCCCCCCCTTCCTGGTCTAGACACCCAGCCCCCCTTTTTTTTCTCCCCCCTCACCGTTGACCTTTCCTCCTGTGCGGGGTCAACAGTGTTCAGTACTGAAATTCGTCGACTTTCCAGCCCCTTCTCCCCGTTTTTTTTGTTCCCCCCTTTCCCTCGTTCTTGTTCCATTGTTTGTTAAGTTGCGGGCATGTTTTAACCGTAACTGAGTTTGTTTTCGGTAGGCCGCCCAGGGGGTTATTTTCTTTTTAAGTTGTGTTCATGTGTGGCCTCTTGACTGCGTTCTTTTTGCCGATTCTCTTCTTTCCGCGTCACGTTCCTGGCTGCGCCGTGAAGTCTTCCGAACCCTTTGTTGAAGCACGATTGTTCACTCTTTTTCATACTCTCCCCTCCCTTTTTTTTCCTTTGGTTTCCCTTTGGTCTCTGGTGAGGCTTGAGAGGACCCGTTTGACCTGAGCCGTGCGCGTTGTTAAGGTTCTTGTGGAATTTTCTTCTGTGATTTTCTTTTGCTCTTTTTCCTTTGTGCGGGTGGGAGAGTATTCCTTGCCCGAATTGAACTAAAACTTTCGTCTCGCGCTTTTCCCCCCTGCGCCCGCCCAGGGCCGTCTCTCCTTTTTTCCATTTCACGGCAGACGGCCCTCCCGTCCTTTTTTTGCAATTTTCTTTGATTCTTTGGTGACTTGCGGTCTTTTTCTGCCTTTAAGTAGCGTGGCTCGTGCTGGATAATCATTCCTTGGTGTCGTGGTTTTTCTTCTCTATTATTCCAGTAGTTTGGGACCATTGATCTGATGTTGTGTGGTGTTGGACTAACTTCCCCTTTGCCTTTTTTTTTTCTTTTTTTACGCCACCTAGCCCGGTTCTGATTTTCCTCACAAAGTTTGTTTCCCCCAACCAAGGACGATTTGCCAGAGTCCCTTGTTTCCCGCTTTTCTACCAAAGCCTTTTCCCTTTCCTCCACCTCCCTTTCCCGGATTACTTCCAACTTTTCCATATAAATCCCTTAAATGTTGCAGACTTCCCCCACTGCTTTTTCTACCACTGTCCGATCCTCTCTTCTTCCTTAGTCTCTCCATCCTTGCATCCCCCCATCCCCTTTCAAGATCCGAAACTGCCCACCCCCAACAATAGGAATTTTAGTGCTGTATTTTCCCTCTAGGTCTTTCATTCCCCCAATTTACCAGTTCACCCCCTTAATTACTCCCTTAAACAGTTATTGCCTAAGGTACCTTATTTGCACGGTGAACGTCCCTCAAGGATCGTGAATGGCCTTGCATGGATTGCTCCTAATCTTTTTCCCGTCTTCCAGATTGTTCCACGTTTCTCGCCCAGACTTCACCGTGGTCTTTTTTTGCCTGTTCCCCCTTTTCCAGGACGAGACCAACCCCCTTTCCGCTCTGCACTTTTCCATTTTCTTTTTTCGTATGCGCCCTCTTGCGTCCTTCCCTTCTCTTCGACCTCTTTTCCTATTGTGTTAGCGGAACGAATGATCTTTGAATCCCCGCCCGACACGCGAAGATCCCCATCACTTTGTACCCTTGCAGCTCCCGGCGAGTTTTTTTATCCTACGGGGTGACGTCATCAAGCAGTCCCGATATTGCCTAGGACTCCCACCGATTTGATTCCACGTTCCTCCCTCACTCCCTTCCGATCCTCGAATCAATTCCCCTGACGTCCGGCAAGTTCAGCTCCGATTCCCCCCTTTTAGTTTCACCCGGCGCTGTCGGTTAAATTAGTCCTTTCCCCTTTCCCCTTTCCCCTGTTTTGTCCACTTCCCTTTTTTTTTGGGGCGACCGGCCGCCCTAATACGCAACTTTTTCTGTCATTGTTAGTATTTTTTTTGCACCTTCCTGCCTCCTCATCGTCGTTCCAGGTCCGCTTTCCAGCAATCATTGTTAAGTATGATCTTTTTGTTAATTACAGGCTAGAAGATGTTTCAAGTTAAAACTTTTCCTTTCTGGTATTGCCTTTTCGGTTGATCTGTTCCCCCCTCCTCGCCGACAATTTTTTCAATTCCTGGTGGATTCTTGTTCTATTTACGAGAATTCTGCCCCCCCAGCTGTGTTTTCCACTCCCGCCCCCCTTGTTTTGCGTCAACCTTATACCAATTACCATGTCTTACAACGGAAAACCCCATCGCCTGGAATCTTGACTCATAATTAGTTCACTCCGACTCCCCACACTTGCTCTTTCTTCCCATCCGTCCGGAAAATTTGTACTTTGACCTTTTAAACCAAATTCCCGGCCCAAACCCTTATTTCCACCTGGTTTGTGTTTCTTCATTACCTGCTTCTTCTGCCTTTTTGAGTCACCGTATCGGACTGTTTACTTCCCTTTCTTCTTTTCCGCGCTAGCGCGTTGTTTTCAATTCTTCGTTAAATCCTCACAACCCTCTGCACCATTCCCTACCTTCCCCCTCACCAAATTGCCAAGGCTGTCCCCCGCTTTTGATACTCTCCATCACCCATCTTGGGTCCCCCTTTTACAACCCCCAGCTTCGAATCTATTGCTAGTTTATACAGCTTTCCCATCTGCTCCAGTATTCGGGACTTGACCTTCAAGCGCGCAAGTGAACCCGTGACTTGCGGCAACATACTTCCCGGCACAACCTTATCCACCCGTCATTCTGCCCCCCCCCTTCCAGTTCCGCCACTCATACCAAAACACCTCACCCCCCCCCCCCCCCCCCCCCCCTTTCTTTACAGATTTTCCCCCCTCCTCCCCCCTTCTTTCGCTCCTTCAAAGTGACCATGCGAACCCCCCCCCTCCCCCACCTTTTCTTCGGGCGGAACGGTTCGACTTCGGTCACACCCCCCCGGCACAAGTAAGACGATCAGGATTCACCGATTTTTTTTTTCTTTCCAAATCTTTTTCGGTTTCCCTTTCCCATGGAATGGGTAGGCGTCACTGCATTCTGACCACAACTCCTTCCTCCTCAGTAGTCTGTTTTTTTGCGGCCTTCACAATTTTGGAATAATCGGAATGTCCTTTTAAACTCACGTTTGACCCCCATTTACCCCCCGTCCGTGGTTCCCACATCTCTCTTTTCTTTTACTCCGTTGGTTTTTTGCTCTTTGTGTGTAAAGTCAATTTTGGTTACACTTTTTATTGCCTTAGCTTTTCCCCCAACCAAATCCGGGCTTTTGAGTTCCCGCCCGTGCCCTTCAGGGCCTTTGCCTTAGTGTGTCTTGAATGTTCCCTTGCTGCTTCTTTTTAACCCATGTACTCGTTTCAAACAAGCAAACGATGTGGAACTCCATCGGTGTTTCCTGTTTGTAACTTCCCTTTACTTGTTGGGGTGTCAATCCTTTCGTTCGGGACCCCCGACTGAATCCGTCTTTTTTTTTCACTTCTTGGTGCTGTGTTTTTCCCTGTAGAGTGTCAATATCCCCGGCACCGCGGTTGTCTCGTACACGACCTTGTTATTGATGAGGTTTTTGCCCTACATTTTCGGTTTATTTTCGTGAGGCGAGATGTTCAGATTATGAGTCTTGCCGGCCCTTCAGTAGTTTTGTTCACGGTAATTTTCCTGTATTTCCTTGTGGCGGTGTCCGGTCCCCGTTCCCCCTACCTGTTAAAGCCCCCTCTTTTCGCCTTTGCTCTTCCTGTGTTCTTACACCGGGTGACGGCGTTTTCCAGTTGTTTGAGGTGAGGAATCCCGCCTGAATTTCAGCCCTTTCTTTCCCGGTGCGGTTTTCACCCCTGCTGATCGTTTTTTAATGTTTCCTGGTGGGAGGATGGTCAGCGTCCTTCCCCTTCCCACAGGGCGCGTCGCCGAGGATCGCGCCCGATTTACCACCTTCTCCTCGTGTTTTCTCTATGTTTCCTTTTGTCTTTTACTGCAATGCACCATGTGTTAAGTTTTTAGTCGGTTTTGATGGTGCTTGATTATCCTGCGGACCTCGGTACTAATGTTTTAGCCCTTTTTGGGGAGTGATTCCGTTTTTTTAAGTACTGTTGATGGTTTTTAAGGGGGGCTCCCTGGAACTTGTCCCCGCTGGGGAGATGTTGAGCCAATACGATTGTCTTCTTACACCGTCTGTCCTTGTTTTCTCTTTCCACAGGAATCCTTTCTGCGCCCCAGTCTTTAGTTTTTGCCCTATTTTTGCACACCTCTCCCACCGCACCCATTGCGAACTGACCTGTCAACCCCCTTCTTTGCCATGACCTTCAACTCCTTTCTCACACCCAAATGATTGCTGCCCCCGGTTCTTGTTCTCCATCGCTTCATGACTTCTTTTCCAGTATTACGCCTAATGAGCCATGCAAACCACCAAGTTTCGTTGTTTTCCGTGCCTTTTTTTGCCCCTTCTCCTTCTGTCATTTCTTCCCCATTTAATTATTACCCTAGTTAACTCCTGAGCCGTTAGTTCCATGGGTAATTTCTCGGGTTCTATTCTCCCGCCGCCGTTCCTCTGTCTCGTGCTGTCGTCTATGATTTGCTTTCGTCATTTTTCTCGCGGCTCAGTTGCGGGTGTTGCATCCGTTTTTGCCGTTTCTATCGGGGCTTTGATTACGGTCACCTCTTTTCCAGAGCCAACCCAACGTAGAAGAGACCCCATTATTTCTTTTTGGCGTATTTCTCTTTCGTTAAGGATTCCCCGCTAATTTAAAGTG
>Ga0179591_1270523_pt1 | contig 12607 bp, 12 predicted proteins | sample CZOMad2_1_08_16f_FD_182891 | JGI IMG/M metagenome (GOLD analysis project Ga0179591, IMG submission 182891) | Vadose zone soil fungal communities from Angelo Coast Range Reserve, California, USA - CZOMad2_1_08_16fungal (PacBio error correction) | ecosystem: Environmental > Terrestrial > Soil >... | reverse complement strand
CCGGCTGCCAGCCAAAGTAGGTTTCCTTTCATCCCCCTTTTCTTTCGCCCCCTTCCTAGCTGTCCGCTTTACTTCCCATCCTCTGTTTTCTTAGTCCATGATTTTGTTGTTTTAACTTCCCCCCACTAACAGAAAATTTTTGAAAGTGAGCGCATCGTTTTTTCCCTCGCCCTCTAAACTGACTTTTGTTTTCGCCCGACATCCGGTCTCTCTGGATGAAAAAAGAAACAGGTTATGCACAAGACCTTCCCCTCCTTAGTTGGCTGATCTCCGACCTAAGGTCAAGTACACCGGTGAAAATTTATTCGGTGGTGAAGTATACAACAACGAGTAGCCATGGTCCCTTTCGACGACTCTCTTCTCCCCTGGGTCGACTTTTTCTTTGCCTTGGAATGTATGCAGCGTAAGATTTGGATCTCTGGTAACCGAACTCTTTTTCCCCTTTCTTACGGGTTCTTTTCCGCCCCCGGAACCAGGACGCTACTTCTCTTCTTCTTTCTTTCTTGAGGGGTGAGGGATTCTCTTCCGGACATTTGCTGATAGATACGGTTGCTTTATGGTTTTGTGAGTAGCAATTTTTCAGCTCTTTTTCCCCTCTTTCCTTGCGGTTTATCCTATGTTAGGTAAGTGGGTGCGGGCCTTTACACTTTTGCCCAGCTAAGTGCTGTTTTACGGCCAAGCTATTCGTTTTGCTGCCCTTTCGTGATTCATCCTTTTTCTCTGTCAGCTTTGGCACCCCCCCGAGTGCACTAAGCACCGACGTTCTTTTCCCGTTTATCCTTTTCCTTGCTTTTTAGACTCTTGGTGTCTATTTTTCTTTCCCGGTGTCCTTCCACCTCCTTTTTCTCTCCCTGATTGGTCGATAAGAAATTCTCTTTTTGAGTCACGACTGTTCTCTCCTCCCCCCCACGTAACCAGTACTTTGGTTGTTCTCCAGCCTTTCTTTTTTTGCCAGCCTCTACCCGTCCTGCTTCCACCCTCTTTTCCCTCTATAGACTTGCTCCTCCCTGGCTTGACGTCGACTGTCGAATTTCCTCGGACGAACACTTTTCTCCAAGCAGATAGCCCCACTTTTTTTTCTGCAGCCTTCGATGAGGGTTTTTTTTTTTTTTCCTTTCTCCCGTCAACCACAGAATTTTCCTTTGGCCCCACGGACGGAGACGGCCGGTAGATTTCTTTTTGCCTTCCGCAAACTCCCTATCGACCTTATTCAGTCCTTTTTTTTCGCCCTCTTTTTTTCCCCCCCCGTCTCCCTCTCCCCTAGCGCCTCCCATTCCGGTCTGGAGGAGATTCGGCTCCCCGGCGTCTTCTTCCTCACTTTTCCTTCCCCCCTTCGGGGCGACGGTCTGGGCTCTCCTCTTGAGACTTCTTCCGTCGACACACCCCTTAAAAGAGGTCGTTAACGCAGTAAACGTCCGATTTCTGATGGGACCCTCTCTCTCCTCTTTTTTCCCTCCTGCCTGTCACCTGCCTCTTCCCCGTGTTCTGAGAAGCGTTATACCCCTTCCGCCTGCTGCTCAGGGGAAATGTACGTCGCTTAGTCGCTCAATGGAGCGTGTCCCCTCCCCCCCCTGTCATGTCCCTAGACCGCAGGTAAGACAGCCCCTCGGCCTCGGTTTTGGCAAACTTTTATCTTTTCCCCCCCCCCCGTTTTTCTTGTGCTCCTCAGCTCCATCGTATCCCCAGTTCACGTTTACCGTTCGCGTAGCGACAAGCTCGCACGGGCTTAGTCACGACGCTACGCCTCGGCCTCTCATTACCCTGAGACTTTTTCTTTTCTATTTCCTCCCCAACTTCCTCCCTCTCCCTTTCGCTCTCCCCTTCTAGAACCCGGCGACGACAATTGCGGCGAGCTTTTTGCTTTTGTTTCTTCTTTGCCGGTCAGAGGATTTCGCGAAGTCTTTTATCCCTTTTTTTGTGCCTTCATCGCGGCTACCCCTCTTCATCTGACCGAGGACCAGCCCCCCCCCCTTCTATAGATAGTAATGCTCCAATTAGGCCAGTTAGGCAGGGCTTCCTCCTATCTTTGCGCTATTTTCTTCCTTCTGCGCAAGTTCCTCTTCAATTTCCTTGACATTTTTACTTTCCTCGTCCCGAAGATCTTTTTCCGCTTTTTTCGGACGATTTCCTCCTCCCTTTTGCGTTATCTCCCTGTCCGATGATCAGTCTTTTCATTTCCTGAACTTACGTGATTAAAATACCAAACGCCGATGTTAATCTCTTCTTCCGTGCGTTGTCCGTTTTTTCTTTGAGTATCTTCCTTGACCATTTCTTTCCTCTCTTACTCCTCCGGCGGCCCTTTTCCTCTGACCCCTCGGAGGGGGGGACACTAGCGCTTATTGTAGGCGACCGAGGTTCTCTCCTGGTTTCCCCCTCAGTATAATCAAACCTTTGCTTCCTTTTTTTTTTTTTTTCGTGTCGTTTTTCTCCTCTGGCGGTTCCCTTTCCTATCGTTCGACATCAAGACGCCCAGGATGGAGAATATACCCATGCTTGCGCCGAAGAGGGTTACTCCTGGGGCCTCCTCTCCTCTAAATTTTTCTCGTGGTCGATTTTTTGAAGTTATTACTTTTTCTTTTGTTCGCTTTCTCTTCTCATTTTCCCGCCCCGCGGCCCTCTCCCTCTTTCAGGATACTTTGAAGGGGAAGGCCACAGAATATCGATCGAGTTTTCTAGTCCGTGTCTGCTTGGGTCCCCAGAATTTTGTTCCTTGAATTTTCCCCCCCGCGACCCTCCTATCGCACGGTCTTCATTTTACTATGTTGAAAGGTTGAAAAAGGTTTAGCGGGCCGCACGTTCATCCTCACCCCTCGGCATTCTTTCCCCTGCTATAATATCCTTCAACCCAGTCAGGCATAATTTGGCTGGGTCCCACCCCCTTCTCCCTTCGCCTGCGCAACCCCCTGTAAGTTTCTTGTAGGAGGCGAAGGTCCAGATAGGTCGGGCTTCCCAGACCATTCCTTCTTGAGCTTTCCCGAGATATTTGGCTTTTCAAGCTTGGGAGGGCCCCCCTTTCCTCCAGGATAAGAAACCCCTATAGCGACGGCAGTCCGGTGACCGTGCGTAGTTTTCCCTCTGTTTAACTTTTTGCTTTTCACGCTTTCCACCCCCGGATCCCCCTCAAGGACTTTTCGACCACCCAGCAGGTAGGTACGCGGAACCAGGCAGCCAGAGTTCCTCTTCTCTTGACCTGAATTGCTTTTTATCATCTCTTCTTCATTTTCAACCCTCTCTTTTTCCCCGACCTGAGCCAAGCCTAGGAAGAGAATATCTCACTCTAATTCTCTGCCTAGTGTCGGGTACTTTTTCCCTCATTTTCGGCTTATTTTTTCTTTTTTCTTCTCCCGACCCTTTCCCCTCGCAGATGACCTCCCTTGCCCCCTTTATTCCCCCAATTTCGACATGGAGGAGCTCAGTGATGCGATATTGGCTTTCTATCCCCCCTTGTAGATGGGGTTTTTCACGCTGTCCTTTGACCGCTTTTCGAATCCCTTCTGAGTTCTTCTTTTTTTATAACCTTTTCTCTTTTTCTGCTATACCCCTCGTGAAAGTAAGGGAGTGGTTGACGCACTGCCGGCTTGCGTGGGAATTCCTTCTTCAGGACCCTTCAGCATTGATGTCTCTATTCCTTTTCCCTTGGATTCAATCTTTCCTCCCTGCCTTCACTTGATCACGAAAGGAGTCCTGAGTGGTCAGACTGCTCCTGTTGCTTTGCCCCCGCTAAGACTTCCATACCCCCTTTTTTTGAGCTTTTATCTCGCTTCTCTCGCCCTCCCCAAAAGTGGAGTTGAAAAGCGTTCTGACCCGCTCCATAGACTTTTATTTCTTTATCTTTCCTAGAGCTTTCCTTCCCCCTCCCACCCGCACAAGGATTGGTATGATGACCAGAAATCATTCTAGCCTTCCCCTCTTCCGCTTTAGAGCTTCCGATTCATCCTTTTTGTCCCCCGACCGTCCCCCTTTTTTTTTTTCTACCCAGAACCTTCGGTGACGAACTCTCACCCGGTTTTGTCCCCACCCCCCTGACGTAAATCTCCCCTCCCCATCTTCCACATTCCCCCTCCTTCTTTGAGAGATCCCTTCCCCTTCAGGAATTTGGCATATTGCCTTCCAGCTTCGATGCAATTCTTTAGACTTGACAGAACCTCGAACAAGAAGAGGCATATCGTTGGTATTCCCTTCCCCCCCTTCAAGGCGTCGACTTCTTTCCTCGGTTCAATTTTAATCTTCCGGCATTGATTGAGATCTCGGTGCGTTATTTGTGACCGGCTTACCTCTCCAGTAGATTTCTCCCTCCCTTTTTTGTTTCCTCCTCTTTCTACGTGTTTTTCCCCGACGTTTCGAAGCTGAAAGTTGCGGTTGGAGAAACGTTTCTTCTCCTTTGAGATTTGTCTGATTGCCACACCTGTCCAAATAGCGTCCCTACCTCCCCTTCGATCACCGGATGATGGGTTTCGGACGATATTCTGTCTGCAGTTCGGCCACTGTTGTTAATAAACCGGCTCCTGATGAACTTGTCGCGCTTTTTCCCCCTCCCCCATTTCCGTGTTTTTTCGCGCGGTCTAAGCGAGGATTCCCGCCCAAAACGAATCTGTATTTCCTTTCTCCTGGTTTTTGGACCCACACGCCTTCCCCACCTTCCCCCCTATCTTAATCATTCTTCCCCCTTGGAGCTGCCGACGTAACTTCTGATGAAGGTCAGCAAGGTCTGGAACCTACGACCTTTGATCACCTTTTTATCGAGCATGCCCTTCCCTTCGGGGATCTTTTTGTCCTTGCCACTTACACCCCTCCTTCGCCTGGTAAAAAGGAGAAACGCATCGAGTAAGGGCGGTCATCTTTGGTTCAGTCCTCTCACCTGGCTATCTCCCTTTCATAGGCCGGCGTTTCATCCTAGCCCACTTTATGATCCCTTTCCCTACTTGCGGCCCTCCTCCTTTTTTTGCGATCTTTCCAACAAGGTACCAGAGCAGCGGCACCCAGTTATCGTGTCTCCCCTCGTTGCGCTGCAGCGTAGAAGATAGGGCATTCCCACGTTCCGTCTCCACCGTCCCATTATCTAGGAACCCGGCAGGTCCGGATGCTGGAACAGGGTCTACCTCTTTCCCGAACCAAACCCCTGCTCTCCTTGTATCCCCCTTACGCTCTTTGTTGCTCTTGCATCTCAGAGTATAGAAATTTGCGCTCGCGTCGTCCGTCGCCTATAATCTCAATGGTTGAATAATGCCCAATTTCTTTTCTCCTTTTTCCCACTCGATTCTTTTCTTCTATTCCCCCTTTTTCCTGAAATCTGAACGCGGAGAAAGAAAAGGCTTGTAGTATGATAGTCCAACGCCCGCGCGCCTCCGAAACCTTCACCGATCGCTTCGCGAATGCTCAACCCGATGGTTTTTTTCTTTTTTATCGCATTCTCCGACCTTGCTTTTCTCTCCTGAATTGGAAATGAGAGAGCGTGGTGTGAGGCTGGCAGAGCGCTATTGCCATTCCTCTTCTTTTTTTTTCTTGTTTGAGCTGACGCTCTGAATACTTGCTCTCCTATGGACCCCCAGCATCCACCCTTCCTCTCTCCCCCTTTTTTCAATTCGTACCTTAAGGGTAGGAGAGCGATAAAAGGGAGCGTTCAAGAGTGTGGCAGAACTGCGACTCCCTCCGTTTAATAGGTGAGATTCTTTTGTTACGTCAATCCTTGTCGATGCTTACTTTTCTTTAGCGTGCTTTCCAGCATCTCCGAGATTGAAACCCTAAACCATGATAGGAAAGTCAAAAATCCATTGCCCTATGTTGATCCCCGGGAGTTCTGGCGTTAATTTTACCTGGTCCACTCTCTTGCTCTCATAAATTTGTCCCTAATCCCCATCTAGTAATGTTATACTAAGGCTAGGATTTGGTCGCTTTGAGAGTAGCCGGCACGGCCGCCGCTTTTTTTCCCATAATCATTTAGAGAGGCTTTTAATTGCTGTTTTCTTCACCGATGCTTCTTTCCATCCTCCGGTCCCTCGTAGAAGAGCCCACAGAATGGATTATCCATTCTTGAGATTACCGATTTTCAATTCGAGCCAGGTCACACACCTCTGTCCTGGTATTCAGCTGAGCAGTTTTATTTCCTATTTGAGCCGGTTCTTGACACCGACAAGTTTACTAGGTTCCGCACCGTCATTCATCGATTCTCCCTCCCGCTCTCGCCTTTTTCCACGTTCCCTTTTCTTTTTTGCCTTCTCCTGTCCCAACCGGCCCTCTCCGACCGCTTTTTCCAAGATGATGATGCCGAGAGGAATTGTACTCGAGGTCGCTGCTCATGTTCCGCCCCACGAGACCCCAGTTCATTCCGATGAGACCCTCTTTTCTCATGACTTTTTCTTCTTTCTTTCCCTGAACCCCCCAAAAAAGTCCGTGCTGGCGCCCCCGCGGTGACGGTTCGTTGTGGTCGTAGCGACTCCGGTCATTCTCCCCAACCCTCTTACTGGCGTCATCGATACGACTTTGCCTAGAACCATCGGTGTCAGGAAAAGCGCTTGGCTCATGCACAAACTATTGTCCCCAGACCTCTCTCCCGCTTTCGTCATTTTCTTTATGTTTACCGGGTTTTTTAAGCGCAGTCTCAAGGATGACAATACCGGGAGAACATCCTTTATAGCCTCCCTTGAAATGTCCTCTGACCCTTAGCCCTCTTTCCACCGGCAAGAGTTGTTAAAGCTCTCAGGTAACCACCCGAGTTCCGTCTCAGCCTATGTCCTTCCATATATGCATCGAAAATCCCAATCCCTATGTTCGTAACCAATCCCGATATGTTATGTGCGTGAGTTTTTTCCCTCTCCTGCCAGTTTCCTCTCAGTGCCAACCCCCTTTCCTAGTGGCGTGGTCCTTTCTCTCTTCCTCAGTGCCCCCGTCTCGCGGTGCTCCTAATTAACACTTTTTTTGGGGGTGTCCTGCGTTTGGTCCGAGAGTAAAGACCCCTCCCTCCCCCCGCGGCGTCTTTCTCGGGGGTCGAGCATCCCGATTTCCCCTTCCTTGATTTCTGCCGTCTCCCCCATCGCGCTTCGAGAGGGTTTCCCTTGCGGAGTCTCACGAATTGCTGGTAGGTGCCGCTCTCTCGCTTCCCTCCACGTACAAGCTCTATTTGACTTGCTCCAACTGCGCGCTGCGCTTTTCTAAACCCATTCCTACCCGGTCTGCTCGATCCGTAACTAGCTTACTCTATGGGAGATATCGTCTCCTAGCCCAAATCAGGTATGTTTCCCGATCTCGCCTGCGTGATTCCCTCAAAGCCGTCCTATCCTTGATAGTACGGGCGCATAGAGAGACCCCCACTTCCCCCTCATGCTTTCGCCCAGTAATCCTCGCGCTCAAGCTTCGCTGGCTTTCGGCCTCACACCTGACTTTTTATCGATCCGCCCCGCCAGTCGCAAGATTTTAGGGATCTGTAACTTTTCGTCAGGTTTTTTCCACCCCCAGGCGAACTCCGGTGTGATAGCAAGCCCACCGCTTTCAAGTGATCTTGAGAGTCCTCCTAAGGGCCTCTTTTTTTGTTCCTTCAGCTATTAAGGGAGATCTGACCGAACCCTCGAACCCCCAAGAGTAGTCGTCATATGTGGTATTGGATGAGCCGGACCCAAGTCAATCTCTTTGCTCGGTGAGGATTATATTCCCGGAATGATGCTGAGCTCTTAGGATTTCGATGGGGACCGCCTCTTCCCCCGAGCGACGTTTCCCATTCATGGCACGTCTTTCTACGGGTTTAGCGGCCCTTTTCCTACGCGAACAGTTGGCGAAGGCAGTGTCGTTGCGGTGACGATGGCATTTGGCTGCTCATAAACCCGGTCACCACCTTTCGCGCCCGACGCCCACTTCTCGTGATACGCCTTTTAGAGAGCTAGGTGTGAGTCGAGAGGCCCCTGTGTTCCCTCAAAGCTTGTCTGTCTGCCACGTGTTTCCCCGTTTTTGTCTTTCTTCCTCGCCGCCAGTGACCACCCCAACGTCACCGTCCCACCCCGATGGGTGGACCTGCGCCGGGCATCGTTGCCAGCCACCCAACGCCTTCCGGCAATTTACTTATCGTCCCTTTGGTCCTGCAGCGTTTTTTCTTGCAGTTCCTCGGCGGTCCTTTTTTTACACGGGGAAGGTAAAATGTGGTCTAGTTTAGCATCCTCCCCCATGCGGGCGATCTCTTTGGCGCGGTGGTCCTGAGCACCTAAATTGTTCACCCCCGCGTTCATCGAGCGCGGCAGCTGCTTCGATTAGCACCTCCCTTTAATGACGTCCGGCCGGCGTTTTGGATAGACCTCCCCCGCCCTCGCGACGTCGGTAATCCTCATTTCTCAGGACGCTCATACCTTGCTTTCGTCTAGTTCCCCACGGAGTTCCCCCTCGAGCTTTTTTTACCCGCAAGTATCGCCTTTTGCGATCTTCGCGGGACCGTCTTGGCGCCCGTCGAAAAAGGCCCCCCAAGGAGATTCTTCCCCCAGCAGGTCCCTCTCGTGACGCTTTTGACTCGCCTACTCCGTCCCCCAGAAACAGTAGATCTGAGCGAACGCTACCCATGACGCGCTGGTCCTGCAACTTTTCGGTTTCGTCGCGACCAAATGGCGCGTTTTTCCCCGGTCAGCCGAAGTCTCTAGGGTTTGGCACGCCCCGCGGAAGGATTTAGCAAGCAGCGTGGAGGGGCGTCTCTGATTCAATCGCGTCGCAATCGACCTCTTTAGACAGAAACGCACCCCCTTCTCTCGCAGATCGATAGGGATAGTCACGACGCGCGTCCTGACGAACCTCACCCTGTCTCTGATGGCAACCTGGACGTCCCGCCCGTGCGCTTATCCAGTCTCATCACCCGTGCCTCCAGAGCAGAATTGGAAGGCGTCCGCGACGTGAGTTTTGCGCGGCGAGCCGTTAAGGATCACTACTAAGTTTTAGTCCGATAGTCTCAAAATCGCGGCCCACACTTTCCCCCCCTGTCGCTAGCTCGCTGTTCCCCAATTCGGGGAATCCGGTTTTTTTTGCCTGCGGATAAGCTTGATTCGCGTGTTCAATGCGATGCCCTTCTATTTTCGCCCCAGTCGCTCACGTAGCGAGCTTGATTGCCGAACGGTTGAGTTCTCGATCGGTCGCTTGCTCTCCTTTCTCTAGAGACACATGCTTGGAGGCACGTATAATACCTTGGCCGCCGAGGCCTGTATTAGATTTGCTTCTCGGTTCTTTACTGAACGGTGGGTCGACCTCTTGATTTCGCCAATTACAAGGTTTCCTGCCGAGCACAAGCTCCTTAATGGTCTTACGAAGTATCATTGATTTCTCAAAGGGTTGCGGTCGAAGGTAGATGCCGCGACCAGCCTCGTTCAGACGGGTATATACATGTGACGGTTGAGATTCCACTTGCCTCATCATATCGGCGATCCCCCTGTTTCGTATCGAAACAGCTTGATGAAGATACCATGTTGGTTCAGCGCTAAGAATTCTCAGCGTAGAGCTGATTTGTATCTCATTCGGAAGCCTGTTTCTGACGATTTAGCTTTCGATCCTCCCCGCCTTCCTCGCTGGCTCCCCGGATTCTCCTTTTTTTATAGGGGGTCGGTACACATCCTTCTTGAGCCTTCTTCTATAGCGGTCCGTGGACGGCTCATTGATTGCAGAAATGACCCCACTTCGCCCCGCCTATTCTCTCGCTTTTCTCATTTTAAGGAGCCCGGCATGTCACCCTCCATTTGTCGGCCCCTATGTTCCGCCCTACACACTGCCTGGATGAAGGAAAGAGTTACCGCTCAATCGGAACTCTTTTCTGTATGACGTCCCTTCGTGGCCTGCGCAAACCCCCCGTCGCCCGGTTTGTCTCAACCCATTGCGGTTGCTTGTTGGGGTTGTCGCGAATCCCTTCGCTGAAGGTCCAGATCTGAAAAAAACGCGTATTTCGGGCACTCCGAGTAATAGATCAGGTGAGGACAAACGGTTCCTCCGTCGCCTCAGCACACCCCTCCTTTACGCCGGCACCCTCTCAGCCGGTTTTTTTTTTTTAATTTTGCGTAGGCGTTCTGGTTTCCGTGTTTTCAGATCTAACATTACCGGGCATGCAACGCACGTCTTTAGAACACTCACGGTCTTTGCTTTCTCGTGCCTATTCCAAGAAAATTCTCCCGAGTATCGGCTCGGAGCATTTCACCACCATCCGCTCCGACGAGAGTCTCAGATAATGCCGGCCTCTACCTTATGCCTCCTCATACCATCATTTCGTCTTCCGGGGTATTTCAATAACATTCCTGGACTGGTTTGGCCACTCAGTTCAGTTATTAAGTATGACCCTCACGTTGCACAATCATCCCCCCAAAGTCGCCCTTGTTTTTTTTCTAAGTTTTTTTTCCCATTTTCGACTTTTTTGATTACCCCGCGTCGTTGAGAGTTTTACCTTTCATCCACTACAATCCCTTGGTAGAGTCTGGTTCCCCCCCTGGCTCCCTTTTTGTAGTGCGCCTTATTGATGTTCAGGGATGTCGGACAGACGCCCAGGCAGTCTTTTTCGAAGAGGTTCGATGCCGTGTCTGTGCTCAACATCCCCAGCATTTTGCTGGTCTTTTCCGGCCTATCTTCTATTGGAAAGTCTAAGATACCCCTTTCCCCTCTATTGAATTGAATTGATGCGGGTACGGACCCAGCACAGAATTTGGATGGTTGACTACTCATCCGCCGATACCCTCTTTTTTCACTCCTCCTCCCTTTTTTTTTTCTTAGATCACGTTCGGATACGATTACACCATCCTTTGGGTAAAGGAATATAGAGTTCGTGAGCCACTTCCCCCCAATAGCCTGGGTCCAGATTTTCCTTTTTTTTGCACTCTCGAGTTAACGACCCCACAATATTTGCTCACTGTTTCATCATGTCCTCGCGCTTTTTCAAGGGCGCTTGGAGTTTCCCCCCTCGAACCCCTGCTTTCATCGATTGTTTCCCCCCTCAAAGTTTGTTCCTCCGTTAGGGTCTCTTTGACTAACTCTACCATTCAAGCGGTGACCCCCCCCTCCTGCCCTCGGGTTTCCTTCGCAATCCCCCCCTCTCCTCCCCATAACTTCAGAGAATCCCCCTGGCTTTTTGCATTTCCCCGGTCTCTTTCTTACCATTGGTCAGAGATGGACCATAACCCAACAAGAAGATGCTCCCCTCTTTATGGTGACCGTTACTTTTTCCAGGCACCTTTCTTTCGAGGGGAGGCTTTGACTATTCATGCAGGATTCGTGATTTGATGGGTTGAACGATGAAGCTAGGGATTTATATTTCCGTTTTTCCTCGGTCCCGTTTTTCTCCCTTCAGTCCCCGCTGCAGACATTTCGTGTTGGCGAATTTTGCTTTGGCGGTGAGCATGGCAATTCCCGTTCTATCCTTCCCAGATCTTTAACCCCCCTCTCCCCCTATAGACATCCTCCCATCAGCCAACCCTCTTATATTTTTTTTTGACGTCGTGGGTGAGCGATGGAAAAGGTTTTAACAAAAATATCTCTCTGCCCATGCGTTATCGCTTTCCCTCCCCCCTCCGCGTTTTTTTTTTAGTAGTCTTTGGACCTTCGGCTTCGTGCCTCCTGACAACCCCTCATTTAAAGAATTGGTGGCGCAACAGGGAGGACTGTTCTCTCCAGCCCCTCGACCGTCTCTGCTGGCACTTTTTCTATATTTCTCCCCCCAGTTCTTTTATATACATTCTGAAGGACTCGTTATGCTGCATGTCCTTTGGGACGCAACGTTCTTCCCCCTCAGGGTCCCTTCCTCGAATCTGCACCCCTGGAGGTTTTTTGTTGGTAATTGCTCCCTTAACCCAGAATTGACGGGTTTTTACCAAAAGTTTCCCAGGCTATCCGAGCCTCGTCATCGATCTCTTTTCCGCCGCCTTTTTTTTTGATTTCCCTTTTCTGCTCCCCGGAGGGGAGGTAGACAGCGCCATCGCCCCGAACACGGTACCTCTTCCCCCTCGCTTCGACCATCCTCTCTTTTTCTTCCCTTCGCGTCTCTCCCCCCCAGGATGGTAACCGTGCCGGCCGCAAGCAGGCTCCGTTCAATTTATCTACTATTGGATAGAAGAATGATGGGAAGGATTCGTCCCCCCTGCCACCGGCTCTGTCCCCCAGAAGTCAACGTTGGCGACGCTCTGGTCCACCTTCGCTCTCTTCCCGTCGCCGCCCCCCTACCCCACCCCCCAAAACAAATGCGCGAAGGAGTAACCCCCTCCCTGCTTTTCTTGCTCCTTTCCTTTCCCTGCCGCTTCGTATCTCTCCAATTTTTTTGGTCGATCGATTTTTCCCTCCCCGGTTCAGTTTAAACGCGCGAACAGTCAAGTTTCCGTGAATATTTCTTAGGAGGGACCTGGATGCTATTTAGACCCCCACTCTTTTTTTCTTTGCCGCTTTTCTGTCTTCCTCCCTATCGCGTCCCGAAAACGTTTCGCCTTCCAGGTCGACCCGACTTGAGCGTCCTTCCTCGCGTTCTGATTCCTTCCCCTTCCTCTTTCCACTATGGAATAGAAGTTGGAAAAGCTGGAAGAAACGCGTATTAGCCTCTCGCCTTACTTCCTTCATTTTAACAGGCTCGAGATATAGAATGGTGGAGTCTGGTGCTCGGAGTAGAATCTTTCAGTTCCCC